>OBLQ010000191.1_pt1 | contig 22471 bp, 18 predicted proteins | sample 1519881 | NCBI WGS metagenome assembly OBLQ01 (sample SAMN01911456, study PRJEB22533) | soil metagenome | biome: Soil | place: Malaysia | collected 2012-04-30 | depth DG_metagenome m | reverse complement strand
CGGGGATCGCCGGTGTCCATCGCATCGAGGACCTCATAAGTCTCCTCGACTAGGAATTTCCGGAGCGATTCATGGGTCTGCTCGCGGTCCCACGGACAACCTTCCGGTGCGCGCAGGCGCGCCTGCAGCGCGACGAGTTTCGCGAACCATTCGCCGGCCACCCGATCCCGGCGCGAGACCACAATCCGCGTGGACGGGCGCGGCTTGGACCGTCGCTTCGAGCGCGGCTTTCGGCGTGTCTTTCCACTTGGAGGCACGAACGACCCACTCTCCCCGGCGTGACGAAACAATTTACGGCAGGCGCCGGGATTTCACAAGGGCGCCACGTGCCTACGCATTTCTCACAAACTTTTTGCTCGGCCCGCGGCCGCACGCCGATCCACTATCGAGCGGCGCCTTGTGAGCAGGGGAGGCCGATGTTAGACTTTGAGTTTCGCATTTCCGACACAGCGCGAGGGCGTCAAAAGTGGCTGATCCGAAACAAGACGAAGGCTTTAAGGTTGTTGACCGGCGGCTGTTCACCGAAGAGGGCGAGCTGCGCAAGGACGCGGTCGAGCAGGAGCAGCGCGAGACAGAAGTGGCGGCGAGCAAGGCGGCGAGCGCACCGCCTGCCGCCAAGCAGCCGGGCGGACCGGGCGCCGCGATGGGCGCGCAGCCGAAGGACATCGCAGGGACACCAGCCGAAGCCCACGATGAGCCATCACGTGCTTTTCAGATGCTCGTCGACTTCCTCACGCGCAACGCCGCGGCGATGCTGGGCGGGATGGCGGATCCCCGGACGGGACAGCCTTTTGTCGATCTAGAGGGAGCGCGCGAGGTGATCGATATGCTCGACGCGCTGAGGGAAAAGACACGCGGAAATTTGGCGAAATCCGAGGAAGACTTGTTGCTGGAAGTGGCGGGCAGTTTGAAGCTGACCTTCATGGAAATTTCGAAGGCCGCGGCCGAGGCTATGGCCAGAAAAGCCAAGGGCAAGGCCTGAGCGGCACCGGAACGGCCGAGTTCGCCTGCGTTCGCCAGGGTTGCCGCGCCCACACGAGCAAAGATCGCTAGGCTGCGGCCGAACAGTCGTTTTCCCGACGGACGCTGCGGACAAGTCCCTGCAAAGTTCATGTCCTCACTTCAACTGACGATCTTGGGATCGGGCACTTCGATGGGCGTGCCAACGCTCGGCTGCCATTGCGCCGTGTGCGAGTCATCCGATCCGCTGGACAAGCGAACTCGTCCCTCCGTGATGCTGTCCTATGGCGGCCGCAACGTAGTAATCGACACGACCCCGGACTTCCGCTACCAGGCCATGCGGGCACGGATCGACCGCCTCGATGCAGTGATCTACACGCACGGCCACGCGGACCACATCCTAGGGCTCGACGACATACGCCCGTATAACCTGAAGCAGCGAGGTGTGGTGCCGATCTATGCGGCGGAGGAGACGCTGGCGATCCTGCGGCGCCAGTTTGCGTACATTTTCGACAGCGGACCGACACCGAGTTCGGTGCCCGGGGTCGAACTGCATACGATCGAAGGGGCGTTCGATCTATTCGGGGTGAGTTTCCTGCCCGTGCCGGTGATTCATGGCCCGCAGACGGTGCTGGGATTCCGATTCGGCAAGGCGGCCTACCTGACAGACTTTAGCAGCGTGCCGGCGACATCGAAGCCGCTCCTGCAGGACCTCGACGATCTCATTCTCGACGCGCTCCGGTATGTGCCTCACCCGATGCACTCGACCGTCGAACAGTCTCTCGCTCTGGTGGAAGAATTGAAGCCCAAACGCGCCTGGTTCACGCATATTTGCCATGACCTCGGTCACGCACAAACGAACGCGCGGCTGCCAAGAAATGTGGAGCTGTCCTACGACGGGTTGAGCTTCGAGGTGGCGGTCTGATGGCGCTCGCAAGAGCACATTCTGTCGAGGGGTGGATCGCCCGGTTTGGCGACTCCGGAAAAGCGACCGTGGTGGCCATCGGGAACTTCGACGGCGTGCATTTAGGCCATCAGAAAATTCTCCAAGGAGTGCTTCGCCGGGCGCGCGGGGAAGGCCTGATGGCGTCGGTTTTGACGTTTTATCCCCATCCCGCGCGCGTCCTGCGGCCCGCCGAGGCTCCTGCTCTGCTCATGACCCTGGAGCAGAGGCTGGCCACGATCGAAGCCATCGGCCTGGATGCAGCACTCGTGATGCGTTTCGACGAACAGCTTGCCAGACTCGAGCCCGGAGAGTTCGTCCGGCGCATTCTGAAGTACACGATGAACGCGCAAGCCGTGCTGGTGGGCGAGAATTTCCGGTTCGGGCACCGCCAGGCCGGGGACGCCAAGCAGCTCGGCCAGATCGGCAGCGATCTAAGTTTGGAAGTCGAGATCGTTCCCTCGGTCGTGGCCGCCGGCGTGGTTGTTTCGAGTACCGCAGTACGAAGCGCTTTGCGCCAAGGAAACGTGGAGGAAGCACGCCGCATGCTCGGAAGGCCTTTCGCACTCGAAGGCGAGATTCGCCCGGGAACCGGACAAGGCCGCAAGCTGGTGGTCCCCACGCTGAATTTGTGGACCGAACAAGAATTGAAGCCCAAGAACGGCGTGTATGCAACCGAAGCGATCGTAGAGGGGAAGTCTTACCGGGCCGCAACCAACGTGGGCGTTCGGCCGACTTTCGACGGGGGGAGCGTCACGATCGAATCCCATCTTCTCGACTTCCAAGAGGATTTAAGCAGCGGCCAGATGGAGGTGCGATTCTGGAAGCGGCTACGGGACGAACGAAAGTTCTCCGGGCCAGAGGCACTGCGCGAACAGGTGTTCAAAGATATCGAGTGCGCGAAGGACTATTTTCGCGAATCCAAACTTGAAAAGCGAAATCCGTAATCCCCCGAGAACGCAATCGGATCACCGCTCACTTTTCACCAGCCACAAATCACGATTTGCCGCGGCATTCGGCGCACAGACCGCCGACTTCCGTGCGGGCCACGCTGATCTCGATGCCGCAGTCCCGAGAAATTTGCTTCTTCAGATCATCGTAGAGCTGGCTTTCAAATTCGCGGACTTTCCCGCAGCGAATGCAGGCGACGTGGATATGATCGCGGGGACCGTGGCTTTCGTAATAGTGGCGGTGGCCGCGGAGATGCAGCAGGTCGAGCTCATCGATCAGGCCGTGGCGCTTGAGCAGATCGAGGGTGCGATAGACGGTGACGCGCGTGATATTGGGGTCAATCTTCTGCGCGCCCTCGAGAATTTCTCCCGCGTCCATGTGCCGTTGCGCCGTTTCCATCACTTGGAGCACGACGCGGCGCTGGCGCGTGAGGCGAATGCGGTGAGCGCGGACCTCCTGTTGGAGCCGGCCAGCCGGCTCGTGAACGTTGATGCGCTCACCGGTTGAGACGCGATGGGCAGGCGCGGGAGACATGGCTGCGGTAAACCATAGTATACCAAAAGACGCTTTCCGCCCGGGCGAAACCGGCGCGGGCAGTCCTGTCATCGTAGGCGCAGCGAAGTTGCGTACTTCGCATTCGGTCTCGCCTTGACGGCTTTGAGGCCGGCGCGACGTTTCCCTACTGATGGACCAGCCTGAGAATATCGCTATACATGACGAAGGCGAAGAGTCCCAGGAGGAAGACGAGGCCAACCTGCACGAAGCGTTCCTTGAAGGTGATGCTCAAGTCCCGGCGCAGAGTCCCTTCGATGGCGAGCATGAGTACGTGGCCCCCATCGAGGATGGGAATTGGCAGCAGGTTGAGCAGGCCGAGATCCAGGCTGATATAGGCCATCCAGTTGAGGAGAGTTATGGCGCCGCCCTTGGCGGCCTGGCCGGATAGCTGGACGATTCCCACCGGACCGGCGAGGTCGCGAACCGAGAGCTGCCCGCGGAAGAGCCCTGCGACTACGTCTCCGATCAAACTGGCATAGAGGTACGTCTCCGCCGCGGCATCCTTCACCGAAGCGACGAGTCCCTGATGTTCGAAAACCTCGTCTGCCTTGCGCGAAGCGCCGATCAGCCACGCCGTCTCGCCGTCAGGCGTCATGGACTGCATGGGAGTGATATCGAGCTGTACGTCCTTGCCGTCCCGCCGAACCAAGAATTGAACCGAGTGGCCCTCGGAACCGCGCACTCGGTCGACCAGCTGTAGCCAAGTCACCACCGGCTGCCCGTTGATCGAGACGATCGTATCGCCCGGCTTCATCCCGGATTTCGAGGCGGGCGACCCCGGTTGAACCTCCTCGATGACGGGAGGCAACAGCGGATAACCAGCCAGCGTGTCGATCGCGGTACGGCTTTGAGGGACTCGGACCGTCAAAGCCTGCCGCGACCCGGAACGGAGAACTACGAGAGAAAGCGAGCTGCCAGCCTTGGCCTTTTCGATCTGCGACGTCGCCTTGCCCCATGTGGCCGTCTGGACGCCGTTCACCTCCAGGATGCGGTCGCCCGGTCGAATCGGCGAGACGTTCGCGGAACTCAGCGGAATAGCGGCAACATCGGCGGGCTGCCGGAGGTACGCGTCCGTTGGCATGCCCACAAACGCGTAAATCGCCCAGAAGATCACAAAGGTGGCAAGGATGTTCGTAAAAGGGCCGGCCACGGCAATCAAGAATCGCTGCCAGCGAGGCCTTGAAAGGAATTCGTAAGGCGCGCCACTGCGCTCTTCGACCGGATTATCGCCTGCCATGCGGACGTAGCCGCCCAGCGGAAGCGCGCTTACGCGGTAATCCGTATCGCCACGCTTCACCCCCCAGAGTCGAGGGCCGAAACCGACGGAAAAAACGTCCACGCGCACGCCGCACAGTTTCGCGACGACAAAATGCCCCCATTCGTGAAGCAGAACAAGGATACCCAGAACGGCGGCGCCAGCGACGACATCCCGAATCATGTTCACAGCCATGGAACCTCTCTGCCCATTGTAGAAGAAGAGCCGCGCTTCTAAAAATCAGCCCTCGCGCAAATGCGCCAAGAAAGCAAACGCCTGATTCTGCCGACCGAAGATTGCCGAGTTACGACTTGCGCTCGACGGCGCTCCGGGCCAGACGGCGCGCCTCGGCATCGGCAGCGAGCACGTCCTCCATGCCGTGGAGCGCCGTGCACGGCATGCGCTCGAGGACCTGCTCGATGACGGCTGCGATCCCCAAAAACGGCAGCCGCCCCGCTAGAAATGCGGCCACCGCTACTTCGTCCGCCGCGTTCAGCGCACATGGCAGCGGGCCTCCCCGGCGAAGCGCCTCTCGCGCCAACTCAAGGCACGGAAACTTCCGTCCGGGCACCTCTTCAAAATCCAGCTTCCGCAATGCCGCCCAATCCAGGGCGCACCCATTGGATGCAACGCGCTCGGGATAGGTTAGCGCATATTGGATGGGCATGCGCATGTCTGTGGGACCGAGCTGTGCCAGGATCGAACCATCGACGAATTCGACCATGGAGTGGATCGTGGACTGCGGGTGGATCACTACACGTATTTTGTCGAGGTCCATGCCGAAGAGCCAGCGCGCTTCGATCACCTCGAAACCCTTGTTCATGAGCGTGGCGGAATCGATGGTGATCCGTTGTCCCATTTTCCAATTCGGATGCGCCAGAGCCTGCTTCGGTGTCACCTTCGCAAGACGTGAAGCGGGTGTCTTGCGGAAAGGACCGCCCGAGGCCGTGAGCACCAGGCGCCTGACCTCGCGAGGATCTCCCGCGCGGAGGCACTGGTGGATGGCATTGTGCTCGCTGTCAACCGGAAGGAGCGAGACGCCGTGGCGTGCCACAGCAGCCATTACCAATTCTCCGGCGGCTACCAAAACTTCCTTGTTGGCCAGGGCGATATCTTTGCCGTGCTCGATGGCTTTATAGGTCGCGGGCAGGCCCACCACTCCCACCGTAGCGGAGAGGACCGTGTCGGCCTCGGGATGCGTGGCAACGCGCTCGATCCCCTCAGGACCAAACAGGATTTCGGGCAGCGGAACATTGCTCGGGGCAGTGCGACGTGAAGAGCAGCCTTCTTCCAGCGCGACGCAGAGCTCGGCGGCGGCCGCCTCCGTGCCGACCGACACAACCTTCGGGCGGTGGCGAACGACTTGTTCGGTAACCAGCGGAATGTTGGAGCCCGCAGCCAGCGCCACCACTTCGAAAGCGCCGGGGAGCGACTCCACCACGGAGAGACACTGACGCCCGATCGAGCCGGTGGATCCCAAAATCGAGATGCGTTTCATGTGCACCTTTTGCAATCCGGGCGTTTTCCCGGAGCATGCCCTAGGCGCTCCGCGCACACGGCTTAAAAGCATCTGCCGGCCGGATCTCGTCGCGGAGCGAAAGCAATTTTATAGGGGTTTGGCAGATTTTGCGAATTTCGATGCCATGTTCGACACACGCGGATAATTCAGCTCGCATCGAAGGGAATTGCGAACTCGCAAACCGGATTTCGGCGACCCGGGAAAGCTCCAGCCGAGGCGCACGAGAGACTGTGTGTGATACGATGAATGGCTGGAACGAAGCAATCGAAACGCACTTGAGCCAACCTTCGATGTGAACGTCGCGAGCGAACGCCAGGCAGGCTAGGCGAGAAAGCCAGAAGAAGACCTTGAGCGCAAATTCATTATGGGCCATTCCGCTGGGCGGGCTGGGCGAGTTTGGAATGAACATGATGGCCCTGCGGTACGGTGACGACATTATCGTAATCGACGCGGGCCTGATGTTCCCCGAGCAGGAACTGCTCGGCGTGGACATCGTGATCCCCGATATCACCTACCTGAAGCAAAACAAGCGCATGGTGCGCGCGATCGTCCTGACGCATGCGCACGAGGACCACATCGGCGCGATTCCTTACATTCTGGGCGACCTGAACGTGCCGGTCTACGGCACGGAGTTCACGCTGGCGCTCGTGCGCAAGAAGCTCGAAGAGCATGCGCTGCTCGAATCGGCCAAGCTCTATGAAGTGGCCCCGGGCGAAACGACGGCTCTGGGGCCCTTCCAGATCGAATACGTGCACGTGACGCACAGCACGATCGACTGCGTGGCGCTGGCCATACGAACGCCACTCGGCGTGGTCATCCACACGGGAGATTACAAGATCGACCCAACACCGGTGGATGGAAAGCCCTTCGATCTGCACGCCTTTGCGCGCTACGGACAGGAAGGCGTGCTCGCGCTCTTTGCGGACAGCACCAACGTCGAGCGGCCTGGATTCACGCCCTCGGAGCGCGCCGTGGTGGTGCGCCTGGAGGAGCTCTTTCGCGCCGCGCCAGAGAAGATCGTGGTGTCGTGCTTTTCAAGTTCGATCCACCGCATCCAGCAGGTGATCGACATCGCGCGCGGCCTGGGCCGCAAGGTCGGCTTCGTCGGGCGAAGCATGGTGGACAACATCGAAATCGCGCACGGCCTCGGGAAGCTGCGCATTCCCGATGGAAGCATCGTGCGGCCGCAGGATATCCGTACTTTCGATCCGAAACGGCTGGTCGTGCTCGCGAGCGGGTCGCAGGCCGAGCCGATGTCCGCGCTTTCGCGCATCGCGGTGGACAATCACCGCTTGCTCAGCATCCACGAGAACGACACGGTCATTCTTTCCGCGCGCATTATTCCCGGAAACGAGAAGGCCATCTTCCGCATGATCGATCATCTCTTCCGAAGGAGCGTGCTGGTGTATTACGAAGGCGGGCGCTCGGCCCCGATCCACGTCTCGGGCCACTCCAGCCAGGAGGAGATGAAGCTCCTGCTGCAACTGGTGCGGCCAAAATATTTTGTGCCGCTGCACGGCGAGTACCGCCAGCTCTTCCGTCAGGCCGCGCTGGCCGAGCAGGTGGGTGCGGTGTCGGGGCAGATTTTTCTTCTCGAGAGCGGCCATCCCCTCGAGTTCACGGCCGACGGCCGAGCGCACCGGCGCGAGGCCGTTCCGGCGGGGCGCGTCATGGTGGATTCCGGATCGCTCGAGGAAGTGGAAGATGTGGTGATTCGCGACCGGAAGCACCTCTCCGAGGACGGCGTGGTCGTGCCGATCATCGCGATCGACAAACACACGGGCCGGGTGGAGATCTCGCCCGAAATCGTGACTCGCGGGTTTCTTCCGAGCGAGGATGGCCAGGAGATCTTAACGAAGGCGCGCGAAGTCGTCCTGCGGACCGTCGAGCAGTCGAGCGACGAGGAAAAGGGAGACTGGATCGTCATCAAGGAAAAGATCCGCGTGGACTTGAAGCGGTATCTGAACAAGCAAACATCCAAACGGCCCCTGATTCTCCCTGTCATCCTCGAGGTGTAGCCGGGCTGCGCGGGAAAAAGAAGGCCCTTGACTTTCGCTTTATCTTCGCCTACATTGTGCATGATTCACCCCCCATCCGCCTACGCTTAGGAGGCTCCATGGACTATAAGGATTTCTTCATCAAGTATTGGGAGAAAGAGGCTCCGGCCACGCGCAAAGTGATCGGCCGAATTCCCCAGGACCGTTGCGAATACCGCGCCGATCCCAAAGCGCGAACCGCCCGCGAAATGGCTTGGCTGATCGTCCGCGAAGAAGCGGCGCTGGCCGAAGGTTTGGAGAAAGGCGTTTTCGACTGGAAGGAAATCCCGGCGCCTGCCACAGTCCGTGAAATCGTTGCGGAGTACGACCGCCAGCACGACGCCGTCACGAAAAGGCTCCGAGCTGTCCCCGGCGCGCGCTGGGAGGAACAGCTGCCCTTTCTTTTCAACGGCCAGGAAGTCATGCGGGAAATCGGCTACGATATGGCGTGGGGCTTTTTGCTGGATCAGATCCACCATCGAGGCCAGCTCTCGACGTATTTGCGCCCGATGGGAGCGAAAGTCCCCGCGATTTACGGGCCGAGTGCCGATGAATCGTAGGCTATCAGTGCGGTCTCCCAACCGCTAACCTCAACAGGATTGTGCGGCTTTTCCGTGAGCGTTCGACTGCGCACATATACTCCCGCTGATTTCGAGGCTCTCTACGAAATCGACCAGGCGTGCTACGAGCCTGCCATCGCCTATTCGCGCCGCGAGCTGCGGAATTATCTCCGCTTCCCCGGTGCGGACTGCGTCGTGGCCGAAGCCGATGGACAAATCATCGGCTTTTGCTTGACGGCCCACGAGCGCAACTCCGGGTACATCATCACCATGGACGTGCTCGCCGAACATCGGCGCAAGGGAGTCGGGACGATGCTGTTGACCGCGGCCGAAAGGCAACTGGCGGCCAGCGGCGTCCGCGCGATAGCGCTTGAAACGGCAACCGACAACTCCTCGGCGATTGCGTTCTGGCAAAAGCACGGATATCGTAAGTGCGGAGTGAAAAAAGACTACTACCCAGGCGGGCGCGACGCGTTCTCGATGTCCAAGCCCCTCGCCTGACATGCGTGCCCGTCCTTCCGGACGATGTCTCCCGCCTTCCCTTCCCGTCCGCGCACTTTCCGGCCGGATGGACGAAGGCGCGACGAAGAACGTCGGTTCGGCTCGTGTGGCTGGCGCGTACGGCGGATGAGGCGGCCTTAACTTCAGATTGCCGAGCGGCTGTGCGGAGGAATTTTGAGCGACTACCTATTGTCGGTAATCCTCGGCATCATCGAGGGACTCACGGAATTTCTGCCTGTCAGCTCCACGGCTCATCTGCGCATTACGGAAGCTCTTCTTCACATCAGCCTGAGCAGCGGCTACTGGAAGATGTACACCATCGTCATCCAACTCGGCGCGATCCTATCCCTGCCAATTTACTTCCGGCATCGCATCGCGAAGTTTTGCGGAACTTTTCCGCGCGGCGAACGCGGCGACCGCACGCTGCTCACGCATCCTCTCAGCCTCACACTTGTCGCCTTCGTGGTTACGGCCATTCCCGCCTACCTGCTCACGAAAGTCATCGGCAAGCATCTGGAAAGCCTGACGATCATGGGAGCGTCGCTCGTGGCCGGCGGCGTCATCATGTGGATCGTCGATGCCATCAACGCCCGCTGGGAAACCGCGGGTGAAGGCGCCGCGGGCAGCCGCATTCGCACATGGCACATGGAGGCGATGAGCCTTCCGCAGTCGATCTGGATCGGCGCCTGCCAGATCTTCTCCGCCGTCTTCCCAGGGACGTCGCGCTCGATGTCCACCATCGCGGCGGGCCAAATCGCCGGAATGTCGCGCGCCTCCGCCCTCGAATTTTCCTTTTTCCTGTCGATGCCCACGATGGTCGCTGCGACCGGCTACGATTTGCTCAAGTCGGTCTTCGGCAAGGGCGAAAATCCCATCGGCGTCTCGCAAATCGATTCTCACGGCTGGGTCGTTCTCGCCATCGGCTTCGTCGTTTCCTACATCGTCGCCTACGGCTCGGTCGCGTGGTTCATGGCCTATGTACGACGACGCGGCTTCGCCCCGTTCGCCATCTACCGGCTCATCGTCGGTTCCGCCGTCCTGGCCTGGGCGCTTCATTTCGTCCACTAATTCGGGTGCCTGCAGGCGCGCAGCACCGGTGCCCCGGTGAAATAACGCCGACCCGCCTCCCTCTGCGCAGATGTCTTTTTGATTTACGAGGCTTGTGCGCCGGCCTTCGACACGCGGAAATTCTCTTCGGTGCGCTCGATGTCTATCGGCACCTGTTCCGGCGAAGCGTTCGGTTTCGCTGCCTGGCTGCGGTCATTTCTCCCAACCGGAACCCATACCAAACGGCACGGCCCAGGAGAGTCCTTCGATCTGGCGAATCTTGCCTCCCTCAATTTTGAACAGTTGGGGCGCCATGAAGGTGATGGGCCGGAGAAACTCAGAAGGCACGGTTACCTTCCCCACTCCGGAAACAGGGACGGACTGTACGTTGCCTTCGTTATCGAAAAAGGCGAGATCGAGAACCAAACCCTGTTTTTCATCCACTACCAACTGCCGCACGCCGCGAACTTTGGAGAGAGCGCTGAAGAATCCTCTGTCAAGCTCTTGCGCGCACCCCTGGCTGAAAACCCGAAAGGTGGGTTGAGCCGAATCGACGACCGGGCCGTCCGGATTGTTGGTGGCCGGCATGCCGTTTTCCCTGCGAGAGCACTGCGCGTCGAAAGGCACGAGGGAGCCCTTGCTCTGCGTGAATCCTTCAAAATACTTGTCTGTTGCCGAGATGAGTTGATCCCGGCTTTCCGGTGCGGGCAGCGGCTCAAGCAGAACGGAACTGGGCACGATGAAACTCTTGGGATTTAGTTCGTCGAACATTCGGGGTGTCATGATGCCGGCGGTGTTTTCACCCAGTCCTCCTTTGGGCCTCCACTGTTCACGCACAGCGATCAATTCGACTTCGGAGATCCGGTGATTTGTCACCCTCAGCCGCAGCGCCATCATGCCAAGCAACTGGCCGCGATCCTCGCTGAAGTCACCGTAATATCCGACCTCCCCTGTTGCGGGGTCGGCGAGATAAACCCGGTAGGTGCCTCGCCGGGCGAACGTCTTCCAGATGCCCTCGCCCGGCTTCACGACCTGCCCGTTCTCGGTGTACTTGACGTCCGGAGCCATCGCGACGTTGCACGCGCAGCGCGACGCCATCGCGTCGAAATACTCATCGACGAGGCGGTACAAGCAATCGCGGTTGCACTCGCCCGGCTTTCCGGCCAGGACCGGATTGGGCGCACGCGTGAGGTTTCTGCCTTCATCCGGCGCAGCGTTTGCGCGACCAGCCACACTGCCCACTGCCGCGAACATCAGAGCAAGCGTCGAAACACGAATCAGCGTCTTGATCGTCATTTTTGTCATGGTCTGTTCTCGCTCTGCCTAAAACGGGGGTTCCATGTTGAACGGAATCTCGTACATGGTCATTTCAATCAGCCGGATGCTTCCTTTCTCGATTCGGTACGCTTCGTTCGACTGATTCGTGCGCGGCGTCATGAAATAGGGCGGCACTTTCCAGACGCGGCCGTCGGTCAAGTGGACTTCGGTGATCGTCCCGTCGAAATCCAGGTACGCTGAAGCGAGCACCGCGCCGCGCTCCACATCCGTCACCAGAAACCGCCGGTGCCGGCAGCCGGTCGTGAAGCCGAGAAAGCCCAGCTTGTACTGATCGGTGCAATTCATCGTGGTGAAGTCGCTGATGTCCATGTCGGAGTGGCCGTAATTCTGGGGACGCGGCTGATTCGTCGTGCGGACACCGTCCTCGATGCGATTGCAGTCGGGCGTGAATGCGTAGACGCCCTTGCCGTCGTTCAGTTGCAGGCCCTCGTAATACATGTACGCCGCCTGGTCGAGCGCCTCGCGCGTTTCGCGTTGGTCCATCGGAACCGGCGTCAGCCAGCCCGGATCGGGTTTGCCAAGCTTCTCGTACGCGGCCGCGCCATGGGGATCATGGGCCACGAACTGCTCCGCTTCGGTGATGAGACCGCCCTGGACCTTGAGCCGCGCGATGAGAATGGCGCCCACGCCATTTTCATAGACGACGGCGATCACGCCGATATCGCCCCGCTCGGGATCCGCGAAGAAGTGCTTGTACTTCCCGAGCCCGCTCGCGGTGGCCCACAGCGCCTGCCCGATCTTCAACGGGACATTGTCCTGAGAATATTTCACGTCCGGTGCGAGAGGCGCCTGCGATGGATCATGCGCGGCCATCGCGTCGAGATAGCGATTCATCACACCTTCCAAGCACACGCGATCGCATGGCGGCTTCGACGCAGTAGAACCCGTTTTGATCGCTGACTGCGCCATGAGAGCGGGCGTTGTCGCCGCGACCACGGCTGATGCGATTATGACCGAGCCAATCGCAAGCCACGAAGAGCGGAATCTTGTCAATTTCATATCTCCTCTTTGGAGAACTCCGGTCGGTCCCGGCGTGCCGGCAAACTCCGACTAACGACGCCGAAAGACGACTCTTCTACTGTAATCACCAGGCTGAGCAAATCTCTTTCTCGATGGCGAACAAAAATACTTCTTGAGAGGGAACAGCTCTTCCGGGAATCCCACGAAGCGCGCGGTCTGGTAGTGGCGATGGGCATGTTCGACATTCCCGGCGGCAAAACACAAGTGCCGGACGACAACGAAGCGGCAGGTCCTCCCGCTATCAGCGAGCCATCCAACAACGTCCTCACGGAGATTATCAAGATTGACCGTGGCCAAATTCGCTCTCTGCAAGCCTCAAATCCCGAGGATGAGCCCCACAGGACGCAGGCAGGCTGTCGCTGATCCGCGCGGTGGGCGCTGGCGTGAGAAGTGAGCGAGAAGGCTGTTTCAGTCTTTGTGCTTCGGCGCGATAATAACTCGGAGGAACTCCGAACTTCTGTTTGAATGCCGTGCTAAAGTGCGCGGAGCTGCTAAAACCCCACGAAAACGCAATGTCCGTGACGGACCGGGCCTCGTGTATCGGTTCGAGGAGTTCATCCCGGCAGCGATCCAGCCTCGATCGCCATATGTAGTCCGAAAGTGAAATTCCCTCCGGCTCAAAGACTTTGTGCAAATACCGTTTCGTACAATGAAGTGCGGCGGCGATTCGTTCGATGCTCAAGTCCGGGTTTCGAAGATCGCTCAAAATGCATGTCTTTATGCGCTCCCTAAGGAATTCTCCGGATGACTGACCCTCGCGGTCACCTGAGAATTCGGCGATTGCGAGGCGCAGCAAATGGTATACCGCGTCCGCGACACTGGTCTCGCTGCGCGAATCCAAATTCGGCAGTTCATTTACGACGGAGGAGACGAATTCGCAAACCACTCTTCCAATTCCGTAGGCATTCGAAAAAGGGCGCAAGATCAGATCATCAAGATTGCGGCGACTGCCAAGGAGCTTCTCTCGTGGAACCGTCAAGATCAGGGTCTCCGATCCATGAGGCGCCGAGATGGCGGAAGGTTGCGCCGTGTCGAAAACCGTCCATTGGCCCGGCGGTTGGACAAGTTTCCGGCCGGCATGTGTGAAATATGCCGTTTCCTTCAATTCGATCGAGATCTCCAAGCAGCCCTTGCCGCCGCTAGCACTTGCCAGCTCGCACCCGTACCCAGTTCCGTTGAGCTTACAGAAGCGGATATCTCCGATATTTCCGTATTCGAAATTGGCGACGGCAGGCCACGTTGTACTGACGAAGCGCGAACCGCGCCGGCCGAATATATTCCAAAGAGTATCCCGAATTAGATGAGCTCTCTCAGACGGGTTAACGTTGTCAGTGGAAATCAGTTGCAGAGAACCCATACGCCCCGTCCCCTGGGACCTTTTTTCGCAGCCGCGCGCTTCCTGCGCGGGCGCCCATCCGTCCCGACGATCGCAATTCTTGACCAAACGGCCGAGCGCCCAGACTTCCATGCCATAGCCCCGGTGACCGCATTAGAATTGCGGTCATTGCGCACCGGTGACGCACGCCCCGTCCGCCTGCTTTCTCCCCCAGCAGAGCACTAGAACTCGCCGCAGAATCTAGTACATAGGGTTATTGGCTGTCAATAAAAGCGGAGCAGATCCGCGCACGCCAGAACCGTTCGTAGGGTGCTGGCGCGGCGGACATCTTCTTCCGAACCGTTCTCTTTAGCTAAAAGCGTTCGTTCGCTACCAGAAAAGACTTCCTCCAGCGTTAAGGCCAGACTTCCCGGCAGTGCCGGTTGTCCCAGTCTTGCGCGTGCAGGGGATGCCGGTAACGTGCGAAAACTCGACGACTGAGGAAAGACTCATGACACCCAAGCTGCTCCCTAGTTTACGGCTTGCCGCCACACTCTTGCTGTCGTTCATGGCCGCACTGACCGCCGCCGGTCCACTTTCGGCTCAATCGGCGGGTACCGGTTCTTTGACCGGCACTGTTACGGACGCTTCTGGCGCCGTCGTGCCGAATGTGACTGTAACAGCCACCAGCGTGGCTACCGGGTCGGCCCATGGCACGTCGACAGGCGCGGACGGAGTCTACCGGTTTTCGCTTCTGCCGCCCGGCAAGTACTCTGTCACGTTCCGCGCGCAGCAGTTCAAGCCTGTCGAGATTCCAGCCGTTACGATCAACGTAACCGAAACGCAGGTTCTCAACCAAACGCTGGAGGTAGGTGGGGAGACACAAGTCATCACCGTCGAGGCGCAGGCACCTCTAGTCGACACGGCTACATCAACTCTTGGCACTCTAGTGGGGTCACAAACCATAACGTCGCTGCCGCTCACGAACCGCAACTATACCCAAGTTCTGGACTTATCCGCTGGCGTTAGCGCGTCGGTGAATAACGCGTCGGTCCTTGGGAAAGGTACGCAGCTCACCAGCGTCAACGGCTCTAATCCTAGCCAGAACAACTACCAGATGGACGGCGTGGCAATAAATAACTCGGGCAACTTGGGGAACGGAACCGACCAAAGCGTGGCTGCCGGAATCGGAATTCCCAGCCCAGACGCACTCGAAGAATTCAAGATCCAGACGTCCACATACGACGCGAGCTATGGCCGTAACCCGGGAGCAAACGTAAACGTCGTCACCAAGTCCGGAACCAATCGATTTCATGGTGACGCATTCGAGTTCTTCCGCAATACGGTTCTAAACGCTAATGACTACTTTCTCGCGCAGCAAGGGCGTCCAAGAGGTGTCCTGAACCAAAACCAGTTCGGCGGCGTGTTCGGCGGACCGATCAAGAAGGATAAGGCCTTCTTCTTTGTCAGCTACCAAGGGACCCGATCGAGAAATGGGATCGCGCCTCAGGGGCTTACGTCGGGGGTAACTCTCCCTAACATTCCTGACGAGCCGCGAAATACGGCGCAGTTTGCGACCGATTTGGCCAACGCCACGTGCGCGGCATTCACGTTCGGCCCACCGGTCAACGGTCCCGACGCGAGCTGTGGTGCACATCAAGGTCCGGAAAACATCAGCCCAGTGGCGCTGGCGATCCTCAACCTGCCGGGGCCCGCTGGCAACGGCTATTACATCCCAACCCCTTCCACAGATCCGAGATGCAGCTTCATCCCGTCCTTCGGTACGTATTCCTGCAGGTTTAGTGAACCCGCTCGGTACACCGAGGATCAGTTTATTGTGAATGGCGATTATCAAATCAATTCCAGAAATACTCTGCAAACGCGGTACTTCTACACACGGAATCCCACCCTAGTGACGATGGGGGGCTCGACCGGAGGCTATTTGCCCGGCGAGCCTCAGACCAATCTTTATATAAACCACAACGCCGTTTTAAGACTCACGTCGCTTGTGACCAACGCGTTCACGAACGAGGCACACATTTCGTTTCAGCGGAATGTGGGCAGAAACAGCGACACGCCCGTTGCCAATACAACTCCGGAAGCCCTCGGAATGACACCGGCGGTCCCCGGACTGTCGTATCCCCCGGGAATCTGGACGCTGGTGGATGGAGTCCACCTCTTCGACGCCTTCAGCCCTGCCCATTCGGTCACGAACCAATTTCAGTACGCGGATCAGATCGCATGGTCACGCGGAACACATACGATTCGCGCGGGGTTTGAGTTTGAGAGGGTGCAGTACACGGTGGCGGCAGGCGCGGCACGGGGATTTCTCTTGATGGGTACGTTTGAAGACCTTCTGGTCGGGGGACCGGGCAATATCTACCTCAATTTGTCCAACAAAGGAACAGCTGCAGGCGGAGAGCAGCTCCACGCCTACCGGCAGAATGCTCTGAGTTCGTTCGTGCAAGATGATTGGAAGCTAAGCTCGCGTTTGACCTTGAACCTCGGGCTGCGATGGGAGTTCGACGGCAGCCTCCACGACATCTACGGTAACCTCACGAATATTTGGCCCAGTCTTCTAGCCGCTGATCCGCCGGCTACTGCTACGGGATCGGCTGGCAACTACATCGGATACGTAGTTCCCAACAACTACACCACGGCCTTTGGGAATCCAACTTTACCCGCGGGCGTTGTGAAGACCGGAAGCGGCTATTCCCTCGCGAAGCACCCACCGTATTCGAATTTTGCACCCCGAATCGGATTTGCATGGCAGCCGACGGATAGCGCGAAACTGGCCGTTCGCGGAGGATTTGGCCTCTTTTATGATCGCGTATGGTTTGACGCTTTTGTACACGGTTTCCAGGGCAACGTCCCGTACGGCACGTCGCTTAACTACGGCCCGGGGAACTCTTATACGCTGCAGAATCCCTTTCCGAATTTCTCGACCGGCACGTTCCTCCAGCGCTATAGCAATTATGCGTGCGCGCCTGACGGTACGGGCTGCTCGGGGACGGCCTCCGCGCTCAGCACGAACTTCCTCAGCCCGACCATCCACACACCCTTAGTCCGCCAATACAACCTGAACGTGCAGTACGAATTCGCTCCGAAATGGGTTCTGGAGGTCGGATACGTAGGCTCAAGCGGTATCAATCTCATGGACATCTACCGCAACTACAACACGGCGCAGTTGGCATCGCCTGCGCATCCGATCCGCGGGCAGACCGCCAACACGAGGGCGAATATCCGACTTCGCTCGCCTTATCTTGGATACGCGGCTACCGGCTTGCTGGGAACCGACTTTGTAGGCTCCTCGAATTACAACAGCCTTCAGGTCACATTGCGGAAGCAGATGTCGCACGGGTTGACGATGCAAGCGTCTTACACATGGAGCAAGTCTCTTAGCGATTTGTGGGTCACCTCGTTTTACTTGAGCGCGAACAGCAACAATCCGCAAGATTTGCGGCAGCAGTACGGTCCTTCCGGCTTCAATCGGCCACAACGCCTGAGCGTGAATTATCAGTACGATCTGCCCTTGGGCCAGCACGAAGGCGTCACGGGCAAGTTGGCGAGTGGTTGGAGCTTGTCAGGCGTGACAACCGTTCAGGATGGAACGCCCCTGACCATCACCGATGGTACAGGGGGTTCGATCTACGGGACCGGCAATTCACGGGCTGAGGTGTGCCCGAATGTTCCCGTTAGGTCATCTGGTCCCATCACATCGCGACTGAACGGCTACTTCAATCCTGACGCGTTCAAATGTCCACTGCCAATCGTGGGCGACGGCACAGGTTTCGGCAATTCCGGAGTTGGAATGGTGCTCGGACCGGGGCAATTCAACTGGGACATCGCGCTCATCAAGAACACGAAACTGAGGGAGGGGCAATCGTTGGTGTTCCGGACAGAGTTCTACAATGCGTTCAATCACCCGCAATTCGCCAATCCGAACACGGCAAAGGGTGCCGCTCTTGGTCAGATCACGAGCACGAGCGTGAATCCTCGGCTGATTCAGTTTGCGCTGAAGTATATTTTCTAGCCCAGGCGATTTGTCAGGATCGGTGGTAACCCGGTGGCGCAACGATTTTGCGCCGCCGGGCCTCGTTTGACGCGCAATCGCACAAACATTTCCTGTTCGCCAGCCTTTCATTCACAAGGCTCTGCGAGTTCTGCTATTCTGAGGCGTTGCGGGAAGGACGCCTAGGCTTTTGGCGCGGCGCAATACTTTCATAGAAGGGAATCTTCGATCGTGACTTCATCTACGGTTTCCAGCCTCGGTACGAAGCGCGCTTTCAACTTTAACCCCGGACCGGCGGCATTGCCGCTGCCCGTGCTCGAACGCATGAGGGCAGAGCTGCTCGACTATCGCGGCACGGGAATGTCGGTGATGGAGCTCAGCCACCGTTCGGCCGAGTTCGAGGCCATCAACGACAAGGCCGAACAGGGATTGAGGCGCGTGATGGGAGTTCCGGACGACTACGCCGTCTTGTTTCTGCAGGGCGGAGGCAGCCTGCAATTCGCGATGGTCCCGATGAATTTGTATCTGCCGGGCAAGCCCGTGGACGTGCTGCACACCGGCTCGTGGACGAGCAAGGCGATCGGAGAGCTAAAGAAGCTTGCCGAGCACCGGCTGGCAGCTTCGACCGAGACAGAAAAATTCACGCGGCTGCCGCGCAAAGACGAAATCAAGCTCGCGCCAGACGCTTCCTACGTCTACGTCTGCACCAACAACACGATCGAGGGCTCGCAGTGGAATACGCTGCCGGAGACGGCCAGCGTGCCGCTGGTGGCGGACATGTCTTCAGACATTCTCTCGCGGCCGACCGATGTAAGGCGCTTCGGGTTGATCTTCGCCGGGGCGCAGAAGAACCTCGGGCCGTCCGGGGTTACGGTCGTAATCATCCGGCGCGATTTGGCCGAGCGCGCGAATGAGAAGGTGGCCAAGATTCTGCAATATCGCACGCACATCAAGGATCGCTCGCTCTACAACACTCCGCCGACGTTCGCCATCTACGCCGTGGGACTCGTCATCGACTGGATCGAAGCCGAAGGCGGCGCTGCGGGAATGGAAAAACGAAACGACGCCAAGGCCCGGCGGCTCTACGACGCCATCGACGCGACCGGATATTACCAGTGCCCGGTCGAAAAAGAGTCCCGGTCGCGGATGAACGTGGTCTTCCGCGTAGCGGGTGGCGACGAAGCGATCGAAAAAAAGTTCGCGCAGGCAGCAGCGGCGGCGGGGCTCATCGGCGTCAAGGGACACCGATCCGTCGGCGGGATGCGAGTGTCGCTCTACAACGCGGTGGCGATCGAGGCCGTCGACGCGATCGTTAGCTTCATGCGCGACTTCGAGCGCAAGAACGGCTGACGACAGCGCCTCACCTTCGCGGGCTCAGCGATCCTGGCCAAAACGCCCGTCAATCTCCACAGGTTCGGCGCGGCCGAACTGCTTCATACTCTGGTGCGGTATCCTAGCGTGCCGTGTGCCGCGACCTGACCGGCATTAGCCGTCACGCTGCACAAGAACCACACCTGTGTGGCAAGAACGCCACACGGCCGTCTTGACTTGTCTCGGCCCCGCCGCTATCGTGCTAATTTCATGGAATCACCCGTGCAGAATGCCTTAACCGAACCCACGCGTGCATCTCGCGGGAAGCACGGCGCAACCGGGCGCGCTCCGCGCAAGGCTCGCTTTGGGCACTCTGCACTGGCGCCCGCCCGCCGCCCCAGCGATGTACGCCCTCCCCTCGATGAATACTTCAATTCCCTCTCCACAGCGCTGGGACCGCAGCACTGGTGGCCGGGAAAGACGCCGTTCGAAGTGGTCGTGGGCGCAATTCTCACGCAGAATACGGCGTGGACCAACGTCGAGCGCGCGATCGCGAACTTGCGCACCGCCAGTCTCCTCTCCCCCGCGGCAATCGAGAAGGTTCCCTTGTGGCGGCTCGAGCGCCTGATTCGCTCCTCAGGCTACTTCCGCCAAAAAGCACGGAAGCTCAAGGCGTTTAGCACGTTCCTGCGGGCGGAGTATGGGGGCTCGCTCAAGCGGATGTTTGGCACTCCCACGCCGGCGCTCCGCGAAAAGCTGCTCGGCGTTTTCGGGATCGGTCCGGAGACGGCGGATTCCATTTTGCTGTACGCCGGCGGCCACGCCGTGTTCGTCGTGGACGCTTACACCAAGCGGATCTTGATGCGCCACGGCTGGGCTGACGACAAGACACGATACGACGACGTTCGCTGGATGTTCGAGCGGAAATTCCCCGGCGACGCGCAGCGGTTTAACGAGTTTCACGCCCTGATCGTGACCACGGGAAAGAATTATTGCCGGACGAAGGAACCGCTCTGCGAACGATGTCCGCTAGGAAGGTACCGCGAGGAGGGCCGGTGAAGACCAAGCGCCCGCAGTGGAAGCGGCAACTGTGGCTGGTGACGGGCGGCGTGATCGTGGTCATGCTCGCGGCCGTGGTGATCACGCTGGGATCCTTCCACACGCCGCTGCGACCCGAGCAGGAAAATGCGTTCGTAATTTTGTTTGCGCTCTCCACGTTGATCGGCGCAGCGCTGCTCGTCTTTACGCTGATCCTCTCGCGCAGCCTGTTGCGATTGTGGGCGGAGCGGCGCAGCGGCCAGATCGGCTCGCGATTCAAGGTCAAGATGGTGCTCGGCGCGATGGGCGTGTCGCTGCTGCCCGTCGTTTTTCTGTTTTTCTTCAGCTATGCGTTGGTAAACCGGACGCTGAACACCTGGTTCCCGCGGCCGCTCGAAATCGCCAACGAGCAGGGACAGGCGCTCGTAGATGAATTCACGACCCGTGGACATACGCGCATGTCCCGGCAGGCCGAGTCGGCCTGCGCCCTGATCGAGCAACAACACGCGTCCTGGAATGACGTGCTCCGCAGCGCCGCTCCGGATGCCAACGCGATGTGGTTCGTGAATCCGGACCACTCCATCGGAGAGATGGCGGTTGCGCCAACCGATTCGCGCGCCAGCGTCGCCGCGCAATGGAAACAGTCCCGTACGCTCCCATCGGGAGCTGAAGTCTGGATGGGCCCGGACGGCGCATATCTCGCGAGCCGCGTCCCCTGTCTATCCGGCGCCCTGATTGTGGCGCGGGCCGTTCCGCTCGATTTTTTGCAGCGCTACGACGAAATCGAATCCCAAACCACCATTTACCAGCAGCAGAAACAACATTTGCGTGCCTACAAACGGCAAATCTTGTGGGTTCTCTTGCTGGTGACCATCCTGCTGCTTTTTGCGACCACCTGGGTTGCGTTGTTTCTCTCAAAGCAGGTGACCGTGCCGATTCAGGCCCTCGCGGAAGCAACACGCGAAATCTCCCGCGGAAATTTCGACCATCGCATCGAGGTGCGCGCCCAGGATGAACTCGGGATACTCGTGCGGTCGTTCAACCGCATGACCGAACAGCTCGGCGAAGGGCGGCGACAAATCAACGAGTTTACGCGAAGCCTCGAGCAAGCCATCGAGGAGCGCGAGGGGCGCCGGAAACTGATGGAGGCGATCCTCGAGAATATTCCCACGGGCGTCATTTCTCTCGACGCCTCCGGCGCGGTGACTCGGGTGAATTCGGCGGTCGTCAAGATTCTCGGAGACCACGCCCGCCTAGCTACGGCATTGTCCGAACTCCTAGGCGACGAGGCAGCGAGGGACGTTCTGCACTTGATGCGACGCTCGCTGCGGATGGGAGCTGCCTCTCGCGAAATCGAAATCGCCACCAACGGCCGTCTGGTGCGGACAGCGGTGACGGTGAGTTCGCTCGGACCGCGGCGGTCGAACACGGGATTCGTCGTTGTGATCGACGATCTGACCGACCTGCTGCAAGCGCAGAAGGCCGCGGCCTGGCAGGAGGTCGCACAGCGCATCGCCCACGAGATCAAAAACCCGCTCACACCGATTCAGCTCTCGGCACAACGCCTGCTGCGGTATTTGGACCGGGCGGCGACGGCCCAGGTTGGGGCGCCACCCACCGAATTCGAAAAGCTGGCGGCGGAGTGCGCCCGCCTCATCGAGCGGGAAGTTCAGACCCTCGAATCTCTCGTAAAGGAATTTTCACAGTTCGCTCGATTTCCTGCCGCGCGCCTCGCTCCTGCCGATCTGAATTCGATTGTCGAAAGCGCGCTCGGTCTGTTCCAAGGCCGTCTCGAAGGCATCACGGTGCGGAAGGATCTGTCCACGTCGCTCCCGCCCGTCAAGGCGGATCCCGAGCTGATGCGGCAGGTCATCGCGAACCTGATCGACAACGCTGCCGAGGCCATGGAAGCGTCCGCCATCCGCCAGTTGCGCGTGACGACGCGCGCGCGAGCCGACGGTGACGCCGTCGAAGTCGAGATCTGCGACAGCGGCCATGGAATTTCGCCCACCGACAAGGAAAAGCTTTTTCTGCCCCATTTTTCCACCAAGGAGCGCGGAACGGGGCTGGGGTCGCCCTGAAGTACTCGGCCGGCTTCGGCGTCCGCTGG
>OBLQ010000190.1_pt1 | contig 22493 bp, 23 predicted proteins | sample 1519881 | NCBI WGS metagenome assembly OBLQ01 (sample SAMN01911456, study PRJEB22533) | soil metagenome | biome: Soil | place: Malaysia | collected 2012-04-30 | depth DG_metagenome m | reverse complement strand
CCAGCACATTGGTCGGATAGAAGCGGGCCAGCTCCTCGGTCTGCTCCGGCCAGCCCAGGGTCGAGAACGGCCACAACCCCGAGGAGAACCAGGTGTCCAGCACGTCCTCGTCCTGGCGGATGTCGGTGCCGCCGCAGCCGCCGCAGCGCTCCGGGGTATCGCGCGACACCGTCACGTGCTCGCAGTCGGCACAGTACCAGGCAGGGATGCGGTGACCCCACCACAGCTGGCGGGAGATGCACCAGTCCTGGATATTGCGCATCCACTCGAAATAGGTTTTCTGCCAGTGCTCGGGCACGAAGCGGATGCGCCCGTCCTCGACGGCGGCGATGGCGGGTGCGGCCAAAGGCGCGATGGCCACGTACCACTGATCGGTCAGGTAGGGCTCCAGCACCGCATGCGAGCGGTCCCCGCGCCCCACCTGATGCGTGTGCGCATCGACCTGGTGCAGCAGGCCCGCCGCGTCCAGGTCGGCGACGATGTGCTCGCGCGCCTCGTAGCGCTCCATGCCGCGGTACGGCTCGGGCACGGCATCGATATCCAGCAGGTGCGCGCGTGTGTCGAAGATATTCAGCAGCGGTAGATCGTGGCGCCGGCCGACCTCGTAGTCGTTGAAATCGTGGGCAGGGGTGATCTTGACGCAACCGGTACCGAATTCCGGATCGACATAGGCATCGGCGATCACCGGGATCGTGCGCCCGGTCAGCGGCAGGACAAGCTGCTTGCCGATCAGGTCCTGGTAGCGCCCATCCTCCGGATGCACGGCCACGGCCGCATCGCCGAGCATGGTCTCCGGGCGGGTGGTGGCCACGATGACATGGCGGGACGCATCGTTGGCCAGGGGATAGCGGATATGCCAGAAATGCCCCTGCTCCTCCTCGTGCTGCACCTCGAGATCCGACACGGCCGTCTCCAGCACCGGGTCCCAGTTGACCAGGCGCTTGCCGCGGTAGATCAGGCCCTCCTCGTACAGGCGCACGAACACCTCGCGCACGGCGTCCGACAGGCCTTCATCGAGCGTGAAGCGCTCGCGCGACCAGTCGCAGGAGGCACCGAGACGCTTGAGCTGGCCGACGATGGTGCCGCCGGAGTGCTCCTTCCATTCCCACACGCGGTCGAGGAAACGCTCGCGTCCCAGTTCGCGGCGATGCTCGCCCTTCTGGTCGAGCAGGCGCTCCACCACCATCTGCGTGGCGATGCCGGCATGGTCGGTGCCCGGCTGCCACAGCGTCGGTTTCCCCTGCAGGCGCTGCCAGCGGATCAGGATGTCCTGCAGCGTATAGGAGAAGGCATGGCCCATGTGCAATGAGCCGGTGACGTTCGGCGGCGGGATGACGATGCAATAGGCATCGTTATCGGACACCCTCGGCGCGAACGCATCCGAGTTCAGCCACTGTTCGCTGACAGCCGGCTCGACGGCCTGGGGATCGTAGGTTTTCGCAATTTCGGAAGCCGCCATCGTCATTCCTCTGGTTCTGGGTCCTCGTTTTCAACCCGCGCATCGATGAAGGCCGACAGCCGGCTTTCCAGGGCACGGCGGATCATCTCCGGCAGCTGTTCGGCCATGGCCGAGCAGACATCGTCCGTGACCTGGTCGACCAGGGCCTGGATGTCCCGCTCATCCCACGACGCACCCCCGGTGACAGGGGGCTGTTCGGATTCAGCCTGCTCGGTGATTGCAGGCGCCCGGGCTACCGGTTTCGCCTCCTCATGCCCGGCGGTCGCCGGCGTGGCGGAGGCGGCATCGCCCATGGCCAGCGGCAATGACTGCTGAACATCATTCACAAGCATGGCGTCGGTCAGGACGAAGCGCCTGGGGCCGGCCTGTGCGACCGCCTCATGCCCAGCACCGGCCTCGAACGCCCGGGCCGCTTCCTCATCCTCCTCCGCCTCGCCGCGTTCGTCCTCGACCGTATCCACCTCGTTGTAGGGTTCGGACACCGCCCGGTCCAGCGCCGTGAAGAAGCCGGGATCGGGCTCCTCGGCGACCTCTTCGGTCGCTTCTTCAGTGGCTTCCTCGATGGGCTCTTCGACGACTTCCCCGGCGGGCTCCTCGATGGCTTCCCCGGCGGGCTGCGGGGACGACTCCGCAGGCTCGTCGTTACGGCCTTCGCCTTCCTTCAGCAGCCGATCGAGGCTGGCAAGAATCTCGTCAATGCTGGGTTCGTCGGCCATCGGCGCATGTTACGTGCCGGACCCCTCTTGGGCAAAGCCTAGGAACGCCGGCTTGGCCCTGCCAGATACTCCGGTTCGAAGCCCATGTCGCGGTAGGTACGGAAACGCTCGCGCGCCGCCTGTTTCAGGTGCTCGTCCCAGCCGTCGACGAAATCGACGATGTGGGAAAAATCGGCCACATCCGGCGGCACCTCCAGTCCGCCGTTGACCAGCACGGCCGGCTGGTTGTCGCGCACCACCGATTGCGCCAGAAGGATCGGCTGGTCCGCGTTCTCCGCCGCATTGCCGCGAGCGATGCCGTGAGCCAGGAACGATTCCGGATGGATCGTCCACAGGCGCTCGTCGAGCCGCGCCTGGAAATCGGCGTCCGGGCAGAGCACCAGCACGTGCGGCTGCATCCTTCCGCGCCGGAGCAGCAGCCGCGCGATGCCCTCCACCCGGTCCGGATGCTCCAGCAGTTCAAAATGAACCTTGGTTTCCACGCCTGATCCTCCAGCTTTGCGTCACCCAGAACAGCGCCGCCACCGACAGGGCGAAGGCGAGCGGCCGGGCCGTGGATGGCTGGATCCGGTATCCCATGCCGAGCACGACGGCCTCCACGACCAGGAGCATGGCCGGCGCCCGCCAGCCCCAGGCGCTGCGTCCCCAGGCGGCGAACCGCTGGTGCTGGAACCATTGCCAGCAGACAACCATGCTGATCCAGCCCAGCATCAGCCCCGTGGCCACATCGAACGGGAAATGCACGCCACCGTAGATGCGGCCGTAGGCGGCGACCAGGAACAGCGCCATGCCTGCCCATGCCCGCCCGTCGCGTACGCCCCACAGGTACAGGCAGAGCACGGCCATCGTGCCGTCGGTGGCCGAGTGGCCGGAGGGAAAGCTGCGGGAGGTCAGGGCCGCACCCAGCACATGCACATGCTCGAACACGGCCGGCGGCCGCGGCATGTCGAAGAGATGTTTCAGCACCTGCGCCAAGATGCCGGACATCGCATAGCCCGCCATGCCGGCAAGACCGGCCTGGAAGCGCCAGAGCATCAGCGCGGTCAGCAGCACCACCGCGGGCAGGCCGTCGCCGAGGCCGCTGATGACGCCCAGCACCGCATCGGCCGCCGCCCCATGCCAGCCGTTGATCAGCAGGAACAACGGATGGTTGAAATACCATGCCGGCACCAGCAGCAGACCGCCGATGGCCCATGCCGCATACAGGATGATCCGGCTCCGGCCCTTCGGCATCAGAGCCTCAGGCACGGCGTTGCAGGTAGTCCATGATCAGGCGCACACCGGCGCCCGTTGCCCCCTTGGCCGATATGTCGCTGCCCTTCATGTTCCAGGCCGTGCCGGCGATATCCAGATGCGCCCATGGCAGGTCCTCGACGAAACGCGACAGGAAGCAGGCGGCCGTGATCGTCCCGGCCTCGCGGCCGCCGATGTTCTTGATATCGGCGATCTCGCTCTTGATCTGTTCCTGGTACTCCTCGTACATCGGCAGCTGCCACACCCGGTCGTAGGTATGCTCCCCGGCCGCCTTCAGCCCTTCGATCACGGCATCGTTCGAGCCCATCAGGCCGCTGGCCTGGGAGCCCAGGGCGATCACGCAGGCGCCGGTCAGGGTAGCGAAATCGATAATCTCGGCCGGCTGCTGCTCGGCCGCATAGGCCAGCGCATCGGCGAGGATGATGCGGCCCTCGGCGTCGGTGTTCAGCACCTCGATGGTGATACCCTTGTAGGAGGTGATGATGTCGCCCGGCTTGTAGGCCGAACCGCCGAGCAGGTTTTCGGTCGAGGCGATCACGCCGATGAGATTCAGCGGCAAATCCAGGGCAGCTGCGGCCTTGAAGATGCCGAGCACGGCGGCGGCGCCGCACATGTCAAACTTCATTTCGTCCATCTGCGCCGGCGGTTTGATCGAAATACCGCCGGCATCGAAGGTCAGGCCCTTGCCGACCAGCGCCACCGGCTTGTCGTCCTTGGCGCCACCCTGGTAGTGCAGCACGATGAAACGCGGCTCCTTGTCCGACCCCTGGTTGACGGCAAGCAAGCCCCTGAAGCCGGCCTTCACGATGGCCGCCTTGTCCATCACCGTGACCTTCAGCTTGGCGTGCTTCAGCCCCCGCGCCTGCTCGCCGAGGAATTCCGGCGTGCACACATTGCCGGGCTCGTTGCCCAGATCGCGGGCAAAATTGACGCCCTCGCACACGGCACGCGCCGTGCGTACGGCGGCCTCGGCCTCGGCCAGATCGCGCCGGGACGGGATCATGACCGTCACCGAACGCAGCTCGCGCTTGGCCTCGCCCTCATCCTTCTTGGTCTGGTATTTTTCGAAGCGGTACAGACCCAGACACACGCCCTCGGCCACCGCCTGCACCTTGTCGGCCAGTGATGCCCCACGCACATTCAGCTCCGGCAGGTACAGGGAGATATCACGGGCCCCGCTGCCATTCAGCTTGCGTGCCGCCAGCGCCGCCAGCCGGCGCAGATGATGCAGGGTCAGCTTCTTCTCCTCACCCGCACCGATCAGCACCACGCGCTGGGTAAAGATGTTCTCCACCTCGTAGAGGACGCCGATCTCGCCGAATTTACCGAGGTGATCGAATTTGCGCAGATATTGGGGGATGGCCTTGCCGGTGGCTTCCTGGAGGTTTTTTCCTGCAGCCGTCAGCTTGCGCCCTGCCAGCAGCGGCAGCACCACCGCGTCATCACGCTGCTTGTCCGGGCCTCCGGCCTTGACTGAGATCTCCACCATTTTGCCACCTCGTTGATTGACTGAATTTTATGAAAAAGGCCTCTCAGGCACGGGCCGCCAAGATATATGGGGAAAGTTGAAAAATAAAGGGGCCGCCCTTTGTGGGCGGCCCCTGGTGTGCTGAGCGTGCTCCCCTTAGCAGGAGTAGTACAGCGAGTACTCCATCGGGTGCGGACGCAGACGGATCGCATCGTGCTCCTCCATCTTCAGGCTGATGTACGCGTCGATCATGTCGTCGTCGAACACACCACCCGCCGTCAGGAACCCACGATCCGCATCCAGAGACTGCAACGCCTCCTCCAGGCTGCCCGCAACCGTCGGGAACCCCTTCGCCTCCTCAGGCGGAAGGTCGTACAGGTTCTTGTCCGCCGGCGCGCCCGGATCAATCTTGTTCTTGATGCCGTCCAGACCCGCCATCAGCATCGCCGCAAACGCCAGGTACGGATTCGCCGTCGGATCCGGGAACCGGACCTCCACGCGCTTCGCCGCATCTGAGCTCACCACCGGAATACGCAACGACGCCGAACGGTTGCGGTTCGAGTACGCCAGCATCACCGGCGCCTCATAGCCCGGAACCAACCGCTTGTACGAGTTCGTCGACGGGTTCGTGAACGCGTTCAGCGCCTTCGCATGCTTGATGATGCCGCCGATGTACCACAGCGCCTCCTGCGACAGACCCGCATACTTGTCGCCGGCAAACATGTTCTTGCCGCCCTTCCACACCGACTGGTGCGTGTGCATGCCCGATCCGTTGTCGCCAAACATCGGCTTCGGCATGAACGTCACCGTCTTGCCGTGCGCGTGCGCCACGTTGTGCACCACGTACTTGTACCACTGGATCCGGTCCGCCGTCTCGATCAGCGCACCAAACTTGAAGTCGATCTCGCACTGGCCCGCCGTCGCCACCTCGTGGTGATGGCACTCCACCTCAAGACCCACGTCCTGCATCACCGCCACCATGTCGTTGCGGATCTCCTGCAGCGAGTCGATCGGCGGTACCGGGAAGTAACCACCCTTCACGCCCGGACGGTGGCCCATGTTCCCTTCCGCATACTCCTTGCGCGAGTTCCATGCAGCCTCCGACGAATCCACCGCGAAGCCGGCCGAACCCATGTCGTTGTGGTAACGCACGTCGTCAAAAATGAAAAACTCCGCCTCCGGGCCAAAGTACACCGCATCGCCCAGACCGCTCGACTTCACATACCCAAGCGCACGCTTCGCCAGGTTGCGCGGGCAGCGGTTGTAGTCCTGGCCCGTCGTCGGATCAAACACCGAGCCCGTCAGAACCAAGGTCGACGCCTCGAAAAACGGATCAATCTGCGCACTCGTCGCATCCAGCTCAATCGCCATGTCCGAGTTGTTGATGTCGCACCAGCCCGCAACCGACGAGCCGTCAAACGGAAACCCTTCCTCAAACTTCGACTCCGTCAGCTGTCCAATCGGAAACGACACGTGCTGCCACTTCCCGCGCGTGTCCGTAAACCGAAGGTCCAAAAACTCAACCTCATGCTCCTCAATCATCTCAAATACTTTCTTCACATCTTTATCCACGGTTTCACCCCTCAGCTCCTGCATAGTTAAAATCCGGAGCCCGGCGGGCTCCAGCGATTCAGGAAATGTCGTTCATAGGAAGAAGCAAATAACAAGCCAAATGCATCCGCCGCCCATGTCCATTGATTTGCAACGCGCCTTCTGCGGCGCCTCCCCATCTTTTGCCTATATTATAGGCAATGACTGACTATCATATCATCAATCCGGACGGGGAAAGCCGTTCTGGTTCGCCAGCAGGTTCTGCTGATGGGCCAGCATGCGGGAATGGATCAGCTGCAGCAGGACCTCCGCCTGCTTCTGGGAGCGGCGGATCATGGCCAGCCGCTCGCTCAACAGCGAATGCGCATGCTCGAAGGCAAGGCGCATGCGGGGCCACAACGGCATCAGGCCCGGGATGTCGGCGGCCTGCACCTCCCCGACGATGCTATCGAACAGGTCCTTGTAGCCTGCGATCTCAAAGCTCAAGCGATCCCGCCCGGCAGCCAGCTCCGCAGACCCCAGCAGCAAGGCGCCATTCTCACGGACGAGCCCATCCCAGGTGGTGGGAGGGATGTGCTCCTCCTGAGCCTTCTGCAGCAGGATCATCATGCGCTGGTACAGGCCGCTTTCCGCATCATCCGCCCATACGCGGTTATAGCGGTAGATGGAGGCGCACATCAGGGCCACGAGATTCCGGATCGAATACAGGGTCAGCTTGACCTCTTCCCTGGACATGGACGCCCCTGAATTTCTGGGTGACACCACGAAGCGAAGCGGATGGAATTGCGAGCTCTCCACCAAGCGCCCGTTGCTGACCAGGCAATAGTTTCCGTTAAACAACGTCTGCCCCATCATCTCGCCGCTCAATGCATGCCGGGCATCGGCCAGCTGCACCACGTTCTCTGAGAAATACACCTCGTAATAGCATTCCGGCGGAGGCAATTCGTCATCGGTCACGCTGTCGAAGTCATGGGGGAATCCGACGACATCACGGCCCGGATCGACACGCTTCCAGATGCCGATAAAGTAGAAATACTGGGAGGCCAGTGAATCATCGGCCAGGGAAATCACGATGGTGTACACACCCTGGTCGGATGATGCATCGAAGGCCATCACATCGTCGCGCAACCGGATATCCGACGCGCTCAGCCCCAGGCGGCTCAGCATCGTCACGCAGTGCCCGACGAACAGATCCTTGCTGCACCCCTCCTTCGAATAGACCCAAACGCGGCCGAGAAGCGGCAGGCTGTTCGGCTCTAGGATCCGGTCCTGGATGGACAAGGCATGCAACAACAGCTTGTTCTTCATGAGACACCCCTATTGAATCTTCGGCACACAAAACCGGGGCCGTATAGTTTCCCATACGGCCCCGGGTTGCGTCTATCTCACGCCCTTGCGGCAAGACATGGGATAGGCACCTGCATACTCAGCTTACTCGTACACCTGCTCGCCATGCTGAGTGATGTCCAGACCCTGAACCTCTTCTTCCTCGCTGACACGCAGTCCCATGACCACATCCAGCACCTTCAGGATGATGAAGGTCACCACGGCGTCATAGACAATCGTGGCGCCGCAGGCCGTCGCCTGCACCATCAGCTGATGGCCCATGGTCACGCCCTTGGCAAAGCCAGCGCCACCGAAGGAGGCATCAACGAAGATGCCGGTCATCATGGCGCCGATGATGCCGCCGATGGCATGCACACCGAATGCATCCAGAGAATCGTCATACCCGATGGCGCGCTTCACATAGGCCACCATGACAAAGCAGCCCACACCGCAAGCGATGCCGATGGCCAGGGCGCCGATCGGGCCCACGAAACCGGAAGCCGGGGTGATGGCCACCAGACCCGCCACAGCACCGGAACAGGCACCCAGCAGACTCGGCTTCTTGAACATGATCCATTCACAGAACATCCAGGTCAGCGAGGCCATGGCCGTGGCCACCTGCGTGACCAGCAGCGCCATACCGGCGGTGCCGTCCGCAGCCAGCTCGGAACCGGCGTTGAAGCCGAACCAGCCCACCCACAGCAGGCCGGTACCGATCAGCGTCAGGACCAGGTTATGCGGCATCATGGCTTCCTTCGGGTAGCCGACGCGCTTGCCGAGCACCAGGGCTGAAACCAGACCAGCGATACCGGCGTTGATATGCACCACGGTACCACCGGCGAAGTCCAGCGTGCCCATGCCGCCGAGCCAGCCGCCGCCCCAGACCCAGTGGGCGATCGGGGAGTACACAGCCAGCCCCCAGATGCTCATGAAGATGAGCATGGCGGAGAACTTCATGCGCTCCGCAAAGGCACCGACGATCAGCGCCGGGGTGATGATGGCAAAGGTCATCTGGAAGGTGGCGAACACGGTTTCCGGAATGGATCCGGAGATCGCGTCGTAGCCCACACCGCTGAAGAAGGCCTTGGACAGGCCGCCGATATAGCCGGAGCCCTCGGAAAAGGCCAGCGAATAACCGCAAACCACCCACAGCACCGTCGTCACGGACGTAATCACAATCATCTGCATCACCACAGACAGCACGTTCTTCTTGCGTACCATGCCGCCATAGAACAGGCCCAAGCCCGGCAGCGTCATCAGCAGCACCAGTGCCGTGGCTGCAATCATCCAGGCCGTATTGCCCGAATCCAGGGTCGGCTTGGAATCAGCCAAGGCCACACCCGGCACCAGGAGAACGCCGGCAGTCACCGCTGCGAACCTCCCAAACCATTCACGTATAGTTTTCACCATGATCCTTTCTCCTTTCCCGCTTCGTTCAGATTCAAAGAGCGTCGACATTTTCTTCGCCGGTACGGATACGAACCACGCGTTCGACATTCGTGACAAAGATCTTGCCATCGCCCACTTTTCCGGTATTGGCGGCCTTGCAGATCACATCGATCACCGAATCCAGGGAATCCGCGCCAACAACAACCGTGATTTCCGATTTCGGAACGAAGTCAACCTTGTATTCGGCGCCGCGATACAGTTCGGTATGGCCCTTCTGCCGGCCGTGACCCCTGACCTCGCTGACCGTCATCCCGCTGATGCCAAGTTCGATCAGGGCATCTTTGACGTCATCCAGTTTGAACGGCTTGATGATTGCCGTAACCATCTTCATCATAATTCACTCCTTATAGGTTCTTTGCTGTATGGAGGGGGCGGGCGCACCCGCCCCCTCCTCGCAACAATCAGAGAGAGAAGTTCACGCCCAGGACGACCTCGGGATGAACCACGGTGCCATAGATGTACCTGTTGCCATCCAGGGACTTCTTGACGACCGGGATCGTGCCGGTCAGCGACGGCGTCGCGGTGATGCCGCCAATGGTGAAGTCCTTGCTCATGGCCAGGGTCACCAGCTGGGCGCCGGTCTTATAGATATCGGTAGACGGACGGTAGGTGGCATCCTTCTTCCAGGAGGCAAAAGACACGGTACCGGACAGAGATACACCGGACAGGGCGCCGGAAACCCCGACATCCACCCAGGTATCACCAAGCAGATAGAACTTGTTATTCGACTTGGCGGCCGTGTAGGACACCTTCACGGACGGACTGATCGGAGCGTCATAGGAAAGGCCCAGATAGACCTCCGGGAAGTTCGAGGCCGAGTCATACAGATAGGTGTAATCGATGCCACCGATCGAATAACCCACACCGGCATAGCTGCCGCTGTAGTCCAGCGTCCAGTCGGCTTCGACCACGCTGTTGCCCCCATACTGGGGCGCCGGGGACGCATAGGAATTGGACAGCCAGACACTGCCCGTCAGGCCATCTACAGCCGCGCTCAGATCGCCCTGCACCGCAGTGCCGGTACTCTGCTGCACGCCACGCCAGATGTACTTGCTGAACATGCCGATATCCGCGCCGTACGACAGATCTGCAGCCTGAGCCGCGGGGACGGATGCGGTACCAGCCGCCATCAGGGCCACAAGACCCATTGCAAACAAACGCATTTGCTTCATATATATTTCTCCTTCATTCCAGGTTGTCCCTGATTCGAATCATGGACACTGCAGCTAATAAGCAACGAGCGTGCCAACTTGATGAGGCCGGGGAAATCAGGTATATGAATGGATATTCATCTTGTGATCCGGCAGTGGAGACCGTGCCGAGCCGAATTCTTGTGCATATATTTTAACCATCGATGCCTATATGTGCGCCACAGGCTGGATAGAGCCCAGCCGCCAGCCGGATCGATGGCGCCGCGGTTGATCCGCCCTTTGATGGCAAGGGCTTTTAGGCATTAGCCTTTACCGTCCGAACTGCTATGCTGCGCGTCGAAGGAGCCCGGTATGGAGATCGACTTTCAATACGCCCCATGGGGAATGTTCTTTGCCGCGATGATGTACATCGTGGGCAACGGTGTCTGGATCAACCACCTCGCCCGCAAGCGGTTATGGATCGGCTGGCTGCTGTGGCTGGTAACGGGCCTGCTGTTCCTGGTGGCCGGCGCGGCTGTCGAGGTTCACCTCAACAGCTCTTCCATCAGTGTGTGGCAACAGCTCGACAGCGTTGCCCCGACCAACCACTGGATCGTCATGTCCCTTTACGCCCTGCTCTCCTTTCCCGGTGCGGCGAGCGTCCTGCTGCGCCAGAACATGGCGTGGACGCGCATCTCCATCATGGCCCCGGCCCTGATCGTGCTGCTCCCCATCGGGGAACAAATGGCCAATCCCCTCAACAGCTACCTGGCGCTGAGCATCGGCATCGCCCTGGCGACATGCAGCATACTCTGGATATGGCAGTCGCTGCTGGATTGTGAGCCGGCGCCGAAGCTGAGGACCAAAGAGGCGGCATGATCTCGCCCCAAGAACGGGCGGCCATTCTCGTCGAGGCCCTCCCCTACCTTCAGCATTTCGCCGATCAGACCATCGTCATCAAATACGGCGGCCATGCCATGGTCGACAGCGGCCTGAAGGAGAGCTTCGCGCGCGATATCGCCCTGCTCAAGCAGGTCGGCATCAACCCGGTAGTCGTGCACGGCGGAGGGCCGCAGATCGGGGATCTGCTGAAGAAGCTCGGCAAGGAGGCCAAGTTCGTCGGCGGCATGCGCGTGACCGACAGCGAGACCATGGACATCGTCGAGATGGTGCTGGCGGGCCTCGTCAACAAGGAAATCGTCTCGAACATCAATCGGGCCGGCGGCCGGGCCATCGGCCTGTCCGGAAAGGACGGGGGCTTGATCTGCGCCCGCAAACTCGTGCTGCAGCGGGATGCGCCCGAACTGCAGGCACCGGAGATCATCGACCTCGGACACGTGGGAGAGGTCAGCCGCATCAACCCTCAGGTGCTCGAGCTGATCGACAAGGATCGCTTCGTGCCCGTGATCGCGCCCGTCGGATACAGCAAGGAGGAAGGCGTCAGCTACAACATCAACGCCGACCTGGTGGCCGGGGCCATCGCCAAGGCCCTGGGCGCGGCCAAGCTCATCCTGCTGACCGACGTGCCCGGCGTCCTGGATCAGGACAAGCAGCTGCGCTCCCAGCTCACGGCCGCGGAGGCCCATGCCTGGATCGATGCGGGAACCATCGCCGGCGGCATGATCCCCAAGGTGCAATGCTGTCTCGAGGCGGTCCACCATGGTGTCGGGCGCGCCCATATCATCGATGGCCGTGTTCCCCACGCGCTGCTGCTCGAAATCTTTACGGACGCCGGCGTCGGCACCGTCTTTACCGCCCAATAAGCAACCGCCCCCAGCCGGCCTCGGACTCGCCGCCCATGGGACTCTGATTCTATATTAGAACTTGACAATATAATTATATATGTAATAGTTCGGCTTATGAGTGATTTCCCACAAGAGAGCATCACCGCAGCCACCCAGGGCCTCCGCGGCATTGCCCACGAGATCCGCCTGACCGTGCTGTGCCATCTGTTAAACGGTCCGATGTGCGTGACCGATCTGATGGAGGCCACCGGCGCCTCCCAATCCAACCTTTCCCAGCATCTGTCAAAGATGCGCATGATGGGCATCCTGCGCACCCGGAAAACGGGGCAACATGTATACTATGAAATAGCAGAACCGGCCTTTGCCGATCTGGTGCAATCGCTGAAACGCATTTATTGCCCGGAAGCGTGTGAGAAATGAGTGACTATGGTTGTTTCTCAATAGCATACAAACGCCTTGCGGCCCTGGTGACGGTGGCAGCCGGCCTGGGCCTGCACAGCGCATGGGCGGCACCCGCCGACACCATCTCCCTGGATATCCATTCCGGCGTCGCGCTGGCGCTGAAGCAGAATCCCGCCCTGATGGCCTCCGAGATGGATGTCTCCGGTGCCGACGCGGGCCTGGCCGAGGCCAGGGCGGGGTTGTTCCCGCGCGTGGATGTCCGCTCCACGGCCATGAAAACAAACTCGCCGCTCGACGTGTTCGGAACCAAGCTGCTGCAGCAGTCGGTGACGGCCAACGACATGGCCCTGGCCACGCTGAACAATCCGACCGCCGTGACCAACTACCAGAACTCCGTGACCGCATCACTGCCCTTGTTTTCCGGCGGCGCCACCTATGGCCGCATCAACGAGGCCAAGCAGGGGCTGCAGGCAAGCATGCACGCCAACGCCATGCAGCAGCAGCGTATCATCTTTCAGGTCATCCAGGGCTTCGCGGGGCTCGAGGCCGCCCGGGCCATGAAGACCGTGGCCGAACAGGCGCAGAAGTCGTCCGATGAACACCTGCGCGTGGCAAACTCCCTGTTTGCGCGGGGCATGGTCGTCAAAAGCGACGTCCTGAACGCCAAGGTGCATCTGGAGGACAGCAACCTTGCGGTCATCTCCGCCGCCAATGCCGAGGCCCAGACCCTCGACCGTATCCGCGCCCTGCTGAATCTGGATGCGGGCAGCGCGCTCGTCATCAGGGACGGGGTTGCCATCCCCGCGCCCGCCCAGGGCCTTGCCCAGCTCACCGAGGTCGCATTGCACAAGCGCCCGGACCTGCTGGCCCTGCAGGCACAGAAGGACGCGGCCGAGGCCGGGACCACCGTCGCCCGGGCGGGCATGCTGCCGCACGTCAACCTGGTCGCCAGCGAGCAGTGGAACGACCCGCAATGGCGGCTGCGCCACCCCAATTACCAGATCGCGGCCATGGTCGATCTCAACGTGTTCGCGGGCGGACGGGACAAGGCGGCCATGGACAAGGCGCAGGCCGAACATGCGCGCCTCGAGTTCCAGGTGATCGACAAGACACATCAGATCGAGAACGAGGTCGCCGAGGCCTACCGCGGCCTGCACGAGGCCGACCAGCGCCTGCTGTCCCGCCAGGAGGCCCTGGCCCAGGCCGAGGAGAGCCTGCGCATCACCGATTCCCGTTACAAGGCCGGCCTCGAGCGCATGGCCGACCTGCTGCTCGCCCAGACCCAGCTGGATCAGGCCCGCGCCAATGTCATCCAGGCCCGGTTCGACCAGGTGATGACGCGCGCCCGGCTCTATCTGGCCACAGGACAACTGACCCCGGAGGTATTGCAGTGAAACGTCGTCTCCCCCGGCAGCCGGGACCGGCATGGATCATCGCGCTCGCCCTGTCGCTGGCCGCCTGCTCGGGCGGCGGGCAGGACCAGCAGGCGCCGGCCGAGGCCGGCACGCCGGCAACCGTGATGACCATCGCCTCCGATGTCATGCCCGAGGTCTATGTCACGACCGGCAGCATCAGTTCGGAGAACCGGGTCGACATCGCCTCGCGCGTGATGGGCTTCATCCGCAGCATCAATGTCCACGAGGGGCAGAGCGTGAAGAAGGGGGATCTGCTGGTCAGCATCGACTCGGAGGACATCCGCGCCCACCTCAGGGAGGCCCAGGCCGCCCTGGCCCAGGCCCAGGCCCGTGCCGCGGAGGCGAAAGCCGACTTCGAGCGCTACAGCGCCCTGCATGCGCAACAGGCCGTGACGGAGCGCGAATACCAGCAGATCGCCCTGAAAAACCAGATCGCCCAGAAGGGCCTGCACGCCGCCCAGGCGGGCCTGGCCCAGGCCCAGGCGCAGATCCAGTATGCCGAGATCACCGCCCCGATCTCGGGGGTGGTCGTGGCCAAGCACAAGGACAGCGGCGACATGGCCAACCCCGGTGAACCGATCCTGGCCATCGAGGACCCATCCGAGATCATCCTGCGCACCTACGTCAAGGAGCAGCAGGTCAACCGCATCCATGTGGGCGACACGGTCATGGTCTCCGTGGAGGCCCTGAACCAGAACATCGAGGGGCATATCACCCAGATCGTGCCCTCGGGCGATCCGACCACGCACAGCTACCTGGTCAAGGCCGCCCTCGGGCAGGTGCCGGGGCTGAAGGCCGGCATGTTCGCCGATGTGCAGTTCCAGACCGGCCAGACCCAGGGCATCATGATCCCCCGCTCCGCCATCGTGATGCGCTCCGACATCCCCGGCGTCTACATGGTCGAGGCCGACAACAGCGTGCATTTCCGCATGATCCGCACCGGCCGCACGTGGGGGGACAGGGTCGAGGTGCTGTCCGGTCTGTCGGCCGGGGAACGCATCGTCACATCCTCCGGCACCCCCCTGCGCACCGGCGAGCACATCGCACCGACGACCCAACCCCGATAAGCAGGGATCATCCGCATGTCCTTTGATCCGAACAAGCTGAACATCGCCGGCCGCCTGAGCTGGAAGGCCACGCACTCGCAGATCACGCCGATCGCCAGCGCGGTGATCTTCCTGATCGGGCTGGTGGCCCTGTTCGTCACGCCCCGCGAGGAGAACCCCCAGATCGACGTGCCGGCCGCCAACGTCTTCGTGCGCATGCCGGGCGCCACGCCCGAGGAGGTGCACAACCTGATCGTGCGCCCGCTGGAGATGGTGCTCAGGGAGATGCCGGGCGTCGACCATACCTTCGGCACGGCGATGGATTCCATGGGTGTGGTCACCGTGCAGTTCGACGTCGGCCAGGACAAGGAGGCCTCGCTGGTCAAGCTGTACGACCGCATCATGCACAGCCTGGACCGCATCCCGCCGGGCGCCTCGCGGCCCCTGATCAAGCCGCTGGATGTCGACGACGTGCCGATCGTGGTGCTGACCCTGTCCAGCGCCGATTACAACGACATGCAGCTGAAGCAGCTGGCCATGCGCGTCAAGGAGCAGCTGGCACCGATCCCCGGCGTGTCGGTGGCCGATGTCGTCGGCGGCCGCGATATGCAGGTCACCGTCAACATCGATCCGGGCCGCATGGCCGCCCAGGGCATCGGCATCGAGGCCATCCAGCAGGCCCTGGATGCCGCCAACGTGGCCCTGCCGGCCGGCGCCGCCGTCGACAACAACATGGTCAAGAAGATCCATGTCGGCGGCTTTCTGCGCTCCGCCGACGACGTCGCCAACCTGGTGCTGGCCGTGCACAAGGGCCGGATCATCTATCTCAGGGACGTCGCCACCGTGACCGAGGGCCCGGGCGAGATCGACGAGGTGCACCGCGTCGGCTTCGGCCCGGCGGAGAAGGACCGGCCCAAGGGCGAATACGAGACCGCGGCGGTCAGCATCTCGCTGGCCAAGAAGCGCGGCACCAACGCCGTCGTGGTCGCCGAGCACATCCTGCAGAAGCTCGACACCCTGAAGGGCGACCTGATCCCGGATGACGTGCACGTGAACGTCAGCCGCGATTCGGGCGAGCAGGCCAACGATGCCGTGAACACGCTGGTGGAGCACCTGGGCATCGCCATCGGTACCGTGATCATCATCCTGCTGCTGTTCCTCGGCTGGCGCGAGGCGGCCATCGTCACCATGAACATCCCGCTGGTGCTGCTGATCGTGCTCGCCGTCGGCCTGATCTTCGGCCAGACCATCAACCGCATCACGCTGTTCGCGCTGATCCTGTCCCTGGGCCTGTTGGTCGACGACTCCATCGTCGTCATCGAGAACGTGCACCGCTATTTCAGCGCCGGCATCCGCCAGGCCGGGGACAAGGCCATCGCCTGCGTCAAGGCGGCCAACGAAACCGGCAAGCCGACCATCGTGGCCACGTTCGCGGTGATCCTCGCCTTCATCCCGATGGCCTTCGTCACCGGCATGATGGGCCCATACATGGCCCCGATCCCGTTCAATGCCCCGGTGGCCATGCTGGCCTCGCTGGTCATCGCCTACATGCTGACCCCCTGGGTGGCCCGCCGCTTCATGCACTGCAAGGTGGACACCGGCGCCGGCGAGGTCACGGAATCGCACGACTGGCTGGCCCGCGTCTACCTGAAGTACGCCGAGCCGCTGATCGAGCGCCCGAAGGTGCGCAAGATCTTCTTCGCCGTCACCGCGGTGCTGATGATCTTCGCCCTGTGGGAGCCGGCCTGGCAGTTCTTCCGCCCCGCAGGCATCAACGGCCCGATGACGCCCGGCACCGTCGAGCTGAAGATGCTGCCCAAGGGCAACAAGAACACCTTCAACATCACCATCGACATGCCCGCGGGCACGACGCTGGAAACCACCGACGCCGTCAGCCGCGACATCGGCGAGGTGCTGCACAATTATGCGCCAGTCACCGATTACGAGACCTATGTGGGCATGGCCGGCCCCGTCGATTTCAACGGCATGCTGCGCGGCGCCTCCGTCAAGCGCGGGCCGAACGTGGCGGAGATCCGCGTCAACCTGGTCAGCAAGCATGAGCGCAGCGAGAAGTCCGAGCAGATCGTGCTCGGCCTGCGTAAGCTGCTGGAACCGGTCGAGAAGCGCTATCCCGGCGCCAACATCAAGCTGGTCGAGGATCCGCCGGGGCCGCCGGTGCGGGCCACGTTGCTCGCCGAGATCTATGGCCCGGACTACCACGTGCTGCGCCAGATCGCCAAGCAGGTGCGCAACCGCTTCGAGCACACCTGGGATGTCGTCGATGTCGACGACTCGGTCAGCGCCGACCAGCAGGAATACCGCCTGGTCGTCAACAAGGAGAAGGCTGCGGCCAGTGGCGTGACCACCATGCAGGTGGCCAAGGTCATCCACGATTTCGTGTCCGGCTTCGACATCGGCAGCATCCATGTCGACAGCGCGCGCGATCCGGTGCTGATCCATGTGCAGATCCCGCGCAAGGACCGCATCGCCCCGCGCGATCTCGACCGCATCCACGTCGTCGGCAGGAACGGCGAGCTGATCCCGGTATCCACCATCGCCCGCATCGAGCAGGTGGTGGCCGACAAGCCGATCTACACCAAGGACGGGCACCAGGTCGTGTACGTCACCGGCGAGCCGGAAACCGGATCGCAGGTCTACCCGCTGCTGGACATGGACAAGCACCTGGACGGCGACAAGATCGCGCCGGGCGTCACCCTGAAGACCGGCGGCATGCGCTTCACGCGCACGCAGCCGGACGACGCCTTCGGCTACCAGCTGTTGTGGGACGGCGAGATGCGCCTGACGCTCGACGTGTTCCGCGACCTGGGTGCGGCCTTCATCGTCGCCCTGGTGCTGATCTACCTGCTGCTGGTGGCCTACTACGGCGGCTTCACGCTGCCCCTGGTGATCATGGCGCCGATCCCGCTGACGGTCATCGGCATCATGCCCGGCCACGCGCTGCTCGGCGCGCAGTTCACCGCCACCTCGATGATCGGCATGATCGCGCTGGCCGGCATCATCGTGCGCAACTCGATGCTCCTGATCGACTTCATCCTCGGCTATCGCGCCGACGGCCATTCCGTCAAGGATGCCGTGATGATGGCCGGGGCCATGCGCGCCCGCCCCATCATCCTGACGGCGCTGGCGATCATCGCTGGCACCTCGATCATGATCGCCGATCCCGTGTTCGGCGGCCTGGGCGTGTCGATGGCCTTCGGCACCATCGCCTCGACCGTGCTGACCATGTTCGTGATCCCGCTGCTCTATTACCTGTGGCAGCGCGAAAAGACCTGATATCAACCCAAGGAGAACCTATGACCATTGAACGTACCATCCGCATCATCGCCGGCAGCTTCATCCTGCTGTCACTGGGCCTGGCCCACGCCTACAACGGCGCCAGCCTGTTCGACGGCCCGACCTGGCTGTGGTTCACCGCCTTCGTCGGCGCCAACCTGCTGCAATCCGGGTTCACCCGCTGGTGCCTGATGGAGCAGATCCTGAAGAAGCTGGGCATGAAGTCCGGCTGCGCCGAGGCATGAACATGACGGATCTCATGCAGCAGTACGGCGTGTATCTGTTCGTCGGCCTGATCCTGGCCTGGACGGCCTGGACGCGCTGGCTCGGCCCGCGCCTGGCGGGCGTGCGCTCCCTGTCGGCCAGCGATTACCTGAGCCACTGGCGTAAGGAGACCCATCTGTTGCTGGATGTGCGCTCGCCCGGTGAATACGCCAGCCAGCATGCGCCGGATGCCGTGCTGGTGCCGCTGGGGGATCTGCGCCAGAAACTCGACGACATCGACAAGTCCAAGCCGGTCATCTGCATCTGTGCCTCGGGCAACCGCTCGGCCATGGCCGCGACGACCCTGGCCAGGGCCGGCGTCAAAACCGTCTACAATTTTTCTGGAGGCATGGCGGCATGGGCCGCCGCCGGCCTGCCGGTCCACAGGGGCCGGTGAACGAATAATCCGCCGCACGGCGGATCTTGCGGCTTTCGGCATGTCACTGAGTCCGGAAGCACCTGCGCCTCAGGGCGTAACATCAACGCGGGATCATCCCGCGACAGGAGTGAAGACCATGGCACATGTCGTCATTATGGGCGCCGGCATCGGCGGTCTGCCCGCAGCCTACGAAATGCAAGAGGAACTGAAGAAGCTGGGCGGAGACCACCAGGTCACCGTCGTCTCCAACAACGATTATTTCCACTTCGTCCCGAGCAACCCCTGGGTTGCGGTGGGCTGGCGCACGCGCGAGGAGATCACCATCCCGCTGGCCGGCGTGCTGGCCAAGAAGGGCATCAACTTCGTCTCCGCCGGCGCCCGCGAGCTGCATCCGAAGGAGAACAAGCTGGTGCTCGGCAACGGCAAGAACCTGGACTACGACTACCTGATCATCGCCACGGGCCCGCGCCTGGCCTTCGAGCTGGTCGAGGGGCTCGGGCCGGAGGGCGGGCATAGCCACTCGATCTGCCATGTCGACCATGCCGAGGAGGCGTACAACGCCTTCGAGGAGTTCTGCAAGAATCCCGGCCCGATCGTCATCGGTGCCGTGCAGGGTGCCTCCTGCTACGGCCCGGCCTATGAGTTCGCGATGATCGTGGATACCGAGCTGCGCCGGCGCAAGATCCGCAACAAGGCGCCGATGACCTTCATCACGCCGGAGCCGTACATCGGCCATCTGGGCCTGAACGGCGTCGAGGATTCCAAGGCCATGCTCGAATCCGAGCTGCGCAAGCGGGACATCAAGTTCATCACCAACTGCAAGACGCTCAAGATCACGGCCGACGAGCTCCATTACGAGGAGGTGGACCGCAAGGGCGAGAAGATCGCCGAGGGCGTGCTGCCGCACAAGTACACCATGCTGCTGCCCGCCTTCCGCGGCACGCCCGTGGTCGCCAACACCGAGGGACTGGCCAATCCGCTGGGCTTTGCGCTGATCAACGAGTTCCAGCAGAACCCGACCTACGCCAACATCTTCTCCACCGGCGTCATCGTGGCCATCCCGCCCGCCGACACCAGCTGCCCGTTGCCGGTCGGCACGCCGAAGACCGGCTACATGATCGAGTCGATGACCACGGCTGCCGTGCACAACATCATCCACGCCATCAAGGGCGAGAAGCCGGAGGTCACCGGCACCTGGGGCGCGATCTGCCTGGCCGACCTCGGCGACCGCGGCGTGGCCTTCGTGGCCATCCCGCAGATCCCGCCGCGCAATGTCGTCTGGGCCAGCGCCGGCAAATGGGTGCACGCCGCCAAGGTGATGTTCGAGAAGTACTTCATGCGCAAGATGCGCATCGGCAAGTCCGAGCCGTACTACGAGAAGTGGATCACGAAGACGCTCGGCATCACCCGCCTGACCGAAAAGGACTGAGATGCTGCGGGTCGTGCATGAGGGCGGCGCGCGCTTCCGCGCGGACTGCCGCGGTCACAGCCTGACCATCGACCAGCCCGAGGAGGATGCCGGCAGCGATGCCGGCATGACTCCGCCGGAGCTGTTCGCCGCTTCGCTGGCCGGCTGCGTCGGCTACTATGTCGCCCGCTACTGCCAGCAGGCGGACATCGACACCGCGGGCCTCGCGGTCGATTGCGACTGGTCGGTGGCCGAGCACCCGCACCGCATCGGCGCGCTGCGGGTGGGCATCACCCTGCCGGGGCTGCCGGAGAATCGGAGAAAGGCCGTGGAGCGCGCCGCATCCCTGTGCCTGATCCATGCCACGCTGCAGCACGAGCCTCAGGTGCGCATCACGTTGACGGACGGCCAGCCGGCGCCCGCCGATCACGGACGATAGAGAGGAGACAACGATGGAACAGCTTGCAGATTACGGCATACGCACCGTGTTCGACGGCAGCATGCAACAGGCGGAGGACGCCGTCACCGAGGCCTTGAAGGCGGTCGGCTTCGGGGTGCTGACGCGCATCGACGTGGCCGAGACCCTGAAGAAGAAGATCGACCTGGATCGCCGCCCCTACGTGATCCTCGGCGCCTGCAACCCCAGATACGCGGCACACGCCATCGAGAACGAGATCGAGATCGGCCTGCTGCTGCCGTGCAACGTCATCGTCTACGAGGACGAGCAGGGCCGGACCATCGTGTCGGCCATCGAGCCCCTGCGCATGTTCGAGCTCGTCGGCCGCGACGACCTGCGCGGCGTGGCCGAGGAGGTCAAAGGACTGCTGCAGAAGGCCATCGACGCCATCGGCAGCAAGGGCTGAGCCGATGCGCGAGGCGCACGAATGGGAGGCGCGCTACCGGGAGGGCAACACCGGCTGGGATCGCGGCGATGCCAGCCCGGCCCTGGCCGCGTGGCTTGAGTCCGGCCGGATCGATCCGTGCCGGGTGCTGATCCCCGGCTGCGGGCGCGGCCATGAGGTGCTGGCCCTGGCCCGCCGCGGCTTTGCCGTCACCGCCCTGGATTTCGCGCCCAGCGCCGTAAGCCATGTGCAGGCAGCCCTGGCCCGCGAGGGCCTGAGCGCCGAGGTGCACCAGGCCGATGTATTGCACTGGCAGCAGGCCGATACCCCCTTCGATGCCGTCTACGAGCAGACCTGCCTGTGCGCCCTGCCCGATGACACCTGGCCGGACTATGCCTTGCGGCTGCACGGCTGGCTGAAGCCCGGCGGCAGGCTCTATGCGCTGTTCATGCAGACGGGCCAGCCCGGCGGCCCGCCGCGCCACTGCGATCTGCTGCGCATGCACGGCATCTTCGACGAGGGAAAATGGCAGTGGCCGGAGGGCGAGCCGCTGTTCGTGCCGCACCGCAACGGTCGCTTCGAGCTGGGCTACATCCTGACCCGCAAATAACCGCCATCCCCGCTGGGTGATGGCCTAGGCGTATCGCTTGAGGATCCCCTCGATGCCGCCAAGGCCCTTGCCCAGGTCCTCACCGTTCATCACCGGCGTGACCGAGATATCCGCATGAAGACCGTGCCAGAAGGATTCCGCCACCCTGGCCAGATCCGACGAGTCGGTCACATTGACGATCATGAACCCGGAACGCTGCCCATTCTCGGGAAAGAAATAGGCGGCCTCCGGCTTGAAATCCTCCATCAGCGAGTGGAAAACCTGGCCGATCCTTCCGCTCTTCACGAGCTCATTGCCTTCATCGCCAGGAATCGAGAAATTGACCATCCAACGCATAGCACCCTCCCTTTGTGATGAACCGCTGTGCCGTGCATCCGCACTTGCACAGGAATTATTATGTCAATATAGACCAGCCCCTCGCCGTTGAAGGCACATGGAAATCATGGCTAATGGCAGTGGCCGGAAGGCGAGCCGCTGTTTACAGACCCCACTTCCTCTTGCTCAGGGCGAACAGGAATTGCCGCCGGCGCTTCTCGGGCATGGCGCGCAGCGTCGCCAGATAGACCGCCTCCTCATCGCCGAGCGTCTCGGCAAGCCGAACGGCCTCCCGCTGCCCTTCGGGTGGCAGGTGGTTGAACAGGCTCAGGGCCTCGGCGCTGAGATTCTCGGGGTTCATGCATTCAGCCTACGGCCGCGGCATGTCGGAAGGCAATCCTAGGCCATCAGCGGTCATTC
>OBLQ010000189.1_pt1 | contig 22539 bp, 14 predicted proteins | sample 1519881 | NCBI WGS metagenome assembly OBLQ01 (sample SAMN01911456, study PRJEB22533) | soil metagenome | biome: Soil | place: Malaysia | collected 2012-04-30 | depth DG_metagenome m | reverse complement strand
CGGCGACCAAGCGGGCGTGTGCAGAATGTGGAGCCGTCGGGTACGGCCTGCTCCTGAGAAGAGGTTGGCACGATTGAAAGTGCAACGCAACGGATATTAGGTTCGTGCCCCACCTTCGATCATTTTCCCTGCAGCGTGCGCGACGTGGTGACCAGACCGGCCGCCGCCGCGCGGACTCGGCCGGGCCGAAAAAGGGAACGTTCACATTTCGCTGCCTCGAGGAGTACCATGGGGAACGCGGCAGCGGGAAGGTTGTCGCGTCCCGGACTGGACTTCGAAGAGCGATATCTGGTTCCGGTGTACGCGTGAGCCGGTAATCACGCGAGCCGCGCAGGAAGCAGCGTGTGCAGCAGGATCATTTCGACGTTGTTATTGTCGGCGCCGGCATTGTAGGGCTCGCCACCGCCTGGCAGCTGCGGCGCCGTCATCCTTCACTCCGGCTGGCCGTCATCGAAAAAGAGATGCAGCCGGCCTCCCACCAGAGCGGACACAATTCCGGCGTTCTGCATTCCGGGATCTACTACACACCCGGTTCCCTGCGCGCGCGTCTCTGCATCGACGGAGCGCGGGAAATGACTTCGTTCGCGCAGGCACACGGGGTGCCGATACGACGGTGTGGAAAACTGATTGTCGCGGTTGACGCGCATGAATTCCCCGCCCTCGCCGAACTCGAGCGGCGCGCCACTGCCAACGGCGTCGAAGGCGTGCAGGAAATCGGACCCGGGCACATGCGAGAAATTGAACCGTCGGTTTGTGGCATGCGCGCGCTGCACGTGCCGGGCACCGCGGCGATTGATTTTCGTGAGGCGGCGGCCGCGCTAGCGCGCGACGTCGAGGAAACCGGCGTGCAAATTCTGACCGGCCGGCGCGTCACCGCCATAAGGGAAGGACCGCGGGAGGTGGTGACGGGGACGACCGGTGGCGAGGTGGTGTCACAGTCGTTGATCGCGTGCGCCGGACTTCATTCCGACCGCGTGGCCGCCATGAGCGGGCATCGCAATCAGGTGCGCATTCTTCCCGTACGCGGCGACTATTACACGCTCTCGGCGCGCGCCGCATCCGGCGTGCGCGCTCTGGTGTACCCGGTGCCCGATCCGGCGTATCCGTTTCTCGGGGTGCACTTCACACGCACCATCCACGATGACGTTCATGCGGGCCCCAACGCCGTGCTGGCGCTGGCGCGCGAGGGATACCGGCGCAGAGATTTTTCGCCGCGCGATGTACGCGAGATGCTCGCGTTTCCGGGGTTCTATCGCATGGCGGGTGCCAACGCCCTGACCGGGATCACGGAGGGCTGGCGTGACGTCTCGCGCCGGGCCTTTGCAGCGTCGCTGCGCCGCTACATTCCCGACATCGCCGACGAGGACCTGTCATTCGGGCCCTCCGGTGTTCGGGCACAGGCGCTGGACATTCGCGGCCGCTTTCTCGACGACTTCGACTTCGCGGGATCCGGTCGCGTGCTGCACGTGCGCAACGCTCCCTCCCCCGCCGCCACGGCATCGCTGGCCATCGGGACGCACCTGGTGGCTGAAGCGGAGCGACGTTTCGATTGCATGCAAAGCCGATGACCCGGCGTGAGTGGGGACCACGCCGGGTCTCTGGCAGGAATCTGCTGTCGAGTGCCTAGCTCGTCTTCTTTTTCTGGAAGTCGGAGTTGGTCACAACCATGCCCATTGCCTTCGCGGGCGTGTCGAGTTTCAGGCGTGACGGATAGTTGGTGCCGTCCGGAAGCAGCGCCATGTCGGCGTTGAGCTTCACCGCATCTTTCGCGGTTGCCATGTAGCTGGACACATCCATCGAGATGATCTGGTGTGTAGCCGGGTTGACTTCGAGCGAGAGATCGTCACCGGTTTTCTCGTAATCCTTGAAGTCCAGTCTCACCCGCTGTCCCGATTCTTCGGGCGTTGAGGTCATGTGACCGGCGGCTTTGCACTTCTCGAGCCGGGCCGGATCGGGCGGAACATAGCTGCGCGCCAGAGCGATCGCGCTGTGCATGTAAGCCTGATACTCGTTCGGTTTGGCTTTTGCAGACGCCGTCTTGTGCGTGGACTTTTCCCTGGCCGCCGCACCCTCCGGGGTCTTGATCAGTTTGCCGGCGGCGTCATAGGCGCACGAGTTGACGGTCGTTGCCTTGTCCACGCCCTTGTAGCTGACCACCGCGGTTTCCTTCCACTCATAAGCATGCAGGTTCTTGCGGTTTTCCGTCAGACTCTGCCGGATAGCGGTCAGTTCGTCGCTGCCGGGCGACATGCTGGCGGGTACTCCCGCCGGCGCGCTGCTCGGCGCTGACGCGTGGACGGCGTGTGCGCCCGACGTGTGCGTCGTCGCATGCTGGTGCGCCGTGGTTGTGGTGGCACCGTGGGAATAAGTTGCACCGGCCACCAGCGCCAGTACACCCGCCACCAGCGAGATACTACGAATGGTATTCATACAGCAAACCTCCTTGGGTCCAGTCATGCGTCCGCGCGAAACGCTGCGGGGGAACTGGACAATGCTGCGTTCTCAAGATGAGGAACACGGAAGACGAACGGCGGTTCCCGAAAATTGTGGGCGTTTGTTTTCTGCAAACCAACGCGGGAGGTGCAGTCGGGTAGAGACACCGCACTGCCAATATCGGTCTTTGCTGTCTGATTTCACGGTGAAGCCGGGGCGATACTTCACCATCCTATCGTTCCTGCGCCGACCTATTTGAGGAGCATCATCTTGCGAACCTGAGTGTCGCTTCCAGCCACCAGCTTGCAGAAGTAGATACCACTCGAAACCGAAGTCCCCTGGTCGTCACGGCCATCCCATTTCACTTCGATGCCGTCGGACCGGGGCGACTGAAATCCATTCACCAGGGTTCTGACGCGCTGGCCGCGGCTGTCGTAGACAACCAGTGACACCGTACCCGCGGACTTGATGAAGAACCGAATCGCAGTGTCGGGGTTGAACGGGTTGGGATAGTTCTGCTCGAGCAGCGTGCCAACGCCGCCCGGTCCCGGTTTGACCGCTACCGGGTCGCTCACGAGAACACCCATGTCCTGGAGAATCTTCGAGAGGAAGTAGTCGCGCGTGGGCACTCCCCCGCTCATCGACGTGCGTGCAGGGCCCACCGGAACGCCCAGGACGGTTCCGATGCGCTTGTAGGCCACCGTCGACATGAACGTCGTGATGGGATCGTTGTTTGCGGTGGTCACCCCCTTGTTTCTCACCACGGCACAGTACGCGGTGCCCAGATTTTCAAAGGTCATTTCGCACTCGGTATCCACCGAAACTCCGCTGATAACGTCGAAGCAGTATCCGTCGGACATCGCCGGAAACGACCATGGTGTACCGATGGGAAAGGGTGGTCCCTGGAAGATCGTGTTGGGCATGTAGCCGATAATCGTCGGATTCACCGCAATGCCCAGGTGGCACGGGAGACCCGTCCCGGGTTGGGGCAAATACACCGTGCGGAAGAGTACCGCACTGGGTGAACCATTGATGATGGACTTGCTGAGCTGTTCGAACACGTTGTTGCCTTCGATCAGCAATCCCACGGGACCTATGTGGGTATCGAGGAACTCCTCGATCGCGGCGTAATCGTCCCCGCTTCCATTCAACCCATCACCAATTGTGGAGCCCAACGCATCCCCCGAGCCCCACATCATGGTGTCGTAACCACCCAGCTGAACGGCAACATTGGCCACCCGCCCCCGAAGTCCGCTGTCGGGATTGAGCGGATCCCGGATGTCGTAGCGATCGACGAGTCCCGTCCAGCCGATCGAACTGAAGTAGCTATCGTAGAACAGGTGGTCGTCGTCGCCATCCACGCCGTTGACGTACAGACGCGTCCGCCCCGGAGTCGGCAGGCATGTCATTTCGCACGGTTGTGCCGCCGCCGTGGCCATAGTGGGTGTGGTTCCCGTGAACTGACTCCAGTACCTCCAGTTGAAGCCCGAGTCCTCCGCGCCGAAGAAGAACTCCACCATATCTCCCGGCGTATACAGCGCGTCGTTCACATCGCCCTCGTAGATGTCGTCTGACACGTGATTCATCCGAATCGTGGTCCATCCCGTTAAAGCAGGCGTGGTAACCACCGGATACAGAGGTCCTGAATGTTGGATCGTCACACCGGATTTTCCGGTCAGGTCCTTCACGAACAAGTAGACCGCATCTTTGGTTACGTCGGTCGCGTCGGGGGCCAGACCGCAGATCGATGACACACGAATCGAAACCGCCGACTTGCCGGGGGGATCAATACGAACCACGCCCGCCAGGGTTCCATCGTCGGAGAAACTGTCCTGGAAGAGGTCGGCGAGCTTCACCGTGAAACCCGGCCCGGAGGGCGCGGTCAGTTCCACATTGTCGAACAGCGGCGCATCACTGTGACAGGCACCCGTACCAAGAACGCCGCATTGCGTGTCACAGTGATCGATGGCCCCCAGTGACACCTGTACCTGAGTTGCGGTGGGCGATATGCCACCCGGTATCACCGACTCATCGATGTTGAAGGTTTGCCGGTGCCAGCGCCGGTCATCACCCAGATACTCGCCGCCCGAGTACCACGGCGACCAGACGCCGCTATCGAAAACGCGGATGCCCCACGTGTAGTACACCAGATTGTCGAGGGGAAGGTCTTCGTACACGTCGAAGGCCAGATTCATCGCTGTACACGATCCCGGTGTGATTGTAATAGCTGGCGACCAGATCTCATTGTGGAGGTACTGCCCCGACATGTTCACATGTGGAACGGCCTGCTGAGTGGGATAGCCTCCACACGCATAGAATTCCGTTGAGTTTTGGAAAAAACCCCAGAGTTTTGTGAGATTGGGTATCTGCGATCCCTGGACGACACCATCGCCGGAGAAGAGGCCCGCAAAGTCACCGCGGCCGCTGAGGTCGTGGCTGGTCCATCCCTGAGGACCGCTGTCGAAATTGTAGAAGGCAGGAAGTTGCGCGTGGCTCAAACTGGGCAGCAACACTGAGGTGACGAGAAGCAGAAGCAGATGACCCCACGATCGCCGGTATGACATGGTGTCCTCCAAGCGTGACAGGTCCCCGAAAATATGACTTCTCTTGAAAACTCCCCAGACGTGATAGCGGTAGTGTATCCCGCGATCCATCACCTGTCAATCGTTCGGGGCCAAATGAAGCACTCTGATTTCGTACCAGCTGCTCTGAAATTCCATCCACGGCGCTTGCACAGCGTTTGCTACAACTGGAAACGTTGTCCCTCGTGCACCACATCCTTCGTCGCGTCCATCAACGCCGGGTTGGAGTGATTCAGGTGAATGAACCACAGCTGCGCGTGCGTGCCTTTTACCAGCGCGCGCGTTTCGATCATGAGCGGGTGCGGCACCTGGGCGATGTCGCGCCCGGGAAGTTCACTCATCGACGAGAACGTTCCGTCCACCAGCAGCACGTCGACGCGGTCCGCCATGTCGCGCAGATTGTGGTCCCATTTTTCCCACTTGTCGATGTCGGGAATGAAAAGCGCGGAACGACGCGGTCCTTCAATCAAGAAACCCACGGTGTCGCTGAATTCGTCGCGGTGCGGAACCAGGATGGGCGTCACGCGCACCCCGCCGGGCAACTCCACCGCCTGATCCGGCGTGAGCAACCGTGGCTCGATGCGCGCATCGTCGATGAGCGCGCTCCACGGTCCGTTGTTCTTCAGAAATGACAGCATTCGTTCCGTGCCGTACACCGGCACGTTCTTCGTCGCCATCGCTTCCTTGCCGAGGTACATGAGTCCGGTGTAGTGGCCGATGTGCGCATGCGTGAGAAAGATGCCGTCGGGCGGGCGGCCACCCGTGAGTGCGTTGAGCTGCGCGGGAAAATCCGGCGTGGCGTCGAACATATACGCAGCGCCGGTGGTGCGATTGACCAGACCGATACAGCTGACCTTCTCGGCGTGGCGCCGGCCGGCATACACATCGGAGCACGGCGGCTTCGAACACCCGGGGTGCGGCATGCCTCCGTCCTGTGCAATCCCGAGGACCATGAGTTGCCACTCGTCATGGGTCGTCGTCGCAGACGAAAACGCGCCCGCGACACACAACGCCATCAGCAGCACGACCGGAAAGAACCATGACTTCATGGCGGAATACTAACACGACCGGCGACGGTGTTTCGTGATATCATCTGCCAGTCATCACATCGTTTACCCGCACCTGACCGCCGTTGTTCCATCTTTGCCGCCTGCACCCAGAAGTCGGGGAAGCACCGCAGTGCCCACTTTCGTAGGGGAGAAGCAAGATGAAACTCATCCACGTGGTTGCCGCAACTACACTGCTCGTTGCAACGCTTGCAACGCCGGGCCGGTGCACGACCTGGCATGTTCCCGGCGACAAGGCGACCATTCAAGCTGCTTTCGACGTGGCTTCCAGCGGTGACATCATTGTGCTTGCCGACGGCGTGTTTTCAGGGCCGGGCAACTCGACCGCCAGCCTCGAATTTGCAACCAACGGCCGCATCACGCTGACTTCCGAACACGGGCGAGATTACACAACGGTCGATTTCATGGGTGCCGCCGGCATTGCGATTTTTGCTCCCAACAAGCTCTGGTGTGACGTGTCAGGGATCAAGTTCATCAATCCCGGTGGTCTACCATCCGGACTGTTGGTTGGATGGAGCTTTGCCACTCCAGGGCAGACCCCCATGTACACTTACGCTACGGTACGCGATTGCGCGATCGATCAATTTCTCGTGATTCGCGCCAGCACCGACGGGCGTGGTTTTGTGTTGAACAACCAACTCTCCGGTTGTCTCGTGAATCCTGCGGTGAGCAAGGTCATCGTAGAAGGAAACACAGGGAGCGGACGGGTATACACGGCCGGCGACTCAGTGGGTATCAACAACAACACGCTCACCGGGATGTCGGGAGACGCGATTATCGCCTGCGAGAATGGCAGCCCGACTGTTGTTCGCATCCAGGGCAATCAGGTTAATGGGAATATCACCAATCGAGGTATCTCGGTGGTGCCATCGTCAGTGACCACACTCGACATGGACGTGTCAGGAAATACGGTGATGGGCAACGCCGACGCAGCAGGACCGTCGCGCGCTGCAATCTTTGTCATTGTGCCGGGAACCATATCCAGTGCCACCGTACACGACAATATCGCGGGACAAAACGGCGTCCCGGGATTGCTTCTGGCCGCAAGCGGCCCGACAGTGCCCACGATTGTCGTGAGCTCAAACACGTTCAGCGAGAATGCAGGAGGCGTTGAACTCGACGCGTTTTCCCCCGTGGGAATCGACTTTCACAACAATATTGTCGCTTTCAGCACGACCGGTATCGGTGTGACCTGTACGGGTGACGTCACGCTCGCCTGCAACGACATCTACGGGAACCCGGGCGGCGATGCCATCTGCGGCATCGACGGCGGTGGCAACTTCTCCCGCGACCCCGTCTTCTGCGGCAATCTGGGAAGCGGGAACTACGCCTTGCGCGACATCTCGCCGTGCGCACCCGGCAACCATCCCTACGGGGCGCCCTGCGGGCTCATCGGTGCGCTGGGCGTGGCGTGCAGCAATACCCCGGACATCTGCTGGCATGTCGATGACTTCAGCGGCCTCTATTTCTACTCGCCACTCGTCGGCACGCAGTCCCTGTGGTGCGGCGCGCGCCCCAGTGCCTCTCCCCCGTTCAACACGTATCTCTCCCTTCCGGGATATGGCAACGACTGGAATGTCGCGTTCGAGTCGATCGAGTTTCCCACCGCCGGCAATGTGACAGTGCAGTACAAGGCCATGTGGGATCTTGTGAGCGGGGACAATGCGTGGCTCGAGTACCTCGACAAGACCAACACCTGGGTACCGTTTCCCACGTTGCCCAGCGGGCTTCACATTGATGTAGAGTCCGTCACCATTCCATCGTCCGAGCTTGCGGGGCGCGTCAAGTTGCGCTTCCGATTCCAATCCGACAGTTCGGGCTCCGACGAGGATGGTACGGATACCTACGGCGCTGTTGTGCTCGATTCGCTGGTCGTGTCGGATACCGTCCTGGGCGTCCTCGACTACCAGAGTTTCGAGCCCGAGACCATGGGTGCGACCGCAACCGCCGATGGGCACTGGTATTGCGCAAATCCCCCGACCGTCGTGCCGACCACCACACCGGCCCAGTTCGCGCTTTTCCCGGCCTTCCCCAATCCGTTCAACCCGTCGACGACGATTCGCTATTCCATCGGACGGGCCGCGGATGTCTCGCTGGTGGTGTATGACGTGGCGGGACGACAGGTTCGCGTGCTTGTGGATCAGCACCGGTCGCCCGGCACCTATGAGAGTCCCTGGGACGGAAGGGACTCTCGAGGCAACCCGGTGGCGAGCGGCGTGTACTTCTACCGGTTGCACGCCGGCACATTTACTGACACGAAGAAGATGGTGCTCTTGAAGTGATCATTGCTGAATCACAGCAGGACCACGACCTGTCCAGACGTCCCCGGCGAATGCGGCGGGTGCCAGTCATATTCCTGCTGGCGCTCGCCGTCGCCGCACCTGCACATGCGACGGCGCCACCGGTGCGCACGAGCGGCGGAATGGTGGTTTCGGCGAACGCGGTGGCGGCGCAGGTGGGTGCGTCGGTGATGAAAGCGGGCGGCAACGCGGTCGACGCCGCGGTTGCCACTGCATTCGCGCTCGCCGTCACCCTGCCGGCGGCGGGTAACATCGGGGGCGGCGGGTTTCTGGTGTATCGCGGCGCCGACGGCGCGGCGGTCGCCTACGACTTTCGCGAGACGGCACCCACGGGCTCCAACCCGACCATGTTTCTCAAAGACGGCGTCTACGACAAGACGCTGCACCACGACAGCGCCATCTCGGTGGGCGTGCCCGGCACGGTGGCGGGCCTGTACCTTGCCTGGCAGGATCACGGCTCGCTGCCCTGGAAGCGGCTGGTCGAACCCGCGGTCAAGCTGGCGCGCGACGGGTTCGTGGTCTCCAACGATCTGGCGCGTTCGCTGCGCGAAGACCTTCCCAACATGCAGCGCTTCCCCACCACCATCGCTCAGTTCACCAAAGATGGCACACCCTACGAACCGGGCGACTTGCTGCGCCAGCCGGACCTCGCGCGCACACTCGAACGCATCGCGCAGCACGGTCCGGCGGGTTTCTACCAGGGCGAGACCGCGCGGCTGATTGTGGCGGAAATGCAGCGCCACGGCGGACTGATCACGCTGGATGATCTCGCAGGCTATCGCGCCCAACGTCGCGAACCGGTGCGCGGCACGTACCGCAACTACGAAATCATCTCCATGCCGCCCCCCAGTTCGGGTGGCACGGCCATCGTGGAGATGCTGAACATCCTCGAAGGTGACAACCTGGCGGAGAGCGGCTACGGTTCCGCGCGCACCATTCATCTGGAGGCGGAAGCCATGCGTCGCGCCTTCGCCGACCGCGCCGCCTGCCTGGGCGACCCCGACTTCAACGACTCGTTTCCCATCGCGCGTCTCACGTCGAAAGACTACGCGCGTTCGTTGCGCGCCACCATCGACCCGGCGCACGCGTCACATTCGTCTCCCACCACGTTTACGTGGCCCCGGGAGAGCAACGAGACCACACACGTGTCGGTCGTGGACGACGCGCGCAACGCCGTGTCGCTGACCTACACGATCGAGGACTGGTACGGCTCGCGCATGGTGGTCACCGGCGGCGGGTTTCTGCTCAACAACGAGATGGGCGATTTCAACGCCGCCCCCGGCCTCACCAACGAAGACGGGCTCATCGGCACCGATCCCAACCTGGCCGCGCCCGGCAAACGCATGCTCTCCAGCATGGCGCCCACGATTGTGACGCACGACGGCAGCGTGTTCATGGTGACCGGCAGTCCGGGCGGCCGCAGCATCATCAACACGGTGCTGGAAACGATCATCAATGTGGTGGATTTCGGAATGGATGCACAGCAAGCGGTGAGCGTTGGGAGATTCCATCATCAGTGGCTGCCCGACCGGATCAGCTACGAGCCGTTTGCGCTCTCACCCGACACGATGTCGCTGCTGCGCGCCATGGGACACACTCTCTACCAGAGCACCAGCCAGGGAGCGGCGGAAGTGATCATCCTCGACGCGAAGACCAACCAACTGGAAGGCGGTGTGGACCCGCGCGCGCCGGACGGCGGCGCGGGTGTCGCGGGAAAGCCATGACGACCTGACTGCAACCTGACGGGATGGACCACGTCTCATCGCGATAGCTTCTGACCGACGCAAAACGAAAAGGGGGTCAATGCTCAAGGCATTGACCCCCTCTGGTCATACCAGCGCCGGCGTTGTGACTACTTGAGAAGAACGAGCTTGCGGGTCTGCACGAAAGAGCCGGCGACCATGCGGTACAGATAGACACCGCTCGCCACCGGATTTCCCGCCTGGTCCCGCCCATTCCACTCGGTCGTATGCCAGCCGGCCGGCATGGTCTGATCAACGAGCGTCCTCACCAGATGTCCCTTCACATCGTAGATCCCGATGGCAACGCGGCTGCTGGAGGCCAACCCGTACTCGATCGTCGTGGCCGGGTTGAAGGGATTGGGATGATTCTGCGACAGCTCGTCCGTACGCGGCGCCCGACGCGGAGCAACGGCGCTGGGAACACACGAGTTGTTTACGGGCGCCGGTGTTGGGCCATTGATTCCCACGTTGGTGGCCACCACAAAATCATGGCTCGTGTCCGCAGCCGCTGTCGCCCATCGATCGTGCAGGCTACATGGACCCTGGCTGATGACAATCTGCGCCGGGCCGGTGTCTGAGAGCGTGTATTGAATCTCGGCGACAACCTCGGGATCGCCGGAAAGCGGAGTGGTCAGACTGAACACGCGCATACTCGTCGCGCCAAGGGCGCAGCTGTATGCGGCAACACCCGGGACATACAGGTTGTGGCTGGTGATTGACACATTGGCACTCTTGACCACCGTGTATTCCACCATCTGTGCGCCCGCCCCGCCGTTGACCACAACGTACGCGGTATGCGGACCGGTTGATTGCGTCTCGTTGTCCACAATGTTATAGGGGTCCTCGCTCAGGGACAGCGCAATTCTGCCACTGCACGCGTTGGGAACGGGAGTGCCAACGCATCCGCTGCTGATCGTCATTCCATACTTGCTGGCCAGCAACGACAGGTCGGTAAGGCCGACTGAACCGTTGCCATCGAGGTCTCCGCTCAAGTCCGGTCCAACGCTCCCGAACTGAAGTCCCATGAGTCCCATGTCCAGACCATCGACGGTGCAATCATGGGTCATGTCGGGAATACCCGTGGTCACGTAGGCGTCATAGCCACAGTACTCGCCCGTATCCCACACGCCGTCGTGGCACACGGGAACGCAATTGGCCACGTTGATCATGTTGGTGATGCCCGATGCACAGCCAAATCGCGTGACCGTCAATTGGACCTGCTTGCTGCCACCGGTTGCATAGTGGACACCCGACGGGTTCTGGACGGTTGATGTGGCCGGAGTCGCACCGGGACCAAAGTCCCACGCGAAGGTGGCGTTGTCGGCAGTTCCACCCGTATACGTGAAATCAACGGTGGGCGTGAAGGCGTCGCATCCATCCTGTGTGGTGAACGCGGCCACCGGGCTGGGAGTGTCCCGGATCGTATTCAGGGTCGTATTCGTGAACACGGGCGCGTTGTAATCGAACCTAACGGCGGCCCTGTTCGAGATTGTCGTCCCATCGGCACGACCGGACTTCGGATTGATGGTGAATGTGATGTAGCCGTGATTGTTGGCCGGGTCACCAATACCGGGCAGGTCGATGGCAAGGAAGGCGAACACCAGGGCATTGTACGGATCGATCTGTGTCCAGACGCCCGTCAAGGGAGGGCTGGAGGAAATGACGCTCAGCGTACTCAGATCCAGGTCTGCGTCCAGGGTGTCGCGGATTTGGACATTGTGCGCGACACCCTCCCCGACATTCTCAAAGCGAACGGTGTAGGACAGGGGTGTTCCCTGGGCGATATTCCCGTTGGGCCCGCATCCTTCCGGTTCCACCGCCAGATCATTGGGATCGCAGGAGCAATTGTCAGTCTGGCTGAGCGACGCGGTCTTGGTGCCGCTGCACTGACCGGCGTCGGTGAAGGTAGCCTGCGCAAGATACTGAGCGCTGGCAGTCGGCGTCGCCTTGACCTTCACCACGTACGTATTCCCTCCAAACAGTTCCTCGTCGAAACGGATCGTCTGCTGGTTCGAACCGGAACTGGTGGTGAGAGTAATAGCGGTAGCACTTGTCACCGATGAAATCGTGAACGCCGGATCCAGAGTCATGTCGAGCGTCGAATGGATCGCGACCGGAATTGTAGACGTGGACGCAACATTCACCGTGAAAAGATACTCCTCTTCGGAACCGGGGCACGGCCCACGCCACGGATGGTGACTGGGGCATAGCGGCTCGTCCACCCCGTGAGAAACGATGTTCACGCTTACGGCGCACTGCGTTGGGCCAACCAACTGCAGCGCGAAGTCATTTCCAGAGGATGTCTCATTGGCGGCGACAGTGACTGGGTAGGACGCCACCTGGCAGGACTGCAACGCCCAGGGATCGCCACCAACCGGGACCTGGCTCACCGTATACGAACCAGACTGCACGTTGATAGCATAGTTGCCGTTTGCATCGGTGAAACCAATGTATCCGCCGGGGGTGGCCTGAATCATGCGCCCGGAGATCGGCAGGTCCGTTCCCACATTGAACGTGCAGTCGTTTCCGAGATCGTCATATACCTTGCCGGTAATCCTGCCGATGGGCTTGAGCGCAAAGTCGTTGCCGGAGGAGGTAGTATTGGCCGTGACATTGACCGCGTAGGACGACTGGCAATCGCTCAGCAGATTCCATGGGTCATTGGCACCAGCATACATGTTCACCGTGTACGCCCCGACGGGTGCCGGGATGGTGTAGTCACCGTTCGCATCCGTGACTCCCACATAAGGTCCCGGCGTGGCCGCCACCAGCAAGCCTTCGAGCGGCGTATCTGTGCCGCTGTCAAACACACAGTTGTTCGCCACGTCGGCGTATACATTGCCCGCAATCGTTCCCAGCGGAGTGGACGACCCCGTACACGCCGTGTTGGCCGACGCGGGCCCGTTGATACCGGCGTTCATGATGGTGTCGAAATCGTGACTTATTGAGCCGTCCGCCGTGGTCCAGCGAACCCGCGACCAGGAACACGCCGGCATGATTGTGAACGTTGCCGGATTGCTGTCAGTGAGCTGGTAGTCGATGGTCGCCACCATTGTCGGGCCCGAAAGCGCCACCGACGTGCCGATCATCATGTCTGAAATCCCCCCGCACGGCGGCCCCCCGCTCAGCGTGGTGATGCCGGGATCCGATGCGTGGTTCAGGATTGTGATATTGCTGCTGGTCTGGATGCCGTATTCCACCAGACGCGCGTTCGAAATGTTGTTGATCACGACATAGGCCGTGTACGTACCCGGTGTCTGCGTGGCAGTACTGACGATGGTGTTCGGATTCGAACTGAAGGAAACGGCAATTGTCCCTTCACACACGCTGGGAATCGGCACCCCCGTGCAGGGAGACGCGGTGACCCCCAGCTTGGTGACGAAGAAAGCATAGTCAGCGGCACTGACCTTTCCGTCCGCACACACCTGATTGCCACCGCACGGGGGCGGACCCGGTGCACCCGCCGACTTGAAGTCAGCGCTCAGGCCGGAACCCGTGGTTCCGTATTCCAGCGAGAACAGGCTGAAGTCGAGTCCATCGACGATACAGTCGTGATTCATGTCCGTGACACCTGTTACCTTGCAGGCGTCATAGCCGCAGTATTCTCCCGGACCCCAGACGTCGTCCTGGCACACGTTGGTCGCCACAGGGGGATGCTGGCTCAATGCGAAGACGAGATCGAGATGTGAAGGAACGACGAAAGAACCGAGAAGAAGAAGCAAGAAGAACAGCTTGCGACCAACGGACATGGGAGCGACCTCCGTTCAAAGGACTGCAAAGCTGATAATGTCGGGTATGAAACAACGCCCCGGCAGGACAAGTGAAACGAATTATCCCGGAAATTCAATGCAAGGTCAAGCTGGTCGATGTTTCGGTAACCGATCGACCGGCCACGCACGTGTAGCCAGGGACCACGGACAAGGGATTGGACTCAAACGCAACACAGTGCTATTTCATTAGGCGAGCCCCGCACGAAGGAGGATCGTATCGTGACACAGGATAAGGTGGTCGTTATTACCGGTGCCAGCGCCGGCATCGGCGCCTCGCTGGCGGAATTGCTGGGCAAACAGGGCATGTCGGTGGTGCTGGTCGCGCGGCGCAAGGCGGAACTGGACGCGGTTGCGGCCCGTTGCGGAAAGAACGCGCTCGCGGTGGCGGCCGACGCCTCCATACGCGCCGACGTGCAGCGCGTGGTTACCACCACGCTGGAGCGCTTCGGCCGCGTCGACGTGTGGGTGAACAACGCCGGCCAGGGGATCACGCGCATGCCCTCGCAACTGACCGACGAAGACGTCGACCACATGATGCGCGCCAATGTGATGTCGGTGCTCTACGGCATGCAGGAAGTGCTGCCCCACTTCAAGGAGCGCGGCACCGGCCAGATTATCAATGTGTCATCGATGCTGGGACGCATACCGTTTGCCACCTTTCGCTCCGCGTACTGCGGGGCAAAGCATTTCATGAATGCGCTCACCACCACCTTCCGCGCCGAGGTGCAGCAGACGCACCCCGACATCCAGGTCACGCTGGTCTCACCCGGCGTGGTGCGTACTGAATTCGGCGTGAACGCCCTGTACGGCGGCGTGGACTCGCGCACGATTCCCGACTCGCAGAGCGCGGAGGAAGTGGCGCAGGTGATCGCGGGCGTGATCGAGTCGCGCCGGCCCGACATCTACACACGCCCCGGCGCGCGCGACCGCATCGCGGGCTACTACGCCTCCGTGGGTCTGGATCCGTAGACGAACGGACTGCATGCGGGACCGCCGGCGACCGCGTGCTATACTGCGGCGGGCCGATTTCCATGCATTCCATCCGCAGTTGTTTTGCGCTTCCGACATTGCTGATTCTCGCAGTTGCGCTCGCCGGCTGCGGTTCGGGCTCGCCGTCCGGCCCGGGTACGCCTGCGGGAACGCCACGCTGGCACGTCGCAAAGTCCGGCCAGTACTTCCTCGGCCTGTGGGGTACCTCGGCGTCCAACGTGTACGCGTGCGGTGACCAGGGCCTCATCTACCACTACGACGGTTCCAGCTGGCGCGTGGTTCACAACGAAGTGGGCGCGAATCTGTGGCGCATCTGGGGCACGTCGGCCGACGATATCTTCGCGGTCGGCTATGACGGCGTGATTCTCCACTACGATGGTTCCCACTGGACGCGCATGGAGAGCGGCACCACCGAGACGCTTGCCAGCGTGCGCGGCATCTCGCCGACAGCGGTCTACGCCGCGGGCGATCATGGCACCATCCTCAAGTTCGACGGCATCACCTGGTCGACGATTCATTCCGATCCCAACGAGTTCTATACCGGCATCTGGGGCGCCTCCGAAAACGATGTGTTCGTGGTCGGGCGCAGCGGGGTGGCGCGCCATTTCGACGGAACCGACTGGGTGAGCATGAGCACCAACACCACGCAGTGGTTGCGCGATGTGTGGGGGCGGGCGGGCAACGACGTGTTCACGGTGGGATCGAGCGGCGGTATCTATCACTATGACGGCGCCGCGTGGCAGCCGATGGCGAAGCCGAACACCTATCAGCTCGATGGCATATGGGGAAGCAGCCTGGGAACGGTATACGCCGTCGGACTGCAGGGCACCGTGCTCGAGTACGACGGCGGTGCGGCGTGGACGCCGGTGGACGTCGGCACGCAGTCACACCTTTCCGGTGTGTGGGGTGCGCAGGACGATCTCTTTGTGGGCGGATCGGGGGGAACGGTGATCGCGCGCCTCAGTGGCACCATCACGACGCAGATGACCTGGTACGACGGACTCGCCCATTCGGTGTGGGGCACCGGGCAGCACCTGTGGGTGGGTGGATTCAACGGCATGCTGGGTCACTACAACGGGAACACGTGGTCCTATGAACTCCTCGGTGTCGGCAACATCACCGGCCTGTGGGGCACTGCAAGCCACGATATCTTCGCCACCTCCGACAATGCCTACGGGACGCTGCTTCACTACGACGGACAATCGTGGGACTACGCGTTTCCCGCGGGCGGTCCGGCGTTGCACAACCTCTGGGGCGACTCGTCCATGCATGCCATCGCCGTGGGAGATTCCGGACGCATCCTGCGCTACAACGGCACGGCATGGACCGACGAAGGCGGCCAGGTGACGCTGACACTCCATGACGTGTGGGGCGACGGAACCGGACGGTTTGTCGCCGTGGGCGAGCAGGGCACCATTCTGCGTTTCAACGGCACCGCCTGGGTGCCGGAAACCGGTCCGACCACCGAGTCATGGCGCGCGGTGTGGGGCGCATCCAGCGACGATGTATTTGCCGTCGGACAGGACGGGGGCATCATTCACTACGCCGCCGGCCAGTGGACTCAGGAAAGCGCGCCCGCCAACAACGGATTGAACGATGTGTGGGGCTTCGGGTCGAAAGACGTGGTCGCCGTGGGAAACGGCGGTGTCATGCTGCACTACGACGGCGTCTGGAAAACACTGCCGCCGATCACGGCCGCAACTCTGGAGGGCGTCTGGGGCACGTCCCCGGACGACATCTACGTGGTCGGCGATAAGAGCCTGGTCCTGAGGTATTCAAGATAGCCGCCGGTCATCGCGACCGGGTGGAATCGATCTGGTCGAGGAAGGGCTTCAGTCGCCCGAGATGCACCGCTTCGGGCCAGCGAACCGCGGGCAGCGACACCGCCGCGGGCGCCGGGTCATTCAGGACGATACTGGTGTTGGGCGCGTCTCTTCCCTGCGACAGGTCCACGGCAATGGGCGTCGCGCCGCCGTAGACACCCATGGGATCGTAGGACGGATCGAATACTTCATTCTGGTCCGCATCCATGAACGCCGCCACGTAGTAACTGCCATCCTGAAGCGGACCGTTGTCGAGCGAGTTGATGAGATAATCCCACGTTCCCGTCCACTCGGCGGTAATCGACAGCACCGGAACCGACGTCATCGGGTCGAAGCCCTCCGTTGCAAACAGTCCCACGCGCATCAATCCATCCCGCTCTCCATAGTACGTGAGGAACCCGTACACCGCGCTGGGGTCGTATATCTGCATGTCGATGTTCGGGACACGCGTACCTCCAATGGTCACCGTCGCGGGTTCCTGGCTGGAGCGAGGGTCGGTGATACCGAAGATGCCGAAGGCGTCACCGTAGTTAGGCAGGTACAGCTGGTCCGCGTTCGAATCCATGATGTAGAACGGGAAATACGTACCGTTGCCGAGGTGCGGAATCTGATACGTGCCATCGGGATTCACCACGCTGACCACACTGGTATAGGTATCGTATGGTGAGGTTGGACCGGCAAACACCAGACCGCCGGCGGGGTCGGCAGCACGCGCCGAGTGGGGGTCGCCGGTGATCTTCCCCGTGAACGACCCTTTTTGCAACGCGGGTCCGGTACTGAACGTCAGCGTGAACAACCGCGTGCTCGGGTTGCCCGAGATATCGGCCATCTCGCCCGGGCGAATCTGCACCGTATACTGCGTTCCCTCCAGCCAGGTGGTGCTGTACGTGACCTTGCGTCCTCCCTTTGACCACCATACCGCGGCGGGATGCACCGACGGCCGCAGCCGGAGGGAAAACGGATCGACTGCTTCCGAGAACAGGACCGCGAGATCGACCGATGGGTCGACGTTGACCTCGCCGTTGGCAGGGCGCGTTTCCAGCACCTGCGGCTCCTGCGTGTCATACACCGCTTCGGTCTCAAACGTCCACTGCATGTCCGGCATCTGATTGCCGGCGACGTCCGTCACACCTTTGAGTGACGCCGTATAGGCGGTACTGAGATTCAGGAGGTCGAGGTCACACACGAAATGGAGCGCGTCATAGTTGTAAATCGAAGAAAGCCGCGCGCCGTCGCCATTCACGCGCATTCCGTGAAAGACCGTCTCCGGAACGACTTCTTCCGTGAACTCGACCATGACGGCTGTCCCAATAGAAACCCCCAGCGCTCCCGGCACCGGGCTCATGTACGCCACTTCAGGCGGCGTGGTATCGTTGGCTTTGCTTCCGTTGAACGGGAATTCGAGGCTTCTGAATATCCGGTTGCCGTTGACATCCGACACGCCTTTGACTCTGAGCAGCATGGGACCATCGGCCATGGGGACGGTGCTCAGCGTCACGGTACGGTTGTCAGAATGCAGCGCCACCAGGAACACTGTGGATGAACCCGATACGGGTTGCGGTGCCCCTTTGGGACCGCCCCCGCCGACAACGTCGTAGTTGTCCGGATTCTCCGCCGTCTCACGCGTCACCGTTTCGCTGAACACCGCCGTCATGTGGTTGATATCCCAGGCAACCGCATTGATGACCGTGGGAGGCGTATGGTCACCCGGCCCGGGCCCATCGGGCTCGTGCTGGCTGCACGCCACCACCGCCGGCAAGGCGACGGCAACCGCAACGGACATGATGGAACGCATGTTCATATGGCATTTCAGTCGGACTTCAAGGTCACGATACCCGGTTGAACCGTGGCATCGATGTTTCCTGGTGGGGATTTTTGACCGGACCCGGACGGTCAGTCGCGCCGCGCGGTCTCGCTCATCAGCGCGAGGGCGTTGAGGTCCGGATCGTGAAAGAAAGCCAGCCACACATCGGTCTTCTGGCCGCGGTGAACGATGCGGGGCTCGTGCGTAAACGACACACCCCGTTCCTGGAGCGCATTATAGGCGTGCAGGATGTCATCCACCTTGAAATAGACGATCGAGGAGTGTGCATGGTGTTCGCGTTCCGGCAACCCCAGCATCAAGCGGATGTCGCCGGCCTGGAAGAACACCATCTCGGGGGTCTCGAGGACTACCGGAAGGCCGAGGGAGTCACGATAGAATTTCGCGGCGCGGGGAACGTCGCGAACCGTGAGCGCCACCTGCGCGATGGCGGACAATCCGAAACGAGTAGTTGTATCGCTCATGGTCTCCCCCTTGCCGTGGGTGGACTCATCGTGGGGCATTGACTACGGCGTTTCCCATATCATACACTATCGACGTCCTACTGCTAACAACCTGTCTGCCATTCCTGCAAGCCAATTCATGGGACGCCATGCGTCCGAAGACCGCTACCCGCCTCGGGAGGGTTCGTCATGAATGTTCGCATTTGCGTTCACACGCCGCGTCCATTCGCCCGGCGACGGCTGCCCCGGCCAGCCGGGCCGTTCCTGGCTCTGACCCTGCTCGCGCTGGGGGCCCTTCCCGCACTGTCCCAGACCTGGACCCTCGAAACCGTCCCATCCGCGGCGCCCATCTATCCACGTACGTCGATCGCCGTCGATACGAACCACATTCCTCACATTGCCACGGGCAACAACTACAACAGCAGGCTGCTGTACTCCTCCCGCGCGGGTGGAGTGTGGACCACCGAAGATGCGCTCATATACGGCGGGGTCTGGTCGAACCGCGGACTGCGAATTGATACGCAGGGCCACCCCCGCGTCATCATGGAACGCCGGCTGGCTACACGCGATGAGAACGGCTGGACGACCGCCAGTGCGCCGGGTGGCTACAACTGGTGGGAGGCCAGCGCCATCGACCCGGACGGTGTGAGCCGGGTGACGTATCTGTGGTCGTGGGGATCCGGGCTTTACACCGGCGGATTCGTCTACGAGTACGAGGACCTGGCTCCCAACATCTTCCTCCCCACCACGCCGAGCTGCGAAATGGAGTTCGATGCGAATGGTGAGCCTCACATCGTGGCGGTGCTGACTGCCGGCGCGCCCATCAAGCACTGGTACCGGGAAAACGCCGCATGGACCAGCGAAGAGATCGGGACCGGGCTGTGGCCGTCAATGGCGTTTGACGCGCAGGGGAGGCTTCATGTCTGCTACTACGCATATCCGTCGCACATTCTCATGCACTCGATGCGCCTCGGGCCCGGTCACTGGGTGACGAATGTCGTCGACTTCGCAGGCGACACGGGAATGTCGCCGTCCGTCGCTGTCGACAGCAGGGGGCGCGTCAACGTGAGCTACTATGACGTCACCCATCATGATCTCAAGTTTGCGCGCTGGAACAACGATGGCACCCCGTGGACCACGCTGACCGTGGACTCCGTCGGGGACGTGGGCCAGGGAAGTTCGCTCGCCGTCGACGGCGATGTCGTACACATCAGCTACTACGACGCGACCGCAGAGCAGCTTCGTTACGCACAGCTGGTCGGGTCGCTGACCGCCGTGGCTCCGTCGCGGCCCATGCCGCGCGTCTCTGTCCGCGCGCTTCCCAACCCGTTCAACCCCTCCACAACCATCGAGTACGACGTGCCGGTGCGCGCTCACGTGCTCGTGACCGTATTTGATGTTTCGGGTCGCCGGATTGCCACGCTCGTGGATGCCAACCAATCACCGGGAACACACCGCGTTCCCTACCGGGCCCGCACGGCCAGCGGCGTGTACATCGTATCTGTCAACACGGCCGGCGGGTCAGCCAGCATCAAGATTGTGTTGTTGAAATAGCCGGGTCCTGCATCAACTCGATCTTGCACGTGCGGCCGGTTTGTGTAGACTTGTCGGCTCTATCCCATGCGGCAGACGATTCTTTCCATTCCGGTCAAACGCATCAGGCTGGGGGCGCAGCTCTTCATCGCCTTCAGCCTCGTGGCGTATTTCATTCTGTTCCAGCGATCGTCGATCGGTGGTTCGATTCACCATCTGCGCGCGTTCGATATGCGCTACTTCGCGCTCGCGGTGGGCATGGTGGCTTTCGACGGGCTGCTAGCGGGCACGCGCATTCTGCTGTTCGCACGCCGCGTGTATCCGCCCATCACCTTCGGCGCCTGCTGGCGCAGCTGCATGGTCCACGTGTTTCTCGCGGGTGTAACGCCATCGCAGACCGGGGGCGCGGCTGCCCAGGTATACGTGCTCTACGCCGAGGGCATGAGCGCGCTCGACTCCACGGTTGCGTGCTTTGTAGGCGGGTTCATTACCACCGTGATCGTGTTGCTCACCGGCGCCACCATGCTGATGGTACAACCACAGCTGATCGCGCCCGAGCTGCGAACACTCGCGCAGATCGCATTCGGAGTCTACATGCTGATTCTGGTGGCCATCCTGCTTACGCTGACGCACCCACACAGGTTCAAGCAGGTGACGGAATGGTTGCTCACGCGGGTTCCACGCGTGCGCGCGGCGCTCGAAAAACGGCACTTCATGGAGCGTATGTACCACACCATCGACCGCTACCATGACCTCATGACCGGATTCTTTCTGCGCGGGAAGTCGGTGTTCGTGGTGGGAATACTGCTGACGGCGCTGATCTACGTGAACAAGTTCATGATCGGCTGGGTGGTGGTACGCGGGCTGGGGTTGCACGCCGATGTGGGACAGGTTCTGTTCCTGCAGATCATCCCGCTGCTCATCTTCTATTTTTCGCCCACGCCGGGATCGTCGGGCCTGGCGGAGGTTTCCACCATGGCGGCCATGAGCCCGGTGGTTCCCGCCGGCTACCAGGCGGCGTACGTGATCCTGTGGCGGTTCTTCACGCTGATTATCAATATGATGATCGGCGCCGGCGTGGTGATGGGATACATATCCGGAAAGCGCGGGCGGCGCAGCGCGGAGGCCCTTCCGGACGCGTGACGTGGATTACTTGTCCGCGCAGTACGGACAGCCCTTGTCGAAGATGATCTCCCACTTGCCGTCGGCCTTGCGGCGCCAGATGGAGCTGAAGGTTCCGGTCTGCTTGCCGTCGGGACCGAACACCGGGCCCGAGCTCAATCCCAGCGTTCCTGAATCCAGCACGGCGACCGTCTCGGGACGCCACGAAAACGGCGCGTCCTTTCCCTCGAACAATCCGGCCCAGGCATCGACAACAGCCTGCTTGCCGCGCAGTTCATTCCGGCCGAAGAAAACTGCCTCGTCGGCGATGAAGGTGGCGAATGCAGCATGATCCCGATCCGCCATCGTTTTTGCGAACGCGGTCTCGGTGGCGCGTAGGTCTTCCTGCAACTTGTTGATGTCCGGCGACTGATCCGCGCGCGCCACGGGAGTCAACACCGACGACATCAGCAGAAACGCGGCCACGCTTCGTATGATGGGCACAAACAAACGCTGCATTCGCACACCCCTCGCGTCTTCTTACGAACAACTCGTGTCCGGCATGCGCATACAATATTAATGCATGCGCACGCTACGCGCGTCGAACAATGTGATCAATCGGGAAATTTTGCAGCGATGCGCTGCGGATTACTTGATCTGCAATTCAGACAATTGCGTTACCAACGGTCGCGAATCAACAACCACACCGCGTGCCACCAACCGCCCGGTGCGCGTGGTCGTCATGTCGACAATGCGAACCTGGCGCAGCCGGTTGTTGAGATCTTCATCACAGCGCACGCTCACGCGCACATACTCGTCGGAGAAACCGTAGTACGCGCCGTCTTTGCCCCGCCGTTCGAACAGCACGCGCACGTTACGGCCGGCCAACGAGTTGTACACGGCGTCGCGACGGACGCGGGCCAGAGATCGGAA
>OBLQ010000188.1_pt1 | contig 22546 bp, 24 predicted proteins | sample 1519881 | NCBI WGS metagenome assembly OBLQ01 (sample SAMN01911456, study PRJEB22533) | soil metagenome | biome: Soil | place: Malaysia | collected 2012-04-30 | depth DG_metagenome m | reverse complement strand
GAGCGGTTGCCTCCGGAGCAACAGGTCGGGGGTTCGAATCCCTCCAGGCGTACCATTATTTTCAATGTCTTGACTTTCCAGTGAAGCCTCAGGAAGCGCCTTTGTGACGTGTTTTGTGACGTAACCCCCCTTAGAATGCCCCGTTTTGACCATGCAGAGAGCATCCACGGCGGCACGTCGAGCAGCAATCCGCGGGTGTGAATAGTGCCTCGTCATTGCCGGGTCAATGTGGCCGGCCACTTCCCGGATCACACCTTCCGGGATTCCAGCCTCCAGCATTTCGGTTACGCACTGATGGCGGAGGTTGTAATATCGCATCCCCTTGAATGGGCTCTCTATCTCGCTAAGGTCAGACTTGCACTCTGGGTTCCGGCAGGAAGCGGCGGGCGATTGAAGCAATGCGCATTTCGGGCACTTCACGGCACGAGTGAGGCTCCGCCAAGAAGACCGCCAACCGCTCATGGGCCGCCCCGGGTCGATCTCGGGCCATTGGCGGCAGAAAATGTAGTGCTCGGGAGCATAGGCCCCCATGGCATCTGCCCGTTTCTTGAGGGCCATGAAAGCGGCCAACGCCTCGTCGTTCAGAGGAATAACGCGCGTTCCCGCCTCGGTCTTTGACCGGCGTATCATCACAAGGCGATTGAAGGGGTCCAGATCCCGCCACAGCAGACGCCGGAGTTCTACTGGCCGCATAGACGTGTTTGCGGTAAGCAGGGCGGCACAATAGACCGTCTCCCACTCCGTTCTGCTGGCGGCAGTTTCAAAAAGAGTCTGTTTCTGAGCCGCGGTGAGCATCTGGCGCGGCTCTCTCCGGACACGCAGGAGCTTCACATCATCCCGGATGCGCGATGCCAGTTTCGCCCACTTCAAAAGCCGCATCAATGCTTTGATCTCATGGTTCACTGTGTTCGGGTGTATGCCGGCTTCGATCCGGTGTGCCTGGAACGAGCGAATGTCGTCCGCGGTGATCTGATGCAACCGCTTCCCGGAGAAATACGACCGGAGTCGCTCAGTCAGCCGCCCTTCCCACGTCTTGCGCAGGCTTTCTTTCTTATCTTGGCGGACCATGGCCACCTCAGCCAGGTACTTTTCCAGGGCGACCTCAAAACCGAGTCGCGCTTTGTGCAGCCCGGCTGGCGCCAGCTTGCCATCCCTCGCGTCGGCGATCTTGTCTTTCTCGCGTCCCTTGGCCTCCCTCGCGTCCTTCGTGTCAAGCGGGATGCGGTAGCGCGTCCCGTTCACCGTGAAGTCAGACCAATACCAGCTATTACGTTTCCAGAGTGACATGATTGCCCTCACTTTCCCAAACCGGAAAGGATGCTCTTGCTTACCTTTAACCGCTTGCCCGTGAGCCCGTGCCTCTTGTCATCTTCAAGTTGGCGTTTGCGGAAGGCTCGCATCTGGAGTTTCTTGTAATCGAGCCCCTCAGGTGTGTGCTGCCAGTACCCGGTCTGGCAACGATGCGAGCAAAACTTCTTGTGTTTGCGCTGCCCTGCAAAGAAGAATAGGTAGCAATGTGGGCACTCGCGAACGCGGTTGAGGCTGTCCGATTCAATGAGCCGGCCTAACGCCAGAAACGCCCTGCTGCGCTCATTTGCAGGAACGAACTCAAACAGGAGTCGCCCGCTGCCCCCGCCTCTGAGCGTCGCATCAAAGTCAATTCCTGATTCCGATGGACGCAATCGGATTACATCTGAATAAACCCACTTCTCTGCGCCTGGAAGATGCGTGCGGAGACCCTCCAAGAACCCCTTCCATGTATATGGGTGCCCAATTCCTGGCACCGTATACCCAAACTTCTTCCGCGCTACCCGCCGTCCAGCTTCCGCAGTTAGACAGATGATGCACAGCCAAAAGAGAAAGGTTTCGTCGAAGAAATGCCGCTTAAGGAAATCTTCGGCTCTTTTGCGCGAAGCCTCGGACTCCTGGGGGACGGCCTTACCCGCCATGCGCATGCCCAGCCTCTTAAAGTAATCGCGCGGCAATGGCCGACGTGAAAGCGCCTGTCCACCGCTGTGCATAGCCTCTTTGAGCCCCTGCCTCTTCATGCGATTGAGCCATTCAGCTAAGAACTCGCCATCTTCTACGATGCACCTATTTTTTCGTTCCAGTGTGTTTACGTCCATAAACACACAGTAATATACCACGCACCATTGGGCTACTGCAAGAGTATTCTTGGTGCGTGATCAATTCTTTTGGAGGTTGATAGCTACGATGCGTGAAGAACAGCAAGCTTTCTCCCCAGCGGAAACTGGGCAAATCCTCGGAGTCAGCCGCGACACGGTTCTACGGCGTTTGAAGTCCAAGGATTTGGAATATGTAAAATTCGGGCGGCGAATCTTAATTCCCAAGCGGGAAATCGAGCGAATACTTCGAGGATCCAAGTGACGGCCTTCCTGGCGCGGCTTGAGGCGGAACTGCGAAACGATCCGGCGCTGGCGGCTGAAGTGGACTTGATTCTGTCGCGGCCGGACGTATTTCCGCCCCTACGACCGAAGCCTAAGCTGGTCCCGATCCGCTGTGACGAGGTAAGTGTTCACCGGGCGATTGCTAGGGCCGCAAGGCTGGCAGTCAACGGAATTGAATCCCAAATTAATCTGGTGACCCCATGACAACTGAAAAAGGGCTTGTTATTGAGTATCGGAATGACCGCGAGAGTGAGAACTTGTCTGTTGCGAAGGTGCGAAGATTTTCGACCATTGAGCCTGAACCCTTGCATTGGCTGTGGCCGGGACGAATCCCTGCGGGAAAGCCAACCCTACTTGCTGGTGACCCCGGCTTGGGAAAAAGCTTGAGCACGGTAGATATTGCGGCCCGAGTATCAACTGGCACGCGCTTCCCTGACGGGGCCGAATGTGAACAGGGCAACGTGATATTCCTCTCGGCAGAGGATGACCCTGGCGATACTATCCGGCCACGACTGGATGCCGCTGGCGCGGATGTCTCACGCATTCATTTGATCGAAGCAGTGCGTAACTTTACCCCAGACGGCCGCAGCGTGGAGGATCAATTCAACCTGGAACGTGATATGGGCGCTCTTGAGGATGCTATCCGCCAGACGCAGGCTCGGCTTGCGGTCATTGACCCTGTTTCAGCCTATCTTGGTGGCACCGATTCGCATACGGACGCCAAGGTTCGAAGTTTGCTCGCTCCAATGGCCACGCTTGCGTCAAAGTACGCCGTGGCGATAGTTATGGTTACCCACTTGAGAAAATCTTCCGGGGCAGCAATCTACCGAACAATGGGTAGTCTGGCATTTGCGGCCGCGGCACGCGCTGTCTGGGGGGTAGTTGCGGACCCGGATGACAAGGCCCGGCGCCTATTTGTGCCTGTTAAGCAAAACCTTGCGCCAGACCAAGGCGGCCTAGCATTCCGGGTCGAGGCACCAGATGGAGTAGCTCGAATCTCTTGGGAGCTGGGTGCGGTTGCAATGGATGCCAATCTGGCGATGGGTGGCTTTGAAACGCAGGAGGATCACTCCGAGCGCCGAGAAGCCATGGATTGGCTCCAAGACATCCTCGGGCCTGGCCCCCAGCCCGTTCAGGAAATTAGGAGGCAGTCGGCGCAGGCCGGCCTGGCTTGGATAACCGTCCGGCGGGCGGCAGCTTCGCTTGATGTGAAGAAACGAAAAGCTGGTGGATCTGGTGTCGGGTGGGAGTGGTCCTTGGAAGCCGAATCCAAAGATGCTCAGCCCAAAGATGCTCACTGTGGGTACTCAGAAATGAGCACCTTTGACAACCAGACTGATAACACAGGAGATAGCTTGCCAAGAAAATCAAAGATGCTCACTCCAACCGATGTGAACACCTTTGACTTCAAGGAGGGCAGACTATGAGTACCGCAATCAACCCGATCGACCGACTCCAGGAGCTTGGGGGCAGGCTCTTTTTGGACGGCGATAGCATTCGTTACCGTATTCCCTGCGATAGCCTTGAAGCCGAGCAATTACTCGCGGAAATTCGCAAAGACCGCGAGACCATAATTGCCCTACTTAGGGACCGTGAAAGCAGCGCGCCATCTCTTGAGGAAATAAGGGCTGCATTGCCTCCTGGAGTGAGGATGGTTTCCTATCAGCCAAAGGAAGCCCCGTTTGCTGTCGCGCCGGTTTCGGTTGTCACAGACTCGGGAAAATTCTTTCGGGCGTATCTGAGAGATTTGCGTTGGCGGATCGAGCACCCCAAGGGTTATGCTGCCCCGCCTTTGGCTGGCATCCTGAGCAGGTTGGCTGACGCCGGCCTTGAACTTCGGCTTGAATGGGAGCTTGGCGGTGACGGTCCGGAAAATGGTGAGGTCCAGACGTAAATGATCCAGGCCACTCAATATGATGTCCCAATCCTGCTGCAAATGGCGGGCGCGAAGCCCCGCGGCAACCGCCACGACTGCCCCAAGTGCGGCACCCGTAGGACGGTTACCAACACAGCAGACTGCTTTTTCTGCCATCACTGCCAGTGGAAGGGCAACGGCGTCACCTTGGCGAAGGAACTTGGAGTCTACCGCCGACTCCCGGGGGCTGAGTACCGAGAACTTAGCCGAAGGCGTGAGAGGGCCCGTATTGCGGCAGAAAGGCTCCACGGGGCCATTCAGGCACAGCGCAACGGCCTTCTGGACCGCCTGCGCGACTTGAACCAACTGGAAATAGCCTGTCACAGAACTGGGCCAACTGAGGCGGGATGGGAGGGCGTGCAGATGGTGGATAGCAGGAGACCCGGCATCCTGGCTGAACTGACGGTGTTGGAAAACGCAACGGCGGCTGACCTGATCAAATTCTTTCTGGCTAGCAGCAAGGCCCGCAGAGAAACCATTGAACGCGTTCTGGCGAGCCGTGGCTTCTCCCCTCGAGTCGGAGAGTTCATTGAGGTGCAGCCATGAACCCAAGGCTCCGAGCAGCGCTGAACTATGCCCGCCGCGGATGGCCCGTGCTTCCTTGCGCGCCAGACGGCACAGCCATCTCGGAGGACGGCGCTTGCGAGGCGAGCGCGGATGAGGCTGTGGTTCGGGCTTGGTGGACACGCTGGCCGAGAGCAAATATCGGAACAACCGGCGTTGTCGTCTTGGATGTGACCGGCCGCGAGGGAGAACGGACTTTGGCAGCGTTGGAAGGGAAATACGGAGAACTACCAGAAACCCGGGTGGTCGGGACTGCGCAAGGTCGCCAGATACACTTCCTTCCAAACGGCGCAGCGGTGCCGTCCGACGGCGGAAAGCTTGGACCCCACGTAAATGTGCTGGGCGCTAGCCAATCCGTCCTGTTGCCTCCCTCGGCCGATGAGAGCGGCGTCAGGTGCGAATGGCTCCCTCTCATGCAGCCAGTTCCGTTGCCTGGGTGGGTCGCTCAGGCACTCATCGCGCCCGAAACGCAACAAGAGAAAGCCTTGGCGGCGAAACAGGATGTAACCCCGGCGCCAATTGGGAAGCTTGAAGCTGCAAAGCGTTTTCTCCAGGAGGCGCTAGGGAATGGCGCGGCGAAGTCCGAGACAATCGAACGCCAGGCGGTGAATGCAGGTTTCTCAAAGAAAACTATTTATCGGGCAAGAAATATCATGGGAGTTGAAGTCAAAAAGGTCGGCTTCGGGGCGGGCCAGCATTGGGAGTGGCGCCTGTTAGAGGGTCGCACAACGCCGAAGGTGGCCAAGAAGGTGGTCAAGAAGAAGGTCAAAAAGGCCATCTTCGAGTCATTGCATGGCACTCTTCGCAATCAGCCTGAAGCATCCGGATTCAAGGCAGGGGAGAATGGTGGCCTCTACGGAGCCATCCCGCCCCCATTTCCAGATGCCGAGTGGCAACCAGATGCTCAGAAAGGACTGCAGTGAACATCGTAACCAGACACCACAGCATAAAGAAAGCGACATTCGCCCTCGTCGCTGCGCATGTCCGGGTTGAGAAGGTGGAGTGAGCCATGACCGCAAAGCGCAAGGGTACAAGGAGGAAACTCTAGCAGATGGAACAAGATAATCCATTGAAAATGATGACGGAAGCCGAGTTTCAGGCTGTCATCCGGCGCTACAGAATAGAGCACCTTGAACTCATTGAGCCATCGCTACGGGTGCTTGAAAATCATGGGAAGCAGATGCGTGGCGCACGCGGACACCAATACCGCCGGCAACTTGCCAAAGCGAGGATAGTTGCGACGGAAGTGCAGAATGTGATGGAAGCCTATCGCGGGCAGGTTGGTAAGACTATTAGCCCCGAGGCTTTTGAAGCGCTAATCGATGACGCGCGTCGGCGTGGGCACCGCAAGGCGAGGATGGCACCCGACAGGTGTGAGTCCAAATGAGTCAGTCAAAAAAGAAGGAACGGAAAGCCGAGCGATCAGGGACCAGGGAGGCCGGGGGCGTGGACCCAAGGGCACAGGCGAAAACGGCACAAAACGGCAGGAAGCGACGCTCAACCTACAAGCCTCGTGCCCTCGTTGAAGAGGCAGCCGTGATGAGCATCCACGGAGAATCAAATGAAGAAATTGCGCGGCAGCTGGGCGTCAAACCCCACACCGTTCCTAACATGCTCAGAGACTCAGAACTCCTGAAGGAATACCGAAAGGAGCTTGCCGGGCGCGTCCCTGCAGCACTGAAGAACGTGGATTTGCTCCTGACGCCGGGAAGCGGTCAATCGGTTGAAGAGTTGGGTCGAACCACGAGATGGGTTCTGGATGCTACACAGGTGGCCGTCCGAAAGACAGAGGCTCAGGTAACGAGCCAGGATCCCTTCGACGGGATGTCCGCGGAAGAGTTACAGGAGCGCATAGACTGCTTGAGGGCTCGGGTAAAGGACTTGAAACCCGTTTAATAGGGCCGGAAAGGCGGAACTTATGGCGTGTGTTAACAGAGCGATGTTGGTTGGCCGCTTGGGGCGGGACCCCGAAGTTCGCTACGTTTCCAGCGGAGCCCCGGTCGCCACTTTCTCCGTTGCCACGGAGGAATCCTTCAAGAGCCGGAACGGCGAGCAGCAACAGCACACGGAGTGGCACAAAGTTGTAGCTTGGGGCAAGCTGGCGGAGATCTGCGGCGAATATCTCACCAAAGGCAAGCTGGTTTATATCGAAGGCAGCATTCGAAGCCGGCAGTGGGAAGACCAGTCCGGCAACAAGCGTACCGCCTACGAAATCATAGCCCGCAACATGCAGCTACTGGGCTCGCGCTCTGACGCTGAACGCGCTGCGGCCACCCCGGCGCAAGATACTAAAGAGCGCGTCGACACCGGCCCTGAGCCGTCTCAACACGGCGAAATTACAGACGACGATATCCCTTTCTGAGGTGAAACGCTATGGCAGCACAGGTGCTCGTAAAATTCGATTTCGGCGGCGTCGATTCAAGGTCCAATCCAATCGGCTTTCCTCCCGGACGGAGTCTTCGCTGTCGCAACTGGGTGAAGGATCGCTCGGGTGCATTGAAATTGCGCCATGGATATTCAGCACCCACCATGAGTTCCACGGACACCTCCTCAGCGATTCACTCCGCTTTTCTATTCGAGCGTTACGACAATTCCCGATACGTGATGTACGGACAGGGTACGGCACTGAAGTCAATGCAGATTGGCTCTGCCGGAACAGTGAGCACGGTTGGAACGCTCTCGACATCCTCGCAGTTCAACTGCTTCCTTGCGGACAATTACCTCTTCATCGGGAATGGCACGGACTTTAAGTTTTATGACAGCACAACCTTGAGGAATGTGGGAATCCGCGCACCTTTGGCGTCAGAGGGCGAGGCACTCCGGGACGATTTCGTGGTTCTTTCCGGCGGAGAGACGACAATCAGCATAACGCTTTCCAGTTTGCCGGTCATCACCGGTTCTGTGCAGGTTTGGCAGTGGGTATGGCATGTGGGCGGATGGTACACCGAGCAGCAAATAGGCTCAGACGACGGAGCTGGAGGGATCACCGGGACGGGTATCTCTACGGGATCAATTAACTACACCACCGGCGCGCTCTCAATCACTTTCTCGCCAGCACTTCCGAAGGGTTACATATTCATCTGGTACGATGTTCCGGGAATATCTGCCGCTGAGAGCACGGCCTCTGCTGGAAGCTGGAGCGCGACAACCCTCTCTGGCTACCAGTTCTACATGTCTTATTACAACCCGACCACTCAGGATGTTGGGAACAGGCTGGCCTTCGGGGACCGCGTGCAGGTCTCCGGAACCCAGTCGGTGATAGTGATTACAAACCTTCCCGACATCTCTTCGGTTGACAGCGAATGGGTAAAGCTAATCGGACGGACGGCGGACGGTGGAGAGGTTCCGTATGCGCTGATAGACCCTGGGGGAAACTGGATAACCGTGGGCGGCACTGTCTCAACTGCTACCTTCACGATTCCTGACGCGGACTACAACTCCGAACTTCCTACCCGCAATGATGTCCCGCCGGCATTCTCGAAGATGTGCTTTGCCGGGCACCGCGGCTATGCCATTGACCCCAGCGATCCTCACAAGATCAGGTTCAGCGAAAGCGAGAATGATGCGCTTTCGGCCTATTATGTGGGCTTGCCGTACTGTGCATGGCCCGCCGACAATGCCTTGCTATTCCCGACCGGCGAGGGATGCATGGCTATCCATGAGTACAGGGGTGATTGCTGGGTCTGGACCTCGAAGCACATCGGGATTATCTCTGAGTCGGGGAATTTCTCCCCTAACGGGCTTCCCTATCCAAATTGGGCGGGTGTCTACATCGGCGGCATTGCCGGGCAGAGAGCCTTTATCAATACCGCTCACGGCCCCTTCTGGCTTTCTGACAAAAAGCAATTACTTACCATGACGCAAGAGGGCCCTGCAGTGGCAAGCGCAGAGTACGAAGCCGGGCTGCTGACCCGGATCTCGGATGACAACCTATCGGCGGCCGAAGTTTCCTACTTCCGGGATACGTCGAAGGGCATTGATCGGCTCTACGTGCTCGGCAAGGACTCTAGCAATGCTCCGGTGATTATCGTTCACGATTTTCAGCACAAGAGTTCCCAAAGCCCGTACGGGGAAGGATTGGAATACTCTTATGCCGGCATGACGGCCTCGACCTTCGTGAGGAATCCACAGAGCGTTATCTCAATGGTTGACGAAAACGGCGCCGAGAGAATCCGGGTGGGTGACTCCGCAGGCGCGTTCGATCAGCTCGAGGATGGCCTCACTGACAATGGCAATACCTACTCAGCTGACTACATTGGACTTCTTAACCTGGGGCCGAGCAGACCTCAGATCGGGGGAGTGAGGTGGCACGGTGATGGCAACCTGAAGATTTCCCATGCGAACGTTCTGAACTGGACGCTTGCACAATTCAGCACTGCGCCGACAGAAGCAGTGCAGGACACGGAGGAGGACGAATTCCTATTCCGGGCAGACCTAGAAACCAATGGCAAGTTTCTCGTTTGGAGGCTTCAACTGGACAGTCATGCCACTGGTTCTGACACACTAGACTTGAACGACCCTCCTCACCTGCCATTAGAGGACTACGGAAGGGTTTATGTGCTGGAGCCTGAAATTGGAGCGGGGCGCTACGAAGGAGTGCGGCCTTAATGCCGAGCAAATCTTCGATCAAAGATGCTCCCGGCTATCCCATGGCAGCTATAGAGGGTCTCCGTCAAGTGCGGTGGGAGCACTGGGCAGCGCTTCTAATGGCTCTCTTACAGGGTGACCGTCGTAACACGTTATGTCGTGTAGCTTCCATTCGGCAACGGGTTTCATCGGGGTGGTGGTGGAAGATGCGCTGGCCGCTAATGTATGCACTCTTGCGTGAGATGCGCAATCTTCCCTTACGCATTTTAGCGACTCATGAAACAGGGATAGACCATCTGGGGGTTCATATGGGTTGCAGGAAAACTCTTGCTCATGCAGGTCGGCCCAGTAATATGGGTAGCCATTGCCGCAGTCAGGACATACAAAGTTTAAGGGATCTGTTCCCGTGGGTGACTGAGCTTGATCTAGAAATATTCCTTCTAGGAAGGGCTTCGGGAGAAACGTGTGCTGCCGACAACTCTTGCACCGGAGAACATATAGACTTGGCATTAGCCACGACCAATAGGATTTTTGCCGAAGAAGGGCAATGAACTTTTGAAAATGCAATCAATGCGACCGGACTATTCTCTACCTTGCTCCGGCCGCGGTCAAGCGGGTAGGGTCATCGGCCGCCGATCTGCCTTTTCGTGACTTACTTGCTTTTGTTAGGGCAGGGGGTCAGCATAAGGTCTATGTCAATCGAAGGAGCCGCACTGAGCAAACGCTTTGAGGAAGCTTTCTGTTACGCTGCAGCGCTTCACGCCACGCAGAAACGGAAAGGAACCGACATCCCCTATATCGCCCACCTGATGGCTGTCTGCGCACTCGTTCTCGAGCAGGGCGGGGACGAGGACCAGGCTATCGCCGCACTGCTGCACGACGCGGTGGAAGACCAGGGCGGGAAGCCCACGCTTGAGGAGGTTCGCAGACGCTTCGGTGAGCGGGTGGCCCGATTGGTGGAAGGGTGCACCGACGCCGACACTATTCCCAAACCGCCCTGGCGCCGCCGCAAGGAGGAGTACATCGAGCACCTCCAGACCGCTTCACCGGAAGTGCTCCTCATCGTGCTGGCGGACAAGATTCACAACGCACGTGCCATTTTGCGCGACTATCACGTGCTCGGTGACAAGCTCTGGCAACGCTTCAAGGGCGGCAAGGAAGGAACGCGCTGGTACTACCGGACTCTGGCGGCAACCTTCAGGAAAATCCATTCCGGCTGGGCCGTCGAGGAGCTTTCGCGCGTTGTTAGAAAGCTTGAGAGGTCCGCCCATTCATAGCCTGTGAATGCCTTGTTGACGACTTCCTGCCAACTCTGACATCGGTTTGTAGCGAAACGTCGAGTGGGCCGTCATTGACGAAAGTGTACTGGTTTATGCGTGCCTCAGGCAATATGGGTAGATTTGGTGTGGGTCCCTAAGATGAGACATCGGGTCTAGACATTGAACATAGCCAAGTAGTAGATCCGTCCTTTGTTTCACTCAACAAGTCTGCCCTCGGGAGTCCTCGTGAACCCCGCGAGAAAACCATGCGGTCACTTTCCGATAAGGCCTTTAACCGGCAAAGGGCCCGGCGTGGCGTGACCTACGGCGGGTTACGGCGTCTGCCGCGGGCCTCGACTGTATGCACAATCCGCTACTTCAATCCACCAGAGCAATGGGCATAACACGAAGAGCAAGAGAGGCGGAACCCCACAAGAGGGTGGTTCAAAGGATAAAGGGTTCCTCGAAAAGCAGCAGAGGCATCGGTATCCTCTACTGACTACACTATATATGCAAGAAAGTTTCGGTTTTCCTATTACTTCAAGCCCTGTATCATCGGGTATCTAGGTGGCATCGGAGTATTTCATGGCGGATCAGGACCAAGCGCAAAAGATCAAGATTTTGATCGCCTTGCTTGCAAAGAGCGAGCAACTCATTGCCTCCTATTATCGGCAGCTCGACCGCACGGACACACTACCGACGAGAGACGAGCTGGACAAGGTTTGGCATCTACTCAACGCCGAGACGGTGAAGCTGGCGAGGATTATTCGAGAGCAGCCTCAAGCCATCAAGACCGGTGCGAGTGCCTCGCTTGTTCAAACGCATCGCGCGCTCAAGCTCCTTGGCGACGACCTCTTCCTTGTCGATCTCGAGGTTGCTCGAACACTACCGCCTCAGGCAAGTGCGCTGACAACACCGGAAGATCGAGCCCGCCTCGCCTACAGGACTTTCTTGCGGGATTGGGTGGGCGCGAGCCCTGTGATTCATCCAGACACTGCGCAGAAGCTCTGGCCGAAGGTCGAAAATCTGAAAAATGTGGGCCCTGCGCGGTCGGCGATTGAGATGATGGATCTCGTCCCGGACCCCTCACGGCCGCCTTCGCCGCTCGAACTCGCCCGGGACGCGTTAAAAGGCGAGCTTCGACTCGTCATCGCGGATCCAAAGGTGCTCAGCCTCCGCAATGATACCATCCACCTGATAGGGATCGCCTATGTGCTCGCCCAAGTTGAACTCGAGCAGCGCTTCACCAACGATCAATCCTACCAGCAATATGTATCGGGTTGGTATGACTCGGCAAAGCGGCCAATGAGCGTCATCATGGAAATGGTAGGCTGCTTTGACCGGTCAATTCTCGATTGGACCCGCGACGGCGATCCGTTCACCCTGCAAAAGCTTCAAAATACCCGCCGAGAGCTTCTCTCAATCCTTGCGCTCAATTATTCGGTGCCCGATTGGCAGTGCGCGACACTGGTGGGTTTCCCCAAGCCGGGTGGGCTCCCGACGGAGATCGTCGGAGTCAATGGAGTAACTGAGAAAACGACAGTTCGCAACGGCCTCGTATTTAACGATGTGCCAACCAACCGGCAGGACATGCTTGGCTATCTTGAGGACACGGGTTTTCCACTGATCTATCCGCGTCGTGGGGGAAATCAACCGGGCAAGCCGCCGCCGCGGTTTGGACAAGTTGCGGGTCCAGTGATGCTCCGCGCCAAGCGTCAAAACGCCGAGTACCTGCACCAGATCCGCTTCAGCGTCTCGGAGACAATCACCGAGCAGCATGAGCTAATTGCCGATCTTGTCGCGCTGGAAACAGTACGGGATGCTTTCAAACGAACAATCAAGAAGAATCCGAAGCTCGACCTGATTGACCGCAAAAATCGGGGAACTGCGCTTACCGCAGCTATGCGATCCTTCGAGCAGCAGCTGAGTCTCGACCAAGCCTTGCTTCCGCTAATCGATTTTATCCGCCGTTACCTTAATTTCTTCACCCGCCACACGGGTGACAATATGCGCGACAACGGCACGCCCTATCTATCGAGCACGTGGCCCACAGACCTCAACGGTCGGCAATTCTTTGACTGCGGAATCTATGCGGTTGAAACCGCATTCGACTTAATGCGCATTGCGAACGCGGCCAAGGGCATGACGTTGAAGTTTCGCTTTCTGCTTATACCCGAACACGTCGCTCTCATCATTTACCACGAGAAGACAAGCTTCTGCGTCAACAATGCCAGTATCGAGGCGCCCCGCGCCTTCCCATCGACGACCGTCGACCCCGAAACTGCCGCAGGACTCAGTTGGGCACGGGACATCACCCAGCCACTCTACGATGCCAAATTCGCGATCATCGTCGCAGCGCTTACGCCAAAGACCCTATCCTCACGAACGTCGGAAGCCCTCTTCAAGACCTCTATTTGGGCAATGTATCAATCCCTAATGGGCTTCGGGGTAACTCAAGCCGTGAGAAAGGAGTTTTTCGAAACCCTCAAATCGTTCGATGCCGGCTGTGCTTTGCTTTGCGGTTATCTCATCGAACTTATGAATATCGAAAATACGGGAGCCACGAAGAAGGATCTCGCGGACAGCCTGGATGCGGCGACTACGCTTGCTGACCAACTCTATACGATGATTGAAATGCTCGCGAACCCCATCGTCTACAGCGACGACAACAACCTTGGCCTCATCTCCACTGTAGTGGCGCATGTTTCAATTGATAATGCGCTAGTGCAGCGTACGCGGCTCAATGGCAGACTTCCAGTCTATCAATTCATCGATTTCCTTGTCCGATCTGGCATCAAGCCAAGTCCGCTCCAGCAGCAATTGATCAGTCGGAAGACCGATTCAAAGCACCTCGATGACTTAAACAAAAACCTTAAGAAGGACGCGCCCCGTACCAAGAATGATTTCGAGAATTTGAAACAACAGTTCAACACTGCTCGTGCGATGGTCCTTCAGTTCATCCAAAATGCGCCTCGCATAAGGGCACTGGTCGGAACGTGATCAGCCCCTCCGTCAGACGACAATCAGATTGCAAGAAGGCCAATATTCTCCTTGAGGATGACGAGTTCTGTCGGGATCCGGACCAGCCACGGCGCACCAAAGGGAACGCTGCCAGTTGCATAAACGGCGTGAGCGTCACTAGCCTGTTCGTACGGCCGGTCAAGGCGAACCTGCTGGTTTGCAGTGATTGCTTCGATAACCTGATAGCGGTCCCCTCCGATGAAGATGTCCCGGCCGAGATCACGTTCGGACGGAGTCCAGCGGCTATCGGAATTGACAGTAACGAGATCATTTGCCTTTATGACGGTGAGCGTTCCGCTACCAAGCGCCATGTCCGAGTTCTTCTCGACGATGAGATCGAGCCAAAGCTGTGGGTTCGCGCTATCGGCCGGGATTTCGCCCGGAGCCGGTGACTCAATCCTTTCGACCTCCGGATCACTCGGATCAGAGTCTAGATAGTGAAGCACGCGTTCCTCGTAGCCTGGTGTGACGGGCACGATAACGCGCGCCGCACCGGCCTGCAGGAAGGCGGTATGACGATAGTCGGTCCCGGTTGTGGCCAGCCGGGCGTTCCAGGCGGCCCGTCTTCCCCAAAAATAAGGGTAGAGGAAATAGCTCATTTCCCGCCACTCGAAGGCTTCCTCAAAGAAGCTCACTACCGGCTTCTGTCGATCGCTGACGACGGGATCGATCTCAGGTTGATCTCCGACCTTGACCACAGCGTCAAATAGTGCATCTTCGAAGCTTTCTACCCGCATTATCTTGATCGACCATTTCTTGAGCTCATTGCGCTCGACCTCGCGATTAACTTCCTCGCTTGCTCCGCTGATCTCGAACAAAGCGGCGTTCTGAGCCGCAGCCTCGAGCACTGCGCGGTCATATTGCTGCTGCAGGCGTTCATGCGCCTCGACGACTTTTTCCCATGTCCGCAGCTGCCAGTTGGTCATCGCTTCGGCCGTGCGCTCGCAGCGAAGCGTGACGTGCAGCGTCAGCGTCTTGTGCCAGTGGCCATGCGACATCATTGAAACCGGAACGCCGTCCGGCCATTGGGCCGCCTGGTCGATCATCCAGTCGGCGTCATTTGCGTAACCATAGGACTCAATTACCTCGCGGCCACCGATGACAACATAGAGGTAGATATCCGTGGTCGAGACGGCACTCCACGGTACCGATGTAAGGCTCGCATGGCCGGAGACCGGCTGATACCCATCCGGAACGGCGATCATCGCTGCGATAGTGTCGTCCGACTTCTCGCTATTAGCGTTCTCGTCGGGCTCTGACCGCCAAGTGTAGCCGACTTCGATGAACTGCGCGGGAGGGGGCTCCACTCCGACCGCACCATAAGATTTCGCGATGCACAGATAGTTCGTCGGATCGATGTCTAACGGGCCAATGGCTAACGGCGCAGGCTTGGGCACCGAAATTCGGGAAGCCTGTGCCTGGGAAAACAGGGACACTCCTGGCTCAGGAATGTGAAACTCGACCATCAGACGAGTACCGTAATGGCGCAGTGCAACTTCGTGGATCTTTTCGACCCAGCAATAGACGCCGCTGATTGCCTTAGGTGTGCTTCCGTTCACGGCAAGATTTTTGAGCGAGTGCAGGTTGAACTCACGGACCGCTTCGGTGATCGTCGTCCGCCTCAGTTCACGGACGGATTCGAAGGTCTTGTCGACCGTCTTGGAAATAATTTCCTGGGCAACTTGTGAAGTGGCTGAGCGCGATTCCGATTGGTTCCTGTCAAAAGCGGTATCAAGCGACGTATTGACGGTCACAACGCCGTAACGGCCGGAGAGGTTGACACCCGCTTTGATTGAGAATTTCTCGTCAATGACCTTGTTGACCTCGTTTTGAAGTTCATGTCGGTCAGTGGTCTGGAGATCTTTTTCTCGGGTCTGCTCGGTAAGCGTCGTCGTTTCGGTGACTTGTTCCGTAGTCTGCTTGAGTTCGTGCTTCCGGGTCTTCTCTTCGCCTGGCATTATATTCTCAATGTGGGCAATCTCTCGGGCTTCGTATCCAACCAAGCGTTCGCGAGCAACGATCAGGTCGCCCCAGCCGATCGCACGAACGGCCGGACGCTCATTTCCGCTAGGGACAGCGGAAGGAGGAGGCAGATTCGTCGCTTGCTCGCTTTCGAATACCTTAATCCGTGCACACAGGTCATTCGCTTCTTCGAGCAACCCATCCACATCTAGAACGCTGCCAAAGAACGCGCCAAGGCTGAGCTTCCTCGTGCTGAGTGCCGTGCCGCCAGCCCAGCCTCCGAGCTTCTGCTTCTCTGTCGCAGTAAGGCGCTTGTCGAGTTCATTGAAGAAGGTCTTGTCGAGCAAGGGTAACTCGCGGACGGCCCGTGACTGCGCAGGGGAAAAAGCGCGCCGCGCAGCTGATTTGGCCGATAGCCGCTTGGTCCGTTCCACGCTGTTGCTAGCCAAGTTTTCAAAGTAGAGTCGATTGGCCTTGGTCTTTATGCTTTCCCGGGTTTCGACGTCCTGTTTGATCCGGACAAATTTCGCCTTGTCCGGGACACTGCTTGGGCTGGCGCTCGTGCTCGACGTTTGCCCCTTGTTCGCCGCATTCAGAAGGTAGCGCGGGAACACAAGTCTTGAATTCAGCAGATGGTCGATCGCGCTTGGCGCTTTCAAGGGCTCAGGATCGGCAAGAAACTGGTTCCAGAGGCGACCGGCCCTGATCAGCCGTTCAGCCTGGCTTGCGAGCGGATTGTCTTTGGTGATCCGGGCAACTAGCCATGTGTCGACCAACTGGGAATATTCGGATTCCACTGCCTTCAGGTCAATGTCTGGGGTCGACTTCTGGATGCCCTCCAAATTCGAGACGGAGACTGGCTTTGCCATCTCAATCGCCTTGGCAAGCTTGCCCAACTTGAGCCTCTTCATTTTGTCTGCGCTCAGTGCTGCTCCGGTCGGCAAGGCAGAAAGGATTTTGGGATCGGGAATTCGCAGGTCGAGGTTAACGGTCTTTAGGATCGGTGTGACGACGCTACCACCAGCGCCGGAAACTGGGTCAACTGAACTACTTCCTGTCGAACTCCGGAGGCTGACCAGATTGAAAATGTTGGTGTCAGCAGTGCTCATTGCCTACCCCCCCCCCACAGTCAATATGTACTAAACAATCTATCACTGTTCTACATTTGTGCAAGATGCAAGTGGTGCGAAGAGGGATGCGATTTTCTAAACGGTCAAGACTGACCCCTGTTGCTTCGGATGTCCAGAATATGCTATCGGAGTCAGCTGGTCATTGTAACGCCTTCTATTGATGCTTGATGTGAAGGCGGGCTATGGGAACGTCGCGGATGTGGTTCACGGCGGAGCTTTGGGATCTCTCAGCACAGCAAGAAACTGCTCCGTCTTTCCGATCACACAATTTCCGCCGGGACACTCGCGCGCCATATCAATCTGTGAATCCGCAGGCGGGGTGTTGATGTAATGCCAGGTACCGGTTTCGGGATGGTCTCGCCGGTAAAGGTTGCTGGCCGCGTTGCGAATGGGGGATAGGAGATAGGGGCATCTGAAACCGTCCCCCTTCTGACGGCATCGGGTAGAGAATTGCTAGGAGATAAGGACGTTTGGAACCACGGTCGCCCGCCGCCCCTATGCCGATCAAGCCGGCTTGTCGGAAACTGGCCACCATCAGTTTTTTACCGCTGGCAGGGGGCTCGGAGATCCCTTCAAGCTCCGAACTGTCCGAACCGATAGTGCTTGCATACAGGGTGGCCAAGTGGTATGCTCCGTGCCAATCGAGGGTTTACGGGACATTCTGGCGAAGCAACTCTTCTGGAAGTAGGGGGGTACTGGTGTCAATTCTAATGAACTGGTTGAATATGTCAAAGGCGTCCTTCGCGCGATCTTGGTCAGGCAGTGCGGTGGATATCGTGCTTGGCAGAGTGACTCAGTATCCCAGCCCCAAGCTGAACACAAAGAGCGGCACGGCTTTCGAGGCTGACCAATGGCTAAAAGATGTTGCGGCGATGATGGACATTTGGTGCTGCTGGGCCATTTTGCCGCCGAATGGGACCTATTGGTTCGGAACCAGAATTATTTATCCGTTTCAGATGTTTCACTTGGGTTATTCACCTTATTATGAAATCGCGGCTGCACCGTCTCCCCCAGGCGATCGCAACATTAATTGGCGAATTCCGGTGGAGGATCCGGCCATGTCGTACACGTTCAACGCTCAACAGGATTTTCTCCCCGCTGGCTTGTCCATTGATTGCAATCCCACAGCTGGAGGAACGAGTCTAAAACTGATGGTCACGATCAAGTCCCATACTTGAACATTTGCACGGAGTTTAGCCAAGGCAGTCCGAACCGACGAGATGCCCGTGCATTTGCTAATGTTTTTTCAATACGGCGATTGTAATTTCTGATCGAAAGGAAGATGTCTATGCTGATTCTGTTTGACTGCGAAGGCATGATGGCAGAGGGGCAGGTACCCGAAGTCTTCATCATGGCGTACTCCGGCGTAACCCCCAGTGGACCGGTGGGCGGGCATCTCGTAGCGTCCGGGTGGCCTGGTTCCGGACTCATCGGCCAGTGGAGTGTCAGTGGAGGCGTCGCGTATGAGCTCAGAGTCAAGACCATGGCCGACGAAATGTCGAGCGGGTTGATTACTAATCCCTCGATAGTTACGTGGACGCTCCTCGTTGAGCAGCTTGAACCGAGACCCATCAGCCCTGCCGGGCTCCAGAAGCTCATAGCACGCCGTGTTCAGGCGGCAAAGAGGCGTTCTAGACTGTGAGTCTAGCGCCGAACCTGGGAGGACAAATTGGCCTTAATAATACTGGGTCAGGAAGCGAACGGCATGGACGCGGGTTGGTATGCGGTTGTAACCGATCACCCTGTAACATTCCAGTTCGCCGATGAGAATGCGGTCACTTTATTTGCCCAAGCGATGAGAACCGGCGACCGCGACCAGGTGATAGCGGGCATGGATCAATTCTTCATAAACTTGGCAGAAAATGACTGGACCAACGATACGGCCTACGAAGCTATGACTGTAGGAGTCGATTCCCTGTATTATAACGATGTTGAGATCCTCAGCGCAGAGGCACTTGAGGATCTGGGCGTGAACCTGGGGGAAGGGTTGGATGCGCCTGTAGCATTGCAAGAAGCCGCTGAACTCCTGCTCGCTGCTATAGCATGATTTTGCTTAGTAGCATAAGCGAACAATCTCCGCCCTATCGGCCACTCCAGTTGGGACGCTGCGGTTCCCGGGGTCAGCAGATGAAGCCCCGCAGTTGGATTGATTGAAACGTGACACCTTGGTGGTCGATGATCCCAAGCCCTAGCGGACAAGAGAGGATACTTGAAACCTGTCGTTCTGGTGGTCGGCGACGCTCTAGTACCGACGGGATTTGCTCGAGTAACGGAAAGTATTATTTCACGCCTTAGCTGTCGCTACTCCTTTCATCAGCTAGGTATAAACTACGGCGGCGATCCGCACGATATGCCGTGGCCTATCTATCCGGCAAGTCTTGGCGGTGATGTCCATGGGGTCAAGCGCATTGCTGGATTGGTCTCGAAAATCCGGCCCGACATCGTGCTTATCGTCAACGACATTTGGGTCGTGGGGCTCTACTTGGAATCCTTATCCCCGCTGCAGCCGCGCCCGATGATCATCGGCTATATGCCGGTTGATGCGGAACCTCTTTTCCCAGAACATGTGCGCCGGTTGCAGTCGCTCGACCACATCGTCACCTATACGAACTTTGGGGCTCGCTCGCTCGCCGCCGCGGCAACGGAACTCAAGACGCTCGACTCATCTTTCGTCCTGCCCCCCGTTGCCACCATTCCCCATGGGGTGGATTCCGAGGTTTTCCGCCCCCTGTTCCCGATGGACGCAAATCTGATTGAAAGTCGTCGCTCTGTTCGGCGCCGTCTTCTGCCGCACGCAGAGACAATCGAGGATGCATTTATCGTTCTCAACGCTAACCGGAATCAACCCCGCAAGCGAATCGATGTAACGATCGCGGGCTTCGCACTTTTTGCGGCGGATAAACCTGCCAACGTCAGACTTTACCTTCACATGGGTGTGACCGATTGCGGTTGGGACGTACGCGAACTGGCCCGTCGCTATGGCATCGCTGACAGGCTGATGTTGACTCACAGTGCAGCGAGTCAACCCGACCTGAGCCTCGACAAACTAAACCTAGTGTACAACACGTGTGACGTCGGTCTGAACACTTCCGAGAGCGAAGGGTGGGGGCTGCCTTCGTTTGAGCACGCGGCGGCCGGTGCCGCACAGATAATCCCGGCACATACGGGGCCGCGGGAAATCTGGGAGGACGCTGCCGAGATGCTTGTACCGACCATGCAGGTGACGACACCGCTGGCGCTCAGCACCTCTCAGCTGATCGCACCCCAAACCGTAGCGGCGGCCTTGGAGCGCCTCTATCGTGACCCTGCGCTACTCCTCAGCCGCTCGTTGGCCGCCTTCGGCCGAGCGACTGAGCCGCGCTACCGATGGGATACGGTCGCCCAAAGATTCGACGGACTGCTAACCGAACTCCTGGCAACAAGCACCGAGAACGCCCCCAGCCGCACTATGGGCTGGATGGCACTTCCGCTGGCGAAGTCCGTCTCAGACGAAAAGTAAGCTGGAATCATGCGAAGACTGCGGAGGTTCCATGAGGACGCTTGCTGCAGCTGGAGCACGCACGCACCATGCCGGGCATGCCTACTACGATCTTCCCGAGCAGCAGTACTACAACCTGTCCTTTGCTAACGCGGCTTACGATGCGCGACTTAAGGCCATCGAGAGCATCATGCCTCTCGGTTCGAGAGTTCTGGACATTGGCTGCAATGACGGGCGAATCGCAAGGCACCTCCTCGCAACCGATCGTGCCTGCTGCGTCACGGCGGTGGACATTTACGACCTCATCCCCGACAAACCACCGACCTTGAACTTCATTCACGCCGATGTGGCCGACTTGGATCTACCGGTGATTGGGCGCTTTGATATGGTTCTTGCCCTCAATGTCGTGCACCATCTCGTCGTTCGCTCACGAGCTGCAGCACGAGACACCCTCCGCGGGGCCCTCGCGATCTCATCTCTGGTGCTCGTAGACATGGGCTCATTCACCGAACGTGGGCAGTGGAAATGGAGACAAGAGTTCAGCCGCCACTGGCGCAACGACGCCCAAATGTGGGAGGACCTGTTCGGGCTAGTACCCAGACGTCCTGTGCTGCAGTATGCGGCCATGGGCGGCGGATGCCGAACAATGTGGCTATTAGAGGCGTGACTTGGCGACGAAGTATCGAACACGGGGTTTGTATCGAAGAACGGTATCAGCTGTCCCTTCCCTAAAGCGGTTGGTACCGGTGACTAACCTGAGAGATGCGCCGGTGCCCTGGGGTGAAGAGCTTGGCCAGCTTTGCCCTGACGCTGTCTTTTACATGCTCGAAGATGAACGCGGCATCCTCTATTGGGCCAAGCGGTGGCTTAACGATAGAGAGCGGCTTCTTGCACCCACTTTGGCCATCGAACGGTTCTTGGCTACGCTCGACCGCAATGACCTGTGCCTGGCAGTCGAAGTTCACGAACAGTTCGGTCTCGTCTACCCTTTCAAGCAGGAGCTTTTTGTATCGAAGGCCATTGTTCACCAGTCGGATTGCAGGGCGTACTTTGCCTCAGAAGAGCGCCGCGCGATCATGTTATTTTCGGCAATATTGGTCTCCGACTCGGCTCTTCCCTCGGTAAGACTTGGTGAGCTAACCGACTTCCAGGCGACTCGGACGTCCGAGGGGTTGATGTTCCTCGACTTTGAGCCCAGCAGGCGGTACGCAGCGACGCTCGCGAAGGTTCAAATCCCGTGATCGTGAATAAGAGAAATCTGGCTGAGTTCAGAGACCCTCCGGGGGTCGGGGTTGACCGGTGCTGGGGCGGTAGAGTAGGAGAGGAATGTGGAATACCTGTAAGCATCGCAAGTATCTTCCAGTGCCTCGGGTGCGGTCTGCGCTCTCCAGCGCGTATTTCAATGGCGTGCGGATGAGAGACAGCCAGTGCCTTGGATCCGCACTGTCGGTAGGAATAGAGCCTCTGTGCGCTCAGTGGCTCAGCATTGCATTGATGGTGGAGGGTGGGGCCAAGCCCTCAGGTTGCAGCCTGGCCCCGGTGGGGTCAATTCAGCCTACGAAGCTGTGCTGACTTCTGATTGAAGGCATTCGATGGAGGCGAGCGCTTCCTCGAATGAGTGTTTGTAGATGGCAAGGGTCCTAAGAGGGCCAATCACTTCGCCCGTTTCGGGATCTTCCGGGTAATCGGTGACGTCCTCTTCTGCTTCGATGAGTTGCTGTGCTTTCAGTATCCCGGCGTTGAGGCTGTCGAGTATTTGTTGTGCGAATACTTCCAAGGTTTCGAAATTCTTGGTCGTTTCTTTATTTTGCATGGTTATCTCCTTGTTCAATTTGAAATTTAGCGGTGGTCGGTTACCGAGACGACCAGCCGCCGCGTCTTACAAAACTGGTTCTCTCCAAATGTTCCGTCGATGGAATCGGGTCACACATGTCCAATGTGACGTGTTTTGTGACGTAACTATTCCGTGCAGCCCTAAAATGCAGGAGATCGCAGGACACGAGAATCGCCACTGAAAATGCGGTGAAAGCCGTGCTTGATTTATCCTTGTGCATCTCACTTAGGCCTCTTGCTGTGATCGATTTGAGAACTCCGGAGCAACAGGTCGGGGGTTCGAATCCCTCCAGGCGTACCATTCAATTTCTCATCCCTAACCAGTGCGAATCCGCTACGAATTCTCAGCCGACTCTTTCATGAATTGCAGGCGTAAAAATCAGGAGCTG
>OBLQ010000187.1_pt1 | contig 22626 bp, 15 predicted proteins | sample 1519881 | NCBI WGS metagenome assembly OBLQ01 (sample SAMN01911456, study PRJEB22533) | soil metagenome | biome: Soil | place: Malaysia | collected 2012-04-30 | depth DG_metagenome m | reverse complement strand
GAGGCGACTCTCAGACGGCGCTGGTGCCATTTCAACCGCTAGATTCGAGGCCGCAATAGGCTGCAAACCAAAATAACCATTCCAAAATGCGATAAAGAGATCATGTTGACTCGCGGGCCATCCCACTAAGCACGAGGTTACCGTGTCGCTAGGATCGGCATAGACTCTCCGCGCAAAAACCTCTCGGATACGCTTGGAATTTGTTCTATCGTTCGCACGCCACGCTGATCCTCTAAGAGTTGACGGAGGCTGGCCTCATTACTGTATTTGGGGTCGCGGTAATTCGGAACCAATCCATCTTCAATAGCTTTTTTCAATTCCAACATTCCCGCTTGAATGCTGTGAAGACAAGAGAATCCCAGCCTTGTAGAAATTTTATCGAAACAAACACGATAGTTTCGGAAGTCCGGGGTATTCTCCACATGCCGAACTTCGGTACCAGGGATTAGGCTGGAAACCATGGCGGCTACGTCGCCAAGCGTCGCATTCATCCGATTCGATCCAACGTTGAAGATTTCATACGCGACGGATGAAATCGGCGCCTTTAGAACAGCGACGAATGCGCGCGCGATATCGTCAACGTGGATGAAAGGTCGCCACTGGGTCTGGTTGAAGACCGTTATTTGGCGCTCAGCCAGCGCTCGTGCGGTCATCAGGTTCACGGCAAGATCAAATCGAGGTCGAAACGGAGACCACCCGAAGGCTGTACCGATTCGCAGAACAGTTGGGACAAAACCAAGAGTGCGTGTTGCCAGTATCACCCGCTCCGAATCAAGTTTTGTGCATGCGTAAAGCGAGATGGGTCCCGGCGTCGACTTTTCGTCCAGCGTATCAGGGGTAGCTCCATAAACACTGCATGTCGAAGCAAATAAAAATCTTTCGATCCCCGCGCCCTGACACACGCTCTTAATCATCGTGGTGGCTTCCAGGTTTGTTTCCAGCGTCAGCGAGCTGTCCAGCTTGCATGCAGGGTCTCCGACGATAGCCCCAAGGTGTATAACCGAATCAATACCCTGTACTGCCTTTACGATAGAGTCCACGTATCGAAAGTCGCCGCGTTGTAACTCAAATCTGCGATGGTCTCGAAGAGCGGCGAGAGAGGACCCTCCAAATAGCAAGGAGTCCAGAACACGGACCTTGAAGCCCTCGGCGAGCAGGCGACGCACGAGGATTGCCCCGATATAGCCCGCTCCACCAACTACTAGGACGTTCTTAACCAACCTCTCCCTTCTTGATGCCCTATGGGTAGCACCATTATCTCTGTTAGTGTGGCCTTCCATCGCTCTAATGGCGATTCTTGGATTTCGAAATAGCATGGTCCTTCTCCTTAAGTGAAACGCGAGTTGAGATCAATTTCAGCCAGTTCGGTAGTTTGAGATGAAACCGGCTGAGATTTCGAATGCACGTCATCTGAAATAAACAACCTTCGCAGTGTGGCAAGAATGAGCATCAGGTCGTTGAGAAAGGTGATCTTCTGGCAATAAGTGAGGTCCAGGGCGATCTTTTGCGGCATCAGTGTGTTGAGGTAAAAAGATTCTTTGTCAGCTTGTCGAGCCAGAATTTCCGCTTCGTCAATATAGGTGAGGGAGGCAGGTCCGGTAATTCCCGGTTTGACCTCAAGAACCCTTGACTGCTCGGTGTCGTAAGCGGCAACATATTCCGGAACTTCTCCGCGCGGACCCACAAAGCTCATATCTCCCTTGAGTACGTTCAGCAGCTGCGGGAGTTCGTCCAACTTCGTCTTGCGAAGCCATCTTCCGGTAGGAGTTACCCTGGGGTCCCCATCGGCAGTGATCCGCGGCCCTTTTTGTTCTGCATGGTTAACCATTGTCCTGAACTTGATGATGTTAAAGGGCCTCCTTCTTTGCCCCACCCGGCGTTGGAGGAAGAAAATGGGGCCGGAGGAACCGAGCCGAACGGCTATAGCACAGACCAGAAGGAGGGGGAAAGTTGCTACGAGACCGAATGTCGCTGCAACGATATCAAAGACTCTTTTGCCACGGCAGCAGTAGAATGTCGGCATGTTATTGGCTTGTCCACCCTTCGCCTGGATGTAAAGCTCCGGCGCAGGTGTGCTTAGCAGCACCCTTTCTTCCCACTTAGTAGCCATTTTCGCTGCGGTCACTCCGTTGTTAGGTCGGGGGCTTTCGAAAAGCTGCTGTTCAAGTGAGGTACCAAAGGTCCTATTGGGAATTGGTGGCTGGTTCTGTTGTCACCGCGATGACCCTCTTAGAGATCCACGTTGAGCGGTGCGTGAAATGCCTTTATCAAAGAACTACCCAGCATCAACTTCGGGCGTCCTTGTACAGCTGGCCGTTGAACATCAGGATTTCTTGACTCTGCCATATCGAACCGTTAGAAGGTAACAGCGAATCCACCGGGTAACACACCACTACTTCCGTCCGGGTTTGTCACTGTCACGTCATAAGGCCGGTTGCGTTTCGGGCCATTGCTGTACGTCGTCACGGTGACGTCGATCTCTGTTGAGTTCACGAATACCAGGCCATCCACAGTCGGAGAGCGGCCTGGTCCGCTGAAGCTCACCGATGCTCCAGGAGTAAAGTTCATCCCTAGGACCTTCACTGGCGCGCGAGCCGTTCCCGCCGGTAATGCATTGGGATCGAGTACCTTCACTACTGGCGCCGCCAAAACACCTGTACCGCTCAGGCTGATGGTCTGGGTGCTGGGGCTGGCGTTGTCCGTGATGCTCAGAGATGCGCTGCGGGTCCCCGTGGCCGTGGGGGTGAAGGTCACGCTGATGGTGCAGCTGGCCCCGGCGGCCACTGACGTGCCGCAGGTGTTGGTCTGGGCGAAGTCACCGGAGTTGGTCCCGGTAATGGAGACCGTGCTAATGTTGAGCGTGCTGCTGCCGCTGTTGGTCAGGCTTAATTTCTTCGCGGCGCTAGTGGTGTTGACTACCTGGCTGCCGAAATCCAAGCTGGTGGGCGAGAGGCTGACCGATGAGCTTCCAGATGTTACTGTGAAATTGGACGTGCTTGCCACCGTCGGACCTCCGGGTGCTGTCACGCTGATCGGGCCCGTCGTGGCACTGGAGGGTACTGTGGTGTTTATTTGCGTGTCTGAGGACACCGTGAAAGTGGCGCTTGTCCCGTTGAACTTCACGGAGGTGGCGCCAGTGAAGCCCTTGCCACTGATAGTTACCGGCGTTGACGCTCCGCCGCTTGTCGGTGAAAAGGAGATAATAACAGGGCCGGGCAGCGAGAATTCAAATACCTCCCCGTCATTTTCGTTGGCGTTGGTGTTATTATCAACGCCTCGGGCTGAAAGATAAAGGCTGCGCGTGTTCGGGCCGCCACTTCCCGGCCCGTATGCCAAGCCTGCGGGGGCCTTGAGAATTGGTTCTGCTTGCGAAACATCAATGATTCGGACGAGTGTGCCGTCCGTGGTCGACTCGTAGACGGCACTGCTACTGTAGCCACCCGTGAGATATAGGGTTTGGGTGGCAGGATTGTATTCGATTCCCTCCAGGTCCGTCATGCCAAAAACTGACGTATCGAAGTGGGTCATGACATCGTCACCGGCCGGGGGAACACCATTGAAGACTCCATCGGGTCCCGGGGTCAGTTTGTAGACTTCAAGATTCAAACCGTCAGCCACGAAAAGCATTTGATGCTGGCTGTCAAAAGCCACTCCCTCGTCGTCATTGCTGCCAAAAGCGCTGGTATTGAAAGAGGTGATTATGTCATCGGATGTCCCGTAGGTCCGGTCCGGTCCCAAGTTTATTTCGAACACTCGCAACTGGTCGTCGTCCGAGATGTACCAGTGACCATTGAGATCATTATGTGCAAGACCGGTCGGCTCGTTTGAGAAGCCAGTTCGCTTTATGTTGGTCGTGCTGAAAGTGTTGAGCAAGTTTCCACCGGGAGCCATCTCGTAGAGATTAACGCCCGTGAAAAGATTTGACATTTCATCAACTTCAGAATCAGATACCACGTAATTTCCAAGGGCAGGCATGTAGTCGATGCCCGCTGGATCGGGACTCGTCGGCGACCACAAGAAAGTGTCAATCTGTCTAACAAGGGTAGCTGTCACGGTCGGAGCAGCCAATGTGGTTGCCGCAAGCACGGGAGCGGTAAGGGAAAACTCCATTATTTGCCCACCTGTCCCAGTATCAGTTTGTCCTCCCGCAAGGCCATCATCGGCAATGTAAAGGTGCATGATAGTGGGATCATCCGTTAAGTCCGCACTCGGCGCGAAAGTCATTCCTTGTGGGTCTACAAGATTAAAGTCGGAGATATCGATGATATTCAGGAACTGACCCGAATCAGCCAGTTGATAGATTTTCTTTTCGGCAGGACTCAATATGTAGAGCGAGTGATTTTGAGGATCAAATGCTATACCACGAGGACCGATCAGACCCGTCCCTTTCACACTGAACATTTGGACCCTTCCATCTGTTTGTCCACCGGCGGCATTCAGATTCTGTTTGGATTGAGGAGTAATGGAGACAATACTTTGCTGGCCGCGATCCAAAATGTACAAGGTTCCGGTTTCGGGATCGAAGGTCATACCAGCCGGATCCCGTAAAGGAATTGAACTCAGATTGGCCAACTCCCAAAGGGAGGTGTTAAGTTCGAGTTGACCTTCCTTCGATATCGGAATTTTGAGGAGTGTACGTGTGGCGGGCAATAAGATGTAAAGGCCCTTTTCCGCACTACTGAATGCCACATTGAGGGGATCCGGGGCGAGCATTGGCAGACGAACCTTGTCCAAAGGCCTACCACCCAAAGTGAGCAGGGACGGAGAGTTCCCTAACCCACCCGAATTCAGACCGGGACGAGGAACCACAAACAACGCCTCTTCACCACCGATGAACGTAAGCCCAACAGGTGCTGAGATCTTCATCCGTGACATCCGGATAGCATGTATTTCTTCAAAGTAAGGTGTTTCAGCAACAACGGGAACAACCGAGACCAAGAACAACGAGAAAAACAGAGATGCACTGGATGCAGAAGATCTGCGATGCAATTCACTGAATCGAAGAACCTCTAATCGCCTGCCTGAATAGCGTCTTAAGAATGGCAAGCGCTCTTTGCTGGCCTTTTCACACTGCTTCCTGGTTATCATGGTCCCCTCCTGATTTACGCCCGCTGCAAAGTTGACGGGGCAGGGATCTTAGTGTCTTCTCGCTTGCTGGTTGAATTCCCTGCGTTAGCGTTCTATGAGGGTTTTTGCCGCCCCGTGGACGCCAGGCGCCACAGGACAGAATTCATGGGGTGAAGGCATGCCGTACGCCTGCGTGCGGCACATCCACTTCCAGGCTGTATTGGTGATTGTGCTAAGGTCGCGTTTGGGCTTCCACCCAAGCAGCATTGCCGCGCGGGTGAAGTCAGCGAGAAGAATTGGGGGGTCTCCAGGTCTGCGGGGAGCGATCTCCACGGGGACACGACGGCCGGTCACACGCTCCACTTCAGTTATGATTTGTAGGTTGGAAGTACCTTGACCAGTACCCAAATTCATGGCTTGGGATTGCCCGCCCTGGGCCAAGTACTCCAGCGCTGCAACGTGTGCATCGGCAAGGTCCGAAACGTGAATGTAGTCGCGAATGCAGGTGCCATCTGGAGTCGGATAATCAGAGCCGAAAAGACGGAGCGGTTGCCCTTCTGTCACTGCCCTCAGTGCGTTTGGGATCAGATGGGTCTCCGGATCGTGTAACTCACCGCATTCACCATTTTCGTCGGCCCCGGAAGCGTTAAAGTACCGGAGGGCGATATAGCGGAGGCCGTAAGCACAGGAGTAAGATGCGAGGGCATTTTCAAATAGCAACTTAGTGTTGCCATAAGGATTGACCGGCTCTTTGGGTGCGTCCTCCGTAATGGGAACAGTTTCTGGAACACCGTATACCGCGCAGGTCGAAGAAAATATGAATTGGCGCACGCCCGCGTCAAGCACGGCGTTAAGAAGTACCAAGGCCTTTTCCGCATTGTTGTTGTAATAGAGTCGGGGGTTCTTGACGGACTCACCCACAAGTGCGAAAGCGGCGAAATGCATGATGGCATCGCAGCCGCGAGCGATTCTGAGCACGGCATCCCGGTTTCCGATATCGCCCCTAACTAGTTCGTAGCCCTGTACAAGACCCTCATGCCCCCGCGATAGATTGTCGAACACGACAGGGTCATGACCCGCGCGACGTAGAGCACGAACAGCATGACTGCCAATGTATCCAGCCCCGCCAGTAACTAGAACTCGCATGGAACCTTCCTTGGTGGAAATAGGTAGCCGGTGATCACAGCCAACGTGAGTTTATGTGACCAACCTGAAACAGCGCGTTGGTTTGTAACTGATCGCCGCTGGAATGCCCAGCTCCGGGAGTCTCTGCGAATGCCTCGATCTGTTCCCCCAGAACTCTAGCTTTGGGATTCTCTAGCCGATGGATGAAGGTGAGGTAACTGCAAAGACTTTCCTAGTGCGGAAGACATTGACGACCGAAGTCACTGCATCAATAACGTCATCCACATCGGATTGTGTCATTTTTGAATAAATTGGAAGCGAGATCACGCGCTGGTATTCTTGATAGGCAATATGAAAGTCTTCTGGAAGATAACTGTAAGTGTCGCGATAGTACGGGTGTATGTGCAAAGGAATGAAGTGGACGCTGGTACCGATGTTCCGTTTTTTCAGTTCGGTTATAAACCGGGATCGGTCAATGGTTAGATGGTCCAGGCGAAGCCTGAGTATATAAAGGTGCCATGCATGCTGACATTGATTATGATCGATTGGAATCTCAAGCTCAGGCACTTCACCAAAGGCGTTGTTATAGCAGCGGGCGATCTCCCTACGCCGGCTCCACATGCGCTGGGCCTTGCCAAGTTGTGCCAGCCCGAGAGAAGCAGCCAGATCCGTCATGTTGTACTTGAACCCGGGTGCACTGATTTCGTAATACCAGTTCCCCTCTTCCGTGTAACGCGCCCAGGCGTCCCGGCTGATCCCGTGTAATGACATGATCCGGCAGCGATCCGCCAGCTTTTCGTCTTCAGTGCAGATCATCCCCCCTTCCCCGGTAGCGAGTGTCTTAGTTGCGTAAAAGCTGAAGCACGTGACCGTACTTAATGAGCCGATCATTTTCCCATTATATTTGGCCGGGAAGGCGTGAGCAGCATCCTCGATGACAGGAAGACCGTGTTGTTTCGCGACCTCATGGAGGGCACCGAGGTCGACAGGCAATCCAGCGATGTGGACAGGAAGTATCGCGCGGGTGCGGCGCGTAATGGCCCTCTCGATACGGCTCGGATCTATGTGAAGTGTGCCAGGGTCAATGTCTATAAAAACCGGTCGAGCATCAAAATATCGAATGACCTCTGCCGTCGCTGCAAAGGTATACGGCGTGGTGATGACTTCGTCACCGCGACGTAACCCGATGGACTCCAAAGCCAAATGCATTGCTGCCGTGCAGGAGTTGACTGCCACCGCATGTTTTGCACCTACTGCAGCGGCGAATTCGCTCTCAAACCGTTTCGTCTTAGGGCCAGTAGTCAGCCACCCGGAACGGACTGTGTCGATGACTTCATTGAGTTCGGATTCGTCCGTGTCGGGAACTGCGAAGGGAAGAAATTTGTTCCTAATGGGGAAAATGGCCGGATTTAATAACGTCATGGTTTTCTCGCAGACTGCCTCCGTACACGGAAGCTTGGCTGTCTTCATGCCAAAGACAAGCCTATGTGGCAGCTTTTGATTCGAGTCGCTGCATCGGCACGGAGTGATGACAAGAGGCGAAAGGGCACGGCGAATACTGCCCTACCCGTTTCAAAAGCCAGGCTTCTATCACCGGTGAGGCATTGAAGCAAAGCCAACCTTCTCACGACGCCCGAGTGAGGCACACACGTCAGACGAATGTGAAATATCCGAAGTTAAAGGCCAGCCATGCAAAACGCGGAATGTCATGTAGGCACCTAGCCGTGATTCGCTTTGGTCTCCATATTCAACAGCTCAGGCAGGCGGAAACGTTGCAATGTCGGAAAGTGTATTCGCAGCGTGTCAACCATCCACAGGCCATCTACACCCAAGAAAAACTTCGGATAGGCACAGATCAGTAACATCACACTGCACGCGGATACGATGATTGTTCCGACCAGCACTGTGGGAGGAGAATGTGACCACCGAAGTATCAGCGCAGAAGTCAAGTGCGCTGCCACGCCTAATGAACACGCCAAAAGTATCGATGGAACATGTGCCTCGAGGAAGTCCTTCCAGCTCATGTGAACGATCTTCAAGCTGAGTTGTGCCATGAGAAAAAAGTTTATGCACAGGGCCAGGAGCACTCCAAATGCCACGCCGGCCACACCCCATCTCAGGCACAGCCACGCACCACCAATCACACCTCCCGCATACAATCCCTGTCGCCATGCACGACTGTAGACGAACCCACTTGCCCTGCTAAGGGCATCACTCATCCTGCAACCTGTTCGGAAAAGCAACCCTAACGCTAGAAACTGAAACGGCGCGATGGCGGCAGTCCACTTCACTCCGAGAATGGTTTTAACAATCTCCGGGGCCAGCAAATAAAATATTACGCTCGATGGAAGCATTACCAAGGCGATGAGTGAGGCGCCTCGCCGATACGCATGCGCTAAGTACTGTATATCCTGTTGGGTTCTTGACATAGTCGGGAACAGAACCGTATCGAGGATATCGCCAAAAATATCTGCAGGAACGGCCATTAGCTGAAATGCCCGACCGTACAGCCCCAAAGCTGCTGCACCCAACGACCGGCCCACAACGAAATTGTCGCCTTCGGACGCAAGCTGGTTTGCGATTCGGCCGAGAGTGTACCCGCCGCTGAAGTAAAGCAGTTCACGAAAGGCTTGTCGTTGAGGCCAGACTTTGAGGGAAAACCGTCTGGCAAAGAGCAATAGGAAGATGTAAATAGCAGTTTGTGCAAGATACGCTGAAACCAGCGCCCACACCCCCCAGCCAACAAATGCGAGCGAGATACCGACGCATCCGTAACCAAATGCATAACTGGCAAGTTCGCAATTTGCCAACCAATTGAATCGAAGTTCTCGCTGCAACAGGGACTCCGGTACAATTACGATACTTTTCAAAAGAAAGGTCAACGACATTACTTTTAGGACAGGGATGAGCGCCTCTATTCGGAAGAAACTAGAGATTGCAGCGGCAAGGAACCACGTTATTGAGGTAAGCAGCAGGCCGAGGACGACTGATGAGTAGAAAGCGACTGCAATATGTTCAACTCGAAGTGACGGATGCTGGACGAGCCCTTTCCCTAATCCGATCTGTGCGAATATTGCAGCGAAACTGATGAAGACAAAGGCTGCACTTATCAGTCCGAAGTCTTTGGGCGAGACTAGCCGTGCCAAAACCGCGAGAACCACGATTTGTAGCAGAGCGCGACCGGCTTTGCCCCATGACATCCACAATAGACCGCTCAAAACGGAACCCTTAAGACCTGTTTCGCTCATTGGACCTCAAGAAAGACGAGTACGGGTGCACGTTTTTCCAATGCATGTCTGCGATTTAATCACGGTTCGAGTTTTCAACGGGCCCATCTGACTGCCGGGCTAGAGATATTGAGGTCAACCTTGTTCCGTGATTCCGAGTATGTTTCGATTTGATTTCAGGAATAACAAGTAGAAACCACCTTTGCATCGTCCGGCTTGGTCCCTATGCAATTGCAGGGTGGTCGTTTTATGATTGCTACAATTGTTGGGAATGTCTATCCGCCGCTGGGGCAATCCCGCCCTAACTCCGCCGTCTCGGCCAGGAAGCACCTGAGCAAACCCTAATGAACCCTGGTTGCTTCATGCCACCAAGTGCAAGGAACTTCACTGTGCCGGTGACAAACATGGACATAGCACTACTCGGAAACTGCCCAGGAGATATACCAACTCTCTGATGGAAACTGTCATTACGAGTGGTACTAAAACGTGAACCTTAGACCCTTTTTGGTGCCCAATGGTTTGGGCTTGCGCAACTAGATCGGGTACCGGCCATGATTCTTGGAAACAAGGTGGGATCCCGATACCTCGTGTATCTGAGTACGAGATTTTTGCCCTAGAGAAGCCGTAAATCGTAGACCTCATTCTCAGGCAAGCAGAGAAAGTTAATCGGCCAGTTCGAATCTAGTCTCTGGCTGGTCGTGGATGAGGTCAGAAGGGACATCATACCCGACAGTAGCCGCGTTTCGTGGACGCGCGCGCTTTCGCCCAATTGAAATGTATTCAAGCCCTGCCCGGGTTACCTCCTCGGGGTCGAACACATTCCTACCATCCAATAAAATGGGCCAGGCCATAGAGGTGGCGACACGCTGGAGGTCCGCCTTCCGGAATTCCTCCCATTCAGTAAGGAGGAGAAGCGCGTGGGCACCTTCACATGCTTGGTAGGGTGTCGGACAATAAGTAATCCGGTCTGGCTCTTCAGGGAAGATCCGCTGCATGCTCCTAGCAGCCGGTGGATCGTACATTTGGAGACGAGCGCCTTCCTTTAGGAGCGCTTCAATAATTCGGATGCTCGGAGCCTCCCGAGTGTCGTCGGTGTTAGGTTTAAATGCAAGCCCCCAGATCCCGATTGTCTTGTCTTGAATAATCCAGAGAGTCTTGCGGAGCTTTTCCAGGAACCGATCAACACGTTCCGCGTTAATCCGTTCAACTTCCCGCAGAAGCGAACCGTCCACGCCACGTTCTTCTGCCAGGTGACGGAAGGCCCTTAGATCTTTAGGAAAGCAATAACCACCGAAGCCGATTCCCGCAGATAGGAAGTCAGGCCCAATGCGAGGGTCCAGCCCAATGCCGGACGCGACCATTGTAATGTCGGCGTCGACTGCTTCGCAGATATCGGCGACCATGTTTATATAAGAAATCTTCATGGCCAGAAATGCGTTGGCTGCATGTTTAATCAATTCGGCCGTGGCCAGACCTGTCACGATGATAGGCCGATCCAGCGGGCGATAGATCCTTTCAAGTATTTTCTGCGCCCTGATACTTTCTACCCCCAAAACGATACGGTCGGGATTGAAGAAGTTTTCTAGCGCTTTCCCTTCCTGCAAGAATTCAGGATTCGAAGCAATATCAAATTCAATGGGTAATTTTTGTCCGCAGGTCTCAGAAGAACAATCTGCCTGCCTGTCAGAATTCCTTTCTGAAAACCGATTTGCCATTGCAAATCGAGTGATTGTCCTCTTGACCCAGAGAGAGGTCACCGCCGGAACGGTGCTCTTCTCAACAATCACTTTGTATCCATTGAGATGGTGGGAAATCAACCGGGCGACCCCTTCGATTTGCGTAAGATCAGCTTCTCCATTTGCTCGCTGAGGTGTGCCCACGCAGATGAACAATACGGTCGCCGCGCGAATCGCGCTGACAACGTCACTGGTCACCGTGAATTTACCACTCCTCAGATGCTTCGTCAGTAATTTCTGCAGGCCCGGTTCGTAAAAAGGCGCTTGGCCGCCCTCCAATTGCCGAATCTTTTCCATGTCCTGATCCGTCCCGATGACATTCCAGCCCAGTTCGGCAATGCCTAATGCCGTCGGAAGCCCGACATGTCCTACCCCGATTACCGCAATCGTCAAATCGTGAGATTCAACTTTATTCATACCATCTGGCTTATCCATTGTTTGGTTCTCCCCTTGCTTAAATATCGTGGCCGTTGTTATTCCAGTCAAACGTTCTTGCTTTTGAACCGACGGGATTAGAAATCTGTTCCCAGCGAGTTTGATCTCAAGGCCTCTAACTCCAACCGAGAGCTACCGATCCAGATTTGGGCAAGGTTGAGTTGGGCTAATTTTTGCGCAGTTGCTACAATTCAACTCTTTGAAGGCTTGCCGAGGACACATTGGCAGGGCGCCGCAGGGCCGCCGCACTTACAACAATCAAATTCAGAAACAGCCAGGTCGGCTTTCTGTATTCCCAAGTGAGAGTCGAAGAACTAAGGATCCACCCAATGAAGACGGAAATCCATAACCACTTGTCCCATGGGGGTTGGCCAAGTATTCGAAGTCCGGCAATGAAGATGATAGTAACGTACAGTAAGAAGCCAAGTATCCCAAGTTCGACCAGTACGGACACGAAACTGTTGTGAGCAACCTTTCCTTCGGTGTTGACCGAGCGAAACATATTAGTTCCTACCCCCAGCATCGGATGACGCTCAAAGGATGCTAGGCCTTCTCTCCATAGCCTCTCGCGCCCATTCAGGTCGCCGCTTTCCATTTCCGAGCCTGTTGTACCAAGGCGTTGAATTGAGGTAGCAGGAATTCGCGGTAGTACGATGCTGGCTCCTACGATGAAAAGAAGTCCGACTCGAATCTGAGCCGAAAACCTTGAATGCATCACAAGGCTAAGTGCAAAGAGGACCCCAGGTATGGCTGCGATCAGTGCAGTACGTGTCCCTGAAAGTGCGATTCCGACGAAAGCTGCTAGGAAATATAGGGAATTCAATATCTTCAACGGAACGGCCAATCGATCAGACTGTCTGAAGACAGTAAGGTAGGCGGCAATCGGCAGGCCCAAGGCAAGTATGACACCAGTATCGTCAGGGCTGATACCCGCAGCGCTGAATCGATCAGGATAAAAAGTTCGGCCAACGACATAGTTCGCAAGCGTATCACCAAGGACCACGTATGCGCCCAGGACATACATCTGCAGCGCAGCGATGACTGCTTTTCGGGAAGTGTACAAGTCCCAGAATATAAGCGACATCACTAGCAATTGGACCCATGTCAGGATAAGCGTGGTCGTCCTTTCAGGGTTGGCGCTCCAGAAAATGCTGGTAGCATTTAGCGCGACGAACGCACAAAGGGCAGCGTGAAATACCCCGGGCTTTCGCACATGTCGTCCGAATGGCATAGCCGCAAGCCAAATTATGGCCATGATCAGCCCAGCAAGCCGGGATATGGAACCCAAAATAGGGTACTCAATGACTGTTTCCCAAGGGATGGTAAAAACGAAGATTAGCGATACCCAAAACGCTAGCTTTCGCATGCGTGCTCCTGCGAGAGTGTGCGGAGAACCTGGAAAGTGATGAGGCACATATGGTCTACCTGATTAGTCGTGGTGATTGCTGCGCGTCGACGTGGCCGAGCGCCGCCTGTTTTATTCATAGATGGGCCCATACCAACTTCTTAAGTTCGGCGAGAATCTCCGCTTTCCCTTTGTCAGCTTCAATGACATGGGCACCCAGGTGTTGCCAGTTCAGATTCCAAATTTCCGTCGAGCGCTCCCTCACGAAATACTCTAGCTCGTCGGGCTTGCGCTGAACGGCTGTATCGGGGTCCACCCGGAGCACAATGAGTAGGTCCGGGGATACGATCTCCTTGTAGAAATTCTCCTCAATCTGAGCGAGAAACTTCACAAGCCAGCTGTTTGGACGCGGCCGCAGAAAACACACTGACCCCGGTGAGTTTGCCAGACTACTAACAAACTGTCTGATCAATGGTCCATCCATCAGTTCAACCTGAGCAAGCGGAAAACGGTCAAAGATCACGATGCCACCATTCGCCGCGTACCGTTGGGCCCTTACGTATGTCCAATACCGATCACGAGCCCGGCACACCTCACGGATGATCCATGCGTAACCGGGAGAGACAAATGATTTCTCATTCAGTGTTTCCATTGTAGAAGCTTCTGCGCCATACACCCCAATCAAATGACCAATTTTGAGGAAACCTCGAATCCCCTTTGTAAGGGGTGACCAGGCGGGTTTGCCGAGGTGGACGCAGCTTGTGGCGAAATCCTTGAACAGCCAGCAACGCAAGGCGTCAACAGCAGTAGACTTGCCGGCACCATCCCCACCTACAAAGGCAATGGTGGTTCCACCGCTTCCAAACCGATACTTCGGCATTGACAAGTGGAGGCGACGGCGCACCGCGAATACTACCCGTCGAGTGACCTTCAGAGCAATGTCGCCGTAAGTAGAACGTCTGGCATGTGTACGGAGTTTTTTCTCGACCTGACGCCCAGCCGTTGCGCGGGAATGGAAAGTAGAGTTGGACGACAGGCTATCAACGCATTTCCAAAATAACGTTACGCCGAAGTAGGGCAGGTGGAGTTCTAGGATCGCGTTAAGTTGCGGACGCGCCACCCGGCTCTGCAGGTAAAGGAGCTCCTCGCGCTCGGCTGGTTTCAACCTACCTTCGCCACTGAGGATGGCATACCACGTAGAATGCTTCAACATCATCCGGGCCACAAAAACAATGAACTCAAATTCTGGCTTTGGAACCTTGAAGATACCTTGTTGATATGACGACTCAAGATAAGGCTGTTCGATAGGCAGCCGATAGTTCTTTGAAAAGTCGTGCCCTGCAATAAGTTGATAATGTGCATGTACATGAACCCATTTGTCAGCAGCTGCGTCGTATCCAAAGTAGTCCAAAACGCCGGGCATCTGTTTGCCGGACGGTGCATGAGCGAGTTTGAACCCACACTGTGCGAGCACAGATGAAAACTTGAGGGAATCAGACCGATCAACCAGAAGGTCGATATCTTTGTCGCCCGAGCCAGACTGATCAAGCGTGTTATTACTTTTCCAGTGACAGTACTTTACAGAAGCGCTTTGAAGGGCGTGGCTTAACATCGCTACTGACGCCAAGGGACTCAGTGTAGTAACATTTTCTTCTGCAACCAACTGACTCTGCGTACTCGCCGTCATTGATTCTCTCCGACTTTGAACACTCTCCGATGTTTGGTCACAATATTCTCAATCGCGAGATAAAATGAGTCCGAAACGTGCGTTGACGAACTTATAAGCCATACAATGTGGTTGTTTCTGTCATACTCGACCACTCGGTTCCAGCTTCGCCCGGCATCTCTTGTGAACATCAACAGACATTTTGATGTAGCTGCAGAATAGGGCAGGTTTGCCCATACCTCCGTTCCCTCACTGGATTTCCTCACCAGCATGTTGTCTATCGGGCTCTGCCTATACGGGTCTGGAATCACCTTCTTCGTAAATGTCTCACCGTCTGCGGATTCGACAATGAAATTCGTTCCTCCCTGATAGTCCGTCCCAAAGAAAAGCTTGCAATCAGTCTCGACTATTGATGTATAGCCACCCATCTGTATGTGGAATCGATTTGCCGAAATCCACTTTGTCTCATGCCAGCCACCGACGCTCTTCGCGTCGGCCATCCAAAGCTTCTTGTGATTGTCGCCGTCTGCTACAAACAGCTTGTTCAACAAGCTTATGTACTTTACGACGTGGACATGTTTGTTCGTCCCTCGCCGAATCAGGAAATCGGATGGCTTCCAGTTCATCCCGTCGTCGGAACTCGAATATAGATACGCCAAGTTCTTCCAGCCGTTCTGATTCCACACATTTCCATATTCACCGATTACCAGTGTGCCGTCTGGCAGTTCGGTCATTCCGTTGTTATGCCTGAAGAAGCTGTGTGGTGAAGCAAGATCCAATACCCGCGCGAACGACGAGTCGTTTGGTTCGCGACGGTAGACTCCGCCCTTAACACATACAAAACTTATCTGACGGCGTGATACGAATATTGCTTTGATTGGTTCGGGAAAGGAGTGAGTGAAATTGACTGCACCCGCGTAATTACATTCGTAGAGTTCGTTATCATTCGGATACCGACACCCGAGGAATCGGCCGTCGGTTCGCAGATAAATCAGTTTCCAGTTCTGATCGCATGATGTTGTGTGCACGCCCAGGCTCATAAATGCCTGACTGACACGGTCACTTAACCCTGAAGATTCGCAAGAATGATCGGACTCCAAAACCAGCGGTTTGGAGTCAGTGAAATCAAGATAGCTCTTTGTCGGAAACAAACGCAATCTGTGCAATAATTCCCACACAATAAAGGAAGAAATCTCTCTTAACTTGCCGCACAGGTAAACATCGCGTACAAACGACACCGGATGTTTCAAGCGATACGTTTCGAAGAATGAAGAGTAACGCTTTGTGAGATCCTGTCCCATGTCGGTCGCTGTTTGCATTATTCGGCCCTTTCTACCTGTTGGTTGTGCGCGTCAATGTTTTCACAAGGCGCGACTAGCGCTGCATTGAATGCCTTATGCCGTGGAAGTACTAGTTGCGTGTACAAGTGTTCTATTTCTTTCAGCATTTGCTCAGTGGAAAATTTCATAGCATCCAGACGAGCACGGGAGCCGAAACGGTTGCACAGCGTATCATCATTCAGCAGGCGCAGAATTCGGTCGGCTGTCTCCTCGGGATGACGGGGGGGTACAAGATATCCTGTTCGCCCCTCGCGCACGACGTCACTCACACCGTCCACATCGTTAGAAACGATTGGCTTGCCAGCACACATTGCCTCCTGAAAGGCTACCGGTAGACCTTCCCAGAGTGATGTTGAGACCAAGACCGTAAGCATCGGCAGAATTTTCGAAACATCGTTTCTAAATCCCAGCAGAACGCACCGGTCCTGTAAGTTCAACTCATTGACCAACCGCTCGCATTCCGCCCGCAAAGTGCCGTCACCAACGATCAGAAACCGGGCCTGGGGATATTGACGCTCAACGAATGCCGCCGCACGAACAAAGTCGAGGGGATTCTTCTGCTTGTCCAGGCGACCGATCATACCCACCACCTTGCAGTTTGGATCCAGGCACAATTCTCGACGAAACTCCGGATCTTCTGGCTGCTGCCGAAATTGTCGCAAATTAATGCCGTTGTAAATCAGTGCATACTTGTCTCTGGAACCGATGTGGTGAGCGAGGCCTTTATGAATGGTTGGACCTGAGACAGCAACTAGACAATTGGTAAATCGCGCACAAAGTCGTTCGAGCCCAAGATAAGAATACCGCACTGGGATTGACATCCCATCCTGCAACCCCCAACCGTGCACGTGATGAACAATGGCCGGAACGCGTGCCGTCACGGCAGCGAGTCGGCCAACAATGCCCGCGACCGACGAATGCGTATGTACAATGTCGTATTGTTTCCGCCGCATCAACCTAGTTAGGTCTAAGGTGGCATTCATCAACAAACGCGGGTCTGGCCGATTGATAAGAGACGGGATGATCGAAGTGGGTATCTGGTTGTCGTGTGCGAGAGAAGTGAGATCAACCTCGTTTGCGGGTACAGGGCCTGCAGCAATTTCAACCTCGAAGCTCGGATGATTTTTAAAGTGGTGGGCTATATCGAGAAGAACATTTGTGTCACCACCGACCGTAAGACGTGTAATCACCAGCAATATGCGAAGCTTTCTAGTCCGGGACGTCACATGCACTGCAGGCTGACGTAGCTCTCCGGTGGTCGTGTGCGGCGGCTGATGACAAGGCACTTCTGGTGTCCAAGTGACAGGCGAGTATACCAAGGAATCGTTGCCCTTCCGAATATGCTCGCTAAGCCTGACGTTTAAGTTATTCATCATTCTTGTTCACTGCGAGACATCAAGGTTCCTTCTGATCATGTGTCGATCGATGTATACACTGGGACTACAAGATGCTCCATATCGTCTTTTTAACCTCGCGGAGCGTCTCCTCGAGCTGGTGGTTCGTATCGATCAAGCGGACTGGTGTGTGACCGGTTGGCACTGATACGCCAGCTAAGTGCCGCCGACGGACGTACTCCTCTGGCTCTTTTTTTTCTCGGGCGCGGTTTCGAGCGATTGCGATCTCGACGGGGATTGTTAGACAGATGATAAGATCCGGCTCTGGCATTTGCAGGTACAACTTTCGCTCCAGCGCTGCCAACATATGTCGAATTGGATAAGTATTGCGAGGCAATGGATTGTGTATTAACCTCGGACCGTCTGGTGCTTCCGGTGCAACATATGGGTAACGATCACACAGTACGATCGTCCCGTTGGCGGCACGCGCAAACGCACGCGACAGCAGAACACGCCGGTCATAGGCCAGGAGAACGGAGCGAATGCCAAAGGTGAGTGGATATACCCAAGGTGCCTGCGTGCTTTCCTTGAGTCTGGCCCGTCGGCTTTCCACTTCGCTTAGCCGCAGATTCGGCGCCAACAGGCGAAGCAACGGCACCACCATATTGGCAAGCAAAGTAATTTTCGCAGAGCTTGGCTTGCCTGCGTGAACGCGCGCGACAACAAAATGATCGCTGAGCCAACCACTGACCTCGTTGATCAGAGTTGTTTTACCCGTGGCCTCGGGTCCCACAAATGCCACAAGTGCGCCGCCGGAAAGTAAGCTAAGCCTTTTCGGCCTCTTGGACAGACGCCGTATCAGCAACTTCGCAAACGTCGCAAGCCCGGTCCATGACGCTATAGTTTGGGAATGTCTGGCGTATATACGAAGGCTCGACCGTAGTCGCCGGGCGAGAACCAGTCGCTCCCTTAATGGTGCGGGGGTTCGTAGCGCCGAAACACATTGTACAAAGAGCTTCGGGTCGAGCTTTGGGAGCCACTGTTTTAGTAACTGCACGGACTGATCAACTGATTCCGCGTCGGCCAACATTGTAATTTCCCGAGTCAACTTTCCCCGGTCTCGGGCCATTAGCGCCAACTCTACGAACGTTGTGTGCTTAAGCATCGTTCGGATCGTGAAGACGATAAGTTCTGCCGCCTTTGCTGGCACACGCACGATTCCGTCCAGCCGTGTGTTCGCGAGCAGCATGTCTTCGACTGGCAAGCGGAAATTCTGGGCGAGACTTTCTCCGGTTATTACATTGAAGCACGCATGGACGTGGACCATAAGTCCCGTGTCGCTATCCAGACCGAAATAATGTTCTGTCGACGGAAATGAACCGCCATCTCGATTGCAGGCAGGTCGAAAACCGTGTTGTGCGAGCACTGCTCGAAAGATATCAGCGTCAGGCCGATAAATGAGGAGATCGAGATCTTTAAGACCTGATAGAGCTTCCGCGAGTGCTGCATTGCCTTTCCAATGGCAATATCTCACCCCTCTAGTGTTCAGGGCTTCCACCAATATACAAGCTCTAGAAAGCATCTGTGCGATGTCCCGAGATTCCGAAGGACCGGCTCCTCTCCACCATCTCATTGGGGGTAGTGCGTAAATCCAGATGACGGTCCAAGATAAAACTTGCAATCTCCTCCGCAACGACTTGCTGACCTTGTTGATCCGTATCCGGATTGTCAACGACAAGAATGGGAAGGACACTGCCCAGTGAGGCAGCTAGCTGGTCGAAGAGAATGGCCGCAGCTTCAGCATAACGGGCCACGTCGAGCCGGGTGCGCGATGACAACTCTCTCGGAGGATCGGGCCGGAGCAGCGTACGTTTGACAATAGTTTCAATCGGGGCTCTGACGTACACAATCACATCGGGCAACGGAATGACCTTTGCAAAGGCAGCGAGCTCATCCGTTGTGAGGCGATCGGCGCCATAGATGAACATATGTGCAGCCAATACGGGCCCTTCGTCGACCAGGATAATTCGATCACGTCCCTTCAGCCTGACGAGTTCATACACGCCTAGCTTGCGCTCGAGACTGCGAATGTTATTAACCGTTATCAAGGTAGAGTAGGCACGGCTCAGGACCAGTTTCATAGCATGGGCGAAGAACACCCGATGTGGATTTAGTGAATACACAAAGAACGGAAACCCCACCAGCTCCTCTATTAGGTTCCGAACTGTCGGGTGAGTTATGCCTTGCAGCCCTACAAGGCCAGTGACAAAATCTGTGGAAGTGGTCGTGCGTGCCCTATTGGCCAGGCAGCGCTCGACGCTTCTAAGAACCGTGGTCTTGCCTGCTCCAGTGCTGCCGATGAACTCAACTATCATGAGTACCGCCGACTGAGTGAGATGTCCGTGTAAATAGCCTCGTATCCCGCATGCATGGCTTTGAGGTTGAATCGCTGCCGAACTAGCTTCTTACATCTTTCTCCTAACCTGGTTCGATCTCGCTGGTTCATCCTTCGAAATCTCGAGATCTCCCTTGCAAAGCCGGATGCGTCGTCCGGGTCAATCAGCGGAATGAAATCGTCCTCTCCAGCTATCTCCCTGTGAGGGGGAATGTCAGACAGCAGCACTGGACAGCCACACGCCATCGCCTCAAGAACGGCGACGGGGAGCCCTTCGCCGCGAGAGGCCGAGATAAAGAGATCCGCCTCGAGCAGGTGCCGGAATACTCTTTCCCTAGGCAGGAGACCAGTGAACAATACCCGGCGGTCAAGACCAGCCGTTGTACAATTCGCGAGTAGCGAACGGCGCAGGGGACCTTCGCCGATGCAGGTGAGACGACTACTGCTGTCCATTGCCTCCCTAAACGCGTTCAGCACGGTGAAGGGATTCTTGATATCCACCAGGCGGCTGATTGTAACTATGTTGAACTCCTCACGCTCATGCCGGTGGTTGATAGTGGCTGCAATCCGGTCTATTCGAGCAATGTCAAAGCCATTCTGAACTAGGCTGAGCCGCTCACCGGCGAGCCATCGATAGAGAGCCGGAAAGCTATTGAAGCTCGACTGGCCGCAACACACGACGCGGGCAAACCCGGCGAAAACCGGCAGAAGGAGCAACCGGTTCCTGATCTTGTAATTCGGATAGCTGTCGTGCACCGTCACAATAGCGGATGCAGACAGATTCCGGCCATGCAAGAACGTCGCGATCAGGAAAAGGAGCGCGACATGAGGCGTGTGAGCGTGGATCACATCATAGGTGTTTGCCTGTAGGGCAGACTTCAAAGCCCGCATGAATCCAGTGAATGTATTGTCTCCTCCGAAGACCGAAATCTCCGGCGGGACCGTAATCGCCGGTTTGAAATACGTACAAACGGCAATTTCGCGACTCAGGACCATGGGAAGACAGTGTTCGTTGTATGCTGCGTTGGTCTCGGAAATTGATAGCTCGATGTGAAGTATGCTGAGTTTTTTCGGCTCCAAGCCCGCTTGGTATGCCCGATTCATTAGCGCCACTTGTGTGCCTCCGTCTATTCAATCGCCCGCGATTGATACAGTTTCAACTCGATCGAAGAGCAGATGTGCGTACTGGTCAATTACTCTGTTCAGTTCGTACGGTTGCCAGCTCTCTGTGGTCGGTGCCGGCGTTCCTTCGCTCAATGCTGCTGTAATCGCTACAGCGAGTGCAGGTGCATTGCGCATAGGAACGAGCGAGCCATATAAACCTCCGGCAAGTATTTCTCGTGGCCCGCTGGGGCAATCTGTCGCGATCACACGCGTCCCGCACGAAAGGGCTTCGATCAATACGGTCGGCAGACCTTCCCACCGCGAGGACAGGACGAAAACGCTGGCGTGTGCCATATAGGAGTACGGGTTCTCTACGAAACCCGGCAGGCTCACGTCTTCTTCGAGTTTCAGCAGCCTGACCAGAGCTTCCAGTTCCTGACGATCCGCTCCTTCTCCCAGAATCATCAGGCGAACAGGCTTGTTGCGCCGCACGCGGGCGAACGCGTGAATGAGTGTGATAAAGTCCTTCTGAGGCGTCAGACGGCCAACCGCCAGGACAACTGGCGGCTGGTCAGGACCAAACCATGGGTGTGAGGGCCGAACCTTCCGCCTTTCCCAAAGTGCAGGCGTTACAACGGGGTTATAGATGACATGAAATCTCGTTCGGGGCAACCCCGTGATATGAACCAAGTCATCTGTGACACCTTGCGAATTCCCGACGATGTGGTCAGCCCACCGATAAGAGAATTTGATCAGTCTCGGAATGATCCTCTCCCGCCACTGCGTCGAGTGTTGAGAGCTGATCGAGATCGTGTTCTGATCGAGGACAACGATCCGTGACGGCACGCGCGCCAAACGGCCAGCGCACACCGCGACAACGTTCGCGTAGTCTAAAGTGGAAAGCAAAGCGGCCGGGCGCGTATCGCGCAGGTAGCGCATTAACTTCGCCGCGCTGAGCAGAACACGGGAGGCCTTCAGATCGATGACACGAACGCGTTCATCTACGGCGTTTTTGTAAGGCCCCTCAGCGCGGGCCACTGCTACGTCCACAGCGTACCCTCTCTCTACCAGACCGTGAGCGAGCGTGAGCATCGATTTTTCGGCACCACCGCCCGCAAACGACGGGAGAAAAATGGCAAGCCGTTCCACTGGTTTGTTCATACTCTTGTCAGGCTCTCTGGATTGAGGATAAGTCGCGCCGCCCGTAGATGGGAACACACTCAATGAAACCGGCTCTTGGACAAACGGCGTGACCCATGCTGCTGGCCCGAACGCCATTGCAGCGTTGCGCGAATGAACCGAAGCATCCTAATCGCCCTGCAGCTCGGACGCCTTGGCGAGACGCTCCGGGAGCTGGTGTCTAGTGCTTCACTGCCCCGACGTAACACGGTGGTGCGGGATGGCTCGAGGCAACCGCAGCAACCGCGGCGAAAGCCTCTTCAATACCGGGTGTCGAAAAGTATTTCTCATTGTACATATACCCGGTAAGAGCGCACGCGTAAGTGTCCGCCGCGAGCGACGAACCAAGTCGTCGGATCTCCTCAGGCGTCATAGGCGTGTTGCCAACCTCTCCCCCATAGAAATTGAGGCTGAGGAGTAACGCCACACCTGCAGCTTTTGACTGCGCTACCGTCATCTTCCGCCAACTTTCGACGTCACCTTTTCGCATATGGTACTGCGAATGGCTGAAGTCCAAATACTTCCACGGAGCATACTTCAAGACGTAATCGCTACGTCCCGCGCCAACAGGCAGATAGGGCCAGATCGATTTCGCGTATGCGGCGGTCGATTCGAGTTGTTCTTTTGTGATGATCTTCCCACCCCATTTATCCGCGACATGCGGCTCATTAAC
>OBLQ010000186.1_pt1 | contig 22661 bp, 19 predicted proteins | sample 1519881 | NCBI WGS metagenome assembly OBLQ01 (sample SAMN01911456, study PRJEB22533) | soil metagenome | biome: Soil | place: Malaysia | collected 2012-04-30 | depth DG_metagenome m | reverse complement strand
CTTACAGTTTCGAATTGCTTGCGTGTCGAGGCCGTGTCGGCGTAGTCGAAACTGTAAGCGGAGAATTGCTGCTCCTCCGCCAGGCGCACCTCCCGATACCTCACTGCGTCCGACCAGCGCACGTCGAACACGTTGTCCACACCCTGCAGATACGCCGCGATGCGATCGAGTCCGTAGGTGATCTCAACCGAAGCAGGATCGAGATCGATTCCGCCGCACTGCTGGAAGTACGTAAACTGCGTGATCTCGAGTCCGTCGAGCAGGACTTGCCACCCGATCCCCCAAGCGCCGAGCGTCGGAGATTCCCAGTTGTCCTCCTCAAAACGAATGTCGTGCTCTTTCAAGTTGATCCCGACGGCGGAAAGGCTGGCGAGATAGACGTCCTGGATATCGGCCGGGGACGGTTTAAGAACTACTTGAAGTTGCGTATGCTTGTACAGGCGGTTCGGATTTTCCCCGTATCGCCCATCCGCTGGACGCCGGCTTGGCTGAACGTAGACGACACGATACGGATCCGGTCCGAGGACCCGCAGAAAAGTTTCCGGGTGCATCGTTCCCGCGCCGACTTCGATGTCGTAGGGCTGCTGGAGCACGCATTCGCACCGAGCCCAGTATTCCTCAAGTCTTAGTACAAGGTCCTGAAACGCCATGCCTCTCACTTCGGAGCTGCTGCCCCACACTTTCGAACTGCGCTTATGACTCTTCACGCTGGTGACTCCAGAAGTTCCCGCGATGTAAGCCTGCGGTCGATTTGATGCTCGATCACATCGAGCATGATTTCCGTCAGTTCCCTTGTGGCGCGCCCACCCGCCGGATCCGAGGGCCACTCCTCGCTCAGCCGGTCGAGCCTTCCTGCGAGCATTCGCTTCGCCGCTGCCAGTGCTGCCGGCGAAACGGTCCGCATGCCGCCTCGGCGACACTTGTTACAAGCAATCGCCTGCGCGCTCGGCGAAAAGTAGGCGGCAGCGTCTCCAGGTAACGCACTGCCGCATCGCCCGCACCGGTCGAGCGGCGGAAGCCAGCCGCCAAGCTTCACGGTCCAGAGTGCGAAGTAAGCGAGCGGCAGTTCGGGCCTGCCCGTGCGCTTCACAGTCTGTGCAGCGAGCAGGAGCAACCGAAAATTCGCGTCCGAGGCTTCGCGTTCCGGCAGCACCGCCTCGGTGATCTCGCTGAAGAGCGCGAGCACTACGCTCGAAGCGTAATCGCGGAACGCATCGAGAAACGACTCGATCATCTCGCACTGGTTGATGCGCACCAGATCCCGCGTCTCGCGCTCGAAAAACCAGACGCGTATGTGCGACAGCCGTTCGAGCGTCGAGCCGAACCGGCTTTTGGGCCTCCGCGCTCCCGCCGCCACGCCGCGCATCCGCCCCATCGTCCGCGAGAAAAAGCTGACCAGGCGATCCGCTTCGCCGAGTGCATAGCTCTGCAGGACAATGGCCTCGGATTCGTGAAGTGGCATTGGCGTGTCGGTGCGTCGACGGCCTATCCCCGCGCGGCCCGGCCCTCATCCGGTCTCCCACAGCGCGCTAACGAAGTGCGCTCCGAAACGAATTTTTCTATCATAGCAAATCACGCGGCGCAATCGCTAAACAGCTTCCGAGAGCTGGCGCCGCAGCCGTTTCAAAATTTCACAAGGTCGGCTACAGTGTTGCCGCGATGAACGCAACGGTTGCGCCGCCAAATGTGGACGTGGTGGGCGTGGGCATCAACGCCACCGACACCATTCTCCGCCTTCCCAGCTTCCCTGCGCCCGACTCCAAGATCGAACTCCTTTCGGCGGAGGTGACGCCTGGCGGGCAGGTCGCGAGCGCTATTGTCGCGTGCCGCCGCTGGGGACTTCGGGCGCGCTACGTCGGAAAGATTGGGGACGACGCGGCAGGAAAATTTCAGGTCGACGAGATGCAGCGCGAGGGTGTCGACACGCGCTGGATCACCGTTCCCGGGTGCCAGAGTCAGACGGCATATATTCTCGTCGACGAGCCTTCGGGCGAACGCACCGTTCTCTGGAAACGCGACCGCGGAATCGCTCTGCGCCCGCAAGATCTGAAGCGCGAGTGGATTCGCGGCGCGCGGGCCTTGCTCGTCGATGGACACGACACGGAGGCAGCGGCCTGCGCGGCACGATGGGCGCATGAGGATAACATCCCGGTCGTCGGTGATTTCGACAATCGTTATCCGTCAGTTGAAGTGTTACTTCAATATGTGGACTTCCCTATCACATCGAAAGATTTCCCTGAGAGACTCACGGGCGAGATGGACCTGCTGAAGTCCCTTCCCGAAATTTTTCGAAACTTCAAGTGCCGCTTGATCGGCGCAACGCTCGGGCGGCTTGGCGTTCTGACCTGGGACGGTGATCGCTTCCTGCTCTGCCCCGGCTTCCTTATCACGCCGGTGGACACGACCGGAGCAGGCGACATTTTTCATGGCGCCTTTCTTTACGGATTAATACGAGGCTGGACTTTGGAAGAAACACTTCAATTCAGTTGCGCTGCGGCGGCACTGAACTGCGAGGCGCAGGGAGCCCGTGGTGGAATCGCACCCATCGAGAGAATTCGAAATTTTCGTCGGGACGCCCGGCGCTCCGAGGCGGCATACCCGCCGGACCAGTTACTCGAAGCTTCGCGCGCGGCGAAGCGCGAAGGGGCTAAGCTGTGATCCCTCTCAAGAACATGACGCCGCGCCGGTCGCTTCCGGTCATCACTCTGCTGCTGATCGCCGCGAACGTGGTCGTTTTCGTTTATCAGATCTCGCTCGCCCCGGCGGCCAGCGATGCTTTCATCCGCACCTATGCGCTCGTCCCGTCGAAGATTCCGCTTGCTCTGGCAGGCAGGCACTACACGCTCCCACAGGCCCTGGTGCCGCTCTTCACATGCATGTTCCTCCATGGAGGGTTCCTCCACATCTTGGGCAACATGTGGTTTCTATGGATCTTCGGCGGCAATGTGGAGGAGCGTTTCGGCTCGGCCGTCTATCTGCTCTTTTATCTTGTCTGCGGCATCGCGTCGAGTGTTTCGCAGTTGCTCTTTTCCTGGGGTTCGCATATTCCGTCGCTGGGGGCGAGCGGCGCGATTTCGGGTGTTCTGGGCGCGTACATCATGTTCTTCCCCAGGTCGCGAATTCTTACGCTCGTCCCGCTTTTCATCATTTGGTTCACGGCGCGGGTTCCGGCGATTATCTTCATCGGACTGTGGTTCGTCCTTCAGTTCTTGAGTGGTCTGAGCTCCCTCGGTGCAGCGAGTTCGGGCGGCGTCGCCTGGTGGGCGCACGTGGGTGGCTTCCTGACCGGACTTTTTCTCGCTCGGGCGGCTGCGATCCGCGCCACAGCCGTCTATCATTAAGTTCTCCCCACGCGTTCGGCGCTTTCTGCGCTGTCACCCCCGCGTGCTTCCGTCGTCGTGCCGACAGTTCGAGTCGCGCTTGAAATATCTTTTCTGCAGCCGCAAGCCTGGCGACGAGCATCGCACCAACGGCACCGCGTTAGAATGCATGCAATCTTTGCGAAAAAAATACGAATGCCGACTGTGCAAGACCGGAGTGGTTTGTGTTAAGGTTATCTGTTTAATCGACGCGCTTCCCGACCCATACTTTCGGTTGTGACGGCGTAGCCTCAGGAGAGGTGATCGTGAAGAACTCATACAATGGAGTAGCGGTCCCGCCAAATGGTCGGCGCATCGAATTTGTCGACGGCCAGTTCCAGGTTCCCGATCAGCCGATCATTCCCTTCATCGAAGGTGACGGCACAGGACGCGATATCTGGCGTGCATCCCGCCGGGTTTTCGACGCCGCCGTCGACAGGGTTTACGGCGGAAAGCGTAAGGTCGCCTGGCTCGAGGTTTTTGCCGGTGAAGTGGCCTTCAATAAGTTCAAAGACTGGCTGCCGCAGGATACCGTTGAAGCCATCCGCGATTTCCGCATCGCCATCAAGGGGCCGCTGACGACCCCGGTGGGCGGCGGGATACGCTCGCTCAACGTAACGCTCCGCCAGGTCCTCGATCTCTACGCCTGCGTCCGTCCCGTCCGTTACTTCGAGGGCGTTCCCACACCGGTGCGCAATCCCGAGCGCATGGACATCGTCATCTTCCGCGAGAACATCGAAGACGTCTACGCGGGAATTGAATGGAAGTGCGGCACGCCGGAAGCGAAGAAGCTGATTGATTTCTTGAACAATGAAATGCTACGCGGCACTTCCAAGCACATCCGCGAAGATTCCGGGATCGGCATCAAGCCCATCTCAGCCACTGGCACGAAGCGCCTCGTCCGCCGCGCCATTCAATACGCCCTCATCTACAAGCGCCCCGTCGTAACGCTCATGCACAAGGGCAACATCATGAAGTTCACGGAAGGCGCCTTCCGCGATTGGGGCTACGAGATCGCGCGCGAGGAATTCCGCGCCGAGATCGTCACCGAACGCGAAAGTTGGATTCTCGGCAACAAGGACAAGGATCCGAACCTGTCTATCGAGCAGAATGCTGCGATGATCGAGCCCGGTTTCGAGCACGCCACCCGTGAGTTCCGTGATCAGATTTGCGCCGAAGTAAAGCAAGTCCTCGACTCCATCTACCCGTCGCACGGCCGCGGCCAATGGAAGCAGAAGCTTCTGGTCAACGACCGAATCGCCGATTCCATCTTCCAGCAGGTGCTCACGCGTGCCAACGAATATTCCGTCCTCGCCACACCCAACTTGAACGGCGATTACATTTCCGACGCTTGCGCGGCACAGGTCGGCGGCCTCGGCATGGCGCCCGGCGCAAATATCGGTGACGGTTACGGAGTCTTCGAGGCCACCCACGGCACGGCTCCGAAATACGCGGACAAGGACGTCATCAACCCGAGTTCCGTGATACTGTCGGGCTCAATGATGTTCAAGTACATGGGCTGGAGGGAAGTCGGCCAATTGATCGAGGAAGGCATCGACCGGACCATTCATCAGAAGCGCGTCACCTACGATCTTGAGCGGCTCATGACGGGCGCGACCAAGGTCAGCACTTCCGAATTCGCCACTGCGATCATCGAGAATATGCAAGCGCCCGCGACCGTCGGGCGATAATCACACTCGTTTTTATCCCAGCAAGTCAGACTCGATTGCCATATTAAAAGGAGACGTTCGTATGCGGAAGAAAGTGACGGTTGTGGGAGGAGGTTTTGTCGGCTCGACGACGGCGCAGCGCATTCATGACGCCGGGCTCGCCGATGTGGTGCTCACCGATATTCTGGAAGGAGTGCCCGCAGGCAAGGCGCTCGACATGGCGGAATCGGCGCCAATCCTCAGCACCGACGCGCGCGCGGTTGGCATTTCCACCGCCACGGGCGATTACAAAGAAACTGCAAACAGCGACATCATTGTGATTACGGCCGGCTTCCCGCGAAAGCCAGGAATGAGCCGCGATGACCTGCTCAAGGCGAATTACGACGTCATCAAAGGCGTGGTCGAGAAGGTGGTAAAGCTCTCGCCTAACGCCATCTTGATCATCGTCACGAACCCGCTCGACGCCATGGCGCAGGCAGCGTTCAAGGTAAGCGGCTTTTCAAAGAACCGCGTGCTCGGAATGGCCGGCGTGCTCGACTCGGCGCGCATGAGCACGTTCGTGGCGGCGGAGCTGGGCGTATCTGTCGAAAACGTGCACTCGTTTGTACTCGGCGGGCATGGGGACGACATGGTTCCGCTCGCCCGTTACTCGACCGTGGCGGGAATTCCCCTCCCCGAGCTGATATCGAAAGAAAAACTTGAAGCGATTATTACGCGCACCCGCAAAGGCGGAGCCGAGATCGTCAACCTACTTAAGACTGGCTCGGCGTATTACGCACCGTCGGCGGCAGCGGTCGAAATGGTCGAGGCGATTCTCAAGGACAAGAAGAAGATCCTTCCCTGCGCTGTGTATCTCGAGGGCGAGTACGGGATCAAAGGCCTGTTCGTGGGCGTGCCGGTAAAACTCGGAGCGCGCGGCGTCGAACAGATCATCGAGATCAAGCTGACGCCGGAGGAAAAGGCTGCGCTCGACAAGTCGGCCGCCTCCGTGCGTGAACTGGTGAACGTGATCGGGGTCTAGGCCGCTCTACCGTGCGCTTAAAGTAATGCCTGAGATTCGCCGTCGCCCCGCTTGCCTGCGACTCGGCAATCGCCGAGCGCACGACCGACGCACTCTCGGCCTCAAGGCTAGTAAACGAGCCGTGGCGTCGGAAGCCCCCCTAACTGTGCGTGAATGCGCTTGAGCGAGTCTGCATCTTAGGTCTTGAGCACGTCGCCGGGCACCCACCAGCCGTGCACCTGGCTATAAATACGAAACGGCAGGTGGACAGTGGCAATGGGGCCGTCTTCCATGTGCAGCGTGTCTACGACGATAAGATCCGAGCGCCCGCCTTCGAGCAAGCGATTCGCTACGCCGACCAGGTAGCCGTCGCCTTCCGCGGCGTCCTTGCTGCGCGGAACGAAACAACACTCCTGCAAACTGGAATCGTCACCAATCCAGAACTCGGACGTGGTGCGCGTCGCATGATCGAAACGGGTATACGAATTCGTCGGGCGGAAGGGCAAGTTGCCGAGCTTGGCATTCAGCGGCTTCGACGGGTCACTAGTCGGCATGAAGCCGATGCGATAAGGCTTGGTTTGATAGCGATCGTCCTGGCGAGGTAAGGCGCCGGTCTGGGGATAGAGCCGCTCCATGTTGTATTCCGAAATATTCTTCTTCGAGAGGTCGACCGAGAGGCGCGTAAGGTATCCCGCCGCCGCTTTCGGATCGAACGGCTCGCCATGGAGATTGGGGAAGAAGGGAAATTGATTTTTCAGAGCCATGTCCATGTCGACGTACAGCGTATTGCCGTCAGAGAAGGCGCCCATTACGTGTGTGGCGCAGCGTTCCGGTCCCTTGAACCAACGCAGGTCCTTGCCGTCGCCGCCGCGCTCGAGAACGCCGAACCACGTCGGCAGCGTGGAATCCCAGGCGAAGTGGACGTAGCCCTCCTTCATGCGTTGTACGTTGGTGGCCATGGGGAGGCAGAGGAATGCGACGTATTTTTCCGAGACCGCAAAATCATGGAGCATCCCGACGTATGGAACTTTGATCCAGGTCTGCCACGTGATATGGCCCTTGGCGTCTGCTGAGAACACGTACACGTCGTCCGTATCAAGCCCCTTAGCTTCGTAACCGAAGGAGACAATTTCGCCGGTGGCGAAGTCGAATTTGGGATGGGCAGTGTGAGTCAGGCTCTTGAGGTCCCCGCCGAAGGTGTAATAGTCGTCCATGGTTTCGAGCGTGAGAGGATCCATCGTCACCGGCGGGCTATCCTCCTTGAGGGCGAGCATTTTGCCGTTGTAGTAGACGATGTGCGTGTTGGCCGTGCCGCGGCTGACTCCCTTGACGCTGGGATCGTCCATGAAAGGATTGCGGTAAACGTTGAACAGCCTCCTGCGCGCCGCCGCCTGGGCCTTGTAGCGCTGCGTGCGAACGTAGCGGCATTTGAAGTCGACATGCCCGTCGGCGATGCGGAACATGGCGACGTGCCCTTCCCCGTCAAACGGGATGCCCTTGGGAGCCGGATATTGCCAGTCGGGGCCCACGCGATAGAACGCGCCGTCGATGTTCGATGGAATTTCGCCCTCGATGTCGCAGTCGCGGATGTCGCATTCACTGCGGAAGGGGCCGGCGCCGCCCAGGTAGGAGGCCGGCGGAAAATGGACGGTCTCCGCGTCCGCTCGTGGCGCGAGGGACAAGCCGCCGGCAATAGCTCCCGTGCCCGCGGCCGCGGCCAGTGTTCCCATGAAACTGCGGCGATTCATCGGCATGGCGCTGCTCGTTCGTTTCGATTGCTTGGATCTTCTAGCCATCGGGCCTCCGTGGGGCTTTCTCCGCCCTCGATTTCTCAGCGTATGGACTGCGGTGTTATGCAACAGGTTACGTTGGTTTGCCGCATCATGTAGCACAGCGGTGCGCGGCTTTGCAAGCGTCACGTTCCGAGAAAACTGCGCGTGGAAAGGAACCATACGGCGGAATGAAGGAAATTGCGCGCGATCGCAGAGTGGAAAACCGATGAAACCGGCGCGCCAATCGGCGTGTAGGCGCGATAGAGAAGCCAGTAGATGACCACGCCTGTGACCGAGACGTAGAGCCATAGCGGGAGCGTCCAGCGAGCAATGGCGCGGTGGCGTTCGAAGCGCCGGCGAAACGCGCGCGTGAGCGTGATCAGGATCAGCGGGACGATGGCAGCGGCGAGAATCGTGTGCGAGATCAGCAAAGCGAAATAGACGGGGCGAATCCAGCCGTGGCCGCCGAAGCGAATGATTCCGGCGTGAAAGTGGAAGTAGAGATACGAACCGAGAAACACTCCCGAGCAAGCGAACGCGCTCAGCATGCACGCCTTGTGCGCGAAGATCTTTCCTCGGCGAACGCAGGAATATCCGGCGACCAGCAAGATGGTGCAAACGGCGTTCAGCGTGGCATTGAGCGCCGGAAGCGATGAGATCGGAATTGTTTTCATCGAGTCTATGCCGGAGATTTCAGCGCGGCAGCGCAGTCGGCGTAAAAAGACTTCACTCGATCATTGGGCGAGCCTATCGAAGATCAACCACACCAAAAGGAGCGGGATGTATGCCACGGTGGCGTGCATCAGCCATTTCGCGCTGGCGTTGGTGCGGCGGCGGTTCGCCCACAGCCCCACCTGAAGCAGCAGCATCCCGAGAATGAGCGCGCCGAAAAAGTAATTCATTCCCGCCATGCCGATCACAGACGGCAGCGCGCTCACCCACACCAGAATGGCCGAGGTGCAGACAACCACCCGGAACGTGGAGTCACCCTTCCGATCCACCACCGGAAGCATGCGGACACCGGCGCGGGCGTAGTCTTCTCGGTACATCCAGGCGATGGCCATGAAATGCGGGAACTGCCAAAAGAAGAGAATGCCGAAGAGCACCCAGGCTCCCAGGGAGAGTGAGCCGCGCGCGGCCGCCCAGCCAATCAACGGAGGAAGCGCTCCGGGGACGGCGCCGATGGCAGTCGAATAAATCGTTCGAGTTTTGAGCGGTGTATAGGCGCCGAGATAGAGCACGGTGGTGGCCAGGGCCAAAAGTGCGGAGAGCGCATTGACGGCCAGGGCCAGCCACGTGGCGCCGAAAGCAATCGTGGCGACGCCGAACAACAGCACCTCGCGCGGCTGCAGCTGCTCGGCTGGCAGAGGACGCGACGCCGTGCGGCGCATGACGGAATCGAGATCGCGCTCGATGTGCTGGTTGAGCGCGGCCGTGCCCGCGGCGACCAGCAGGGTGCCGCAAAGCGTGTGCAACAGCGGCAGCCATTCGACGGGACCGACGGAGCCGAGGTAGAAACCGGCAACAGTGGTGATGACCACCAGAAACGTTACGTCCGGCTTGGTGAGGACGACATAGGCCCACGGCTTTTCGAGAATGGAGACCGCGTCGGCGCGGATTTCACTCATATCTCTACACTCCAGCCCGTTGAGGCGAACTCTTGGACTCGGAACCGGCGGCGACCGCAGCCGGGCGAATCAGGCGGAAGCAATACATGGTCAAAAGGACGGATGAGGCCAACGTCAGCGCGCCGCCGAGGACGTGGGCGACCGTCAGGACAACGTATAGCGACGTGGGCTGCACAGCGGTCCATGCGTGCGTCATCGCCCACCAGGCTGCAAGGCCAAGCAAAAATTGAGTGCCGAAAAACGAGTGAAGAAAGATGACGCCGCGGCGAAGATCGCGGCTCTCGCGGAAACGATTCTTCACCGTGCGGCCCGTCCAAACCACCAGGGCCGTGACCACACCGGCGCCAACCAGGTGCGGCGCGATGCCCAGCGCCCCGTGGCGGAACGCCGCGCCCAGAAGAATCTGCCCCAAGATCGCAGCGGTCGTCCACACGGTGAGATATCTTACGGGCGGCGCGCCGGAATCGTCGAGCTGCGCGTGTTCGCTCTGCCACCAGGGACTCAGATAGATCGAGAGTCCCACCAGCATGATGAAGAAGATCTGCGCGATGGTTGCATGCGCGGTGGCGGAGAGTTCGGGGTTGCCTTCAAGCACTCGGAAACCACCAAGGGCCGCCTGCGCGATGACGAGTGCGAACGCCGACCAGGCAAGATGGCGCGCCACAGGTCTGCGCTCGGCGCGTATAACCCAGATGGCCAGGATGAAAGTGAGAATCGCCACGACGCCTGCGATGACGCGATGAGTGTACTCGAACCGAATGCCGCCGACGAAGGGAGGAATGAGCCGTCCATAAGCGAGGGGCCAATCGGGAACGGAGTCGCCCGCGAAGTTGTTCGTAACGAGCGCGCCAGCCACGAGAAGCAAGATTGTGCACCACGACGTCAGGACAGCGAAGCGGTAGAGCCCGCGAGACGATTGGGTTTGATTCGGCGACGTCATCTCTGAAAAAGACTCCCTATTCTATGGAGCGCGGCCGCAAAACGCAAAGATTTCTCGAAGCGGGAGCTGAGTCGCAGCTGAATGGGTCGGCTCCCGTTCGTCGCTCCGCTCGACTTCCGCCTGGCTGTCCTAAGGGCCTTCGACGCTTGGGGCAGGCGGGGCGCCGACGGTTCGTCTGAGCTCGCCACAGGCCCTAGCTGCCCCGCAGCTGCTTTCGAGAGGTGAAGGGTGCGGATTCGCGTGCGATGTGCTGCAATTTCGTGCAAATTCTTGCCCCTGGAGGAGTGTCGATTAGAAAAAACGTTTTGCTTTGTTTTCAACGAGTTCAACTGGATTCTAATCGCCGGAGTGTCGATTAGAGACGGTGACTCACGGCCCGCGAGTTGTGGATGGTAGGGCCGGGAGGAGTATTGGAATCGCCCGCATTCTTTGCCGGCCGGTTTGTGCTGCCTCGTCGGGTTGTGGTGCTTCGTCATCGTGCCACTCCGACGCTAGCAGAAAAAAGGAGATGCGGAGGTACAGAAAAGGTGCAGGATAAAAGCGGAAAAGTACAGGACTAGAACTAGCTGTACTTGCGCTGGTCCCCCGGCCGGGAGGACTCGTGGCTCTGCTCCGAGAGTGCGGCGGCGAGGCGGTTCGCAAACTCGAATTCGGCGGGGTGCATCTTGTCTCGCGCCGCTTCGACGCTGAAGAAGGCGGCGCGATCGATTTCCGGGAATTCGCGCTGTTTGCCCGAACGCGGCGGCCATTCGATCGTGAAGGTGTTGCTCTTCAGCGCGGACGGGTCGCAGTCTCCCTCGAAAGCCCAGGCGGTGACGGCCTTGCCGCTCTTGTGCGTGACGCCGCCGAGCGGAAGGAATGCCCCGACGGGCTTGAGGCCGGTTTCCTCCTCGAATTCGCGCTTTGCCGCGGAGAGTTCATTTTCGCCGGGAGAGAGTTCGCCCTTGGGGAGGAACCAAGCGCCCTTGTCCTTCTTCGCCCAGAAAGGTCCGCCGAGGTGGACGAGGAGAATTTCCAGGAGGCCGTCACGGAAGCGATACATCAAAAGGCCCGCGCTTTTCTTCGGCATAGCCGCACTATAACACCTTGGGGAGCGCAAACCTCCGTTCGCGATGACGGCCTCCCAATCGTCGGACGCGGGGCTATCGGCTCGGCGCGGCGGAAGGCGGATGTGCCGCGGGCGGACCGGCGAGCGTCGTGTCCTGATCGAGAAGCAGATGCCATCCAGCAGCTCCGCGTACCCAAACTGCCGAGCCCCGCATGTGAATTACGAGTGGCGGCGCGGCTGACCCCGGACGTGGTTTAAAGGCGAGATCTTCGAGGCCGGAGACAATCGCCCCGCCATCGAAGAGAATCACCCTGGGCTCTTTGAGTTCGTAGGCGGAGAGAGGCAGTTGCCCATTCTTGATGGCGGCAAGAAATTCTGCCTTGCCCTGCATGACCCCATTGCCATGGATGAATATCGCGTCGTCCGCCATCATTGGAGCTATGGCGTCGACGTTGCCAGCCACGACGGCATCCTGAAACTGCGTTTGAAGCTTCAGCACTTCGTCCTGAGTTGCTGACTGGGCGCGTGCGCGTGAGGTCGCACCCGCAATCAAAACCATAGCGATCAATGCAGCGGCGGCTTTCCAGAACGCTACGCCGGTCGTCCGATTTCTCCCATCGATCATTCCGTTTTCTCCCCTCTCGGTTTTCGTGCCGTCTTTAAGAACAGAATTCCTGTTGAGGGCTGCAGCGCTGCAGGAAGATCGCGCGATCACTTGCCGCGAGGTAAACCTCGGGCGAGTTTTGCGCCTTCGGCATGCGAGGAGCCACAGCATTCGCCGAGAACTGCTAATCGCTGGAGGACTCGGCGGCGCGGGCGCGCGTCCCGGCGGACTGGCTGAGACGTCCTTCGGCTCCCTCGGCGTGCTCGGGACGACTTCCGCTCACGGCAAGACCCTCGGCGCCACTCGCGGCAAGCCGGTGGCGGTTTTCCACGCTGGCGCGGACAAACGCCGCGAAAAGCGGATGCGGCGCGAGCGGCTTCGATTTGAATTCGGGATGAAACTGGCAGCCGACGAACCAGGGATGGTCCGCGACCTCGACGATCTCGACGTAGACGCCGTCCGGGGTGCGGCCGGTGATGCGGAGTCCCGCACGCGTAAGCCTTTCTTCGTATTCGCAATTGAATTCGTAACGATGACGGTGGCGCTCCGAAATCTCGGCCTGGCCGTAGGCCTGGCGCGCGAACGAGCCGGGCTCGAGCTTGCAGGGCCACGCGCCCAGGCGCATCGTGCCGCCCATTTCGTCAACGCCCAAAAGCTCGCGCAATTTGTAGATCACGCGATGGGGCGTGGAGGGATCGAATTCGGTCGAGTCGGCGCGGTCGAGCCCGGCCACCTGGCGGGCGAATTCGATGGTGGCGCACTGCATGCCGAGACAGATACCGAAGAACGGAACCTTTTTCTCGCGCGCGTACGTGATTGCATGGACCATTCCGGCGATGCCGCGCTTGCCGAAGCCGCCGGGCACCAAAATTCCGTCCACATGACGCAAGAGGCGCTCGGCGGTGGCGGGCGAGTCGATGTCCTCGGCTTCCACCCATTCAATGACCACGCGTTGCCGGTTGGCCAGGCCGCCGTGGACCAGCGCTTCGCGGAGGCTCTTGTAGGCGTCCTCGAGCTGTACGTATTTCCCTACGACGCCGATGCGCACCTCGCCCTGCGGGTGCTCGAGCGCTTCGAGCATGGCAAGCCAGCCGCTCAGGTCGCGCGGCGGGGCGTCCAGGTGCAGCAGGCGAAGAATCTGCTCGTCGAGGCCCTCGGAGGCGAGGGACATCGGGACTTCGTAGATATTCGCGACATCCGTGGCGGAGATGACGCAGGACTCGGCGACGTTGCAGAACAGGGCAATCTTGGCCTTGAGGTCGGCGCCAAGCGGGCGATCGCTGCGGCAGATCAAAATGTCGGGCTGAATGCCGATGTTGAGGAGCTCTTTGACGCTGTGCTGCGTGGGCTTGGTCTTCAGCTCTCCGGCCGTGGCGATAAAGGGCACGAGCGTGAGGTGCGTGAAGACGACATTCTCCGGGCCAAGCTCGAGGCGCATCTGGCGGATGGCCTCGAGGAACGGAAGCGATTCGATGTCGCCGACCGTGCCTCCGATCTCAACGAGGACGACGTCCACGTCGGTGGCGACTTTACGGAAGGCGGCTTTGATTTCGTCGGTGACGTGGGGGATCACCTGCACGGTCTTGCCGAGGAAGTCGCCGCGGCGCTCTTTGGCGATGATGGATTCGTAGATGCGGCCCGTGGTCCAGTTATGGTCGCGCGTGAGGTGCGCGGAGGTGAAGCGCTCGTAGTGGCCGAGATCGAGATCGGTCTCGGCGCCGTCGTCGGTGACGAAAACTTCGCCGTGCTGATAGGGAGACATCGTGCCGGGGTCGATGTTGAGGTAGGGATCGCACTTCTGGAGGGTGACCCGGAGACCGCGGCTTTCGAGCAGGCAGCCCATGGAGGCCGCCGCCACGCCCTTGCCCAGAGAAGAAACCACGCCGCCCGTAACAAAGATATACTTCGGGCCGGTTCGCAAGGTGCTCGACATCCTCCGGGAGAATCGGCGTACGAAGCATTATCGTGGGAAAGAGAGCGCGTGTCAAATCGCGAATTTGGATCGAGCCCGGACGGATCCTCGGCAGAGGCGCGAGGGGCGCAGGGCCGGGTGCAGGTCAGGCTTCGCCGCGCTCGCGGAGCAGCTTCTCGACACGCTCGACATCGGCTGGGACGTCGACGCTGACAGCGTCGTAGGCGGTTTCGACCACGCGAATGCGGAAGCCGTTCTCGAGCCAGCGAAGCTGCTCGAGCTGTTCGATGCGTTCGAGCTCGCCCGGGGGGAGAGTGGGAAACTCCACGAGAGCGTCGCGGCGGAAAGCGTAGAGGCCGAGATGCTTGAGGTGGCGGGCTGCGACCGAGGTGCCCGTGTCGCGCACCCAGGGGACGGGAGCGCGCGAGAAATAGAGCGCGTTCCCATCGAAATCGCGAACTACTTTGACGATGTTGGGATCCATGATGTCGTCGGCATGGGCGATGGGAGTGCACGGCGTCGCGACCTGGACCGAATCGTCTTCCAGCATGGCGGCCACGACCGCGTCCACCGTGCCGGGGTCGATCAAGGGCTCGTCGCCCTGCGCGTTGACGTAGATGTCGGCGCGCAGGTGCACGGCCACCTCGGCCACGCGGTCGGAGCCGGTGTGATGGTCGCGGCGAGTGAGAATCGCTTCGCCGCCGAAGGCTTCCACGGCATCTTTGATAACCGCTTCATCCGTAGCGACCACGACGCGGGAAACGAGCTGCGCGCGGCGGACACGCTCGACCACGCGCTGGATCATGGGCCGGCCCGCGATCGGAACGAGCGGTTTCCCCGGCAGGCGGGACGACGCATGGCGCGCCGGAATCACGGCGAGAACGGTCGGGGCTGAGGTATTCGTCATGGAATTGCGCTAGGGTTCGCCGCCACGATACTAGCACGGAGCGACCCGTGACCAGGAACCGGGCCAGTGGTACCGCAGGACACTGTGAAGGCATGGCTCGCCCGCGTTCGGGGCAAGGGTTCGCCTGGGGCACGTTCAAAACCAGTTACCGTCCGGCGCTTGCTTTGAATTATTGGGGTGGTAATATCGTCGGTAGGGCGTATGGGGGGAACTTTGAACTACCGCGCCGAGCAGCGAGGTTGTTACCGGGTGCTTGCGGGGGTTCGCAGGATCTCGCTGTGTGCCCTGCTGTGGATGGTTCCCTTCTCGCTTCTCGTTCCGCCCGCCCAAGCACAGGGCGTTCCCGAGGGTCCCGTTGCTCCGCGTCCCTCCAATCAACACCAAGCAACGAAGGGCAAGGTAATCAAGACGGAAACCGACCTGACGCTCGTGGGCGCGAGCGTGACGGACCCGATGGGCCGCATCGTAACGGGACTCGAGCGACAAGACTTCCGCGTTTTCGAAAACGGCCAGGAGCAGGAGATCGTCTATTTTGCGAGCGAAGACGTTCCTGTTTCGATCGGCGTGATCTTCGACATGAGCGGGAGCATGTCGGACAAGATCGAGAAGTCGCGGAACGCAGCCGTACAATTCTTCCGGACGGCCAACCCGCAGGATGAATTTTTCCTGGTCGATTTCAACGACCGGGCGCGACTCGTGACCCGATTCACGGGTAGCATCGACAAACTCCAGAACCGGCTGCTTTACACGGCGGCGCACGGAATGACGGCGCTCTACGACGGCGTCTACCTCGGATTGAGCCAGATGAGAGGAGCACACAACACAAAGAAAGCTTTGCTCATCCTATCCGATGGAGGCGATAATCATAGTAGATACAGCGAAAGCGAGATCCGGAGATTTGTGCGGGAAGCCGATGTTCAAATTTACGCGATAGGGCTCTTCGACCCCGACGGCGGCAGGACGGTAGAAGAACGAAATGGCCCCCCGCTTCTGGAAGATCTCACGGCGATGACCGGGGGCCGGATGTTCGTGGTGCAGCGGCTGGATGAACTCCCGGATATCGCGACGAAAATAAGCATGGAGCTCCGCAATCAGTATGTCCTTGGATATAGGCCGAGCAATCGAAATCACGACGGCACCTGGCGGAAGATCAAAGTCAAACTGCGTCCGCCCAAGGGACTGCCGCCCCTCACCGTCTATGCGAAGACGGGATACCTTGCGCCGACTCCTTAACGGCACCCGCACCTTCCTGTTAGGCATCGCTTCCGTGGTCTTGCTCGCGAGCATTCCGTGTGCGCGCGCGCAGGGCCCGCTGCCACCGCTTGCGCCGAGCAGTCCCCCGCCGCCTCCTGGCTACGCTCAGGAGGGGCAGGGTGCGGCGCAGCACCATAAGCTCACGGCGAACGTGGACCTGGTGGTGCTGCACGTGACGGTGTCTGACAAAGACGGGCGTTTCGTGCCGGATTTGAAGCAGGGCAACTTCAACGTGTTCGAAGAGAAGACGCAGCAGAAGATTTCCCTTTTCTCGCGCGACGATATTCCCGTGACCATGGGACTGGTGGTCGACAACAGCGGCAGCATGCGCGAGAAGCGCGCGCAGGTGAACGCCGCGGCGATGACCTTCGTGCAGACCAGCAACCCTCAAGACGAGGCGTTCGTGGTCAATTTCAACGACGAGTATTACCTCGACACGGAGGGCGATTTCACCGGCGATCAGAAGGATCTGAACGACGCGCTTTCGCGTATCGACACTCGCGGCAGCACGGCACTTTACGATGCCGTGATCGGATCGCTCGATCATCTGAAGAAGGGGCACAAGGACAAGAAAGTCCTTCTCGTGATCACCGACGGGGACGACGATGCGAGCCGGAAGACGTTTGAGGACGCGATCCGCGCAGCGCAGCAATCGAACGCCGCGATTTATACGATCGGCGTTTTCAGCGACGACGATCGCCAGCACGAAAAGAGGATGGTGCGCCACTCGCAGAAAGTGCTCAAGGAGCTTGCGAAGGCCACGGGGGGCGAGGCCTACTTCCCGGGAAGCCTCGACCAAGTCAAGCCCGTCTGCGAACAAGTGGCGCGCGAAATCCGCAACCAATATACGCTCGGCTACTATCCAACGAACACGGCGCGGGATGGCACCTTTCGGACCGTGCACGTCGATGTGAATCCGCCGCATGGGCTCGGAAAGTTGCTGGTTCGCACGAGGACGGGTTACTACGCACCGAAGGGTTCCTCAGGCGACTAGCTGCGTTCCTTGCCTCTTTCGGTGGACCAATTTTCCGATCCCGCCGCAGCAGACGAACCCTTCATTCCTTCACAATTTCCGACAGGAAACTCGCGCCATGCGGAATCACACCGCCGAAGTTTTCGGCGACGGTCTGGCCCATGTCCGAAAGCGTCGCCCGAACGCCGAGATCGACGCCGCCCGGGACGCCCGGGCTATAAGCGAGAATCGGGACGTATTCGCGGGAGTGGTCCGTCGTCGGGTTCGAAGGATCGGGATCGCAGCCGTGGTCGGCGGTGATCAGCAGCAGATCGGAACGGCGCAGGGAAAGCAGGAATGGGCCCAATAAGGCGTCGAATTCCTCGAGCGAGCAGGCGAAGCCTTCGACATCCTTACGGTGTCCGTAGAGCATGTCGAAATCGACAAGATTGGCGAAAATCAGGCCGCGGGCTTGCTGCGCGAGGGTGGCCGCAATCTTCGCCATGCCGTCGGCGTTATTTTTCGTCGTCACGTAGTTCCCTACCCCACGGCCGTTATAGATATCGTGAATCTTGCCCACGCCCAAAACCGGAACATCGAGATCGGCCAGAACGTCGAGAAGCATGGGGCGCGGCGGATCAACGGCGTAATCATGGCGGCGCTCGGTGCGGCGGAAATTTCCGGGCGAACCGAGAAATGGCCGAGCGATGACGCGTCCGACGCGGTGGGGCCCGTCGAGCAGCTTTCGCGCGATCTCGCACATGCGGTAAAGCTCTGGCACGGGAACCACGTCCTCGTGCGCGGCGATCTGGAAGACGCTGTCGGCGGATGTGTACACGATGGGAAATCCGGTGCGCATGTGCTCTTCGCCGAGTTCTTTGATGATCTCCGTCCCGGAACCGGGCTTATTGCCGAGCGTGCGGCGACCGATCCGGCGCTCGAATTCTTCGATCAGATCGTGCGGGAAGCCGTGGGGATAAACGGGAAATGCACGGTCGAGCCAGATGCCGGCCATTTCCCAATGGCCGGTGGTCGTGTCCTTTCCCGGCGAGACGGTGACTCCCTTTCCATAGCTGCCGGCAGGGTGTGGGGGCGGCGTGAGATGAGCGAGCGGCTTGATGTTCGCAAGGCCGAGTCGCACGAGATTCGGAATTGCCAGGGGACGCGCGCCGGCGACGTGGCCGAGCGTGTCACGGCCGGTGTCACCGTAATCGGCGGCATCGGGGAGCCCTCCGACGCCGACGCTATCGAGGACGATCCATATCACGCGCTTGAAATAGGGGCTCTCTAACATCAACGGGCCACGTTTGGGGGAAGCCAGCGGCGGCTCCCACAGTAGGTCATTGTAAGGCCATTCTTAGGGCCTTTTCCGAAGTGCGCCGATTCGGTGCACGCCCATTCAGCATTGCCTTTTGTCATGGAGACAGTACTGCCGTCCTATTGGCGCTGGCGGTTCACGGCGTCAAACTTTGGGCGGGTCGGGATGATGCTATTCGCAGCTATCATTTTCGTGATGTCGGTGGCGGCGATGGTTCAGTTCGCCGTTCTCTCGTGGCGGGCCGGCCTGCTACGCACGGTGGCGAGGCCGCTCGACGGTGAAAGCGACTCGATGGCCCGGCAAACCGTTGCTTTGTTGCACTCGCAGGATTTCGCAGGTCTCTCGGCTTTGCAAGAGATCTGCCCTGACCTGAGCGGCAGCAAGGCCCCCAAACTGCATTCCGTGCACCTATACTACAAAGCGCTGCGAGGCTTGAGTGCCCTCGGCAACGCCGTCCTTCCCAACACTCCGGCTGCCGCCTGGGCGCGGAGTGAAATGGCCCTCTGCACGAGGTTTGCTGCCGCTGTCTTGGCGGAGCGTTTAGAGCGCAACCGAGCGGTGTTGGCCGAAGCCAGGCCTCGCTAGCCGTCCCTCCCCACCCTTCCGGTCTCCCCCCATGACGACGCGGGGCCAGGCGCCTTTTGCCCCGGCCGGAGTGATTGCGTAGATTCGGTGTCGCGAAGCCCCCCTCGAACCATTTGAGCCCTGGGAACTACCGCAAATGCATTCCCGTGGAGGTGAGCCGTCGCAGCCAGCGGGAGTTTGTCCGGGGGTATCGAGGGGCGTATAATTTTTAGTTTAGGCACATGCCGAGGGAATCTACAGAGAAGCGCGCTCGCGCAAATGCCGCACCGCGAGATCCATCGGACGCACCGTCCGCGGCGATCGCGGGTAGAGCGGAAGAAATCCGGGTGCAGGGAGCGCGCGTACACAACCTTAAGAATATCGACTTCGCCATCCCTCACAACGCGATTACGGTTGTGACCGGCGTGTCCGGGTCGGGCAAGTCGAGCCTCGCGTTCGATACGCTCTACGCCGAGGGGCAACGGCGCTACATCGAGTCGCTCTCGGCCTACGCGCGGCAATTCCTCGAGCGCATCGAGAAGCCCGACGTCGACGAAATCACGGGAATCGCGCCGGCCATTTCCATACGGCAAAAAAATTCCACGCGCAATCCGAGGTCCACCGTGGCGACCGCCACGGAGATTTACGACTACCTGCGCCTGCTGTACGCGCGCGCGGGCCACACCTTCTGCCTGCGCTGCGGTGAAGAAGTTCGCAAAGACACGCTCGATGAAATTGCCGCGCGCGTGCTGGCGCTTCCCGAGGGACGGCGATTCTACGTCCTATACGAGCTACGACTCGGACCCGAAGGCGGAACAAGCGTCTCTGCAAGAAGTCCGGGCGCACGATCGCGCAAGACAGTGCGCCAGAGCGCGGAAGTCATTCGGCAAACCCTTGTGAACCTACGGAAGCGCGGGTTCAATCGGCTGTTTCAGCTTGGAAGGGTCTTTGAGTTTTCGGAGCCGGAAGAACTATTGGATGTGGATTTCGCCGGGCCGGTGTATGTGCTCGTCGACAGGCTCGTGCTCTCTGCGGAAATCCGCTCCCGGCTGATGGACTCGATCGAGATCTGCTACCGGGAAGGACGCGGCGAGGCCATTCTCGAGTTCGTCGGCGAAGGGCCGGCCGAGGGAGGGGACCACGAGACCGCGGCTGAAAGTCGCGCGCCCGAACGGCTGATATTCAACGAGCGGTTCGATTGCAAGAAGTGCGGAGCGTCGTATCAGGAGCCCGAGCCGCGCCTATTCTCGTTCAACAATCCGTATGGAGCGTGCCCGCGATGCCAAGGTTTCGGGAACACGATCGATTTCGACCTCGACCGCGTGGTGCCGGACAAAGGAAGATCGCTTGCCGAGGGAGCCATCGAGCCGTGGACCAAGCCGCGGTACCGGTCGCTGGCAATCGAGATGCGGCGATACGCCCGGGCCAAGGGGATTCCCGTCGACGTGCCGTTCCGCGCGCTCACGGCAGTGCAGCGCGACGCCATCATCGAGGGCGACAAGAAACTGGATTTTCCCGGAGTGAAGGGATTCTTCGCCTGGCTCGAGCGGAAGAAATACAAGCTGCACGTGCGCGTTTTTCTGAGCCGCTATCGGGGCTACGCGACGTGCCCTGATTGCCGGGGGACGAGGCTGCGAGCGGAGGCACGCGCGGTGAAGGTCGCCGGCCGGTCGATCACGGAGATCTGCCAGATGACAGTGAAAGAGGCGCGGCCATTCTTCGATGGTCTGCAACTCAGCGCCGCCGAAACCGTGATCGCCGAAAAGGTGCTGGAAGAAATTCAGCAACGGCTGCGGTTCCTCGACGAGGTTGGGCTCGACTATCTCACGCTGGACCGGCTGACTTCGACGCTCTCCGGCGGAGAGGCACAGCGCATCCAGCTCGCGACGTCGCTCGGCTCGCGCCTGGTCGGCGCGCTCTACGTGCTCGATGAGCCCTCGATCGGCCTGCATCCGCGAGACACCAACCGGCTGATCGAAATCTTGAAAGGGCTGCGGGACCTGGGGAACACGCTGCTCGTGGTAGAGCACGACCCGGACACCATCCTGGCCGCCGACATGGTGCTCGACCTCGGTCCCGGGGCGGGTGAGCACGGAGGGAACTTGATCTTCGCCGGCACGCGGGACGCGCTGCTCGCAGATCCGCAATCGCTGACGGGCCGGTATCTGCGAGGGGATTTGCGAATCGCGGTGCCGTCGCACCGGCGCAAGACCCGCGGACAATTTTTGAAGATTTGCGGCGCGCGCAGCCACAACCTGCAAGGAATCGACGTGATGATCCCGTTGGGGCTGGTCGTTGGCATCACCGGAGTTTCGGGCTCGGGCAAGTCAACGTTGGTCTACGACGTTCTGTATAAGGCGCTCGAAGCCAAGCGAACGGGCGGAAATTGGCGCGCGTACTGCGAGCGGATCGAGGGCGAGACGACGCTGGAGGCGATTGAGATGGTCGACCAATCGCCGATCGGCCGCACGCCGCGGTCGAACCCGGCCACCTACCTCAAGGCTTTCGACCCGATCCGCGAGGTGTTCGCTGCCGCGCCCGAGGCGCGCAAGCGGGGTTTCACGGCGGGACATTTCTCTTTCAACATTCCGGGCGGGCGATGCGAGGCGTGCCAGGGCGACGGGACGGTCACGGTCGAGATGCGGTTTCTGGCCGACGTGGAGCTGGTGTGCGAAGAGTGCCGTGGAACACGCTACAAGAGCAGTGTGCTCGACGTGCGTTACAAGGACAAGAACATCCACGAAGTGCTCCAGATGACCGTGCGTGAGGCGCTCTCGTTCTTTGCCGCACAGGCCAAGGTGACAGCGCGGCTGCGCGTGCTCGAGGAGGTCGGGCTGGGCTACCTGCGGCTCGGGCAGTCCGGGACCACCCTTTCCGGCGGCGAGGCGCAACGCCTGAAACTTGCCGCGCATCTCACCCGGCAGGAGAACAGCGGAATCCTGTACATCTTTGACGAGCCGACAACCGGCCTGCATTTCGATGATATTCAGAAGCTGCTGGCCGCGTTCCGGAAACTCATCGAAGGGGGCGCCTCCGTGCTGATCATCGAGCACAACTTGGATGTGATCAAGTCAGCCGACTGGTTGATCGACCTCGGGCCCGAAGGGGGAGACGCCGGAGGGCGCGTCGTGGCCGTCGGCACGCCCGAGCAGGTGGCCCGGAACTCACAGTCGCATACCGGGAAATTCCTGGCGCGTGTGCTGAACGCGCGCAACGGCGCAAATCACGCGAATTCCAGTTCACCGCCCAACAGGAAGGAGCCGGGCGGCGATACTTCCATGGTATGAGAATGATCTTGAAGCTGCTCGTTCTCTGTGCGGTCTGCGTTCCTCTCGGCGCGTTGCAGGCAGTCTCCGCGCAGACCGTCGGCGTGACGAGAAAGCACGTCTCCTCCGACCCAGCCGCTCGGGAGCTGAACCGTCTCCTCGCCGCCGCCCAGGAGGCCGTTGATCAGAAGGACTACGCTACGGCCGCCCAAAAATACCAGGATTACCTGGCGAAGAAACCCAACGACGCCATCGTTCACTACGATCTCGGCTACGCATATACAGCAATGCAGCGGCCCGCCGACGCGAAGGCGGAGTACGAAAAGGCCATTTCGCTCGATTCGAAGATGGCGCCGGCGTATTTGAATCTCGGATTGACGCTGCTAGCAAGCGACCCTGGTGCGGCCGTCGAGCCGCTGCAACATGCCGTCGAACTAATGCCCGAGGAGGGGCGCCCGCTGTTCCTT
>OBLQ010000185.1_pt1 | contig 22708 bp, 18 predicted proteins | sample 1519881 | NCBI WGS metagenome assembly OBLQ01 (sample SAMN01911456, study PRJEB22533) | soil metagenome | biome: Soil | place: Malaysia | collected 2012-04-30 | depth DG_metagenome m | reverse complement strand
GGCGAGGAGCGGCAGGTCGCCCAGGGAGGCGAGCCAGCGATCGACTGCCGCGGCCTTCTCGGGGTCGATCGGCAGATGGCTGAGGTCGAACTTGATGTCGCCGATCGCCTGGGCGTGCGTCCGCGGAGAAAGCAGGGGCTTGGCGTTCTCAAGGTAACGCTCGTTCTGGAAGAACAGCGCTCGGAACCCTGCGAAGAGCCACTTGTAGTACAGCCGGCCCGTCGAAAAGAAGAACTTCCTGGGTTGGCACCGGCCGTTCACCAGCACGACGTCTGCGCCGCACCGCTTGTTAGCACGGACAAAGATCGGAAAGCGAAAGCGCTCCAGCATCACCACAATGTCGGGCCGCGTGCGGCTGATCCACCGCGTCACTGGGGTCAGCCAGTCGTAGGGCCAGTACACGACCGACTGCCCGGGGTGCATCTTCTTCACGTGCTCGACCGTCGCCGGGTCACGGATCGCCCAGGTGACCTTGGCCTCCGGCCTTGCGCCGCGAAGAGCCTTTGTGATCTTGTCAATGATGAGGATCTCGCCGAAACTGGCACCGACCAGCACGACGTGGGGGCCGTTCTTGGCGAGGAGCGCCCGTGTCGTCTCCGGCGTCTGCAGTTCGGCGGTCCAGCGTTCCTTGACGAACGGGTCGTGCTTGTCGCGAAAGAGCGCCCGGCGTACACGGTGGAACAGCGCGAACGGCGACCAAAGGAGCAGCACCAGGCTCCAGAAGAGGAGTGAGGGGTCGAGCCAGCAACGGTACGCCCTATCGGCGAACGGCTTTGACGGATGGTGTGCTTTTGTTAGACTCATTTGTGTCCGCGTTGGCACGAGCGAGACCCGGCGACCCTGACGTGAGTCACGGTAACTTTACCTGATACCAAGGACGGGCCAAACCGCGCTCAAGGCTTTCGGCACAGGGTCAAAACTGTGACTTCTGGTGAACAGAAAAGGCGCGCGGGCGGCCCTGTGGTTCCCAGTCCTCTCGAAACATAGATCGGTACGGGCGAGCCTGTGTAGAACCCCCTCAAGTACTTCTTACCGTGCCTGCTCGTCATCGGCGCCCACCCCCACGGAGTCGTGAACTGCCCTCCGTGGCTGTGCCCTGCGAGCATGAGGTCGGGGCCCTTGGGCAGCACGTCGACGAAGTCGGGCTCGTGCCAAAGAACGATCGTCGGCGTTGTCGGGTCGCACTTGAGGATGGTGCCGTACGGATCCGCTTCACCCTCAGTGGCGGAATCGACCCCGACCCAGTCCACCCCGCCCACGTTCCAGCACTCGTTGACAAGCAGTCGTACACCGAACTCTTCGAGGAGCGGCCTCAGCCGTTCCGGATCACCACCGTAGTAGTCGTGGTTTCCTAGCACGGCGATACAGTCGCCAGAGTAGCCCTTGAGCGGCTCCAGCGCCTCACGCAGCATTTCTTCGACGCCGGACTTCCAATAAGAGACCATGTCGCCTGCAAAGGCGATCATGTCCGGGGACTCGCGAACGAGGTACTCGAGCGCGCGGCGGGTGAGTGAGACCGTCTCGCGGTCGCGGACGTGAGGGTCGGCGAGGAGCCCGACCCGGTAGCCGTCGTGGCTACCAGCCCAGTCCGTTAAAAGCAGCGTTCGTTTCTCTTTTCTGAGCCTGTCCGTCTCGACGAGGGCTCCGTACAGGAGCAGTCCGGCTCCGGCTGCTATGGCTCCGAGAACTATCCTTCCTATCCGCAACTGGGTAATCCTGAGGCCACACTACCTGCGGGCGCACCTCGATGACAGGGTCCATGGCGATCAGTCCGCCGCCGTGGTCGCCCGTGATCTGCTGGAGCAGGACGTCGGCCTGTTGCCTGAGCGCCAGGAGGCTCTGGGTCTCCTTGCTCGTCGGGCGCTCGACCGGACGGTCGAGGCGCATCGGCCCCATGAGTTCGCCCTGCCTACCTGAGTCCTCCATGCCGAGTATGTGGCCGAGTTCGTGCCCGGCAGCATTGAGCATTTGGCGATAGTTCATTTCGCCGCCCCTCGGGGATGCAGTGCGAAGCGTCATCGTCGCGCTCACTTGGTACTGGTATTGGTCGGAACCGAGGTCCATGACCTGCCGGGACCAGGTGACCAGTCCGGCGGCCTCCTTCCCGTCGTAGCGCATCTCGTCCGCATAGCGAACCGTGACGTCTGCTCCCGGGAACGGGACGAACCTGAAGTGAACCTGTCTTCCAAGGGCGTCCTCCCAGTTGATGGCTGCATCGTGGAGCGCGCGCGAGGCGTCCTCCTTCATCTCTCCGGGGACGTTGGCCGCGTTGACATAGATCGTGATCTCCCGCTTGAGGAGGACCATCTCGACGTAGGCCTCCGCTTCGTGCGCGTGCCCCTCCATGAAGGCCGTTTCTGCGTGGTCCAGGTGGTCGTAGAGCCTGTCCTGGATGCGCGGGTCACGCGCGACCGAGTCAAAGCCAAAGAGCGCCGTCGTAGAAACCGCGACGAGGGCGAATGCCGCCAGTCTTCGTATAGCCATACCGCACACCCGGGTCCGGGGCGACCGATCCGGTGCCCACGAAGGTCTCTTTCCACTTGCGATTCGGCGTCCCATAGGTATTGTTTCGGTGCCCTAGGCCGGTATCTTTACGAGGACAGGAAGAAGATATGGACAAGGTACGGCTCGGACTCGTCGGTTGTGGTGGCTTCATGCGGCACAGGCTCAAGCAGTCGCTCTGCCTTCCGGAGGTCGAGGTCGTCGGGATGGCCGACGTGGCTCCTGACCAGATGGTTGAGACCAAGGAGAAGTACCCCGAGGTCAAGGACGTGCCCGAGTACCCCTCTATGGAGTCTATGCTGAAGGCTGGCGGGTTGGACGCCGTCCTGCTCGCTACGCCGCACAAGTTCCACTGTGAGCAGGTCGTCATGGGCTTCGGGGCCGGGCTGCACGTCCTGGTCGAAAAGCCGCTCTCCTGCTCCATCGCCGAGGCCCAGCGGTGCATCGAGGCGCGCGACAAGAGCGGCAAGGTCGGCGCCGTAAGTTATCAGCGGCACGGGCTACCGGAGTTCCAGTGGATCCGCAACAAGATCGCCAGCCAGGAGTACGGCAAGTTGCTCGCGATCGGTTCGATGCTGTGCCAGGACTGGAAGAAGTTCACGACCGGCACGTGGCGGCAGGTGCCCGACATCTCGCAGGGCGGGATGCTCAACGACTCAGGAAGCCATATCTTCGACATCATGCTGTGGACCACCGGGCTGCGGCCCAAAACTGTCTCGTGCATCCTGCGCGACAGGGGGACGCCAGTCGAGGTCGACTCCGTCACTTCGGTGGACTTCGAAGGCGGGGCGATCGCCTCGGTGTGCGTGATGGGTGAGGCGCCGACGTGGCACGAGCGCCACGTCGTCACGTTCGAGGGGGCGATCCTCACTTGGACCGATAACGTGCTCGAAGTACAGCCACGCGACGGCGAGAAGCAGACGATCGGCGACTGGCCGGAGGCGACGACGCCTGACAAGAACTTCGTCGACAGCATCCTCGGCCGCGCCAAGCCGCTCGCGCCGTTCGAGTGCGGCATGGACGTCGTGCGCATCACTCAAGCGGCCTATGCGTCCGCCGGAAACGGCGGGCTCCCGGCACCGTTCTAGCCATAATCCGGTCGATGCCAAAGATCGCCATGATCGGTGCGGGCAGCACCGTGTTCGCCAAGAATCTGATGGGGGACGTGCTCTCCTACCCCGAACTCGCCGACAGCCACATCGCGCTTATGGACATCGACGCTGAAAGGCTGAGGACGAGCGAGATCGTCGGGCAAAAGGTCAGGGAGGCGACCGGCGCGAAGGACGCGAAGATCACGTCGACGCTCGATCGGCGTGAGGCGCTGATCATCATGATCCAGGTCGCGGGCTATAAACCCGGCACGGAGATCGATTTTGAAATCCCCAAGAAGTACGGCCTGCGCGCGACGATCGCCGACACGCTTGGCATCGGCGGCATTTTCCGATCCTTACGCACCATCCCCGTTCTGCTTGACATCGCCAAGGACATGGAGGAACTGTGCCCGAACGCGCTGATGATCAACTACACGAACCCGATGGCGATGCTGTGTTGGGCCTTGAACCGTGGATCAAACATCAAGAACGTCGGGCTCTGCCACAGCGTGCAGGGGACTGCGGGCGAACTGGCGAGAGACATCGGAGTCCCGAAAGAGGAGATCTCGTACCTCTGCGCGGGCATCAACCACATGGCGTTCTATCTGCGCTTCGAGCGCAACGGCGTCGACCTGTATCCGCAGATCCGCAAGGTGATCGAAGAGGGGCGCGTGCCCGACAACAATCGCGTGCGCTACGAGATGCTCAAGTGGCTCGGCTACTTCGTCACCGAGTCGAGCGAGCACTTCAGTGAGTACTGCCCGCACTTCATCCGACGCGACGCTCCGGAACTGATCGAGCGGTTCAACATTCCACTCGATGAGTACATCAGACGGTGCGTCTTGCAGATCGAGGGCTGGGAGGCGCTGCGCAAAAAGATGGAGGGCGACGAACCGCTCGAGGTCAAGAAGTCGGTCGAGTACGGATCGACAATCATCCACTCGATGGAGACCGGCGCGAAGTCGGTGATCTACGGCAACGTCGACAACCAGGGGCTGATCGACAACCTTCCACGAGGATGCTGCGTCGAGGTGCCGTGCCTGGTGGACAAGATGGGAATCCAGCCGACGAAGATCGGTTCACTGCCACCGCAGTTGGCGGGGGTCATCATGACGAACGTCAACGTGCAGTCGCTGACTGTGGAAGCCTGCCTGACGCGCAAGAAGGAGCACGTCTACCAGGCCGCAATGCTCGACCCGCACACTTCGCAAGACCTGCCGCTGGATAAGATCCGCGCACTGTGCGACGATCTGTTCGAAGCGCACGGCGACTGGATCCCGCCGATGAACTAGCATTCCCCAGTAATGACTTCTGGTGGAGGCACGAAGCGCTAAGGGCCATAAAAAACGAGCTTCGTGAAGATAATGCGTCCATATTCGTCCGCCTCGAAGAGCAGACCCATCTCTCCGTCTTTCAACTGAGAGAGACAGGAGTACGCGGCAGAGCCTTCATAGACGACCGCCCATTTTGTCCAGCAACGCCCGTCGTCGTAGCTTATCTTCACGGTCATCCCTCTGCGCGCATTTGTGGAGGCAGGGTTGGAGAAATAGATCGTTCCCGTCTTGGAGCACGTTTCGTCGAAAATTTTAGCGCGGTCAAGTGGCTGTAGTTCAATGTGTCCGTGTACAAACTCCGGTGGCCAGGTTGCCCTACGGATGCTCGCTTGACAGATCGGTTCGATCAACTCTGGATCGTGATACTGGCTGACCCAATGCTCCCCTCCATCGGGACTGATCGAGATCTGCCGAGTCTTGCTCGCGCGGTCGTAGTTGCGTGAGTTGAGCATCAGCCATCCGTCGCGAAGTTCCACCACCTCGCACTCGTTGGTCTGGTCGTGCGGCGTCGAGCCGCCGATCTGCCACGTCTCGCCGTCGTCGTCGGAGTAGATCACGTGCGAGTAGTACTTCTTCGTGTCACGTTCGATGTGGTCGCAGGGGATCACTAGACGCCCAACGTGCGGCCCGCGATGAATCTGGATGCCTGCCCCCGGGCCCGTCGCGTACCACGTCCAGTCCCCGCGCTTGACTTCGGAAGTGATCTGCTTCGGCTTCGACCATGTCGCGCCGTCGTCCTTGCTCGAAGTTATCCAAACCTCGCGCGTGCCTTTTGATGTGCCGTTGATGATCTGCCCCTCGCCGTCCGTGCCGAGGTTGTGCGTCATCAATAAAAAGACTGTCTTCGTCTTCTTGTCAACCACGACGCAGGGGTTGCCACAAGTGTTCTTCTCGTCGTCCCAAATCGTCTGCATCGGGAGCCACGTCTTGCCTTCGTCCTTTGATCGGCGCAGAACGATGTCGATGTTGCCGCTGTCGCTGAGCCCGTTCTTGCGCCCTTCGCAGAACGCGAGCACGTCGCCGTTCGGTGCCATTGTCAGGCTCGGAATGCGGTACGTGTCATAGCCGCCCTGACCCGAGACGAAGACGTCGATCAGTTGGAGTCCGGGGGCCGCCAGCCCCTTGCGCACGTCGCCCTCGACCTTGAAATCGGTCACGCGCATGGTTGCACGGTGGGGCCTCAGCGCCACTGTGCGAAACAGCGGCGCACTATCTAGTTTGTACACGACAGATCCGCCGACGGAGATCGAAAGCGAATCCCCGATGTGCGTGCAGACGAGGTCGAACGGCTTGCCGCTTTGGATCACGATCTTGGCGTCCAAGAACTTGGGTTCGTCGGCCGAGAAGTGCGGCCCTTCGACGAACATCCGCCCATCCTGCCCGTCGCACCCGAGGTGGTCGGCACCGTCGAACACGACCGAGGCGGCCGTGCCGTCCAATTTGTCGAGCGATAGAGTGGCCCTTATCGTCCAGTCACCGTCTCCCAGCGTGGCGTCAGCGTAAAGGAAGTTCCCTGGCCCCTGGCCCACGACAGAGCCGCCCTCGACCATCCACGGCCTTGGCGCGAACCGGGCAGCGTCTGGGCGACCACCATCGACGACGGAGATGGTCATAGGCTGGACGATCATGAGGGCCACCAAGGAAAGCATCGCTCTCTCCATCCTACGGCAACCGCTCAGTCCACCGCAAGTTCAAACCTGACGGGCGTCATAACTTGTGATCCGATATTGGGGCAAAATGTCGGCGAGTGAAGAACTGGCGCTTTATCCTGTTCATCGTCGCAGCGCTCGCATCGGTCGCGTACTCGCTCCTGGCCCCGCCCGCCCAGGCGTTCCAGGATCCGAGCCTCGCGCGACTGATCTTCTTCCACTTGCCCTGCGCTTTCATCGCGACAGGCTTCATCGTGCTGTCCGCGTGGTTCGGCTTTCGCTACCTCTCGGAAGAGAAGATGGCGTTCGACGCCCGCAACGCGGCAACGACGGAACTCGGCGCGATCTTTGCCGCCCTCACGATGGCCACTGGAGTGCTGTTCAGCAAGTTCCAGTGGGGCCAGTGGTGGCAGAACGACCCGCGGCAGACTTCGTTCTTGATCGTGCTGCTCCTGTGTGCGGCGGGCGTCGCGCTGCGCGCGGGCGTCTCTGACGAACAGAAGGCGGCCAAGGCCTCGGCGGCCTACTCAGTCGCGACGGTGCTGCCGGGACTGTTCCTCATCTTCGTGCTACCGCGCATCCTCCAATCGTTCCATCCGTCGAACACGATCGTCAGCGGCGGCTTCAGTGGCGCGTACTGGGCCGGCATCTTCCTGGCGTTCGTCGTGATGGTCGCCGCGGCGCGGACCCTCTACGTCGAACGAACCCAAAAGGAACTCTCGAAATATGGACACTCTGATCCTTCTGATTCCCCCAGCCCTTATCCTCGTCGTCCTGTTGCTGTATCGAAGATCGATCAAGGGCAAGAGTAGCGCATAGTCCGCAAACCTGACGCGACTGGCCGACCCTGAGGATCGGCCAGGGACCACCGTCCCAACGAGCCGATTAAATGACTGACGCTCGGGGCCGCGGTGGCCTCGAGCGTCAAACTATTGACTTCGCGAATCAGAGGCGCAGGTCGACGATCCCGCTGACACCGACGCCGTCGACGGCCTTGATCTTCTTCGGGTCGGTGACCTTGAGCGAGTCGATCGGGATCAGGGCGCGAAGGTTGATCTCGCCGAACATGCTGACTTCGGGAGAAGCGACCGCCTGGACCTTTTGCACGTTGACCTTGGCCCCCATGATCTGGGCCGCACCGATCGCACCGCGCGCGTGCACACCGACCGTGATGATCGGAACAACCTTGGTGAAACTCCTGCTCGTGTCCGTGTGGTTGGTCAGTTTGTTGAACTCCTTGTTGATCTGCGGTCCGAACTGTTTGACCGCTGCCCCCACACCGAGGATCTTGATGGCCTGCTTGAGTTGGGGCGCTGCGAGCGCCGTCAGGGCGACGAGCGTGACCGCGACGGCGGCGATTCGAGCGAGGTTCTTCTTCATGGTAGTCATGCTCCTGATAGTTTGACGCGCCACGCGCGTCCCGCGTGCCGTCGAAAGGGACCCCATGGGCAAAAACGAAGGCGGCCCCGGCTTGCACCGGGGCCGCCCTGCTGTGTCGGCTTCGAGTCCGTTAGAACTTGAAGGAGACCTGCGTTCCGAACATACCGCCCTTGTAGCGGTTTGCGCCGAACGGGTCGATTTCCAGTCCGTTGAAGAACGAACGCCCGCCCTGGCCCTTGTAGTCAATGTCACTGAACATGTAAGTGAACTTGACCATGGTCGAGTCGCTGGCGTTGTAGTTCAGGCCGATCGTGTACCACTGCTGCTCAGGGTTTGCGCCCGTGAGGTCCCAGTTGGCCACTTCGTATCCGAGGTCCATGTCCCAGGCCGAGTTGAGGCCGTAGTTCAGACCGACGCGATACGAGTTGATCGACTCGTTCTTCATGATGGGGATTCCGAACAGACCGGCGTTGTCGCTCGCGCCGTCAAACGACGCGACGCTGCCCATCAGTTTCAGGTTGTTGGATGCCTTGAACCAGGCGCCACCGCCGAAGCCTTCTACATTGGCAGGGTTCCAAGCCGTACCGAGACGGCCCCAGCTACCGAACGCGCCGAAGTTGCCTTCCACGCGAGCATAGCCGCCGTCGACGCCCCAGTTGCCACCGTCATAGGAGGCCCATGCGGCGACCGCCGTGTTGTCGTCGGACAGCACGTTCGACGTGTTCATCGAGAAGTTCGTCTGAGCGAACGTCCCGTAGACCTTGATGTCGCCGAAGTGGACGTTGACCTCGCCGCCGAACGTGTTCTGGCGGTTGATGCCCGCGTCGATGTTCTGGCTGTCCTGCCACAGATAGACGCCCCTGACGGAACCGATGTCGCCAAGTTTGACCTTGAGTTCGGTTCCGAGCGTGTCCATCGCTTCGAACGAGCCATTGCCGAGGTCGTGGACCATCGCGTTCAGGCCGAGGCTGCTGAAGCCGGTGGCCGTGACGCTGGTGCCCGCGCGGCCGTAGAAGGCCGTCAGGTCAGCGCCGCCGAAGCCGAAGTCCAGCATCGCTCCGTCCATGATGTACGCGCCGTCGTCCCAGCGCGAGTTCGAGTAGAACTCGGTCGTGTCCTGCCTTTGGAGGAAGAACATGCCGCTCTTGTGGCGATAGCGACCGACGGTTGCCGTGAAGCCCTGGCCCGCGACGCTCGTGTCGATCGTCGCGTTCATCTCGTCGAGGTACATCGACGCTTCGTTGTTGCTGTCGAAGCCGTTGCCCTGACTGAGCTCCGCTCCGTCACCGAAGGCGGAGGAAGAGCCAAGACCGTTCGTCTCCGAACCCAGCATGTTGTTGAAGTTCATCGACGCCTTCCACTTCACGTTGTCGCCGGCCTTGCCGGAGAGCGTCGTGTTGAACTCGTGGAAGACGGACAGGTCGCGCGTCATGCCGACATGCGCGCCCTCATAGGACGTGCCGTCGTGGCCGAAGCCGAAGATGCGGCCGCCGGGCGACATGCCGAACTCGCCGTCGGTGCTGTGGCCAGCAAGGACGACGACGTTGCCGTCACCGTGGATCTCGATGTTGCCCTTCCTGTTCTCGAGGTTCTTGACCCTCATGTCGAGGTCGGAGAGATCCTTCTTCATCGCGTCCATGTCGACGCCGAGGCCGGCCAGTTCCTTCTCGAACTCACCAGCGAGGCGCTTCATCTGCGCGATGTCGTTGCCCCAGGAGGACATGCTGTCGACCTTCGACTGAAGATCGCTGACCTGCCTCTTGAGCGCGTTGAAGTCGGCCGACGAGACGTCGCCGCCACCAGACGGTCGGTTCTTGAGAGCATCGATCTGCGACTGCAGAGAAGCGATCGCAGAGTCCAGGCTGTTGTGCTTGGCCATCATCATCATGTAGAGCTGATTGATGGCGGCGGCGAACTCGGCGCGGCTCATGGGCCGTGCGGGGCGATAGAGACCGTCCGGGTAACCGTACAGAATCTTGCCTTTCAGGTTCGCCAGCGCTTCGTATGCCCAGTGGTTGTCCGGAATGTCCGGGAAGTTTGTTTGCGCAATGGCGGGCGTCACGAGGCCGATGCCTAGGACGACGCCAATCGCAAATTTGAGCGTGCGATTCATATTTCGCTGATTCTCCTGTGATTTCTCACATACAGAAACAGTCGATCGCTTGGGGGGACCGAATAAGGCAAAGAGCCTGACTAACTTTCCTTCAGTTCCGTGTCTTGCCTAAGCCGCTTCGGTCACAGCCTAGCGACGCATCCTGCGTCTGCATTTGTACCAGGGCGTACCCCAGTACGCGTCCATTATGAACCGTTTGGGGGACCATTGCAACCCCAGGCTTGGCCCACGGTGGGGCTAATGCCGAAATTAGGTTCAAACCGTACCTAGCCGCGGATGGCTTCCAGCAACCTTTTTGTCTGTTCCTCGACCAGCCCCCTGTCTCCTCTGGACTCGACGTTCAGGCGGATGACCGGCTCGGTGTTGCTGCCACGGAGGTTGAAGCGCCAGTCGGAAAACTCCACGCTCAGGCCGTCCGTCCTGTCGACGGTTCCGTCACCGAACTGAGCCTCGACCCTCGCGAGCACCGACTTTACGTCCTTCACTCGGCTGTTGATCTCGCCCGAGCAAGGATATCTCTCCTCCATGTCGCCGACGAGATCGTAAAGTCTCGTATCGCGGTCGCTCAGGAGTTGGAGGATGAGAAGCAGCGGCACCATGCCGCTGTCGCAGTACCAGTTGTCGCGGAAGTAGTGGTGCGCGCTCATCTCGCCGCCGTAGACGGCGTCCTCCCTGCGCATCATCTCTTTGATGAACGCGTGGCCGGACTTGCACATGACTGCGCGCCCGCCGGCGCGTTTGACGATCTCGAGCGTGTTCCACGTGAGCCGCGGGTCATAGACGATCGTCGCGCCAGGGTGCTTCTGCAAGAGCGCCTCCGCGAGCACGCCGACGATGTAGTACCCCTCGATGAACCGTCCTGCGTCGTCAAGAAAGAAGCAGCGGTCATAGTCGCCGTCCCAAGCGACGCCGAAGTCGTGGTCGCTCTTGATGAGCGCTTGTCTGATGTCCGCGCGGTTTTCTTCAAGGATAGGGTTGGGCACTCCGTTCGGAAAGTTGCCGTCCGGTTCGAACTGCATTTCCGTCACGTCGATCGGCAAGTGTCTTGCGAGCCTGCGCATGGCGATGCCCGCTGCGCCGTTGCCCGCCTTGGCCAGTACTTCGAGGGGTCGCATCTTTGCCGGGTCGCAAAACGTGAGCAGGTGCTGAATGAAGTCGTCGTAGACGTCTCTTTGTTCTTTGCTCCCTGCACCGTTCCTCTCCCACTTGCCCTCGTGCGCGCGCCGCTCGATCTCGCCGAGCCCTGAGTCGCTACTGATCGGCCGGCTCTCTGCGCGCACCATTTTCATGCCGTTGTCCTGCGGCGGGTTGTGGCTGGCCGTGATCATCACGCCGCCGTCGAACCCGTAGTGGGCCGTCGAGAAGTAGATCATTTCGGTTCCCACAAGGCCGATGTCGGTGACGTCTACGCCTGCTTCGTTGAGACCCATGGTGAGCGCGTCGCTGAGGTCTGGGCCGCTCAGACGGATGTCGTGCCCGACGACGACCTTCTTTGCCCCGGTCTCGTCCGCGTAGGCGCGTCCGATCCGGTAGGCCAGGTCGGGGTTGAGTTCCTCGGGCACCCGCCCACGCACGTCGTAGGCCTTGAAGCAAGGGTAGTAGGCGCCCATCGGTTCAAAGGTACCCTCAGACGCCATGCCAGCCAAACTGATCGGAGCCCACATGCCCGCCGCGGGCGGGCTGTGGAACGCGGTTCGGAACGGCAAGGCGATCGGTTGTACGGCAGTCCAGGTCTTCACCTCGAGCCCCCAGATGTGGAAGGCCAAGGAGGTCACAGATGATATGGTCTCCAAACTATCCGAGGCGCTCAAGGAGACCGGCATCGGCACTCACATCGTGAGCCATGACTCCTATCTGATCAACCTGGCTGCTCCCGCAGACGAACTCAGGGAGAAGAGCACCGAGGGACTCAAGCGAGAGATCGAGCGGTGCTCCAAACTGCGGATCCCGTTCGTCGTCTCGCACATGGGTGCCCACGTCAAGCAGGGCGAGGAGGTGGGGCTCAAGAGGGTCGCGGAGGCAACGAAGCGCATCCTCAAGGAGACCCCGGACGACGTGACCCTGCTCATGGAGACCACTGCGGGACAGGGGACGTGCCTGAACTACAGGTTCGAGCACCTGGCCACCATCCTGGACCTGCTCAAGGGGCACAAGCGGCTCGCGGTGTGCCTGGACACCTGCCACATCTTCGCGGCCGGGTACGACATCCGCACCAAGAAGGCGTACGAAGAGACGTTCCAAGAGTTTGACCGTTTGGTTGGATGCGACCGGATTAAGGCGATCCACTGCAACGACAGCAAAAACCCTCTTGGGAGCCGCAAGGACCGGCACGAGCACCTGGGCGACGGCGAGATCGGCGCGACGGCCTTCCAGTGCCTGGTCGGAGACAAGCGCTTTGAGAACACACCGATCCTCGTAGAAACACCGGACGCCGACGCCATGCACGCTACGAACGTCAAGCGATTGTGGCAGTGGACGAAAAAATAGCGGGCGTCCGCCCTTGTTCCTGGCATACCTCTTGCGTACAATGTCGGCATCGAAATCGGGACAACGATAGTCTTGATGGAGTGAGGCACGTACAATGGCGTACAAGAGAATCTATTCAACGTTGATGGCAGAGGTGGAGCGCATCCTCCTCACGAAGTGGGACCCTATCCACGTGAAGGGCTACCCGATGGCAGAGGGCGAGTATCTAAGTTATGCAGGCATCGTTACGGGCATGCTCGTCCGCGGAACGACGGCGAGCGCAGTCGCCGAATATCTGAGCAGCGTCGAGACGGACAGGATGGGCCTGAACGGAAACCCGCAACACTGCACACCCGCGGCGCAGGATTGTTGCAGCCTGATGGACTGACAAAAAAGAGCCGCCCCGGCGGAGAGGACAGACCGGGAGCGGCAGATCGCTTGTCTAGTCGTCGCCTTCCATCAGCCCAAAAAGCACTGGTCGGCGTCGCTTTCGCTGTCGTGGTTAATCCACGTCCGCGAAGCGATTCCCCAGGTATTCCTCTGTGATAAACTCGGTTGTCCCGTACGTTGGAGAGGCGGTGGGCAGCCATGGCAACGACGCCTGAGAGAATCGCCCGTGCATTTAAGACAGGCCCTGTGGAGAGGGCCTTGGCGTGCGTGTTCTTGGACGAACTTGGCTGGCACAAGTGCGAGGACGCAATCGCGACTGACGGCGCCCACCGGTTGTTGCCCCCAGGAGAGGAGTCGGACTTCGGCATCCGCGTTGAGCCAGACCAGGGCGGTGAGGTCGTCACGCTCTCGGTGAACCGTGGGCCCGACAAGTACTCGCTCCGTATCGACCGCTCAGCGCCCGCGCCTTCTGCCCTCGAGCGGCTCGCGCTGCTCCGTATCGAGCCGTCCGTCTGCGAGGGGCCAGACCGTGAGAGCGCTCTGAAGCAGTGCTTCGACAATGACGCTCTTGCCAAGGCGTTCCTCGCCGATTACTCGCGTCTGTTCGAAAAGTACCGGCACAGAGTCGAGTCGAGGGGGCCAGACGCCTTCCTCAATAGGTTCCTCTCCCGCGTCTTGCTGATCCGGTTCCTCCAGACCAAGGGTTGGTTCGCCTACGACGGGCAGACCGCGTACCTGCAGGCGCTCTACAGCGACTGGAAGAAGAGCCCGGGGCCGCACCTCTTCTATCAGAGGTTGGCGCTCGTGTTCTTCCACGCCCTCGACGAGCCACGCAACGATGCCCGGGCGATGATCAGGGACCTCGTCGGCACCGTGCCCTACATCGGTGGCGGAGTGTTCTCGCCGGAACAGTTCGAACAGGAGTTCCTCTCACCGCGCGGGGCTGCGATCATCCCCGACGAGATCTTCGAGGACCTGCTCGGCCCACGCGGGCTGCTCACGCACTACGACTTCACAGCCAACGAGGGCAGGCCGGGCGAAAACGTCGTCGCGATCACGCCCATGGGGGCCGTACTAGAAGCGTTCCTCGCCGGGAATGATGAGCCGCACATGCTCGACACTGCGACGCTGCGGCTCCTTTGCCGCAACGTCGTCGCGGACCACCTCGGGACGCGGCACGCGATCGAACTTCCCAAGAACAGGGAGGCGCTCTCGCACTGGCGGGACGAACTGCGCGACCTGCACGTCATCGACGGGGAGTGCCGCTCAGGCTCGTACCTCGTCGCAGCGCTTGAAGAACTGACCGACCTGACGATGAGCATCGAGGAGGCGCTCGGCACGTCGCCTCGGCGGTCGGAGGTGAAACGGCGCATCTTGACTGACAATCTGCGCGGACTCGTAAAGAACGACCTGGCTGTGCAGGTCTCCCGCTTCCGGCTCGCGCTCGCTACACTTGCCGACGAACGCGAGCCCACACCCTTGCCCGACATTCGTCCGGTCGTGCGCAAGGGTGGGATGCTCGGCACCAGGCACGCGGGTGTGACCCTGCCTCCCGAGGGGCCGCGCACCGAGTACAAGGCGAGCTTTGAATGGGATCCCCGGCGTCGAATGCGCAACCCCGCCCTTCGGCTCGGCTGTCTTAAGACGATCGCCGCGTTCCTCAACTCCGAAGGTGGGACGCTCTACATAGGCGTCGTCGACAGCGGCGTGCCGGTCGGCATTGCGGACGACCTAGCGATGTTCGACGACGTTGACCCCGAGGACACGTTCCACAACCGCTTCAGGGAGATGCTAAAGAACCACCTCGACCCGATCCCGCTCAATGACGTCACGCTCTCCTACCGGATGATCAACGGCCTCACGGTAGCGGCGGTCGAAGTGCAGCCCTTCGACGGAGTCACCTATCTGGCGTACCGAGACCGCTCGGGGCAGCGCGTCGAGTCCGTGTTCGTCCGCGACGGCAACCGCACGCTCGAACTGCGCGGTCGCGACCGGGACCGGTTCGTCGTCAAGCGCAACTCCTAAGCCGTATACTCGCACCAAATGTTGGAACGAGGCGTCTACCCTGCGGCCGTCACACCGATGGACGCAAACGGTGGGATCGACGAGCCATCGGTCGCGCGGTTGCTCGCTTATTTCGAGGCGGCGGGGTGCAGCGGCGTCGTGCTGGCCGGCACCAACGGTGAAGGGCCCTCGCTTTCGGCGCCAGAAAAGCGCGACCTCCTGCGCCTCGCCAGCACGTGCTGCGGCGGGCTGCAACTCGTGCTCGGCATCGCGACCCCGAGTTTCGATGAAGCGCGCTGGTCGTGCGAGCAGGCCGCCAAGAACGGCGCGGTCGCTGTGCTCGTCATGGCACCTTCTTACTTCCGGGCCGCAACCGAGGACGGAATCGCGCTTTGGTTCGAGCGACTCGCTGATGAGAGCCCCTGTCCGATCCTCGCCTACAACTTCCCAAGGATGACCGGGTTTACGATGTCTGCCGACTTCGTCGGCCGCCTTGCCTCGCACCAGAACATCGTCGGCTTCAAGGACTCCAGCGGCGAACCGGCTAACATCCCCTCCTTTGCGACCGCCGCCGAGGGCAAGCGGCTGTTCGTCGGCGACGAGACGCTGCTGATGGACGCGCTGGAGGCGGGCTGGACCGGGACGATCAGCGGCGCGTCGAACTGTGTGCCGCAGTGGCTCTCTCGTATCGTGCGCGAGGCCGATGCGAACGCGTTCCAGGTCTTGCTTCCAGTTCTTCGCGCGATCCGCTCACAGACACAGCCCGCTACTAACAAGGCCGTGCTGCACGCGCTCGGTGTTATCAGTACTCCCCATCCGCGCCTTCCGCTCATGGCGACTGACCCGACTGCGGTGCTTTCGGCACTCGAAGAGCACCTCGGGATCACCGCGAAGAACCTCGCGCTGTCGTGACTTCTCGCTAGATGACGACCAGGTTTTCGTCCGTGCTCGGGTAACTGCCGAGCAGCACGGTCTCCAGCGCGAACTCCTTGATCTCCTCGATCGCCGCTGCGACGTGCGGGCTGGTGTGGTGGTCGGCGCAGTCCACGTAGAAGATGTACTCGAACGACGCCCGCTGAGCCGGCCGCGACTCGATCATCATCAGGTTGACGCCGTTGCGCTCGAAGGCACCCAGCACCGTGTACAACTGGCCCGGCTTGTTGCGCAGCGAGAACATGAGCGACGTCTTGTCGCGACCGCAGGGCGCAGGCTCGTTGTAGCCGACGATCACAAACCGCGTCGAGTTGCGCGGGCGGTCTTCGATGTGTTCCTCCAGCACGTCGAGGCCGTAGAGTTCCGTGCAGAGTTTGTTCGCGATCGCTGCGCCCTTGATGTCCTCGGACGCCATCTGTGCCGCACGTGACGTCGGGGTGACGTTTACCACCTCGACTCGGGGCATGTGCGTCCTGACCCAGATCCTGCACTGGTTGTAGGGCTGCGGCCCGGCGTAGACCCGCTCAATATCGTCGGTCTTGGCTGCCTTCGACGCAAGGCAGTGGTGGATGGGCACGAACGTCTCGGCGCAGATCCGGACGTTGGTCTGCGGGAACATGTCCAGGGTCTCCGGCACCACTCCGAAGATCGAGTTCTCGATAGGCACGACGCCGTAGTCTGCGCGGTTGTGCTCGACGGAGCGAAACACGTCCTCGATGGTGTCGACGGGCATGAGCGACGTGCTGCGACCGAAGGTCTCTATTGCCGCCATGTGGGAATAGGTCCCTTCCGGCCCCCAATAGGCGACGCACATCGCACGCTCGCTGGCGCGCGCCGCGCTGATCACCTCGCGAAAGATCGCGACGACCTGCTCGTGCCGAAGAGGGCCGACGTCGGCCGACTTGATGCGCTCGTAGATCTGGCGCTCCCGCTCTGGGGTGAAGAACGGCTTGCCGTCGGAGCCCTTGAGCCTTCCAATCGCCTGCGCGAGGCCCGCCCTCTCGCGCAGAAGTTCGATCATCTGGCGGTCGATCTTGTCGATCGACGCCCTGATCTCGTCCATTCCTTCCGGTCCGGCGTGTTCGTCTGCCACCAGCCGGATTATGACCGGAGCAAGACCCACGCATAGGCTAAACTTAAGAGCCACTTGGCGCAAGACTTTCGAGATACCTTTCGTTTCGACTTGACGGGGCTGGTCAGTGTCATCGACGTCCTACTGGTCGCTTACGTCAACTATAGGATTCTCAAACTGGTGAGGGGGAAGCGCGCGTGGCGCATCGTCGTCGGGATCTTCGTGTTCGTTGTCGCGCTGGTGGCGAGCGACTACCTGCAATTGCACACTCTGCACTGGATGCTTGACAAGGCCGCTCTGCTTGCCCCGGTGGCGCTCGTCATCCTCTTCCTTCCCGAACTGCGACAGGCGGTCGAGGGGTTTGGAAGGCTCGGCGGGTGGACCGAGCGGCTGATCTCCAGCCAACTGCCGATGGAGAGCAGCACCGTACAGGAACTGTGCAAGGCGATCGAGGAGATGTCAGAGCACAGGGTCGGTGCGCTGATCGCGATCGAACGCAGCACGAGCCTCCAGCAGATCGCCGACACGGGAATCCCCGTGCACGCGCGCGTGACGGCCCCGCTGATCGGAGCGATCTTCTACCACGGAAACCCGCTGCACGACGGGGCGGTGGTCATCCGCGGCGACCGCGTGGTCTCGGCCGCCTGCCAACTGCCGATGAGCGACAGCGACGCCATCCCCGGGCACTACCACATGCGGCACCGCGCGGGGATCGGCATGAGCGAAAACTCCGACGCGATCGTCCTCATCGTCAGCGAGGAGCGCGGCGAGATCTCCGTCGCGGTCGAAGGCGAACTCACCGTGGCGGACAGCGCGTTCGACCTCAAGGAGCTGCTCGAGCGCGAACTCGCCGGACAGACCCGGGAGAAGAAGCGGCGCAAGAAGCGGAGACCAAAGCGCCGGGCTGAGGAGGTCGTCAAGCAGTGACGAGGATGTTCCGATATCTTCGGTCCAAGCGCGACGACATCCTTCTTTTCGCTGCGTCGCTGGCGATTTCGCTCGTGCTGTTCATCCAGGTGCAGAGTTCGATGGTGCCCGACAAGGAGCGGGAGTTCGACGTGCCCTTGACTTTTTCAAACGCGCGCACCGACCTTTCTGTCCTGCAGGCCCCTCGTACTGTCAAAGTCGTCGCTTCGGGCTCGCAGTCCGCGATCGATAGCCTGGACACATCGCGCGTCCGCGCATTTGTCGACCTGGCCGACGCAGCGCCGGGAAGGCACCGTTTTCCGATCGAGGTCACCGGCCCACTGCGGCCGGGGCTGACGTTCACGACGACACGGCCGGTCGCCGACATGAGCATCGAGAGAAAGATCCACCGGAAGTTGGCCGTGGAACTCCACACAGTCGGCACGCCGCCGCTGAACTACAGGTTCGACGGGGCGGCGCCCACCCCGGACATAGTTGACGTCTCCGGTCCTGAATCGATCATAGGCGACGTCCGTCACGTGCGCGCGATCCTCGACCTCAGCCTCATCGCGCCCAACAAGCCGATCATGGTCGACCTTGAGGCGCTCGACGATTCGGGGAGGCCGGTGCCTCTCATCAACTTCGATCCGTCCAAAGTGCTGCTCAACCCTGCGGTTTCGATCGGACCGAGCCGGCGCAGCCTGCTCGTCACACCGGTCTTTCGCGGTCATCCGCCCTTCGGCTACAAAGTCATTGACTATACGGTCACTCCGAGCCAGGTCGACACGACAGGCGAAAGTTCCAACGTCTCGCGGCTGACGACTGTCGACACGGAGCCGATCGAACTCGGCGAGGTGCGATCGACCACCACCTTCACGGTCAAACTCCTGCTGCCCGATGGGCTCAGCGCCGCGAACGGCGACGAAGTCCAAGTGACCGTCAGCATCGCGCGCTCCTAGGCTCTGCTATGCTTGCGCGTAGTGCCCACGATTGAGATCCGGACGATCACCAGCAAAGAGGCCGACGCGTTCCTGCGACTGTTGTGCGACGTCTTCGACCTCGATTTCTCCCGGGCACGATCGGTGTTCTTCAAAGAGCCGATGTTCGACCTGGGGCGCAAATGGGCGCTCTTTGCAGACGGCGAAATGGTCACGATCTTGACGACGACCCCCCTCGTCTTCGGCTGGGGTCGCGCGTTCGGCATCGCCGGGGTCGCGACCAAGAAGCAGTACCAGCGCAGGGGCTATGCGCAGAGATTGATCGAGACCGTCACTGAGCACGCGACTAAGCGGGGGGAAACGGGAGCGATGCTCTTCGCCCACAGCGAGTCTCTCTATCGCCGCGCGGGGTTTGAGACTATCGACGAGGTCGTGAGAGGGCCGATCGTCGCGGATATGGTGCACGAGCCGCCTGACCCGATCCCCTACGAGCAGATCAAGCCGATTTACGCTTCGTGGTCTGACGAAGACCCCGCACGGCTCCGCCGCGACGAGCGTCGCTGGAACTACTGGCGCTGGATCCTGCGCACGTGCGAGATCGCTCCGGGCGGGTACGTGTGCGTCGAGCCCTCCTTGTGCCGCGAGGCGATCGTGACGCCCGGGCTCTCGGAATGGCCCGTGATGCCGGGCTCCTCCTGGCTCGGCCTGGAGTCGCTGACTAAGTCGATCGGCGTACCGCTACACTCGAGCGAGCACGACCTCTTCGTGATGGCGCGCGGCATGCCGGTTCAGCCGCAGATGTTCATGACGGACCAGTTCTGAGCCAAGGGGTAACCTGGCGGTCCGATGATCGCTCAGGCGCATACGGCGACGCTCGCCGGAATAGACGCGCTACCGGTCGTAGTAGAGGTGGACCTGCAAGGGGGACAGCCGTTCTTCGTTATGGTTGGGCTGCCCGACAAGGCCGTGCAAGAGTCGCAGGAACGGGTCTATACGGCGGTGCGCAACAGCGGGCTCTCGTTTCCGAGCAGCCGAATCGTGTGCAACCTCGCGCCCGGCGACATCCGCAAGGAGGGCCCCGCGCTCGACCTCGCCATTGCGGTCGCGATCCTGGCGACCAACGGACAAGTCCCCACGCGCGAACTGCAAGAAACGGTCTTCGTCGGCGAACTCGGTCTCGACGGCGCGCTACGGCGCATCGATGGGGCTGTGAACATCGCGCTGATGTGCCACAAGACCGGGATCAAGCGGCTCGTGCTGCCGCGAAAGAACGCGGCCGAGGCCGCCGTCGCCGAGGGTGTGGACGTCTATGGCGTCGACACGCTGACGGACGCGGTCGAACTGCTCAACGGCTCGCTTCAGTTCCAGCCGTTCGAGCACGACGTCTCTGCGCGGACGCACCTGCCAAAGTACGACGTCGACTATAGCGACGTCAAGGGGCAGTCGCACGCGATCCGTTCTTTAGAGATCGCCGCCGCAGGCGGACACAACGTGCTGATGACCGGCCCGCCGGGCAGTGGCAAAACGATGCTCGCGCGCCGCCTGCCGACCATCATGCCGCCTCTCCACCTGGACGAGAGCATCGCGGTGACGCGCATTTATTCGGCGTGCGGAGAGATGCGCGGGCGCGAGGGGCTCGTGTGGGAGCGGCCGTTCCGCGCGCCGCACCACACAACCAGTTACGCCGCGATCGTCGGTGGAGGCAAGAACCCGAAGCCGGGCGAAGTCAGCCTCGCGCACCACGGCGTGCTTTTCTTGGACGAAATGCCGGAATATAACCGCGAAGTGTTGGAGGCACTGCGCCAGCCGCTCGAAGACGGGATCGTCAGCGTCGCGCGCGTGCAGGCCACGATGACGTTCCCCGCCGAGTGCATCCTGGTCGGAGCGATGAACCCGTGCCCGTGCGGCTACAAGGGCTACCCCGAAGCGAAGTGCATCGGCGCGGCGCAGTGCGAAAAGTACGCGGGCAAAGTCAGCGGTCCGCTGCTCGACCGCATCGACCTGCACATCGTCGTGCCGCGCCTTAAGCCGGAAGAACTGATCGACAAGCCGACTGGCGAACCGAGCGAATCGATCCGGGAGCGCGTGGTCGCTGCACGCGAACAGCAGCACAAACGGCTCGGCTCACAGCGCACCAACGCGAAGATGGCGCCGCGAGAAGTTCGCGAGGTCGTGGAGATGGACGACGAGTGCAAGGACTTTATGAAACTGATGTCGGCGCGCATGAACCTCTCCGCACGCGTCTTCGACCGCATGCTGAAAGTTGCGCGCACCATCGCCGACCTCGCCGGGGAGGAAAAGGTCACCAAGAGGCACTTGAGTGAAGCCGTGCAGTACCGCAGCACGACGCAGTAGCGCCTAGCCGACTTGTGACGCCAAGACCTCGCGGCCCTTCGCGATCGCTTCGTCGAGTTTTCCAGGATCCTTCCCTCCAGCGGTTGCAAAGTCCGGCCTCCCGCCACCGCCACCGCCGGCGACGACAGCCATCGCCTTGACGAGGTTGCCGGCGTGCGCACCCTTCGCCTTTGCGTTGTCGCCCACCTTGCATACGAACGTCAGTTTGCCGTCGGCAGCCACCGTGACCACTGCTACCCGGTCGGGCTGGCCGTCGACGAGACGGTCGGCTACAAGTTGCGCGTCCTTCGGTTCGGCATCCTCCAACTTCTCGACCGCGAACTGCACTTCGCCGACCGAATCGACCTGCGTCTGACCTCCGCCCTGCGCCGCCAGGCGCTCTCGCTTGCGCTTTTCTTCCTTCAGGTTTTCCAGGGTCTTTTCCACTGAGCGCAGCAGTTCGTTCGGCGAGGATTTGAGCAGGACTGAGGCCGCTTCTATGACATTTCGCTGCTCCTGCGCCCAGTTATACGCACCGTGTCCGGTGACGGCCTCAATGCGCCGTACGCCGCTCGCAGCCGACGACTCTGAGACGATCTTGAACAGCCCGATCTCGCCTGTGTTGCCCACGTGGATCCCGCCGCAGAGCTCCCGTGAGAAGGAGGGTTCGCTCGGCTTCATCCCACCCACCTGCACCACACGCACGCGGTCGGCGTACTTCTCACCGAACAGTGCCATGGCGCCCATTTCGCGCGCGTCTGGGAGCGGCACGTCCTCATAGATGTGCATGGGCTGCGCCCCCAACGTCCGCTCGTTGACGATCCTCTCGACCGATGCGATCTCGTTTTCCGTCAGCGCGTGTCCGTGCGTAAAGTCGAAACGCAAATGGTCGGGCGCGACGAGCGAGCCTGCCTGCGTGACGTGCGTCCCAAGCACCTCGCGCAGAGCAGCGTGCAACAGGTGTGTCGCGGTGTGGTTGCGTACGATATCCTTTCGCCGCTTTTCGTCCACTTGCGCGTCCACGTTCTGCCCTTTGATCGCTTCGGGATCGACGTCGCCTTCGCAGAGGTGGACGAACACGCCGTCCCTCTTCTGCACATCGACGACCTTGAGTTCGAAGTCTTTGCCTTTGATCGTTCCCGTGTCGGCGACTTGACCGCCGCTCTCGGCATAGAACGGGGTGACGTCCAGTGCAACGATCAGCGTTCCTTCGCCAGCAGCGCGCGCGCCGGTGACAGTCGTTCGCTCGTGCGTGGATGCGTAGCCGGTGAACTCGCTCGGCACATTGACAAGTGCCTTCCCGGAATCGACGCCCCCGTAGACCGTGTCCATGCCTGAGCCTGACCTCGATCGCTCTTGCGCCTCGGTCAGCGCAGCGAGGTAGCCCTCATAATCGACTTTGAAACCTTGTTCGGATGCGATCTCCAACGTGACCTCGAAAGGAAATCCAAACGTATCGTAAAGGCGGAACGCTGATTCGCCGCTGAGCGTTTTATTCCGTGATTTGCGCACAGCGGCGAGTTCTTCAGCAAGGATCTCCGTGCCTTGTTCGAGCGTTCTGCGGAACTGCTCCTCTTCGTTCTTGAGCGTCTCCTG
>OBLQ010000184.1_pt1 | contig 22758 bp, 18 predicted proteins | sample 1519881 | NCBI WGS metagenome assembly OBLQ01 (sample SAMN01911456, study PRJEB22533) | soil metagenome | biome: Soil | place: Malaysia | collected 2012-04-30 | depth DG_metagenome m | reverse complement strand
AAGCCTTGAAAGCCTCGGAATGGCTCTCCGGACGGCTGGTTGAGTTGAAGGCAAAGTTAAGAGCTTCCGAAGATGCACTGCAAGACTATGCGGCAAAGAATTCCATTCTGTTCATTCAGAATGCAGTAAACGCTCAGGCGCAGAGCATGGCCAATGCTCGCCTGGAACAGCTTGAAGAAGAGTACACCAGGGCCCAGGCTGACCGCGCCCAGAAAGAGGCTCAGTACAGTCTGGTCCAGGCAGGAAAGGTGCAGGACCTGCCAGGAATTCTTGACAACAGGCTTATACAAACACTCGAGCAGGACCTCTCAAACCTGAAGCGGCAATATTCCGAACTGACAGCCACTGTGAAACCAGGCTACCCGAAAGCGATGGCCCTCAAGCAGCAGATTGACACGCTCCAGGCAAATCTCGACCACCAGAAGCAGGCCCTGACGCAGAACATAGCGCAGCAGTACGAGGCCGCCGTAGTGCGGGAAAAATTCCTCAATCAGCTGATCAGTCAGCAGGAGAGTCTGGTGGACGTCGTCTCTCAAAAGACGATTCAGTACAACATTCTGAAGCGCGAGGTTGACACGAATCGCTCATTGTACGATGGTGTGCTGCAAAGGATGAAAGAAGCCCAGGTAGCCGCAGGATTGAACGCCAGCAACATCATGGTGGTTGATCCGGCACAGGTACCCAAAGGGCCGGCCAAACCCCGCGTCATCCTCAACCTCGCCCTGGGCTTCATCCTGGGTCTGAGTCTGGGCGTCGGCCTGGCATTCCTGCAGGAATACCTGGACAATACACTCAAGACGCCCGATGAAGTGGAGTCCCTGCTTCGCCTGCCATCGCTTGGCCTCATCCCATCGGTCCATCTGATTGGTCCGTCAAAATCATCGGAACGGGGAATCACCACCATCGGGAATGGGTCCAATGGTTCTTACGGCCTCGCTTTGCAGAAAGACCCTACGGCTGTTGAGGCTTTTCGCTCGCTGCGAACATCAATTCTGTTGTCGGCCAATCCCGTCCCCAAAGTACTGCTTGTAACCAGCGCTCTTCCTGGCGAAGGCAAGACCACCACCGCTGTAAACCTGGGCGCAACTCTTGCCAGCCTTGGCAGCAAGGTTCTGATTGTGGATTGCGATATGCGGCGGCCCTCCTGCCACCGGGCAGCAGGAGTAAAGAATAGTCCGGGGTTTGTCCAATGCCTGACGGGACGAGTCCCGCTGTCAGAAGCCATTTTGCCGGTCAACGGAGTTCCCAATCTTTCCGTCATTCCCTGCGGACCCATCCCTCCCAACCCGGCGGAAGTGCTGTCGTCGCCTCTGACAGCGGATTTGCTGAGGAGGCTGCATACAGAATTTGAGTATGTCCTCGTAGATTCTCCGCCCATCTTGAGCGTGGCAGACAGCCGGATCCTTGCTACTATCACCGACGCAGTGGTCCTGGTTACCCGGGCCTATGAAACGCCCTATGAGGTTGTTCGAAGGGCACGGGCATTGCTCTACGGGGCCGGGGCGCGCATTCTGGGTGTGGCCCTGAATGACGTCCATATACACAAGTCAAGTTACGGCGGCAAGTACGGCTACTACCAACAGTATGGTTACGGCTACGGAAGCGATTACAGGGCCAATAGACCGGAGGCTTAATCAGTCGGACCCCGTGCCAACACTTAACCTGGCCAGACAGCCGGAGTGTTGAACAACGGGTGGGAGACGACCTGGCCCGCGAATATGACCTCCGGACGCAACTTCTTGGCTCGCTCTAACTTCCATATAAACTGAGAGGCCGTTGGGCCCGATGTGGTAATTAGGGCCAAAGGCCGATGTTGTTCCGAACCGCGCCGGGCGTGAAATAAAGTTACACCCGGCCACCGTGAAATCTAAGAGGACCCAATGCGGATTGTCATAACCGGCGGCGCAGGTTTTCTGGGCCGGCATTTTTGCTTGAAGCTGCTTTCGCTGGGCCATGAAGTCCTGTGCGTAGATAATCTCCTGACGGGCCGGCGACAGAACATCGGGGAATTCGAGCAGAACCCGGCCTTCCGGTTCGTCCTTCAGGACGTCACCGCGCCGCTGCAGATCGAGGGCCCGGTGAACGCCGTCATCCACATGGCCTGCCCTGCAAGCCCTCCTGACTATCTTCGATTCCCAATTCAAACTCTGGAAGTGGGGACCATCGGAACGCGCAATTTGCTGGCCCTGGCCCATGCAAAAGATGCGCGCTTCCTGCTGACCAGCACATCGGAAGTTTACGGCGACCCCATGGTCAACCCACAAACGGAAGAGTACTGGGGGAATGTGAATCCTATCGGGCCACGGAGTGTATACGATGAAGCCAAGCGGGCATCCGAAGCGCTGACGATGGCGTACCATCGGCAGAACGGGCTGGATACTCGAATCGCAAGAATTTTTAATACCTACGGGCCCTGGATGCGTGCGAACGATGGCCGCGTGGTTTCCAACTTTATTGTTCAGGCTTTGCAGGGTAAGGAACTGACGGTCTACGGCGACGGCAGCCAGACAAGAAGTTTTTGTTACGTCAGCGACCTGATTGAGGGACTAACCCGGCTCTTGCTGGCGGACCCTGATCCCGCAGTGGCCGGCGCTCAAGAAAAAGAGTGGGGAATACATTATCCGGTGAATCTGGGCAATCCGCGGGAAGAGAAGATCGTTGACATCGCTCGAATCATCACCGAAATGATCGGAAGTTCCAACCAAGTAAGTTTTCATCCCCTGCCCACCGACGATCCCAGGCTCCGGTGCCCGGACATCTCGCGCGCCCGCCGCCTGCTTGGATGGGAGCCGACAGTTCGCCTGGAGGATGGACTTGCCTCTACCATCCGCTATTTCAAGGAAAGCGTCGGCGACCAGGAAGCAGAGTAACAGGCTCCCACCCCTCCCCTGGCCAGGGGAGCAACGGTAGTTCGTAAACCCTCTGATTGCCTCTTCTGGCCGTGTCATGAAATAGTCGAAGAATCGAAGGGGAAATACACGTCATGTTAAAATCGATGCCGACAAGATGGCTGAGCACGCAAAAAACAATCTGATTGTACTTGGCGCGGGGATGACCGGCTTGGGGGCAGGTTTGTCGGGCCTTCCCGTCTATGAAGCTGCAGATAATCCGGGAGGAATTTGCTCGTCTTACCATGTGCGGCCGGGCGGCAGTGAAAAATTTCCCCGTGCGCCGGCTGATGGTGAGTGCTATCGGTTTGAAATCGGCGGAGGACACTGGATATTTGGCGGAGACCCCACTGCCCACCGTCTCCTCCGATCATTTGCGAACTTTCGCTCCTACGCGCGAAAGGCCTCGGTGTTTCTTCCCCAGAAAGACATTCTGGTTCCTTATCCCATCCAAAATCATCTGGGAAGCCTGGGCAGCGAACTTGCTGGTCGATGCTTGCGTGAGATCGTTGAGGCCGCCAGCGCCCGGCGGAAGAATCGGACGATGGTCGACTGGCTGCGGGCGAGTTTTGGCCAGACACTGTGTGAACTCTTCTTTTTCCCGTTCCACAACCTTTATACCGCAGGTCTATACGAAGAGATTGCCCCCCAGGACGCATATAAATCTCCCATTAACCTGGATCACGTGATCCAGGGAACATTTAGTTCGTCACCAGCGGTCGGATACAACACGACATTCGTTTATCCTGAGGAAGGGCTCAATGTGCTTGCTGAGAGAATGGCAGCATCGTGCGATGTTCACTATGGCAAGCGCGTCACAAAGATCACTCCGGCTGTTAAAGAGGTTCTCTTCGCCGACGGAAGCAGGGTCCGGTACGACGTGCTGGTTTCCACTCTCCCGCTGAATCGGGTCATCGAAATGGCAGGACTTCATGTTCCGGAAAAGCCCGACCCATCGCCTTCTGTGCTGGTTCTCAACATCGGGGCCGCGAAAAGGTCCGGTTGCCCGGGAGACCACTGGGTTTACGTGCCTGCCAGCAAGGCTGCTTTCCATCGCGTTGGGTTCTACAGTAACGTGGACGTCTCATTTCTGCCCGAGGCTGCACGAACAAGGGGCGAACGCGTGAGCATCTACGTGGAACGCGCCTATCCTGAAGGCAAGAAGCCGGACGCCGATGAAATATCGGCTTACAGCCGCGACGTTGTCCAGGAATTGCAGGACTGGGGCTGGATCAGTGAAGTCGATGTAATTGACCCAACATGGATCGAAGTCGCCTATACATGGTCGTGGGCCGGGTCCAAATGGAGGCAGCAGGCCATTGCTGCTCTGGAAGCGCACGATATTTACCCCGTAGGACGATACGCCCGCTGGGTCTTCCAGGGTATTGCAGATTCAGTCCGTGACGGGTTAACGGCCGGCGCGGCGATAACAGCAATTAAACGCCGAAGAGCCGACGAGGCAAATCCACGGCAGGAAAGATCCAAAGGCAGCGCTTAGAATGTCGGAAGGTCTCAAGCCATTGCTTCGCCGGGGGTTGAGGAGTTCGGTCGGCAAGAACACGTTATCCCTCTATTCGATTCGTTTCGCAAACTATATTCTCCCGCTCATCATTGTTCCCTACCTTGTCCGCGTCCTGGGCCCCGAGGAATTCGGATTACTTGGTTTTGCTCAGGGTCTGGTGGCGTACTTTGGCGTAATCGTGGACTATGGATTTGACTGGTCAGCCACACGAATGATTTCAGTGGGGAGAGAAGATCCCAACGCCGTAAGTCGTACAGCAATGGGTGTGTGGGGCGCCAAGTTTTTCCTTCTTCTACTGAGCGTTTGTGCATTACTCCCTGTTACCTTCTTCGTTCCGAAAGTGAGAGTGGCTGCGCTGGTCGTGTGGGTTATTTTTGCATCGCTCGCCGGAAGAGTCCTATTCCCATCCTGGCTCTACCAGGGCCTTGAAAAGATGACGGGGATTGCCATCATCAATATTTCGGTCAGATCGGCCGGTCTGGTTGCCATAATTCTATTTGTCAAGCAACCGAAGGATCTTCTGGTTTGTGCTGCGATCCTTACTTTTCAGTCTCTGCTGGCCGGAATCCTGGGAGTGGGCTGGGCAATCCAAAAGTTTAAGATTCAACTGGCCCTGCCAGCATGGCAGGATATTTGGACCAGTCTTAAACATGGCCTGGCCCTCTTCCTGTCAGCCAGCGCCACCACCCTCTACACGTCCGGCAACGCCTTCGTCCTGGGGATGCTCGTAGCCGACTTTTCAACCGTTGGGTATTATGTGGCAGCGGAACGGCTGGTCAGGGCGGCGATTGACGCCCTGGGCCCCATCTCCCAGGCTTTTTTCCCCAGAGTGGCTCATCTGGCGCACATATCAAGAGATCTTGCCCTTCGCGAAGGCCGGAGGATACTTGCTATACTTGTTCCTCTGGGAACGGTGATTTTTGTGGTCACCGTCGTATTTGCCCCCGAGATCGTAAGAATAGTTTTCGGTCTCAATTTCACACCTACCGTCAGCGTTTTGCGTATCCTTGCTTTTTGTATTCCCAATATCGCTCTGGCTACAGTATGGTCAACATTGATGATGATGTCATTCAAGCGCGATTACGCAGTGATGAAAATTCTCTTTGTCGCCGGGATCTTGAACATTGGAGTGGCCGTTCTAGTCGCGCCGGTATGGGGGGCCGCGGGAATGGCTATCGGCGTTGTGGCGGCGGAAACCTTTGTGAATGCGGCGTCCTTCATCTACACAATTAAACACGGCTTGAACCCCGTCAGTTTACGGCCAGCTTACGCTCGAAACTCATGACCCGAAGGAGCTTGGAGTCTTGCCCATTGGTGAAGAATTAGCTGTCCTCTCGCCCAGGCCAAATGCCATTAGGGGACGCTTGGCGCACGTGGTGTTGGGCACCTGTTATCGTGCCTATTACTTCGTTTATGGAACTCCGGAGCTCCACACTCACACCCGTTGGCGCGCTGTCCAAAACTTGCTTGCTGCAGAACCGGTTCCTGACCTGGCATTCACCCTGGAAGTCGGATGTGGGGAAGGAGTGATGTCATTCCAGGTAGCACGAAAGTACAAACGCTGGAAGGTGCTGGGAATTGATGCTAACCAGCAGTCCATCGAATTTGCCCGCCTGGCAAAGGTGCGTAACGGGATCGACAATGTCGAATTCCAGGTGCATCTGGCTCCGCGCCTTGAGGTTGTGTCATCAGCAAGCTGCGACGCGGTCCTATTGATTGACGTGCTCGAGCACGTGACGGAGGATAAAGACTTTCTGTCCGAGGTCTACCGCGTTTTGAAGCCTGGAGGGTTTGTTATCCTCTCGGTCCCTACGCCGAACTACCCTCGTGTTTTCGGCTGGCGCTTCCATAAGGAAGTCGGGCACGTCAGAGACGGTTACTGGCAAAGCCAATTAGAATCTCTTGTCCGCGAGCGCGGCCTCGAGATCAATTTGTGTATGCCCTACACATATCCCCCCAGCGCCTTCGTCTGCTTTATCTTCTATCGATGGCTTGTGGGAATACCTGGTTTGCCGACTCTTTTATCACCCTTCTTTGACTTGATTTGCCGGCTTGACTCCGTGTGGCCGGCCAGGACCGAGCGGTTCGCCTGTTCTATTGCGTTGAAAGCGTCAAAGCCATTCCAGCCGGAGGCCCCGGCTGGTGCGAATTCGGCGGCGGGTAACGTCTGAAGATGTCCGATCCGGCCCGAGCGGATACCCCGTTGGGTTGCTCTTGCCGGAGAAATCGCGTGGAGGATCGTTTGTGAAAAGCTCGGGTTGCCCCCCGCGCGTTGCAGCCGTGGTGGTCACATACAACCGGTGCGCTTTGCTCGAGGCGTGTCTTGAGGCCCTCTTCCGCCAGGACCGCCCGCTTGATGAAATTCTGGTGATCGATAACGCATCCACCGATGGCACCGCAGAAATGATGCGCAAGAAATATAGTGACAAGGTCACGTACGTTGGGCTGGAGCAGAATGTGGGGGGAGCCGGCGGGTTCTATGAAGGCATTCGCTTGGCATACGAAAAAGGCCATGATTGGGTCTGGGTAATGGACGACGACGTGGAGCCCATGACTGACGCGTTAAGCGCATTAATCGAGTCTCCGGCGTTTAACGATCCTACTGTAGGGTTCCTGGCATCTCTGGTTCTGAATCCGAACCTGAAAGCCCAGATTTTCCCGTACAGACGGTTCAATCGGCTGATGGCGGCATGCCCTGCCGTCAATGAGGACACTCTGAAGGAGCCCCTTGTCCCCATCGAAGCTGCCGGTTTTCTTGGCGGGATGATCCGGCGAGAGGCAATTGATACTGTCGGGCTTCCACTCAAAGACCTGTTCATCTACTGGGACGATACAGAATTTATCTTTCGGATTTCCAGACGATTTAAGGTCTTCCTGGTTCCCGCCAGCAAGGTTGTTCACCACTACGTTTGGGTGCCACCACGTGGAAGCAAGGCCTTGGGACTCCTCAGAAAACCTTCGGGCGTGCCCTTCTCTCAAGCTTGGAGGGTTTATTACAACCTTCGCAACTCGATCTTGATCAGGACAAGATACGCGAGCCGATGGCTTGTTCCTCTAATTCCATTGGCCGTTCTCATAAGACCGCTCGGGGCGACGCTTTTGTTCTATGACCACAAAATTGCACGGTGCAAACTGCTCTGGCACGCCGCGGTTGACGGGATGCTTGGGCGATCAGGCAGAAGGATCAACCCGCCCGACGTACTCTAAGCCGACGAAAAATATATTCCCACATTCTCAAGTCACCCATTAGACCTGCCGAATAACATATGTGCTGACGCAAAATCCTCGGTCGTATTGACGGGAAGAGGGGTCCTTTATGGTGACAAGTATGCGGGTCAAGGTGAGGGCGGTCGCATTGGCCCTGCTATTCGTGGCAGCCTCGCTTCTCTCAACTTCATGCGGCAGCAATGGCCCCGCCTCTGCAAGCCCATTGCCGCAGGGCACGTCAGGGGGATCCTCTGGCCAGCAGGGGTCTTCTGGGTCCTCGTGCAGCGACCCTTGCAGCTCCTCATCTGGTTCGTATTCAGACATCACAACGGTGTTCTTTCCAAGGCGGGTTGGCCCCTTGAGGTTTGCAGATGCGTTCCCCGGAGGTGATTTCTCCGCCCAGGTCAACGCTGCTATCGCCGACCTCCCACAGGAGGGAGGAATCGTCGACGCAAGGAACTTCTCGGGGTCACAGCAAGTATCCTCAAGCATCGTCCTTAATAAGGATGTGCGCTTACTTTTGCCGCCCGTGCACATATTGATCACGGGTGCCCCGCTCGTCATTTTCGCGGCTGACGGGTCCCAGCTTGTGGGTGCTGGCAGCGAGCGATGCGAGCTCCAGCGCACTGACCCCGGGGATGTCATAGCGACAGATACATCTCATCGAACGGCTAATTTCCTGATCGAGAACCTCACCGTCGGAGGCATGACACAGTCTACACTCAAATCGGCAGCGATCAACATGGAGAACGCGGTTCGTCCCTCCATAGAAAATGTCATCGTACATGGAGGTTATTATGGTATCCGGTTCAGTGGTACACTGTGGATAAACCTTCGCAACTTCATCATCGACACTTCGGCGGTGGACGGCCTCTATTTCGAGGAGCGCCAGAATAATGTCTTCCCCTCCACCTTAGGCGGCTATGTCGCTAACGGCCAGATTGAGAACACCCAGGGTAACGGACTCCACCTTCATGGCTTTGTGGACCGTCTCGCCTTCCTTCAGGTGGATTCTGAAGTTAATCAGGGCACGGGGTTTCTCATCGACTCGAATGGGAAGGGGATAGACTATGGCAAGGGGGGATTCGAAAGATTTTTCAGCTGCGCGGCAGCTAACGACAAGGGCGGGGGATTCAATGTCAAGAGCAACAACAACAAGTTCTTCGACGTCTATGCCGAAACAGGCGTGGGCCCTGGAATAGTCGTGTCGGGGGCAGCCAACGATTTCATGGTGGCCGAGGCCAACGGGTTTAGCGGAGGCGGCGTAGTCGTCTCAGGGCCCAACAACAGATTCTATTCGATAACGGTCAATAACTCCTCCGACGCCTTGGATTTCCTTCCCGGATCTCGAGACTCCTCAGTATTCGGGGGGAGTCTCCTCGACAACAGTGGCGTGGGGATCGACGTGCAAGACGAGGGCATAAGCTTGTACAACGTGAAGCAGGCCCACAGCGCGCAAGGAAACCTTGAGATCACGGGGACAATCGCTCGGGCGTTTGGAAACGACGGCATTCCCGATATAATTGGTAAAAATGTCACCCTCGGAGAGGGCGGGCCCGTAATCCTCCAAGGCTCATCGCCGACGCCTCCGCCCCTTCCCTGCACTCCAGGGAGCCGATACCTCGTAACCGTCCCCGCCGCTTCGAACTTGTACGTTTGCCAGGGCACCCCTACTCCCGCCTGGGTGGCAAAGTAAATTCTTGCAGCCTTCGGACCCACCCACGTCCTCCGGGTGCCTAGTCGCTACGTCGCTTACGATCAGGGATTTTATCCTCTAGTTTTTGCCTCACTTCGCAGATGTAATCTTCCACGAGATCGAGCAATATAATTCTTTCCTCCAGCATCAGATCTTCGTCTCTAGACAAGACATCGACAGCTTCCAATACATTTCGAAGATGAGTATGAGGCATCGATCTCCTTCAGACGAGGAACAATCCCCTCCGCCGCTGTACGAGTCGGCGACGGTGGGCAGACTGAGTGTAGTGCCACTAAAAACCCAGGGTCAAGATTGAAGAATCAGTAAACAGGCGGTTCTATCGCACCTCGTCTACCAACAGCTAAGGGGGAGTGGAAAAAGGGTGAGTTCGGGGTTAGAACTAAAGTTCTATTGATCTTCGTGCACGTGGCGTTATAAATAATAGCTTCGTTAAAAATCACTGATAAAAACCTTCACAACGGCCTGGTCCAAGACCATACCGCGAAGTTCGGGGGGGGAGAATGGTCAACCAGATGGTTGGGCACTACCTTTTAGAGACCAAAATTGGAGAGGGTCAGTTTGCTTCCGTTTATATGGGTCATGACATCCGGCTCGACAGGATGGTTGCCGTCAAGATTTTAAAAAAGCAACAAGCCGACAGCACGAATTTTGGCCGCCTCCTCCGGGAAGCACGGGTAGCTTCAACACTAAATCACCCCAATATCTGTAGCATTTTTGACATAGGGGAGGACCAAGACAAGCATTTCCTCGTCCTCGAGCTTGTTAAAGGGCGGACTCTCAAGGCGACCCTCGATTCGGGCCCTCTCCCACTCCAGAACGCTCTCCAGGTCGCACTCGCCCTTGGGGAGGCGCTTGCGCATGCTCACTCTGCCGGCGTGCTTCATGGGGACCTCGCGCCCTCGAACGTGATGATGACCCCGCAAGGGGACGTCAAAGTGATCGACTTTGGGCTTGCGAGAGGTCTGGATGTCGATGCCGACACAGCGATAAGAAGGTGCCCGCAGTCAATGGAGGAGAAGGCATATCGTTGGGGAACACTTCCCTACACAGCGCCAGAGGTCTTGCGTGGGGAAGGAGGATCAGTTCAAAGCGACCTCTGGTCCCTTGGAGCGATCCTTTACGAGATGCTTTCTGGCAATCTACCGTTTCGTGGGCGGACCCCATTCGAGGCGGGCATGTCAATCATGCTTGGGAGCATGGAGCCGATCCCGGCGCAAGTCCCACGTAGCACGCAGGCGATCGTTTGCCGCTGTCTGGCCATGAAAAAGAGCAACCGATACATTTCAGCGGAGGAGATATGTCTGCACCTCAGGGAAGAACTGTTTTCTATAAACAGGCTGCACTACATGCGTAACAAGGGGGCTAGGTCTCTTATGTTCTCGATAGCGTCCCTGTTCTCGACCGTCGGTCACGAGAAGTGAAATAACCGTCCTTTCATGTGGGGAGTGTTGCGTTCCTTGGCCCCTTTCTAAGCCGGCGGCTACCCAGCTCTCCAACTGCTCGCCCGATGGTGAACCTCATTGTATACTATGTGAGAATCTCACGCCGGGGTCTTCCGTGGTTGAACTTGCTGTATCCATGTCAGTCATCGTCGTCGCTGTCTTCATATTTATCCGTTACAAGAATGCTTTTTCTCTCCCATTTTTCTGGGCGGCTTATTTCGCGTGCGTATACCTGGGGCTGCTGCAAATCCATGCTCAGTCCGGCGGCTCCTCTTATCTATACGCAGCTGAGGGCTTTGGGATGTACTTTCTGGGGCTTCTCGTGGCCGAAGTTCTCTTTTTCTATCGGCCACGCAACAAAAAAATTAGGAACAAGCACCGACATAGTCGTCGTAAACCAGAGGACCCGAACCCGAAACCCCCTCAACAACCCCAACCTACCAGGATCAGGCTGCTGTTTCCGACCTTACCGTTGAACGTGGGACTGTTTGTGTCGCTTGTCTGCGCCAGCATCGTCAGTTTCGTCCTCTTTGTTCAAAATGGAATCCCAATCTTTACAAGTTTCCCTGCCTTGGCCTGGATCCAATCCACAAGCGGCATTGTCAATCGGATAATGACAGTGTTCGGTCCCGGCTGTTATGCGATTCTGGGGCTGATTGCCTGGGCCATTCACCGCGAAACCGGTTCTCCTATGTCAAAGGGGATGATGTACCTGGGGCTTGGACTTGCGATCTCAAGTAGCGCACTGCTTGCCAGCAAGGCCGCTGCCATCTTGGTCTTCATCTGGTTCAATATCATGCTCTTCTATCTAAACAAGAAACGGGAGCTGTGGAAGACGATACTGCCCCTGATCATCATCGTCGTTCCAGTATCAGCAGCAATCGTAGCGGTCCGCATGGTATCGACTCAAGGATACTGGGAGACTACCGGTATCTTTGAAACCTACTATGAGCGGCTTACAACAGAGGCCGCTGAGCCGTTAGACTTCATTTTTAAGTACATGAACCGCTACGGCCCGATGCATGGCCGAGCTATGCGTCGGGAAGCGGCACGCATCAGGGACCAACTGGCGGGTGGACACAAGACACCGCTCGTTTCTGAGGTTGTCTATGACCTTTTGAACGCCGAATCTACCAATACCACAGGGTTATCGGCGGCGTTAACGTTGTCCGGCATGGGCTTTGTGGAGTGGGGAATGGCCGGAATGCTAATATATTCGTTTCTTCAGGGGCTCGTATTTGGTTTGGTTCACAGGTATCTTCTTACCCGAGAAAAAATGGACATTATTGTGCTCACCATTTGGGGAAGTATCGTATCGTATCTTACGGCGGCCAGCGTCGGCGGCTCCGTCCTTTTGGGTTTAGAGTCCGTTCCTCTGATCGCCGTCCCCCCTGTCATCTTGTTTGTCCCCTTCAGCATTCTTTTCCTGCTGCCGCTTGCCAAAAGGTATGGCGCCTCTGTTGGAAGGAGGGTTCCCAGGCTTCCTCAAGTGCACGTGCATGCCGGCCGCGGAGTGGAAAGGTGAATTCCAACCCCCACGGTTGGGCCAAGAGATACACTGCCGATGCGCAAGGTTCTATTTCTCTGTTATGACCTGAAAGACGGAGGCTCTCCGCAGGTTGTATCGGGTATTCTTAACCACTTGGACCGAAACGAATTCGATCCGGTACTAGTCACCTATTCCGACGCACGAGTCTTCCCGGTCCCCGAAGGAATCACCGAACACATACTCCACATCCAGGGTGGCGGCAATTTGTTTCAGAAGCTGAACGCCAATCTTAAAGCCGTACTCCGTTTGCGGCGGGTGCTCCGCCTGGAGAAGCCCGACATTGCGGTCGGGATGGGGGGAATGACCAATTGGGGATTAGTCCTTGCGGCGGGACTGGCAAGAGCCCGAATGGCTGTCATTATTGGCGAGCATGGAGCGGGAGCCCTGGAATACCGTAAGGATCGCGTCACCTCATTTGTCATCAGTCTCCTCAACAGGTTCTTGTACCCATTTGCTGACCGAATAGTCGCCATCTCCGAGGGCGTTCGGGAATACCTTGTAAGGGAACGGAATATCCCCAAGGAGAAGATCGTTACCATTTATAATCCTGTCGACATTGGGAGAATTCAAAAGCTTTCTCAAGAATACGTCGACGATCCATGGTTGAGGGATAAGGACAAGCCTGTAGTCCTTTGGGTTGGCAGAATTGCGGCCGTAAAGGGACTGGAATACCTGATTGGCGCCTTCGCGCGAGTGCTAAGGGAGATAGACGCCCGGCTGATCATAGTCGGCGAAGGTTCGGAGGAATGCACGATTCGGGATTTGGCCAGACAGAAAGGTCTTGAGGAACACGTTCGCTTCGCTGGTTTCCAGAGTAATCCCTATCGCTACATGTCCCGGAGTTCCGTCTTCGCCTTTTCGTCATTGAGCGAAGGGTTCGGAATGGTTCTGGTGGAGGCGATGGCGTGCGGTTTGCCCATAGTGTCAGCTGACTGCGTGGCCGGCCCCAATGAAATCCTCCAGAACGGCAGATGTGGAATCCTGGTTCCCGTGGGCGATGAAGGCGCCCTGGCACAAGCAATTGTGACCATGCTTACCAACGCTGAGGTTCGGAACCGGATTGCCTCAGAGGCACTTCGTCGAGTGGCGGACTTCGAACCTGCGAAAGTGGTTTCTGCTTATGAACAGCTGTTTCACGAAGTATGCCAGGATAACTTACCCGGTGAAACTGCCGGGCATACCTGCTGAACGCACCCGCCCGCTGTCAGCGGGGCTGAAAGACAATATGGGAAATATTCGACGCCTTAACATTCTTACCGTTAACCGGCACACGGGCTATCTCTATAATCTGTCCAGGATAGGGCATCATTGGCTTGTTCTCGCTGAGTGGGAGCAATACAACCGCCCGCTGCCCGCCAATTTCGAGCTCGTGGACTGGGCCCAGGCCCGTCGAAGTTTCCACAATTTTGACGCGGTAGTCGGACACGACATCCGTCGCGACCTGTGGAGGTTTCTTCCGTATTGCCTCCGTTACCACAAGCCTTACTTTCAGGTCATCCACGGGAGAAGGGCGCGCGGGGGATTCAGTCGCAGTCAGCTTCGCAGATTTGCCAAGCAGTTGTACTCCGGCCTCGTTTTACGACCGCTGGCCAATCTGGGATTGATCCGAATCGTATTTATTTCTCCCTATGCACGGTCTGACTGGGGGCTGAAGGGGACAACCATCGACCAGGGCATACCTCTGGATGAAATGGGGCCCTATACCGGTACGGAAGCATCGCTCCTGGTGGTGGGCAACACGCTTCACAGGGAGCATTTTGCCTTCGAGGAGCTGATGCAAATCCGTGCGCAGGTTCCTGTCAGAATAGTGGGCGTGAATCCCAATATTCCTGGTTGTCGCCCTTCAAAAGACTGGGAAGAGTTGCGCTCGCTCTATTCCCGTAACCGGGCGTACCTGAACCTTACCCGTGAACCCGAAGCCGGCCACAACCTGGCTTTGTTGGAAGCAATGGCGTCGGGGATGCCCGTGATTTCTCTGAAACATCCCTCAACCCCAATCCGGAACGGCGAAAACGGCTTCCTCGTGGGAACTGTGTCTGAGGCAGTTGAGCGTGCCAAGCAGCTCCTGGCTGATTGTGAACTCGCTCGAAGACTTGGAAAGTGCGCCCGAGACACGATTGAACGCGAATTCTCGTTGAAGGTTTTTTCCGAGCGCTGGAACGAACTTCTGGTGCACAGCATCGGAGCAACCACGACTCCGGATGCACCCTGAACATGCGCAGGCCGGAGAGAATCTAAGCAATTCCGCATTTGCGGAATCTGAGCTACTCTCTGAAAAATGATAGGCATCCCGGTGACAGTAACAGAGAAATAGAAATGAGACTCCTGCTTGAGGACGGGTTCTCCGTCGAGAAAGGAACCGGCGTCGGCAGATACACCCAGAACCTTGCGCGGGAACTGGGGAAATACCCAAATGTTCAGATTCTGCCGCCGCCAGCAAGCAGGTTGGTCCGGAAAATTCGCCCATCCAGCGCCCGGCGAATCGCCTACGCTGCCTGGCTTGAAACTGTGTTCCAGACTCAGATTGAGAACCTGGGCGCTGACGTAGTGCATTTCACAAATTATCTTGTGCCGCGTAATCGCAGATCCAAGGCCAGGTACGCGGCCTCCATCCACGACTTGACAGCCTGGAAACTTCCGCAAGCTCTTCCGCCAATGTACGCCAGGTATATCCGCAAAGCCATCTCGCGGGCAGTCGACATTGCTGATCTAATTCTCTGCCCCTCAGTATCTATAAGGAATGAGGTCATTGAGCATTTCAATCTGTCCGGTGAAAGGGTTCGGGCCGCCTGGAACGGGCACTCGGAGCTTCCCGAAATTCCGGCGGAAAGGCGGGAAGAACTTCGCGGCCAGCTTGGGAACCGATTAGGACTGCAAAAGCCATATGTTCTTTTCGTCGGGACGCTGGAACGACGAAAGAATGTAACCACCCTGGTAGAAGCGTTTGCCCGCGTGGCTTGTGAGTTGGATGTGCAATGTGTAATGGTGGGCAAGGCCGGCTATGGCTTTCAGGAAATCAGGAGGTCAATTGAACGCCAAAGATGCCGCGACAGGTATATTCTGGCCGGGTTCGTGACCGACGAAGAGCTGGCCCTTCTATATGCACAGGCAGAACTTTTTGCATTTCCTTCCTTGTACGAGGGATTTGGTACTCCACTAGTCGAGGCGATGTGCTTCGGCCTGCCTATTGTTGCCTCGCGTATTCCTTCCACAGAAGAAGTCGCGGCCGAGGCGGCTGTCTATTATGACGACCCGCCCGACCATGAGGCATTGGCAGGGAAGATGCTCGAGGTCCTAAGCAATCCGGAACTCAAGCGTGCATTGGGCTTGCGCGGCAAGCAACGGTCTGGAAGGTTCAGTTGGGAAGGCCTGGCCAGAACCCACATTGAGGCCTACCAGTCCTGCTTGAACGGTCGCTGATCAGGCCCCTGTAGGCTCTATGGTCCAGGCGCACATATTTCTCACATCTCTAGAGACGAATCTGAGTGGGTGTAAGGGTCAGGCGCCTCAAAGAAGTGGACGGGTGACATCACCGCATCCACAACAAAAGACTCCGGTTGACGGTGTAAATTGCCTGTGCTAGTCTAAAAGTTTGTGTGATTCATGCCGGAAGTTTCTGCGTTTGACTGGAAGTTATGCCGCTGTCCCACTCCTCCTTGTCGTGACGATTGGAGGGTGGGGCTGCGCAGTTAAGCACACGGTCCGCCTTTCTCCACCGCCAGTTTCAGCTCCTCCCAGGCAAGCCAATGCTGTCGAGCTTGTCAAGGAGGTTGATGCGTGGAGCAAGGATATTGATACGCTGACGGCCACTGTTGAGTTCAAACCAACGACCGGCTCGGTTTATACAGGAGTCATCAACGAGTACCACACTGTCGGCGGCTTTATCCTTATGAAGAAACCTGCCATGATCCGCATTCTTGGGCAGGCTCCCGTGGTTAGGACAGAGATCTTTGATATGGTTTCCGACGGCCGGCAGTTTCGTGTTTCCATTCCGCCGAAAAATAAATTCATCGTGGGAAACAACGACTATGAAGGATCGGCCAAACAACCCCTGGAAAACCTGCGGCCCGCGCATATCCTGGATGCATTGCTCATTCCCCCGATCGACGAAACAAAAGAGAAGTTCTTTAATGAAGAGGTCCATGCACCCACGGGCCAGTACTATTATGTACTCAACATTGTTGAGCCAAACGGCACGGGTGAACTGAGCCTGAAACGAAAAGTGTGGTTCGATCGGTCAGATCTGAGCATTTCGGGACTTCAGATTTATGGGCCAGGAGGAGCCCTCATCGAGGGTGTCGACTACGCCGCCTATCGCGATTTCCAGGGAATCCGTTATCCCGCCCAAATCACATTGAATCGCCCTGGGGAAGGCTATACGCTATCGATTACTGTGGAGAAGGCAACTTTCAATCAACTTATCCCCGCAGAAAAATTTGTATTGAACAAGCCGCCGAACGCAACCCTGGTGGAATTGGGCGGAAGCAAGTAGTCGAGGGAGCATCGTGGTCAACAGGATGATCTTCGAGAATGTTCTTCACCGGCCCATCCGGACGCTGGTGAGCGTTCTGGCCGTGGCCATTGAGGTGGGAATGGTGATGCTCGTCGTGGGGATGACTCACGGCATGCTGCACGAAACCGCCAGGAGGGTCCAGGGAGTCGGTGCAGACATCATGGTGCAGCCTCCCGGAGCATCCTTGTTTCTCGGTCTGACCCAGGCTCCTATGCCCGTCCAGGTGGGTGAACGTCTTGCGCAAATTCCCCATGTTCTTGCAGTCACACCCGTACTGCTGTTCCTCAATACGCGTGGTGGCATCAATCTGATCTACGGTGTTGATATGCCGACCTTTAAGCAGGTAAGCGGAGGATTTATCTTCCTTAGAGGCGGGCCATTCGAACATCCCTATGACATGCTTGTGGACGACTGGTATGCGCGCTCGAATGATGTGAAAGTTGGAGAGACGATCAATTTGTTGAACAACAACTTCCGCGTCTCAGGCATTGTCGAACACGGAATGGGAGCACGGATATTCATCCCCTTGTCCACCGCCCAGGATCTGACCGGCGCCCGCGACAAAGCGTCGATATTTTATATCAAATGCACGGACCCCGGTTACATCCAATCCGTTTCCACATCCATTCGGGGGCTTCTCCCTACACACCAGGTCCTCGCCGTCAAGGAATACGTCTCCCTGATGACCTCGAATGACCTTCCCGCGTTGGACGCGTTTATTACTGCCATGATTGCGGTAGCCGTGGGGATCGGGTTTCTGGTCATCTTCCTGTCGATGTACACCACAATTACTGAAAGGACTCGGGAAATCGGCATTTTGAAGTCACTGGGGGCAGGTAAAAGGTATATCATAGGTGTGATACTGCGAGAGGCCGGCCTGCTCAGCGTCATCGGCATCCTGGCAGGATATGGGGGAACGTGGCTGGCAAGAAAAGCGATTGTGGCAGCGTTTCCCACTTTGACCGTTGAATTGACAATACACTGGGCGCTTCTGGCTGGTCTGCTGGCCCTCGGGGGCTCCTTGCTGGGTGCTTTCTACCCGGCCATACGCGCGGCGCGGCTTGACCCAGTGGATTCACTTGCATACGAATAGAGGAATTCTGGATCTCGATGGGCTCGATCTTTCTTGAAACGGTTGCCGACGAAACGAGAGCCCGAACTGGCTGTATGGAACCAATTATCGCAACGGATAACCTTACAAAAACCTATCGAGTCGGTAAAGTTGATGTTCCGGCGCTGCGCGGGGTAGACCTTGTGGTCCAGGAAGGAGAGTTTCTAGCTGTCGTAGGGCCCTCCGGGTGTGGCAAGTCAACCTTGTTGCACGTTTTAGGAGGTTTAACACGACCGAGCGGCGGGCGTGTGCTGGTGGATGGGAACGACTTCATGCGGATGAATGACGGAGAACGCACCAAATTTCGCCGCCACAAGATCGGATTTGTTTTCCAGCGATATAATCTTCTGCCCACCTTGACAGCGAGGCATAACATCGCGATTGCGCAGCACATCCAGGGCGACGGGTTCAACCCGCATCGGTTTGATTCCGTGGCGGAAATGTTGGGTATCAGAGATAAACTGGACCGCAAACCTTATGCGCTTTCTGGCGGCGAGCAGCAGCGGGTAGCGATTGCCCGTGCGGTGATCTGCGAGCCCAAGCTCCTGCTTGCTGACGAGCCCACGGGCAACCTGGACACTGAAAACTCTCAGGTTGTGCTGAACATGTTGCGAAACCTGAACCGGGACTTTCGTCAGACGATTCTGATGATCACACACAATCCAGAGGCGGCATCCGTCGGCGACCGGATAGTTCGCATGCGTGATGGCCGGATTGTTTCCGATTGATCCCTCTGTCTTTTGCCGATATCTTACTCGATTAACAGTCGTATGGCACCAGGCACCGAGTTCGGCAAACCAATCGTTTCGCGCGCTCCCGATCAGGGGACGGACAGCAGGAATTCCTCGCTGGGGTCCAAAACCAGGCTGGTTCTCAAGCGAGCAATCTTCTGGTCTTATGAGCGGGGAAGCTGGCAGTATGACATCATATGCGTGCTGATTCTGGCCTTCATTTTTCTTACTCCGACCCATTGGTTCCACGATCGTCCTCGTCTCCAGTTAAGTGACTTACGGCATGTCCAGGGCATTGTTGAAGTAAGTCACACGGACCAGGTGTGGGTGTATCAACTGGATGCCAGGCTTGTGGAATCACTTGGGACGATTCCACTTAACGACGCTGTCCATCAATTGCTCCGCCAACGGGTTAACCCCCCTTTTGAAATACAATCAATCAGGCCGATCCTGGGAACAGGCGATGTCATCCTGGGGTACACCGTCGAGGTTAAACGCTGAAAAGGCATCCCTTGCCCACGAAGGAGAATCGTATGAGCAGGGGTGATTGCGCACCATGACTATGTCCGGATTCAAGTCAAGAAGGGTTGAAGTTCTTTTGTCCTTGTTTCTGCTGACGCTGACTCCTTTGCCGGTCTTTTCAAGTGGCAAAAAGGAGCGGCTGGATCTCACTCAAATCCTTTCCCACATGAACGATAGCGCCAAGCGCCTCAAGACACTATCCGCGGACCTCGAATACACCAAAGTAACCGTCCTGGTCAATGATTTCGCCACAGAATCCGGTCAGATGTATTTTCGAAATGCCAAGTCACCCGATATCCTGATTGACTTCAAAACCCCGGCACCCAAGGTAATCCTGTTCAAGAAGGACAAGGCAGAAATCTACCAGCCAAAGATCAATCAGATTCAGGAATTTGACCTTAGCAAGCATTCTCAACTGATCCAGCAGTTTCTGCTGCTGGGATTCGGCACCGAATCCAAAGAAATGCGGAAAGTATACGAAGTGAAGTATCTGAAGGAAGAACAACTTGGGGGCGACACAACCGCCATTCTGGAATTGACTCCCCGCGAAGAGAGTCTCGCGGCGCAACTTTCAAAGATCCAGCTTTGGATCAGCGAGGAATCCTGGCTCCCGGTGCAGCAGAAGTTTTTTGAGGCGGGGGGAGATTACTCAGTGGCCCGCTACAGTTCTGTTAAGGTCAACCGCAATCTGCCGTCTTCCACTTTTCAACTCCATGCCGCAAAAGATGCAAAGCGGGTGAAGATGTAAGGGCCTGTTGCAAAGGGGCTTGCAGCGGACCGCTCCCGCCGATTGAGGGCCGGATTTCACGGTTCGACCGTCTCTTTCCACATTTGACGGTGAAATTGTTGCAGATTTCACTTTCTTGTCGTATATGTATAATTCAACAGGGGATAATGAAGTGTTGCTTTGTTCCACGATCCGGGAGGTAAACTCGCGAGGGTTCTCCGGGGACTCGGGAATGGTTGTTGTCAACCGTGGCGGGTTTGGTACGAACGCTTAATCATCATGAACAAAGTCGCTTTGAGACGGAAAGCTCGATCTATCCGCACGAGAATGCGGGAGCTGAGTATGATCTCCAATGCATTGCTCTCTACTCGCCATCCCGTGCTCGCGCACATCATTCCCATCCGCCGCTGCAACCTTTCGTGTGCGTATTGCAACGAATACGACACTTTCTCCAAGCCGTTGCCACCCGAAACCATGTTTCGCCGGCTTGACCATTTGGCTGAGTTGGGGACAAGCATCATCACCATCAGCGGGGGCGAGCCGCTTCTCCATCCCCAGCTTGAGGACATCATCCGGCATATTCGGGTTCGCGGCATGATTGCCGGCATGATCACGAACGGATATCTGCTGACGCGGGCGCGAATCGAATCCCTGAACGACGCGGGGCTAGAACATCTGCAGATCAGCATCGATAACGTCAAACCCGACGATATCTCAAAGAAAAGCCTGAAGGTCCTTGACCAGAAATTGAAGCTGCTTGCGGAACACGCAGTTTTTCAGGTGAACATCAATTCTGTTCTTGGCAGTGCCGTGAATAATCCCGAAGACGCACTCACCGTCGCCCGCCGCGCCATCGAGCTCGGTTTTACTTCCACGGTCGGCGTCCTTCACGACCATGAAGGGCAGCTACGCCCACTTAGCGCTCAGCAACAGTCGGTTTTCACCACCATCATGGACATGGGCAAGCGCTCGTATTCCCGCTTTAATCGCTATCAGAAGTATATCGCACAGGGAATTCCGCGCGACTGGCGATGCCGGGCTGGAAGCCGCTACCTCTATGTCTGCGAAGATGGCTTAGTCCATTACTGCTCGCAGCAACGGGGGTATCCTGGCATCCCTCTGGAAAATTACACGCCGCAACACCTGTACCATGAGTACCACACCGTCAAATCCTGTGCGCCGCGCTGTACTATTCAATGCGTGCAGCATATCGCACTGCTCGACAACTGGCGCGATCCTCAGACCCGGCCTGCTTTTGAGGGGCCCCTGGATCCGGCGGTCGAACTGCAGCCAACCCTTCCGGAAAGTTGACCCTTCAAGCCAGGGCTGTCATCTTCCCCGCTCACTAGCCTGTCTTCATTTTCCACTCCAATTGTGCAAGCACGCCACCGAGCACGCGCACGTCATGGTTGGTTAAACCAAGATCAAGTAGCAGCCGGCGGAGCTTCAGAAGCTGTGCCTCCTTTCCCTTTGGCTTGAAATACCCGGCATGGTCGAGCAGTCTGGCGGCCCGTTCGAGCACGTGGTCAAGCGACTGGGTATTTGCCGGCAACGAGGAGTGCACGCGCCCGGTAGCCGCAGCCGTTGGGAAACCAGCGGCTCGCGCCAGCTCAAAGCAGCAAACGGCTACGGATTGTCCCAGGTTCATCGATGGGCAACCCGCGGTTGTGGGAATTCGTACCAGCATGTGGCAATAACTTAAGTGATCATTCAGCAAGCCGGTCTTTTCAGAACCAAACAACACGGCAGCGCGTGTCCGGGGAGGAACCTTCAAAGCAGGGGAGGTGAGCTCAGTAAGCGAGACGGGGTCCCGGTCGAGATTCCTTCGCGAGCCTGTTGTGGTTCCCACCACGAAATTGCAATCGCCGATTGCTTCGGGAAGATTGTCTGTCACGCGCGCGGATTTGAGGACATGGCCACCCCCAACCGCGGAACGGGCTTCCCTCCAGACAGGGTCAAAGGGAGCTACGACCACCAGGTCATCAAAACCAAAGTTGGACATTGCACGGGCCGCAGCACCGATGTTGAGAGGATTGCGTGGACACACCAGCACAATGCGCCACTTTACTCCATATGATTTCATGGAAAAGATTCTACCAGCAGAGTCGTCCGTCGCGGCGGGCGATGCTATTGCTTGGGCGTGGAGGTAGTAGCGTCCGGCGCCGGGTTCGACTTGCCCGGATCGATTGCCTGAACAGCCTTGATCACGGAACTTGCCTTGAATTGTTTGTAATCCGTGTAGCGAATTACCTCTTTGATGCGGACAGGCCCGGACGGGAAGTAGAGAGTGTCCTCCGCCAGCGTAAAGGTTGGAAACCAGAACTTGCCGTCGATCTGCTGTCTCCAGGTCTTAAACCGCGGGAAAAGATTTTCACCATTCTTGTTTCTTATCTCAGGAACCTGCCGGCCTTCGGTCTTGACTATCTGCAGATCGCGGTCATCTACCCATATCACGCCCTGGAAGTACTGACGATTTTTTTGGATTACCTTTGGACGGATCGAGAAAACATAGGCCGTAATGTAATCAACCTTAACGTGACCGAGATATTTAATGTCGTATTCACCGAGCTCGTTGGTTGTGAGCACGAATGGCTGGATACTCCGCATGGCATCCAAGTCCTGCTCAGTCATCAAGACACCCTGAAGCGTACCGGGAGGGGCGTAGGTGACTTTTTCGATGCGTTTGCCGCTGTTATCAAAAAGAATGTCCCAATTCTGCTGCCAGTAGCCATTGACCCTGCCGTCCGCATCCAGCGTTTCAACTTTATTGATCTGGCGATAAGTGTAATTGTCCCTGGCCTCTTTGAACATCAGTTCCTTGGCAGCAAA
>OBLQ010000183.1_pt1 | contig 22848 bp, 17 predicted proteins | sample 1519881 | NCBI WGS metagenome assembly OBLQ01 (sample SAMN01911456, study PRJEB22533) | soil metagenome | biome: Soil | place: Malaysia | collected 2012-04-30 | depth DG_metagenome m | reverse complement strand
TGTGGCTCTCCGCAATCGCGATTTCGGCACCGCGGTCGGCCACCACCACCAGGCGCGGATGCGTCATGGCGGGCGTGGAACCGGGAACGGTGACGTGCACCACGTGAATGGGCCGGTCCAGAACCACCGAATCGGCCACCTCCAGATACACGCCCTCGCTCCAGAATGCGGTATTGAGGGCAGCAAAACGTTGCTCGCTCAGCGCGATGCGTTTCCCGAGGAGGGCGTGTACACGCTCGGCTCGTTCCTTCATGGCCAGCGACAACAGCCCCATCCATACTCCGCGTTGTTTCCCGAGGCGGGAAAGCGCCGGAGCGGGGTACCCGTTTACAAGAACGATTCGATAGCAGTGTGAATCATCGAAGGTACGGGAGACAATGTCGTCCTCGGTAACGTTCGAAGCCTGTGCCGCGGGACGGAAGTCCAGCTCCGCGATGGGACGCGTGCGCGTAAAGCGCCAGTCTTCTTCGCGCAGCGACGGAAATCCCAGCGTGCGGAAGGTCTCGAAACCGGCGCGGCGCAGCTCGTGTACCCATGCCGGGTCGTGCTGCTTCAGCCGCGGTTCCAGGTCGGCGAAGGTCTGTTCGTAGGAGGTGACGCCGGGCATTTACTTCGTGACCTCCTCGTACCCTTCCTGTTCCAGCTCCAGCGCCAGTTCCTTGCCGCCCGTCTTGATGATCCTGCCGTCCACGAAGACGTGCACGACGTCGGGCACAATGTAGTTGAGCAGGCGCTGGTAGTGGGTGATGACCACCATGGCGCGGTCGGGGCTGCGCAGGGCGTTGACGCCGTTGGCCACGATGCGCAGGGCGTCGATGTCCAGGCCCGAATCGGTTTCGTCCATGACGCACAGCTTCGGGTCGAGGATGGCCATCTGCAGAATCTCGTTGCGCTTCTTCTCGCCGCCCGAGAACCCCTCGTTGACGGAACGGCCCATGAAGCTCTCGTCGATCTTGAGCAGCTTCATCTTGTCCTTCACGAGTTTCAGGAATTCCATGGCGTCGAGTTCCTTCTCGCCGCGCGCCGTACGTACGGCGTTGAGCGCGGTGCGCAGGAAGTAATTGTTGCGCACGCCCGGAATCTCCACCGGGTACTGGAAGGCGAGAAACAGCCCGCGCGCGGCGCGCTCTTCGGGCGCCAGTTCGAGGACGTCTTCGCCCGCGATGCGGATTTCTCCCTGCGTGACGGAGAAGGTTTCGCGGCCCGCCAGCACCTGCGCCAGCGTGCTCTTGCCGGAGCCGTTGGGGCCCATGATGGCGTGCACCTCGCCCGCTTTGACGGTGAGGTTCACTCCCTTTAAAATCTCTTTTCCTTCGATTCCTGCGTGAAGGTTCTTGATCTCTAGCATCGTGTCTCCAGAATTGATATCGAGTTGTCCCGGTTACGTCGCTTCGCGACGTTATCCCACCGAGCCCTCGAGGCTCACGGCCAGCAGCCGCTGCGCCTCGACGGCGAATTCCATCGGCAGCACCGCGAACACTTCGCGGCAGAAGCCGTTGACAATCATGTTCACCGCGTCCTCGTTCTTGATGCCGCGCGCGCGGCAGTAGAACAACTGATCGTCGCCGATCTTGGACGTGGTGGCTTCGTGTTCCGCAATCGAGGAAGTGTTGGCCACCTCGATGTACGGGAAGGTGTGTGCGCCGCACTTGTCGCCGATCAGCATGGAATCGCACTGTGTGAAGTTGCGGGCGTTGGTGGCGCCCTTTTCGATCTTCACCAGCCCGCGATAGCTGTTCTGGCCGTGTCCGGCGGAAATGCCCTTGGACACGATGGTGCTGCGCGTGTTCTTGCCGCGGTGCGTCATCTTGGTGCCGGTGTCGGCCTGCTGGTAGTTGTTCGTCAGCGCCACCGAGTAGAACTCGCCCACGGAATCATCGCCGTTGAGCACGCAGCTGGGATACTTCCACGTAATCGCAGAGCCGGTTTCCACCTGCGTCCACGAAATCTTGGAGCGGTCACCCCGGCAGTCGCCGCGCTTGGTGACGAAGTTGTAGATGCCGCCTTTGCCCTGCTTGTCGCCGGGGTACCAGTTCTGCACCGTGGAGTACTTGATGGTGGCGTCTTCTTCGGCGATCAGTTCCACCACTGCTGCGTGCAGCTGATTTTCGTCGCGGATGGGCGCGGTGCAGCCCTCGAGATAACTTACATATGCACCCTTCTCCGCGACGATGAGTGTGCGCTCGAACTGTCCGGTTTCGCGCGCGTTGATGCGGAAGTACGTGGAGAGCTCCATCGGGCAGCGAACACCGGCCGGCACGTACACAAACGAGCCGTCGCTGAACACGGCCGAGTTCAGCGCGGCGTAGAAGTTGTCATTATAGGGAACCACCGTGCCGAGCGCCTTCTTGACGAGCTCGGGGTGATTCTCGACCGCCTCGGAGAACGAACAGAAGATGATGCCGAGCGCAGCCAGCTTCTCCTTGAAGGTGGTGGCCACCGACACCGAGTCGAACACGGCGTCCACGGCGACACCCGCCAGGCGCATCTGCTCGACCAGGGGAATACCCAGCTTGTCGAAGGTGCGTCGGATTTCGGGGTCCACTTCGTCCAGGCTCTTGGGACGGTCGCCGCTCTTCTTGGGCGCCGAGTAGTAGTGAATGTCCTGGAAGTCGATCTTGGGGTGCTTGATGTTGGCCCACGCCGGTTCTTCTTCACCCATCTGGGCCCAGGCACGGTACGCGCGCAGGCGCCATTCCAGCAGCCATTCGGGTTCGTGCTTGCGCGCCGAGATGGCGCGAACGACGTCCTCGTTCAGTCCCTTGGGAATCTTGTCTTCTTCGATCTCGGTGACGAATCCCCACTGGTATTCTCTGGAGATCCGTTCCTGGATGGGATCGTCGGCCGGCACCGGTGCCGGCTGAGGCTTCTCTGCCATCAAAAATCCTCCGCCACTGCGGCTAGCAGCTTTAATCGCACTGAATTGGTCGCATTTAGAGTAACCAAATCGGCGATGGGATGCAACGGGGTTGCCGGGGGCACCCGGAATGAGCTAAGTCGTTGTCAGGGCTTAGATTCATCCACGACGGCGCTGTCCGGCATCTGCATGCGGCTCTCGTCGAAGGGCTTGTCGAAGGCCCACTCGTCGACCGAGCACGTGCTAAGTGGCTGGTGATCGGTCGAGTAGATAGTGTACCGCGACGGCATCAACATTCCATCCACCTTCTTGTAGTCCTCATATACCAGGATGTGCTCGGGTGTGGACTGGACGCTATCGGGCAGCAACGCCCGGTAGGTGACCGTGTACGCGCACGCTTTGAGCTGCTTCGACGCCGGATCGATGTAGAGCCGGTAGGTGTCGCGCGGTGTATCGCCGGTGCCGGGCATGAAGGTCATGTTGACGACGTTGAATTCCGTCGGATCACCCCACAGCGTGTCTGTACCCGCGACCGTCAGCTTCACGCCGGGATCCATGGTGAGCCAGGGGAGATCCAGAAAGTAATAATTGAGGAGTGCCAGAAAGCGCGGCGGCGTGTGCCGCGTCCAGTGCATGCTCCAGGCGCGTTTGCCGTCCCAGGCCATGCTCTGACCCGTTTCCGGAAAATCCAGATACGCGCGCCGGGTGCGGTTGTCGACCATGACGTGCGCCGTGGTGGCGACGGAATCGCGCGGGCTTCTTGACTCGCACTCGAAGTACACCGTTTTCGCCGAACGCCACGACGCCATCCCGCCGTGCGCATCGATCATGGCCACCACGATGGGCGGCGCGGAGGTCTCCACGGGTGCCGCCTGGCCGGCCGCCTGCTGCGTGGACGACGGCTCCTTCTTCGAACACCCGGCCGCCAGCACGAGCGCGATGCAAACCACGAAGCATGCGCAACGCGCGGTGCGCACGCTGCCCTTGCGGGATTGAGCCAGTGCCATTTTGGCCTCCCCCTCTAGTGAGTGACCACCAACTTGCGGGACACAACCGTGCCGTGTGTCGAAAGGCGGACGAAATACACGCCGCTGGCGAGATTCGACACATCAACATCCGCCTGCGCGACGCCCGGGCGCGCGCTGGATGTGGCAAGAATACGCGCCACGCGCCGTCCGGTCACGTCATAGATGGTGATGTCCGCGGGACCCGCCTGGTCGAGCGCGTAGCCGATGCGCACCCGCCCGGTTGCCGGGTTGGGCATCGGGGAACCGAGGAACGTGGGCGTGCGCGCGGGGCTCTGCGAGACCGCGGTGGCTGTGGCGTTGCATCCCGTCATGCGCATGTGCACCAGCTTGTCGTCCGCGGCATTTCCATCCTTCTCGGCATCATTCACCTGGATGACTCCCAGCAGGTCGAAGGGAAGACCGGGGTTGTCGGTCCAGGCGGGAACTGAATTGACGACCGGCGCGGAGAACGCGAAGTCGTAGTCGATACCGCCGATGAGCTCCGCCGTCAGGGGAATGTCATGCCAGCGCAGACCTCCGGCGTCCGACAGGACGCTCTGCATCGTCACCAGTGAGCCGCGTGTGGTCCCGGTGGCGTCGTAGATGGCGGCCGTGATGTAGTCGCCCGCGGGTATGTCTGCATACACACCCAGTTCATAGACCTCCTGATTGATGTCAGCGGTCACGAACGCGCCCTCACTGAACGGATTGCCCAGCGAAATGGGTGGCGGAACCGGCCCCCCGGGCTTGGTCATCGTGAAATGGTAGCCGGGCGCATCTTCCGTCCAGCCCACGCGCAGCGTGGGAGCGGGATTGGACGTCGCGCCGCCCGCCTCGCCGTCGAGCACCTCGAAGACGTCGATCAGCTTCGGCCCCGGGGCGGTATCCACTTCGTAGGACGAGGTGCCGTCGACCTTGACCGCGATGTCGTATTGCTGGCCGGCCACCAGTTGCGCCGAAATCGGAATGTCCACGTAGTTGAGAAACGCGGACGAAACCACGGCCGTGCCGTCGGCGATGAGGTAGCTGCGCGATTCCCCGAACGACACGTAGACCTGCGCCGTCACCCGGGTGCCCGCGGCCGCCGCGAGGTTCATCGCCACATCGCACAAACGCACCGTGCGCTGTGGCTGCACATAGACGCCGACGTCGGGCGATGCCGCAACCGCGATGTCGTGCGAGCCCCCGAGGTCGACGGTGCTGGTCTGGTCGCAGGGGTTGGCCACCGTCACCAGCTGAATCTGTGCCGCCTCCGCCGAGGAGGGGCTGCCGTTCTCGCTGGCGTTGCGCAGGCGGATCACGCCGCCGATGTCTCTGGGCAGGTTCAGCCCCAGTTCATTGTAGGTGTCATAGGTCGCCGCCCCGGTGAATTCCACCGACACCTCGTACTCGTGGCAGGCCTGCAGGGTAACATCCAGCGGAATCGCGTGTGTCACGTTGCCCGGTTGAACCAGGTCATAGGAGTTTTCCGCCACCAGCGATCCGCGGGTGTTGCCGTTGGCTTCGTAGACGCGTGCGTAGACAAGTTGAGGCGCTTCGACCAGATTTGCGGTCACGTCGACCGCGCACACGTGCACATCCTCGATGGCGGTGAGGTACATGCCGGGGCCCGAGAGAGAACTCGATAGAGTCGGCGTCGCAGATTTTGGATACAGCGGCACAAATGCACCCGGACACGACCCATCGGTTCCAATGCCGAGACTGATGTACCTGCTTACGCTCCCCGTACCGGTGCAATTCTGAAAATTCAAATATGTCCAGTAGCTCCCGGCCGGCAGTGCGTCGGCCGCCGGTGAGAGCGCAAGGTTGATGGTCTGGATCTCGCCCGGTGCCAGATGGCCGGAGCTTGCGGAAGCGGTGAGCCAGGACGGAATGTTCGTCAGCGTCCAGTCTGCGGTGGTCTGCCCGGTGTTCTCCAGGTCGTAGGGGAACACCGTCGGGGTGAACGGTCCGCCCACGAAACCGCCCGCATAATAGAAGCTCGCGGTAGCGTTCACGGTCAGGTTGCTGGGCGCGAAGGTCGTAACCGCGCCCACCCGGGTCGCCCACGAATTCGCCGGGGAGTTCGACGCGTACATCCCGTAGATCCACACCTTGCGGCCGTCGCTCGGGTCGCGAGCGGCGCCCGCATAGGGCCCCCAGCGGTACGGCTGCGCCGTCGAATGGAAGCTGTCGGTGCCATATATGAGCAAGCCCCCGCCGACATTGCTCCCCGGTGGCAACTGCAGGAAGCGGTAGTACAGCGACGGATTCAGAGCGCCACCTCCCCAGGCGCTGTAGACGACGGCGACCTGACCGTTGTCGTCGACATCGATGGCGCCGTAGGCGTTGGCGTAATTATTCGGGGGCTGCAGGGATATCTTGTAATGGCCGAGACTGGTGACGTCGATGGAAGACACGGTGACGGAGGGCGATGCCGAGACTTGCTCGTCGTGAGTTTCGTAGAGCGTTCCCGCGCTGTATACCGCATCCAGCACGCGACAGTCTCCCGTGTCGACAAGCGTACCGTCCAGCTGCATCACATCGCTGGGAGGTGTGTATGCCCCGATGACGACATCGTAACCTGTGAGAACGGAAGCGCCCGGCAGGCCCGTCAGTTTCCACAGCGTCAAAAAGTTTGCGCCGAAGACCACATCATTCACGAAATACATGGTTCCGCCGTACGTGTGCATCTGCGCGGGACGGATGGAAAAGGCAAGCGATGCATCGTGCGGGTTGGTCATCAACGACTTCGTATAGATGGTCGTCCCACCGTCGTTGTAAAAATCCGTCTTCCCGATTTCGGCGATGATGGCGCTCTCGAACGAGAAGGTCGTCAGGTTGTACCGGTCCCACGTCAGGTAAACGCCGTCGGGCGTGACGGCGACGCCGGGATAGTCCTTGAGCCCCGCGAACACGGCGGTGCCCAGCGCATAGCCAGTCCACGGGCCCGTGGGATCGGGTGTCGTGGAGTACATGACGTACACGGTCGAGTTCGAGTAGTTCGTCTCGGTTCCGATGAAGACCAGAATCCAGCGGTTGTCCCACTCGTCGTAGATCACGCGCGGGGTGTAGTAGGCGGCGGTTGAAGGCGCTCCAGCAAAGACCCGGAGCAGATCCGAATAAAGGGTGTTGCCACACTTGTCCATGATCGTAATGCGATCGGTGGTGGCGAGCACAAGGTGATCGGGGCCGGCCGCGATATCCGGAGCACCCGGGTCCAATCCGGTGTCGTCGATACCGTCGAAGGACGTGATCAGCGTTGGAGTCAGCGTGGTAGATTCGTTTTGCGTGGTGATGATGCGATGGTTGGGGTCATTCACTTGAGTGGGGACATCACCGTTCTGATTCGACGCCGCGCCGGGCGCCCGCAAACGACTGCGTAGATCACCGAGCCAGCGTGCCATGGCCGGGTCAGGTGCGGTCGGAAGCGCACCACCCGCCGGCCGGACGACGGGCCGGGCCTGAACGACGACACGTTCTTCCGGTGCCGCATATGTGACCGTGCGCGCATCCACCGCAACCACACGCTGTCCGTTTCGCTCCGCCTGTGCAACCGCGGCGGCTCGCGCCGCGGGGTCGTGGGGAAGTGGTGGAGCGAGATCACCTTTCTTCCAGACTACGTGTTCGTTGGAGTTGGTTAGGCCGGAGGGAGAATCAGCAAGAACGGACGCGGCGACGAGCAGCAGCGCGGGGAGCGCAGCGGTCGCCCAGGTAGAGCGGCTCATACATTCCTCCTTGCCCCGGGGCGCAGGGGTAAAGGCAAGTGCGTGGATCTGGAGGTGGCTCGATTGTAGCGCTTTTTGGCGGAGTCCACGACCAGGGAAATCGGCCCTGGTTGCGCGGCGGGGCGAGTTGCCCCTACCATTCCCCTGCATGGCAACGTCCAAAGACCATGATTTTCTTGCCTTTGTCCTCGATCAGATGGCGAATCTGCGCGGTGTGACCACGCGGCGGATGTTCGGCGCGATCGGGCTGTATCAGGGCGAACACTTCTTTGCCATCATCGACGACGGCCGGCTGTACTTCATCACCAATGAGACCACGCGCCTCCGTTACGAACAGGCGGGCGCGAAACCATTCCAGTATGCGCCGGGCAAGTTTCTGCGCACGTACTATGATGTTCCGGTGGACGTGCTGGAAGATGACACTATGTTGTGCGAATGGGCGCGCGAAGCCGTTTCCGTCCAACAGCAAAAGGGAAACGACCGAAAAACGAAGAGCCGCGCCACCCGCTCGGGCGGATCGCGCGGCTCCGATGGGAAGCGTCGTCGCCGTTCCTAGTGCGTTACCACGAACTTCCGCGTCAGCGATCCGGATGGCGTCGACAGTTTTGCAAAGTACACGCCGCTCGGCATCCGCGACGTATCATACATCGCCTCCGCACCGCCGGACTTCCGCGAAGCATCACGCATGACGCGCGCGACCAGTCGTCCCGCCACGTCATAGATGGCGAGCTCCACCGGTCCGCTCTCCTCGATCGAATACACGAACCGGACGGCACCGTTGGCCGGATTCGGAACGGGGTCGGCGAGATACAGTGGAACGCGCAGGGGCGACTGTGACACCGGCGTCAGTGTTCTCTCGCATGAATATATGCGCAAGCGAGGCAATGTCGTCGCCGCGGGATTCCCACCCGTCTCGCCGTTTCGCACCTGAATCACTCCGTGAGCGGAAAATGGCAGCCCACTGGTGTCGCTGTGTAACGGGACCTCGGTCGAGCCGGACAACTGCACCTCGAAATCATAGTCCTTGGCCCCGATGAGACTCGCGGACACGGGTACGTCATACCAGCGGGGCCCCGGCAGGACGGAAGTAATTGTGCCCTGGGTGATGAGTCCGCCGCGCGTCGTCCCGCTGGCACTGTAGATACGCGCACTGATGGTCTGATTCGGCGGGATGTCGGCGTAGATTCCCAGCGAGTAGACCTCGTCATCCAGTAGAGAGGTAATGTACTCACCCCACACTCCCGGTCCGGATGCGCTCGATGGCGGCGCTCCCGACTTCGACAGATCGAACGGATATCCGGGCAACTCGTCACTCCACGACAACGTCATGTCGGTGACGTCGGGGTCTGCGCCGCCGTAGGAAGACCCGCTTACTACCTGAGCCCAGTCCGTAACGTATGGCACGGGACGGGCCGCGAAAACCGCAATGGCGGATGACCCCGGCACCGTCACATTGATGTCGTACTGGCGTCCTTCGACGAGCAAGGCCGAGATCGGAATCACGGTTTCCACCAGGCCCGGGCTGGAAACGATTGCGGAACCGGCGGCCACCAGGCTCCCGCTCGAGGTCTCGACGACGTTTGCCGTGACCTCCGTTCCCACCGGCGCCGCCATGTCGACGCCCACCGAACAGATGCGGTGTGTCATTCGCGGCTGCACCATGTTGCCGCGCGTCAGGTTGGACCCAGAGATGAAGAAATCGTTGCCGGAGAGTTCGGTATGATGAAGGCACGTTTCCGAACTCGCGACCAGGAACATTGGTGACAGTACTTTCGGCGACGGATCGACGCCCTGCGCGCCGTCGAGCACGCGAACCAGTCCTGACACATCCAATGGCTCATGGATCACGAGTTCATCAAACGCCGGGTACGACCACGCACCCGGGAATGAAACCACGAGTTCGTAGTTTTCGCATCCCTCCAGCGCCACGTCGATGGGGAAGTAGTGGAACGCCGCCTCGGTTTTATAGAGAAGCGCCGTGGATCCGGCGATCACTCCGGCACCCTCGCGATAAATGGAAACGTTGGCGTATCTGGGAATGTCGATATCGGCGTAGATGCCCACCGCACACACCGAGATATTCTCGGTCGGGGTGAAGTAGACGCCGGGAGTCACATTCGTGACGCTGCCCAGTGTGGGGAGTGTGTCGAGCGGGAAGAGAAGCGCGGTGGTGCCGGGGCAGTTGAAATCCTGGCCGACTGCCAGCGTCGCGGTGATGTTGTCGCCACCGCTTCCCGAGCAATTCTCGATGATGAGCGCTTCGTCATGCAGTCCGAGACTGTACGAAGCAGCCGCCGTCTGATCGACGTTCATCACGATGTCCTGCGACAGGTAGGGCGGCAGCGAGCCACTGTACTGGGCGAACGAACCCCACGCCGGCCATGACTGAATGTGCCAGTTGGCGACACCCGGGCCCGTGTTCTCGAGGTGGATCTGAAAATGATCGGGGGTGAACGGACCTCCCTCCACACCCGACGTGATGAGAGGTATTACCGGGGTCACCGACAGATTGCCGAGGCCGATGCCACCGGCGATGTAGACGCCCGTCCGCCACGCCGTGGGTGCATATGCGTAAGCGGCGTGCATCCAGAAGGTGTGGTCGTCAGCGGGATCGCGCGTCACGCCGTTGTGGTCGCCCCACCGGTGGGGGGATCCACCCAGCGCAACGCTGGACAGACCGTTGAGGACGACGCCGGAGTCGTACTCCGTCAATGATTCCAGATTGGCGATCCAGAATCCGGCCGACATGTATTCCGAGGTACTGACTTCGTTCCAGAAGAGCCCCACATTCTCGAAATCGTCGATGTCGAGCGCGCCGAACATGAGAGACGCGGGAGTGGACAGATTGAGACCGCCATAGAACACGGTGGCCACAATGACGCGTCCGATGCGGATGGTAGTTCGCGTGGGCGCGAGGGGGTTTTGTACTGTGAAGCAGAAGTAGACCTTTCCGGAATCATAGACGGCATCGCTGACCCGGCAATCACCCGCCTCAACCGTCGAGAGGTCCGGCTGCTGAACAGTCCATAACCAGGTGTAGGACGCCATGGACATGTTGGCCGATCCGAGGGAAGAAGACCCGGGTGTCCCCAGGAGTGTAAACAGTGTGCCGGATGACCCTCCGGCGTATTTCGTATTTACGAAGTACACCGCGCCTGGAAACGTATGCATCTGGGCCGGCCGGACGCCTCGTGCCGGCAATGCGTCAATGGCATCGGTGAGTCCGCGCCGCGCATAGGCGGTCAGCGGGGCGCCGCTGTAGGCGGTGGCCTTGTCCAACTCGATGATGGTGGCGCCCAGAAAACCGCCCACCCACGCGTATTCGTCGCCACACAGATAGATCCCCCATGGGGATACCGCGACTGAAATGTCATCGCCGAGGTCTCCCGCGGCGGCGAATGGAATGTCGTAGTAGTACCACGTTGTCGCCGACTCGTCGGTGGAGATGGCGAGATAGCATTCGAACTGCGACAGGGCGTAATTGAACGCCTCGTAGACCATCAGGTATCGGTTGCTCCATTCGTCGTAGACGGTCACCGGTTCGGCGTAGATGAGCGATGGATCCAGGCCGAAATACGCACCGAAATCGTCATCGATGGCGACGTTGCCGCACTTGTCGCGCACCTGAAAGCTCCGGACGGCCGCAATCACCACGTGATTCAAGCCCACGCTGATATCCGGAGAGGCCGGATAGTAATCGTTGAAATCGATCCCCGGCTGGGGACCCGCTCCGGTCGCCGGGCTCCGGTCGATGCCGGACACGGCGAGCGTGGGCACGGGATCCGATGTTTGCGTGGCAGGTGGCGTCGCGGCCGCGGCGAGCGACTCATCAATCAAACGGCGCACCGCCTGGAGGTCACTGGTGTTTCCAACCGACGCAGCACGGGTTCGTGACGGCTTACGCGAGCCCGGGAGCGTTGGTGTCGATGCCGGCGCCGGTTTCTCCATGATCGCCGGTGGCAACATGCGCACACCCGGCTGCGCCGCGAGCATCGCGCGCGCACGCCGGTCAACCTGCGCGAGTGCCTGCGCGCGCACCGTCTCGTCGAGCGGGAGCGGCGGAACCAGGTCTCCGTTCTTCCAGCGAGCGGCGGCAGCGGTTTCAACGCCGTGCGCGGAGGGCGAATCGATGGGAAGGAACCAGATCAGTGCAAAGAGTAGAAGGAAAAGGGTGAACCAGCGGTGTGCCACGACAACCCTCCGGGCGAGGGACCAACGCAGCCGACGCTTCGTCACCGTCTTTCTTTCCGGGAGGGCGAGCGCCGGAAAAGACACAGTTAGTGTGAATCAAATAGTACTGCATGATTGGCCCGGACTCATCAGGAAAGTGGTGGAGGCCACGGTTGCGCGGGGTCACGCCGGGGGCGTACCCTCCGTATATGACGAACACGCAACGGCTACTCATGGTGGGTCTTCTTCTCAGCTTCTGGCCGTTCTCGAGCCGGGCCGCTGATTTCGATTCCTGGTGGCACGACGGCAAGGCCGAACTCGACGGCTACCACCTTACCGTGTCGCGCTACGGGCAGGACCGCTCGGGCACCGCGGTGATGGTGTTCGTCACCGAGCCCTTCAGCGAATCCAGGCGCGTCAAGGTGGATGACGCGAACGCCAACCCGTCCGATACCTTCGACGCGTTGAAGCTCAACCTGGTGCGCGATTTCCAGACGGGCATCTACGACTACAACACCATGGTGTCGGTGTTCGTGCGCACGAAGAATCTGGAACCGGTGAAGGTGTCGTTCTCGAGTCAGGAATGGTGCGGGAACGTGTACGAAGAGATGATCTTTCGTCCGAAAGAGATTCGCGGGAGCTACTTCAGCTACTTCGAAAACGAATCGGGACCGATCACGCTGGGCTGGCCCAAGGGCGGGGTCACCGAGGACGAGTTGTTCATTGCGTTGCGCGGCCTGCGCGACGATTTCCTGGCGGCTGGCGAAGCGCGCACGCTGCCGTATCTGCCGGGGTCATTCTACGCGCGTCTCACGCACCACAAACAGGAATGGATCCAGGCCACCATCACCCGCGCGAAAGAACCGCAGAACGTGCGCGTGCCGGCGGGCGACTTCACCACCACGCTCTACGACGTGCGCACCAGCGACGGGCGCGCGGGGCAGTTCTGGATCGAGGCGGCGTATCCGCACCGCATCGTGAAATGGTCGCTTCCGCCCGACGTGGACGGCGAGCTGCTGGGTTCGCAACGACTGGAGTACTGGAAGCTGCACGGGGAAGGCGACGAGAAGTACCTGAAGGAGCTCGGGCTTCCGGTGCCGGCGGGGCGGTCGTAGCGGCACGCGTTTCCAGATTGGGCTTATAATCCGCGCGGGTTTTGTTCTATTCTTGCCCGGTCCAAACGCCCGCTGCACGGGCCTAACCTCAACCGGGACCGGTTCTTCTCAGTGTACAAAATCGAGTCGAAAGTCCAGACGTCGAGTTCCGCCTTCAAGGAAAACGACGCCTTCCAGCGGGACGCGTCCGCGCGCCTGCGCGCGCGCCTCGACGCGGTGAAGCAGGGCGGTTCCGAGGCAGCGGTGGAAAAGCACCGCTCGCGCGGCAAGTTGACCGCGCGCGAACGCATCGCCCGTCTGCTCGATCCCAACACGCCCTTCCTGGAGTTCAGCGCGCTGGCCGCCAACGGCATGTACGACGACCAGGCGCCGAGCGCGGGTGTGATTACCGGCGCGGGCGTGGTGCATGGGCGCGAGGTGGTGGTGGTGGCCAACGACGCCACCGTCAAGGGCGGCACCTATTTCCCGATGACGGTGCTCAAGCACGTGCGCGCGCAGCAGATTGCCATCGAGAACCGGCTGCCGTGCGTGTACCTGGTCGACTCGGGTGGTGTCTTTCTGCCGCTGCAGGACGGCGTGTTTCCCGACAAGGACCACTTCGGCCGCATTTTCTACAATCAGGCGGTGATGAGCGCGGCCGGCATTCCGCAGCTGTGCGCGGTGATGGGATCGTGCACCGCGGGCGGCGCCTACGTTCCCGCCATGAGCGACGAGAACGTCATCGTCAAGAACCAGGGCACCATCTTCATCGGCGGACCGCCGCTGGTAAAAGCCGCGACCGGCGTCGATGTGTCGCCGGAAGAACTGGGCGGCGCCGACGTGCACACGCGCATCTCCGGCGTGTCGGACCATCTGGCCGAGAACGACGAACACGCGCTGCAGATTCTGCGCAACATCGTCGAAGGACTGGGACACGGCGAACGCGCCGTGCTCGACATGCACCCGGCCGAAGATCCGCACTACGACCCGCAGGAACTGTACGGGATCATCCCGAAGGACCTGTCCCGGCCGTTCGACGCGCGCGAGGTGATTGCGCGCATCGTGGACGGCAGCCGCTTCCACGAATTCAAGCCGCTCTACGGCACCACGCTGGTCACCGGCTTCGCGCGCATCATGGGTTTCCCGGTGGGAATCGTGGCCAACAACGGCATTCTGTTTGCCGAGAGCGCGCGCAAGGGCGCGCACTTCATCGAAATGTGCGCGACGCGCAAGGTGCCGCTCCTGTTCCTGCAGAACATTACCGGCTTCATCGTGGGCAAGGAGTTCGAACACGGCGGCATCGCGCGCGACGGCGCCAAGATGGTGCACGCGGTGGCGGCGGCGCAGGTGCCCAAGTTCACGGTGATCATCGGCGGGTCGTACGGCGCGGGCAATTACGCCATGTGCGGACGAGGCTACATGCCGCGCCTGTTGTGGATGTGGCCCACCGCCCGGATTTCCGTGATGGGCGGCCAGCAGGCGGCCGACGTGCTGTGGACGGTGAAACAGTCCGACGGCAAGAAGGCCACCGCCAAAGACGAGGCCGCATTCAAACAGCCGATTCTCGACAAGTACGAACGCGAGGGCAACGCCTACTATTCCACCGCGCGTCTGTGGGACGACGGCGTCGTGGATCCGCTGGATACGCGCCAGGCGGTTGCGCTCGCCATCAGCCTGTCTCTCAACGCGCCGATTCCCGATCACCGTTTCGGCGTCTTCAGGATGTGATCACGCATGGCTTATTCCACATTTCGTTTTGAACAGACCGGACCGGTGGTGCGCATCACCATCGATCGCCCCTCGGTGAAGAATGCGTTTGACGATGTGCTGATCGTGGAACTCACCCAGGCGCTGGATGTCATCGCCCAGGACGACTCGATGCGCGTCATGGTGCTGACCGGCGAGGGCGACGTGTTTTCGGCGGGTGCGGACCTGAACTGGATGCGCAAGGTGTCGCACTACACGTTCGAACAGAACGTGGAGGATGCCAAGATCTTCGCGCGCATGCTGGAGAAACTCTACCGGCTTCCCAAGCCGACCATCGCGCGCGTCAACGGCGCCTGCATGGGTGGCGGTGTGGGGCTGGTGAGCGCGTGCGACATCTCTCTGTGTATCCGCGAAGCGAAATTCGCGTTGCGCGAGATCCTGCTGGGCATTGCGCCCGCGGCCATCTCTCCCTACGTGTTGCGCAAGATCGGCGAAACCAATGCGCGCGACTATTTTCTCACCGGACGTATCTTCCATGCCGAAACCGCGCGCGAGATCGGCCTGATCAACGAAGTGGTCGACATCGCCGACATCGACCTGCACACCCAGCGCTGGATTCATTACTTCCTGAAGGCGGGTCCGAAGGCCATCGCCGTTACCAAGGAGCTCATCAACCGCGTGTCGTGGGCGCGTATTGAGGACATGCAGGAATACACGGCGCGCACCATCGCGGCGTTGCGCGGTGCGGACGAGGGCCAGGAGGGCTTCGCGGCGTTCTTCGAGAAGCGCAAGCCCAGGTGGGACGTCGAGGGCTAGCGTGGGGAACAAGCGTAAGGCCGCAGCCGCGCGCCGGGTTTCCAGGGTGCTCATTGCCAACCGCGGCGAGATCGCCGTGCGTGTGATTCGCGCGTGCCATGTGCTCGATATCCCCGCGGTCGCCGTGTATTCGGAAGCGGATCGCCGCAGCCTGCACGTCCAGCACGCCGATGAAGCGGTGTGCATCGGCCCGCCGGCGCCGCTCCAGTCCTATCTCAACATGGATGCCATCATCGAGGCGGCGCGGACCACCGGCGCCGACGCCATCCATCCCGGTTACGGGTTTCTTTCCGAGAACGCCGACTTCGCCGAGCGCGTCGAGCGCGAGGGCCTCACTTTCATCGGTCCGCCGTCGAGCGCAATCCGCGCCATGGGCAGCAAAATCGGATCGCGCGCCATCATGAAGAAGGCGGGCGTGCCCATCGTTCCGGGAACGGATACGGGCACGAACGACCCGGCGGCCATCGTTGCCGCCGTGAAGTCGATGGACCTTCCGGTTTTCATCAAGGCGTCCGCGGGCGGGGGCGGCAAGGGACTGCGATTGGTGACCGAGCGTTCGCAGATCGAAGCGGCGGCGCGCGCCGCCATTGGCGAAGCGAAGTCGGCATTCGGCGACGACACTGTCTACGTGGAGAAGATGATCGAACGGCCGCGCCATGTGGAATTCCAGGTGCTGGCCGACGCGCACGGAAACATCGTGCACCTCTTCGAGCGCGAATGTTCGATTCAGCGGCGTCACCAGAAGGTGCTGGAAGAAACGCCCTCCTCGGCGCTCACTCCCGAGTTGCGGCGCCGGATGGGGGAGGCCGCGGTCGCGGCGGCGAGGGCCGTCGGCTACGTGAATGCGGGAACGGTCGAGTTCATGGTCGACGCTGCGGGGAACTTCTACTTTCTGGAAATGAACACGCGCATTCAGGTGGAGCACCCCATCACCGAATGCACCACCGGCATCTATCTGGTGCAGTGGCAATTGCGGATCGCGAACGGCGAACCACTGGCGTTTGCGCAGAAGGATCTCATCCAGCGCGGGCACGCCATCGAGTGCCGTATCTACGCCGAAGATGAAACCCGGCACTTCATGCCGTCGTGCGGTGTGATCTCGTATCTGTACGAGCCGTCGGGCCCGGGCATTCGCAACGACAGCGGCGTGTACGAGGGCTGGGAAGTGACACCGCACTACGACCCGATTCTCTCCAAGCTGGTGGCCTTCGGCGAAGACCGCGATACCACGCGCCGGCGCATGTTGCGCGCGCTGAACGAATACGTGGTGCACGGCGTGTCCACCAGCATCGACCTGCACCGCCGCATCCTGCGCCACCCGGCGTTCATCGCGGGCGATGTGGCCACCACGTTTTTCGACGACCACCCCGAGGTGCTGGAACCCGCGAGCGCCGATATCCCCGACGAGGCCTTCATCGCGGCCGCGCTGGCCGACGGACTGAACGTGGGCCGCGGCGTTGCCGGTAACGGCGGCGTGTCGCCGCAGCCGTCGCTGTGGCAACGTCTCGGCGCCTGGGAGATCGGGGGGGCGCGTTAGCATGGTTCGGATTGTTCTCGATGGAGTGGCACGCGACGTGGACGTAGAATGCGGTCCCGAGGGCGTGGTGATTTCTGTCGACGGACGCCGTCACCGCGTCACCGAAATCCAGACAACCAGCGGCACGGTGGCGTTTCTCGTCAACCACGCGTCGTACCTCGCGCACGCGTCCGACGGACCGGCGGGCCGGATTGTGTCGTTGGGCGGGCGCAACTACCACGTGGCGCGCCCGCGGATCGACAGCGACCGGCCCATCGAAGCACGGGCGGCGGGAAGCAGCGGCATCCTCGAAGCGCCCATGCCGGGTGCTATCATCGCGGTTAACGTGGCCGTCGGTGACCGCGTGAAGGCGGGCCAGCCGGTGGTGGTGCTGGAGTCCATGAAGATGCACAACGAAATCACCGCGCCGATCGACGGCGTGGTGAGCGACATCAACTGCAAGGTGGGCGACCAGGTGAGCTTCGGTCACGTGCTGGCGGAAATCGCCCCCGAGGAATCAGAGGACTGATATGCCGGTCGGCGTTCTTGCGTTCATCCTGGGTCTCATTCAGGCGCTGACGGAGTTTCTTCCCGTCTCGTCGTCCGCGCACCTGATTCTGGCGCGCACCTGGCTCGACTTCAAGGCGGCCGATGGGCTCACCTTCGACGTCGCCCTGCACTTCGGCACGCTGGTCGCGATCGTGATCTATTTCCGGCGTGACCTGCTGGCGCTTTTGCGGGGATTCGTGAACAGCATCTTCCGCCGCGGACTGAAGGACCCCAACGGCCGCATGGCATGGTTCGTGATCGCCGCGTGCGTTCCCGGCGCGGTGGTGGGCGCAAGATACGAGACGGCGATCGAGACTTACTTCCGCCATCCGGGTGTCACGGTGTTCACGCTGATCGCGGGTGCCCTGCTGTTCCTGTGGGCGGAGAAGCGCTTCATCCACGAAGCGCTCATGCATTCGCTCTCTCTCGAGCGCGCGCTCATCATTGGATGTGCACAGACGTTCGCGCTGATCCCGGGCGTGTCGCGCTCGGGAATCACCATTGTGGTGGGCATGATGTGCGGGCTGCGGCGCGACGAAGCCGCTCGCTTTTCATTCCTGCTGGCGACGCCCATCACGTTCGGCGCGTGTTTGCTCAAGGGGCTCGAGCTGTCGGAGTCGAATCTCCCCATTCCGCACGACGAGAAGGTGGCATTGATTGTGGGCGTTCTGACCTCGGCCGTCGGCGGGTGGATGGTGATCCGCTTCCTGCTCGGTTTCCTGCGGCGCCACGGCCTGCAGGTGTTTGCGTGGTACCGCATCGCGCTGGCGCTCGCGGTGGCGGCCTTTCTGCTTTTCTAGCCGCGCTAACGTCCGAAGCGCGCGCGCGAACGCTCGCGGGCTTTGGCTGTCTCCACATCACGGTTGCGAGGGGGAGCGCTGGTGACAAAGTGATCGACCAGCCGCCGCGCCACCGCGGCCACTTCATCCACGGCGTGGTTGAAGAGTTCCTCGTTGGCCTTCGACGGCTTTGTGGTCCCGCTGATCTTGCGCACGAACTGCAGCGCCGAGGCGCGGATTTCGTCGTCGGTGGCGGGGGGCTCGAAATTGGACAGAGTCTTGATGTTGCGGCACATGAGTTTGGCTCCTGACGGTTGCCGCCATGCTACCACACCGCGGCGGTCCCGGGGCGGGCGGGCCTCGATAATGTATCAACCTGCCCGTTGACACCATCCCGTCCGGTCGCTAGGTTTCAGCTATCTGGTTCTTTCCCACCCCGCCAGCAAACTTCTATCGCCGCCCCGCGGATCCAAGAGGGGGTTTTCTCATGAAAATAGGTGTATGGATGGCCGGTGCCGCACTCATCGTGATCTGGACCGCTGCTCCCGCGGGAGCCGACCCGCACTACAGTGTGGAGTTCTACGCAGACGCCGCCATGAGTTCGTGCGCGCTGGATGCGCATAACGCCGGCATTGTGGATGTTCATATTTTCCACACCGGCGAGGGATCATCCACGGGACTGCTGTTTTCGGCGTATCCGCCCGCCTGCTGGCCGAACGTGGTGTGGCTGGACGATCACCTCGCGCAGCCGTGGGCCAATATTGGCAGCACCCAGGTTCCGCTGGGACTGTCCATTGGTTACGGCGCGTGCCTGCCGCTCCCGATCTATGTCGGCTACGTTCGCTTCATGGCGCCCGGTAACACCGAGTCGTGTTGTTCGTTCCCGGTGACGCATCCGACGTCATGGACGTACTTCACCGAACCGTCGATCGCCGTCGACTGCGATTTCAACGAATGGCCGGGCACCGGACGCGGTGTGATGGTCAACGCCAACGCGTCGTGCGGATGCGGCACGGACCGGAGCGCCCTGGCGGTGCAGGAGACCACCTGGGGCGCGGTCAAGGCGCTGTACCGGTAGCCACCGGCAGCGAATTCCCGTCGGACGGCCGCGCGTGCACATTGCACCGCGGCCGTTCGCCGTTTTAGGATAGCCGGGTTGATGGAACATCGTGCCTGGAAGTCTGTCCGCTTCGCGTATCCCGATGCGGTGCCCACCATGCTCCAACCCGAGGAGCGCCGGTACCTGTACTGGCTGGGCCGGTCGGTGTGGAAGGGAAGCGGACTCATTCTGGAAATCGGGCCGTGGTTGGGCGGCAGTACCGTGTGTCTGGCCGCGGGCATGCGTGCCTCAGGACACGACGCGCGCAGCCGTCTGCACGCGGTCGACAATTTTCTCTGGCGTGAGTTCATGGCCGCGCGCGCCGCGCTTCCCCTCGAGCCCGGACAATCCTTCCAGCCCTTCTTCACCGAGAATCTGAAAGACTACGCGGACCTGGTGGTGTCGCATGCGCGCACGCTTCCCGACGAAACCATCGAGGGTGATCACGAGGCCACCGCCAAGCGATCCGCGGGCGAGCCCGACGTGCCGGCGCTGGAGGCCGCGCCCGGTGAGGGTCCGGTGGAGATTCTCTTCATCGACGGCGCCAAGTCGTGGCGCGGGATGGCGCATCTGCTGCGCATCGTGCGCGAGCGCATGGTGCCGGGACAGACGCTGCTGGTGTGCCAGGACTACAAGTACTGGGGAACCTACTGGGTGCCCATGATGATGTCGCGTCTGGGCGAGTGCGTGGAACCGTTGCACAACGTGCTCGGCGCCACCACGGTCACGTTCCGCCTGGCCCGCGACATTTCGCGCGCCACGCTGGATGAGCTGGAAGATCACGTGGCGCGCATTCCCACCGGCGACGGCCTGGCGCTCATTGACGCCGCGCGCAGACTGGTGCTGCGCGACGGCGACCGGCTGGGCGCGGCCAACCTGTCGCTGTGCCGCGTGAGCTTTCTGGCGCACCAGGGCAGGACGGACGCGGCGGCGGTGGCATTCAAGGAAGCGCAGATGTCGTGGCCGGCGTTCGTGGAATCCGGCCAGCTGGAGCGCGCACGCATTTATCTGCGCAACGAAAAGGGCGTCGCCATTGGACGCCCGTTTCGTTTTCCCGTGGAAATGAAGTTCCTGGGAGCAATGCGCGCACTGCGCCGCTAGATTACTGTTTGGTCGCGGAACGCTCCGCCCAGATCTCCGACAGGCGCACAATCATCTCCGCGGCCTTCTCCATCACCTGAACCGGCACCCATTCCTGCGTGGAATGAATGGCCTCGCCACCCGCAAACAGATTCGGGCAGGGGAGATTCATGTAGGAAAGCCGTGCGCCGTCGGTGCCGCCGCGAATGATGGAGTGCCGCGGCTTCACGCCGATGCGCTTGATGGCTTCTTCGGCGAAGGTCACCAGGCGTGGCTCCTTGTCGATCTGGTAGCGCATGTTGCGGTAGGACTCCTTGATCTCGATGTTGATCTTCGCCTTCGGGTGCAGTTTGCGCACTTCGGCGGCGACCTTCTCGATGATGGCCTTCTGCTTTTCGATTCCATCCATCTCGAAGTCGCGCAGCAGCAGCCGCAGGCTGGCGGCGTTGTCCTGTCCGTTCATCAGGTAGGGATGAATGTAGCCGTCGCGCTGGTCGGTCATTTCGGGGCTCATTTCGCGCGGCAGGCGCGTGATGAAATCGCCCATGATGCGGATGGCGTTGACGAGCTTGCCCTTGGCATAGCCGGGATGCACGCCGAAGCCCTCGATCGACACGGTCGCGCCGAACGCGTTGAAGGTTTCGTATTCGATCTCACCCAGCGGACCGCCGTCCATGGTGTACGCGAAGTTCGCGCCAAAGCGTTTCACGTCGAAACGGTCGGCGCCACGACCGATTTCCTCGTCGGGCGTGAAGCCCACCTTGACCACGCCGCGCGGAATATCCGGGTTCTGCAGGAACAGATCCACCGCCGTCATGACTTCGGCGACACCCGCCTTGTCGTCGGCGCCGAGCAGCGTAGTGCCGTCGGTGGTGACAATGTCCATCCCCTTGTACATGCGCTCGAGATTGGGATACTCCGATGACTTGATGACCTGGCCGGTGGTGCCGGGAAGCTTGATGTCGCCGCCCTGATAATTCTTGTGCACGTGCGGTTTCACGTTGGTGCCCGTGATGGCGGGCGCCGTGTCCACGTGCGCCAGGTACCCCACCACCGGCACACGCGCGGCGTGCTCGGGCGGCAGGTTGGACGGCACGGTGGCAAACACGTAACCGTTTTCATCGATGCCCGCATCCTTCAGGCCCAGGCCGAGCAGCTCTTCGTGCAACAGGCGCAGCAGATCCCACTGCTTGGCGGTGCTGGGACACGAGGAAGAATTCTCATCGGAGCGAGTATCGATTTTGACGTAACGAAGGAACCGGTCGAGGAGTGCTTCTTTGGGAGCTTTCATGTGTATTTCCAGTCGATGACGAGTGTCGGATGGGTGCGGTTGTGGTAGCGTTCACCGCAGTGCGTGAGAATAGGGGTTTTTGCGGGCCCCGTCAATCCGGGCGCTCTCTGGAGGACGACATGAAACGGTTGCTGCTGGTCGGTGTGATGGTCATGGCCCTGGCAAACTCGGCGGCCCGGGCGCAGGAGAATGCGTCCGTGCATTTCGAGGTGCTGCGCCCCGGGCACACCTTTTCCATCGTGGCGCGCGATTCGGTGACGGGCCAGCTGGGTGTGGCCGTCCAGTCGCACTGGTTCTCGGTGGGCGCGCACGTGGTGTGGGCCGAAGCCGGCGTGGGCGCTGTGGCCACACAGTCGTTCACCGAGGTCTCGTACGGTCCGTTGGGGCTCGAATTGATGAAGGGGGGAAAGACGGCGCCGCAGGCGCTGGCGGCGTTGGTGGCCGCCGACCCGCAGGAATCGGTGCGCCAGGTGGCCATGGGCGACGCGAAGGGGCGCGTGGCCGTGCACACCGGATCGAAATGTATCGCCATGGCGGGCGATCACGCCGGCGCGCAGTTTTCCGCGCAGGCCAATCTCATGTTGCGCAACACGGTGTGGAACGCGATGGCGCACGCCTATGAAACCGCGCACGGCGATCTGGCCGAGCGACTGTTGTGCGCGCTGGAAGCCGCGCAACGCGAGGGCGGGGACATCCGGGGCCGGCAATCCGCCGCCATTCTGATTGTGCCGGGCACCTCCACCGGACAGCCCTGGGCCGACCGCGTGATGGATCTGCGTGTGGAAGACAATCCCGAACCGGTGAAGGAACTGCGACGCCTGGTGGCCATGCAGCGCGCGTACGATCGCATGGACGAAGGCGACCGCGAGATGGCGCTGAATCACACCGACGCCGCGCTGGCCGCGTACAGTGACGCCGCGCGGCAGCTTCCCGACAACGTCGAGATCAAGTACTGGGCCGCGGTGACACTCATGACCACCGGCCACGAAGCCGAGGCGTCCGCCTACTTCAAGGATGTGTTTGCGAAAGACGCCAACTGGGTGGAGGTCACGCGGCGGTTGCCGGCGTCGGGACTCCTGCCCGACGACCCGGCGCTGCTGGCGAAGATCATCGACCTGGCGCCGAAGCCGGCGAAAAAGTAGCCGGCGACCCGCCGCAACGGATCGCCGGCTTGTT
>OBLQ010000182.1_pt1 | contig 22909 bp, 22 predicted proteins | sample 1519881 | NCBI WGS metagenome assembly OBLQ01 (sample SAMN01911456, study PRJEB22533) | soil metagenome | biome: Soil | place: Malaysia | collected 2012-04-30 | depth DG_metagenome m | reverse complement strand
CCGTCGTCGACGGGCTACCGCGGAGCGCGCGGGATCGGGAAACCCACCGCCAATGTGTATCGCGCGCTCGAAAGCCTGGGGCGCAAGGGTGCTGTGCTGCACGACCGCGCAGCCACGCCGCTGTTTCGGGCGGTCGCGCCCGACGACCTGCTGGCGCGACTCGAGCGCGAATTCATGCAGCGCAAGGCGGCCGCAGCGCGCGAGCTCAAAGCACTCCGTCCCGATGAGGGTGATGAACGTATCTATGCGCTCAAGTCATTCGATCAGGTGCTGGCGCGTGCGCGCATCATGCTGGCATCGGCGCGGCGCGTGGTGATGATGGATGCGATGAGCGATCTGGCCGCCGCGCTTTCCACCGAAATCGACGACGCGCGTCGTCGGGGAGTGCGCGTTCTCATTCGCGCGCGGGTCCCGCTTCCCCACCGCGTCTCGGACGGATCCGTGCTCGGCGAGCATGTGGACACCCGTCCCGATACCCGGCCCGCACCCGGCCGCCATCCGTCGTTGCGTATGGCAATCGATGCGCGTGAAGCACTGATGGTTTGGTTCTCGGTGGGTGACGACCGTTTTCGCGACGCACTGTGGACGCGCAGCGACTTTCTCGCACGCTCACAACACGACGCACTGGCGGCGGAACGCTGCTGCGTTCAGATCGAAACCGGTATGGTGGAGGGCCTGAGCGTGGACGAAGTGGAAGCCGTGTTCGAAGAGTGGAAAAGTCTGCGTGCGATGGTGTGATTCTCGATCATCCGCAATGGACAAGTTGGAAAAGACTCACCGTAAGACCCACAACCGATTGCTTGTGTTCCTACACGTCACGACGTGAACGATCCGTGATCGGATCATTCGCACTACTGTCATTTACTTGACGGCAATCAAAACGCGGGGCTACGTTCGATTCCTCTCCGGCATCTCGAAAGGCACCGCCCGGTGCAGAACAGGGGGGATCGAAATGAAAGTATTGCGAGTCGTTCTGGCATTTCTGGTGCTTGCTTCCTTCGCCGTTGAGGCCCGTGCTCAATGGAGTTCGTGGGGCGCGTTGGCCGACTCCGTAAGCTCGGTCAGCTATGAACTCGGCTTTCCCGGCGCCGCCGGCGACGGTTCCGGGGGTGTGGTGGTGGCGTGGTCGTCCGATGCCACGCCATATGTGCGCGCGACGCATTATGACAACGCCGGCAACGTGGTCTGGGGACCGGTTCAGGTGGGACCCATCTATGCAACCACATACAACGATGTGCAGGTGGTTCGTCAGGGTACGGACTGGTTCGTCGCTTGGTTCGACCCGGACGTTGTGAACGGTGTGCACATTCACAGTATCCGGATTGCGAAGTTGAACAGCAGTGGAACCGTGGTTGCCTCCGAAGGTTTCGCGGTTGCTTTTGATAACCCGGTGACCATCGACGACTTTTCGATGGTTGCAAGAACCGGAGGCGGTGTGGCGGTGGGCTGGAGGATGGAAGGTCTGGGGTACGCACGCCTGTACGCGTCCGATCTTTCGTCCAATGTCGACCTCGGCTATTTCTCGGCCTATTACGGGCCCTACGTGAACGCGATGCGCATCGTCGCCGATGGTTCGGATGGCGTGTACGCAATCTGGAGCACGGGTGTCTATCCGCCGTTCGTCAATGCCCAGCGGTACGACTCATCCGGCGAACCGTTGTGGAACGATCCCGCGACCATGTTCAGCTACTATCCCGGCGGCTATGCGAGCGAGCTCTCGGTGGCCGGCGATGGAAGCGGCGGACTGGTGGCGGCTGCGCTGTGGAACTACAGCTCGACACAGAGCGTTCGCGTTCAACATGTCACGTCCGATGGAACGACTCACTGGAACGAAAGCACTTCTCAGAACGGTGAGCCCGTGTGCGCAACCTGCGCCACACAATACGACCCGCAGGTCACCGTCAACAATGCACACAGTTCCCTGATCGTTTCATGGTCGCAGGCGGGTGGTGCAGGATCGATTCAGGTACAGAAAGTACCGCTTACCGGATCCTTTGCCCCGTCCTGGGGAGCGACGGGAACGAAAGCCAATGTCAGCGACTACTTCGAGCTTCGTGAACAGCGAATCGCGTCGAACATCAACAACCAAACCACCATTGCGTGGACCTACCGGAACCTCGGCTATACCGAAACCGGAATTCGTTTCCAGATTATTGGCGATGATGGAGACGTTGAGCTGGACTCGGATGCCGAGGGCGCAAGCATGGAGAGCTACACAGCGGCGTACTTGCCGATTCTGGTCGGCCAGGCCGTCGGCGCGTATGCAGCCTGGATCGCGTACACCGACGAGTACTCGTACGTGCGTGTGAACAGCATGTTGCCCCTGCCGGTCTTCGATGTTGAATGGCTGTTCAATCCCGACCACTGCAGCGACCTGGTGCGGTGGAAGACGCTCTCGGGCACGACGGCAAACAAACTACTGTACCGCCATATCGGGGCCGCCAACTGGCATACGCTGAATGCCACGGGGTCCGACGGCGCCTGGTCGGCGTCGTTCCCGCAGACCATTGGTTCGGAGTTCAAGGTGAGCGCCACGCTCAGTGGCGTTGTGTGGGAATCCGCCGTCTACCACGACTACGGCGAGTGCGATCTGCCGGATCCCTACAAGACGATGACGTTTGAGGTGCCCGCCCCCGAGGCTTTCCTCAACGCGCATCCCAATCCGTTCAACCCGCAGGTGATCGTCGACTACGGCGTGCCCGCGCCGTCACACGTCGACCTTGCCATCTTCGATGCCTCGGGTCGGCTCATCCGCACCCTGGTGTCGGGTACGAAGGCGGCCGGCACGTACTCGGAAACGTGGACCGGGGTCGACGAACGTGGTGAACGTGTGGCCTCCGGCGTGTATTTCAGCCGGCTGACGATGAATGGAAAGAGCATGACGCGCAAGCTCGTCATGCTGAAGTAAACCGCAGAGGAGAAGATCCTCCAGGTGCAATGGCCGGTGCGCGGGTAGCGCGCCGGCCATTTGTTTGTCTACCGGCTGAACGCCTCTTCCAGCGCGCGTGTGTTGATCCGGTTGCGCGCCTTGCTCCCACGACCCAGGCGCATCGACACCTTCGTGCCCTTCCCGGCCGATTCACCCTCAGCGACGGACCATGATTCCGGACCGGCGTCGTAGGTGAGCGTCACACCCGAGGAAGTGATCTCGAGCCACTCGAAGTTCCGGGCGAGCAGCAACAGGCGTGCAGCCGGAAAATCCGTGGAGCGCGCGTTGGCATGGTCGGCCATCAGGTCGGCGGCTTCGCGCGGGTTGCGCACCCCGATCTTTTCGGCCAGTTCGTGGAAGATCCCCCGCCCGTCGTCCCCCACCATGATGTCCACATGCCGCGCCGTGGTCGCGAAGGACACGGTGACCCAGGCGGCGTGGGCGTGCCCGATCACATTCTGGATCAGCTCACAGAACGCCCCGTGGCACAGGTCGCGGATGGCGGGACGGTCGTCATGCAGGACCGGGGCAATGTGATCGTCCCACAGGCGGTCCGGGTTGAGCACCGGCGTCACCCGTAGTTCCCGGTTGAGCGTCGACATGCGGCGCAGGCGGTACTCCTTGGAGCGGGTGTATCCCTGCTGCTCGAGCAGTCCTTCGGCCACCATCACGTCCAGATGCCGGTTGGCGGCCTGTCTGGATATCCCGTATGCTTGCGCCACTTGCCGGGCGATGCTGCGGGGGCTGGAGGCCACGCAATCCAGAATGAACTCGCGGATCGCTTGTGTCTGAGGTCGGCTCATTAGTAGCGGTGTTTATTCCCGGGCGACCGGTCTGTCAATGGATTTCCACAGTACGGGAGATCACCAAGCGTCAGATTGTAAACATGACGTTTTTCTATTTGTAAACAAACGCACTTCCAAATTGTCAACAAAGCCACGCCCTGACTGTCAACATTGTTTGCGTAACTGATTACATTTCAATTTGAAAAGCCTGCGTTCATTCTTCGAGACGATTCGCGTTGAACACACCCTGTTCGCGCTTCCCTTCGCCTATGCCACCCTGTTTCTGGCGTCGGGCGGATGGCCCACGCTCCACGACGTGATCTGGATCACGGTGGCCATGGCGACCGGGCGCACCATGGGGATGGCGCTCAACCGGATCATCGATGCCCGGATCGACGCCCTCAACCCGCGTACCGCCGGTCGGGCGATTCCGGCCGGCCGGCTTTCGAGTGGCAGAGCGCTGCTGTTCACGGCCGTCGCGGGGGCCATCTTTGTGTATGCCGTCTTCCAGCTCCAGCCCGTCTGCCGGTGGCTGTGGCCGCTTCCGATTGCGGCCATGACACTGTACCCCTACACCAAGCGCTTTAGCCCGGTGCCCCACCTCTTTCTCGGGCTGGTGTACTTCATGGTTCCCACGGCGGTATGGCTGGCCGTCCGGGGCACGGCGCCGGCGGTTGCAATCACGCTGGGCGTCGGAGCGGGCCTGTGGGTGGCGGGATTCGATATCATCTATGCCTGCCAGGACGTGGAGTCGGACCGGCGGCAGCGGTTGCATTCCATCCCGGCGGATTTCGGGGTGGAACGGGCGCTGAGGATTGCACAGGTCCTTCACGTGGGATTCGTGATCGCGCTCCTGGTGATCGCGCAGATGGTGCACGGCGGCCGGTGGTTCTACGTCGGGTGTATGATTTCGTCACTCGCGATTGTTTATGAGCACCGGATTGTTTCCGCCAGAGACCTCTCACGAGTCAACGCCGCGTTTTTCACCGCCAACGGTGTGGTGAGCATTGTGCTCTTTGTCATGATCGCACTGGATCGGGTGATGTGATGGTCTACGCCGTAGCGATTACGGGTGGTAGTGGAGCGCCGTACGCACTGCGCCTGCTGCAGGTCCTGCTGGAATTGGGCCACGAGGTGCACCTGGTGATCTCGCCGGCGGGGGAGACGGTGCTGCAGGTGGAATGCGGCGTGAAGCTGGGGAAGACGCTGCGCGAGAAAGCCGCCACCATGGCGACCGCAATCGAGACCGGGCACGCGTCGCGGCTGCGTGTCTTCGATCCGCAGAATCTGGCCGCCCCGATCTCGAGCGGATCGTTTCCGTGCGCGGGCATGGCCATCGTGCCGTGCTCGACGGGAACCCTGGGACGCATCGCCAACGGAATCTCATCCAATCTGATCGAACGCGCCGCCGACGTGGCGCTCAAGGAGCGCCGCCGCCTGGTGGTGGTTCCGCGCGAGACGCCGCTCAACGACATCCACCTGCGCAACATGCTCACCCTGCGCCAGGCGGGCGCGGACATTCTGCCCGCCATGCCGGCGTTCTACCACAAGCCGCGCCACATCTCGGACCTCATCGACATGATCGTGGGCCGCGTGCTCGACCGCCTCGGTGTCGACAACGAACTCTTCCACCGCTGGGGAACCGGCCCAACCGACGACGACTGACTTCTGCTTCGCGCGCTCGCCGTTATTTCGGGCGGCGCTGCCACGATGTGTCCCGTTGGCCCGCCATTCTCTGGTAGCGGGCTCGCCAGGCCATCCTCCTTCGCTCCTTCGCAAGGGGCCGGCCGTGACAGGACCCGCGAGCGTGTCAGCGCCGCCCGGGACAAAAAAAGAACGCCCCGCGCCGTTGCCGACGCGGGGCGATTCAGACACTTGCCTGAGTGTTTATCTCTTAGAGACCGAACTCCAGGCCGCCGCGGAACGACCAGTGGTTCGCGTTGTCCACCATGTGGTACCAGCCCGAGCCCACGATGCTCGCGCTCTGGCTGACGCCGAGCTTGACGCCGGCACCCGTCTGGAAGCCGAACTTGGTGTCGCTCTGGTCCACACTGAGCGCGTCGACAGACAGATTCATCATGTGGGCGCTGGCGCCCGCCGCGATGAACGGCGAAATGATGCCCGCCGTCGGGATCGTCCACTTCAGGTTCGCACCCACCGTCCAGTCGCGGAAGTTGACCTGGCTCGAGCCCGATCCATCCGACCAGTTCCAGTAGTTGACGAACGGATTTACGTAAAAGTTCGTGGCGGGCAGACCGAAGTCGAGGTACGCACCCGCAACCCAGGTTCCGCTCACGTTGTTATAACCGGAAAGGTCCGGGCTCACGTAGCCGGCCTCGAGACCCACCGCGCGCAACGGGCTGGCCGCGAACGCGCTCGCAGAAATCAGAGCCACCGCACAGAACACGGCGGCGACCAGAAGTACCTTCTTCATTGCACTGAACCTCCATTAAGGGAATGCAGGGCGACGCGGATGTGTCCGCAGGTCGCACGTCTGCCTTCGCCCACCGACGGTGGGATGCCCGGCATCTGCAAGCACAGGGCCACGGCCGCCGCCGCGGACGCACCGGGACCCACGCAGGGCGACCCGGTACAACGGGCCAGCGCTCGCTACGGCACTCGCTGCCGGGAGGGCAGGGACGGGGTCGGGTGGGGGCATTCTGCAACGGCGGAACTCACGGCAATTTCTGCCGTCAACTTCGCGCGTGCGCGAAGCGGCCCGCGCCGCTAGAGTGTTGGGGATGCGCCCCTTTGATCTGCGCACATTTCTGCTCGCGCTCGAAACTCACGGTGACCTCAAGCGCGTCCGCGTTGACGTGGACCCGCGCTTCGAGATCGCCGAAATCGCGCAACGCATGGTGCGCGAGGGCGGCCCCGCGTTGCTCTTCGAGCGCGTCAACGGCTCGCGCTATCCGCTGGCCATCAATTTCTTCGGCACGTTTGAGCGCATCGAGCGCGCGCTCGGGATGCACCCCGAAGCGCTGGGCGAGCGCATCGTGCGCTTCGCGCAGGAACTCAACCCGCCCACGCCGCGCGCGCTGTGGAACGCGCGGGATTTCTTTCCGCGTCTGCTGGCCTTCCGGCCGCGGCGCGTGTCGCGTGCGCCGGCGCAGACCATCACCGAATCCGCGCCCAATCTGGATGATCTTCCCGTCATCACGTGCTGGCCGGGAGACGGGGGACGGTTCATCACGTTCCCGCTGGTGGTATCGCAGCATCCGGTGCATCACAAAACCAACGTGGGGATCTATCGCATGCAGGTGTTCGACCGCGCGACCACCGGCATGCACTGGCAGATCCACAAGGGCGGCGGGTTTCACTACCACGTGGCCGAACAGCAGGGAAGTGCGCTGCCGGTCGCGGTCGCCCTGGGCGCCGATCCCGCGTTGATGCTGGCCGGCATCTTTCCGCTTCCGGAAGCGCTGGAAGAAATTGCCTTCGCCGGCATTCTCTCCGCGCGCCGCACCCGGCTGGTGGCGGGGCGCACCGTGCCCATCGATGTTCCCGCCGACGCCGAGTTCGTGCTGGAAGGCGTCGTGCCGCCGTACGAACGCCGCGCCGAGGGTCCGTTCGGCGATCACTTCGGCCACTACTGCGACGTGGCGGACTTTCCCGTATTCCGCGTGAAGACCATCACGCGCCGGCGCGATGCCATTTACCCGGCCGCGGTGGTGGGGAAGCCCCCGCAGGAAGACCGCTACATGGGCGACGCGTCGCAGATGATTCTGGGCCCGCTGATCCGACTGATTCGCCCGGAGGTGCGCGATGTGTGGGCGTACTACCAGGCCGGCTTCCACAACCTGCTGGTGGCGTCGGTGGAGTCGCGCTACACGCGCGAACCGGTGCGCACCGCGCTGGGGCTGCTGGGAGAAGGGCAGCTGGGGTTGTCCAAGGTGCTCATCATGGTGGATGCGTCCGTGAACGCGCGCGACTTCAATGAAGTGCTGCAGGCCATTCGCCAGAACTTTGATCCGCGCGAACATTTCCATCTCATTTCGCGCGCGCCGCTGGACACGCTGGACTTCACGAGCTTCAAGATGCACCACGGCAGCCGCATGATTCTGGATGCGACCGGCAGCCGCGCGCAGTACTCGGGCGGGGCGTCACGGCCGCAGCCGGCGCGTCACGACGAACCCGATACCGAACCCGGACCGGTGGTGACGCGCGCCCCGAAGGACATCGCGCCACACGTCAAGCGTTGGCGCCTGTTGGAGGACACGCTGCTGGTGGTGCAGCTGGACCAGGTGCGCGAAAACATCGGACGCGAGGCACTGGAGATGCTGGTGCAATCGCCTGCCACCGCCCGCCTCAAGATGATCGCGGTGGTGAGTCCCGACGTGAATCTGGACGACGATGTGGATGCGCTCTGGGGCATCTTTACGCGTTTCGACCCCGCCCGCGACCTCATGTTTGGACGCGCCGGCATGCACGGTGTGCAGCCGGTGTACGAAGGCGTCATGGGAATTGACGCAACGTGGAAACCGGGCTACCCGGAAGCAGTTGCCATGCCCGACGAGGTTGTCAAACGGGTGGAATCGCGCTGGCATTCCTATTGAAAAGCGCGGCCCAAAACCGTGATTGACACCGGTTATCGTTTAGCGTAGCTTCAGGGGGTTAATCAGTCTGCGTTCAGCCAGAACCGCGTTTCGCCGCCTCGCATCTTCGTCAGGTTAGCGACCCCAGTTTGAGTTTGAGCGCTCGTTCTTCCGGAGGGAGCCCGTGGTTTTTTCCGGAAATGTACAGTCCGAAAGGAACGTCAGAAATGAATCGTAAGCTTTATGTCGGTAACCTGAACTTTGCTACCACCGAAGATGAACTGCGCGACCTCTTTGCCGAGGTGGCGCCGGTTGCGTCGGTTTCCATGATCATGGACCGCGAGACGGGTCGTCCCCGTGGTTTCGCGTTCGTCGAGATGGAGACCCCCGAGGGTGCACAGCAGGCGATCGAGAAGCTCAACAACCGCGAAGTGGCGTCGCGCACGATTACCGTCAACGAAGCCCGTCCCAAGACGGAAGGTGGCCGCGGTGTGGACCGTGGCTTCAGCCGTAACAGCGGTGGCTTCGGCGGCAATCGCCGTCGTTTCTAAGTCGCAGACTTACGGAACACAACAAAAGAGCGCGGTGGATCAACCACCGCGCTCTTTTTCTTGCCTCTCTCCGCTCGGTGAATCAACGATACATGCTCTTGACCTGGCCCCACGTCGCGGTCTGCGTCCGGGTGACCTCGCACTGGACACCCAGCGCACCCACGAACGATGCGCACGGCGAGAACGACTGTGTGCAGGGAGAAATCTGCTGCAGGTAGTAGTTCCCGGTGCCGGGCATGCCGCAGAACATCGGATCGACCGAGAAGTTGTGGCCCGCATTACCGATGCAGACCGCGTCCCCGCCCGTGTTTGAGTAGATGTCGTTGCACGCGATGAACGTGGCCGGGGTTGCCCCCGAGCACGCAATCGCGCCGCCCGCGCTGCATGCGCACATGATGTTCTGGAAGATCTGTGCGGACGAACCCGTGGCAAGCCCAATGGCGCCGCCCGTAGGCGACCCGTTGTTGTCCAGCGTGTTGTTGAAGATGTAAGGGCTGCCGTTTTTGGCGTAGATGCCCCCACCCATCGAGAAGGCATAGCAACCCGAGATGATGTTGTAACTGATCATCGGCGACGCCCCGTCGCAGAAGATGGCCGCGCCGCGGTTGCCGCGCGCGTTACGAATCGTGAAACCCTGGAGCACGGCGCTGCCATCTTCACCGTTCTGGAACTTGAACCCGGGGCCCTGTTCCATGCAATCGATGATGGTGGTATACGGACCGTCGTCCGATTTCACCGTGATGTTCTTTCCCAGGAAATCAACGTTGATATTGCCGGTGCCGGTGTACGTGCCCGGCGCGACGGTCACAATGTCGCCGTTCGATGCGAGGTTGATTCCGCCCTGGATGGTGACAGCGTCACCGCCACCGCCGGGAACCACATGCCACGTTGCGGCGTGAGCCCCGGCAGCAAAAACTACTAGTGCCAGAGAACTGCAGAGTCTTAACATGTTTCGCATGGTCAAACTCCTCCTTTGTCCATGCGTGAATGGCTCACGGGATAATGATTCCCGGGAAATTGCATCAGCCGTTCCACTGCCGCGGGCGCGGCCCATTCCGGCACATGTTGCCGTGACGCGCGTGAAATTGGCGGCGGGTGGCCGATTCCGGCGTGACTCCGGTTTTCGCGGGAGCGCGCGCGCCGGGGCATGTTGCGTTTTGCAATCGAGTGTAAGATGAGTACTAAACGGGCTGGTTTCTGGCGGGTGTTGCTTTTCAACGTCGTGCTGATCGGCGCGGCGGTCCTCATTCTCGAACTGGTTTTCGGCGACTGGTTCCATCCCAACAAGATCGACAGACTCAATCTGGTGCGCGATTGCCATCTGCGCTACGACGCCAGCTATCTCTACGACAGTGCGGGAGACATTCACTATTCGCGCGACAAGTGGGGGCTGCGCGGCAAATATCCGTCACTCGACGACATCGACATCGTCACGCTGGGCGGCAGCGCCACCGACCAGCGCTACGTCAGCGACGGGTTCACCTGGCAGGATGTGCTGGCGCGCGAATTCGCGGCCGCGGGCAAGAACGTGTCGGTGGTGAACGCGGGGGTGGACGGCCAGTCCACGTTCGGGCACATCAAGGATTTCGACTGGTGGTTTCCCACGCTGCCCCATTTCAAGCCGAAGTACGTGCTGTTCTACATTGCCGGCAATGACATCTACAAGAGCGACAACAGTGACTTCGACGATCTCGTCAACAACAAGCCACCCACGTGGAAGACGCGTATTCGCGAGTGCAGCGCTCTGTATCGACTCGTGAGTCTCGGCATGGGTGTGTACCAGGCGCAACACGTCCACAAGATCACCCACCGCAAGGAACCGTTTGGTTCGTGGCAATGGACGACGCAGCCGCTGGTGCAGGATCACCGGCAGCTGGTGCAGGAACGTCTCGACATCTACGGCAAGGCGGTGGCCATGCTGGCGCAGCGTACGCGCGCCATCGGCGCCACGCCCATCTTCGTGACGCAGTGCCTCAGCGTCTATCGCTTCCGTGACGACGGGCAGGTGGAAGGGCGCGCGCACACCGAGATGTACGACACCACGGAGATCAACGGGCTCGATCTGTACTACATCATGCGCGAGTTCTGGGCGGTTACCATGCAGGAGTGCGCGAAAGAGGGCGGCATCTGTCTCGACGCCGGCGACGACATCCGCTGGCAGCCGGGCGACTTCTATGACGTCATCCACAACACCCCGCAGGGCGCCGACCGGCTGGGGAAATACCTGTACCAGAACCTGAAGGACCTGCCCATCGGTACGCAGCAGGTGGCCCACTAGCTCACGGCAACGATCCCACGGCGCGCGATCTCGTCGACGGGCGGACGTTTATCCGGCCCGGTGACAGGCGATTGCCGTGTCACAGCCACGCAGCCTCCTTCGTATCTTCTCATGTGAGCGGCAGGCGGGGTGGGCGACCAGGCTGCCGCGACAGGATTTGCGGGATGCACCGTATCGACAATAGATTTCAACCGCCCCGGAGGAGCCATGAACAAGTCTCAACAAATCATGCTTGGCCTGGTTGCCGCGTTCGCCATCACCATCGCGGGCGTCGCGCACACCGCCGACAAATCGGACAAGAAGAGCACCAAAACGAAGACCGAGACCGCCATCTTTGCGGGCGGGTGCTTCTGGTGCATGGAGAAACCCTTCGATGACGTGAAGGGAGTCATCTCCACCACGTCCGGGTACACCGGCGGCACCAAGAAGAACCCCACGTATCACGAAGTGGGCTCGGGCACGACCGGTCACTGCGAGTCGATGGAAGTGGAGTTCGACCCGTCCAAGGTGACGTACGAGACGCTGCTCCAGGTGTACTGGCACAACATCGATCCCACGCAGGAAAACGGACAGTTCTGCGATCACGGGAACCAGTATCGCGCGGAGATTTTCTATCTCGACGACGCGCAGAAGGCGGCCGCGGAAGCGTCCAAGAAGGACGTCGAGAAGAAGTTCGGATTCTGCACGGTGAACATCACGCCGGCCAGCACCTTCTATCCGGCGGAGGAGTATCACCAGGACTTCTACATGAAGGATCCCGACCGCTACCACGAGTATCGCAGCGGCTGCGGACGCGACCGCCGGCTCAAGGAGCTGTGGGGGGCCGACGCGGGCATCGCGCACGCGATGAAGTAGTCACATCGAAACAGGGAAACCGGCGCGGCGACGGCTGGCGGCTCAGTGCGAGGAACTCGAGTCTGCGGCTGCCGCCGCGCTTCCTTTTTGCCGCTGGTGTTGCTGCTCATGAAACACGCCGGCCACACCCAGCAACGTGAGCGCCGAACCGGCCACCGTCCAGTGCGTGACGGGCTCGTGGATGAAGAGCGCACCCAGCAGGATGGCGATCACCGGATTGACGTAGGCGTAGGTGGTCACAATGCTCATGGGAAGCGTCTGCAATACCTTGACGAAGGACGTGAACGCGATCACCGAGCCGAAGACAATCAGATAGCTCCACGCCGCCAGCGCCTGCGGGGTGGGATGCGGCCTCGGTTCGCGCGTGATGAGCGCGGCCAGCAGCAGCGCCACCGAACCGGTCAGCAGCTGAAATGCGGCGTTGGCTTCGCCGGAAAGTGACACCGGCCGGCGCTTCTGCAGCACCATCCCCGATCCCCACAGCATCACGGCCGCGCACAGCGCGATGGCGGGGAGCACCTGGTCACGCGTGGGATTCTGCAGCACGTGATAGTTGAGCACTACGATCCCCGCCAGACCTATCAGCATGGCGGCGATCATCCGCCACGTGGGACGGCGGCGGTCGATGACCGATTCCAGGAATATCGTCCACAACGGTTGCGACCCCACCAGCACGGCGGCATAACCCGACGCCGCCCGCATCTCCGCCCACGACACCAGCCCGTTGCCGCCGAACCACAACAGCACACCCGACGCCGCGAAGATGAACACGTCGTGGCGCGTGGGCCGGATGGGTTTGCCACGCAGGATACACAGCAGCAGGAGAATGGTGCCCGCGATCATGATGCGCGTTCCCGCCATGTAGAACGGCGGAAAGCCGGATCCCTCGCGCACCGCCAGGCGGATGGCGAGGTAGGTGCTTCCCCAGACGATGTAAATGATGAAAAGGTGGACGAGACCGCGGACGTTCACCGAAGGCACCTCGTGGAAACGGCGAGTGTTAGCATAGCCTCCGGATGCTGTCCAGAGGCCAGTTGTGGCCGGAGCGGCGCTCGGCTATACTGCGTCCGGCCAACCTGATGCAGCACATTCACGGCATTACTTTCACCGACGAGCACCTGATTCCCATCTGGGAGCGCGTGCGGGCCGGCGAGCGGCTGTCTCCCGCCGACGGGCTCACCATGTTCGAGTCGCACGACCTGTCCGCGCTGGGCGGCATGGCCGACTACGTGGCGCGCGCAAAGAACGGTGAGCGTGTGCACTTTGTCATCAACGTGCACATCAACCCCACCAACATCTGTGTGCTGAATTGCAAGTTCTGCGACTACGTGCACAGCCGCAACGACGACGGCGCCTGGGAAATGACGCCGCAGGAAATCCTGGCGCACATCACACCCGAGATGCACGAAGTGCACATCGTGGGCGGGCATCATCCCGACTGGCCGTTCGAATATCACGAAAACTACATTCGCGCGATTCGCGACGCCCATCCCGATATCCAGATCAAGGCCTTCACGGCCGCCGAGATCGACTACTTTGCAAAGCGCTGGAAGTTGTCCGTCGACGAGATTCTCGACCGGCTGGTGGCGGCCGGGCTCAACTCCATGCCGGGTGGTGGCGCGGAGATCTTTTCGGCGCGGGTGGCCAGGGAACTTCGCTATACCGGCAAGGCACAGGCGGCGCGCTGGCTGGAGATTCACGCCAAAGCGCACGCCCGCGGCATCCCGTCCAACGCCACCATGCTCTACGGGCACATCGAGACCTACGCCGAGCGCGTGGAGCACCTGCGCCTCCTGCGCGAACAGCAGGACGCGAGCGGCGGCTTTCTGGCCTTCATCCCGCTGGAATACCAGGTGAGCACGGAAAAACTGGTCGCGCGTCATGCTTCGGCGCTGGAAGATCTGAAAACCATCGCGGTTTCGCGCCTCATGCTCGACAACTTCCCGCACGTGAAGGCGTACTGGATCATGCTGCAGGAAGACACGGCGGCCATCGCGCTCAACTTCGGCGCCGACGATATCGACGGAACCATTGCGAAGGAACGCATTGCGCACGCCGCGGATGCGCGCAGCCCGGGCGGTGTCACCCGCAAGCGTCTGGTGCGTCTGATTCGGGATGCGGGCAAGACGCCCGTGGAACGCGACGCGCTATATAATGACGTCAAGGTGTACGGGGAAGAGGACGTGGTGGCGGTGATGGAAGAGCGCTATCGCCCCGTGCAGCGCAGCCGCGAATCCCCCCGCGCCGGCCGTCCGCTGGACAAGTTCGCGGCGCGCTAGTTACGCAGCGAAATGAAACGCAAACTCATCATTGCGGCGCTGGCACTCGTGATCGTCATCGCGGGTGTATCCGTCTATCTGTACAACTCCATCGACTCGATCGTGAAGAACGCGATCGAGCACTTCGGCACCGAAATCTGCGGCACGAGCGTGAGCGTGGGGTCGGTGGACATCTCGCTCAAGTCGGGACGCGGCACCCTGCGCAACGTTCACGTCAGGAACCCGGACGGCTTCTCGGGCGGCAACGCCATGGAGCTGGGCGAGGTCACGGTGGAGATCAGCGTGGGTTCGCTGAACCGCGACCCCATCATTATCCAGGAGATCCGCGTGCTGGCGCCGGTGGTGAACGCCGAGATCAACGACAAGCTCGCCACCAACCTGGGCGTCATTCGGGATCACGTGGGGAACTACCAGGCCGCAGCGGCGAAGCCGGCGGGCAAACAGGACTCGGGGTTCGAAAAGCATTTTGTCATCCGCTCGTTCGTCATGGAGGAAGGCAAGATCGAGGGAGACGCCACCAGCGTGGGCGGCAAGAAGGGCGAGTTCGCGCTGCCGCCGGTGGAGCTCAGCAACGTGGGTGGCACGCGCGGATCGCGCCCTGAAGCCCTCGGCAAGGTGCTGTGCGCCGCGATGTTTGCGCGCGCGGAGAAGGCGGCGGCCGACGAGCTCAAGGCGGGCGCGGTGCACAAGCTCGAGGGAAAACTGGGAGACATCATCGGAAAATGAGAGACACTATCCGCATCGGACAGATTCCGTATCTCAACTGCGTTCTCTTCTTTCACGAGCTCAAGAACAGGGAAGGAATTCGCCTGGAGCCGCTGGTTCCGCGCGCGCTTTCCGGCGCCGCCCGGGACGCGGTGGTGGATGCGGGTCCGGTGCCGCTGGTCGACACCTGGGCGCTCGAAGAGCGCTTCATGCCCCTCGGCGACTTCTGTATCGCCACCACCGAGCGCGCACGCAGCGTGTTTTTGCTCTCGAAGCGTCCGTTCGAACAGCTCGACGGTGCAGAAATCGGCATGACCGCCGAAAGTTCCACGTCCGTGCGCCTGCTGAAGGTGCTGCTGGCCAACGCGTGGCGCGTCCGTCCGGCGCGCTTCACCGCGGTAAACCGGGCCGGCAACGACGCCTTCCTGCTGATCGGCGACGAAGCCCTGATGCACCGTCGCGGTCTGCCCGATTTTCCGCACGTGGCCGACCTGGGCGAGGTGTGGAGCAAATGGACGGGACTGCCGTTCGTGTTCGCGCGCTGGGTGGTGCGCCGCGACCTTCCCGATGCGCAGCGTGAGTATCTGATCCACGCGCTCAATCAGTCGCTCGCGAGCGGGTGGTCGCAGCTCGATCGCATTGCGGCCACGTACGCGTCGGCGTTGCACATGTCGATTGCCGAGATTCGGGAGTATCTGGAAGGATTTCGTTTCGTGGCGACCGATGAGGAGCACCGGGCCATGACGAAATTTCGCACGCTCGATGCCGGGACGGGCGGCGGCAACGCGACGCCCCTGGCGCGGGAGGAAGCACGATGAAACGCGTGACCGCCATTGGCGGCATCTTCTTCAAGAGCAGGTCGCCGAAGGATCTCATGGCGTGGTATCACGAGCACCTGGGTATTCAACCCGACGACTGGGGCGGCAAGGCCTTCGAGTGGCGCGAAAGAGACAATCCGGAGCGCATCGGACAGACCGTTTTCTCGCCCTTCAAGGAAGACACGAAACACTTCGAACCCGCGACCGAGCCGTACATGTTCAACTTCCACGTCGCCGATCTGCCCGCGCTGCTGGAACAGCTGCGCCGCGAAGGCGTGCAGATTGTGGGCGACATGCAGGACTCTCCGTACGGGAAGTTCGGATGGATCATGGATCCGGAAGGTCGCAAGATCGAACTGTGGCAACCCCCCGACGCCGGCAATCCCTCCGCCGCATCTGAGGATGTGAACAGGCCCTAAGCGGCGTGGAAACCAGGATCGAACCAAAGTTCCTCACTGTGCTGCGCGAGGGCTACACGCGCAGCATGTTCACGCGCGACCTCGGCGCCGGCCTGATTGTGGGCGTGCTGGCGCTCCCGCTGGCGCTGGCGTTCGCCATTGCCTCCGGCGTCAAACCCGAGCAGGGACTCTTCACCGCCATCGTGGCCGGCTTCCTGGTTTCCGCGCTCTCCGGAAGCCGCGTGCAGATAGGCGGTCCCACCGGCGCATTCATTGTGATCGTGTACAGCGTGGTGCAGCGCTACGGCTATGACGGCCTGGCGGTGGCCACGATGCTGGCCGGCGGGCTGCTGGTGGTGATGGGTCTCACGCGCATGGGCGCGGTGATCAAGTTCATCCCGTACCCGGTGACCGTGGGATTCACCGCGGGCATTGCGCTCATCATTCTCTCCTCGCAGTTGCGCGATTTCTTCGGGCTCAGCATGAACAACGTGCCCGCGGACTTCATCGAGAAGTGGTCTGCATACGCCGCGGCCATTGCCACCTACAACCTGACCGCGCTCATCGTGGGCGTGGCGACCATCCTCATTCTCGTCTACTGGGCCAGGGTCAGCCGCAAGGTGCCGAGTCCGATAGTCGCCATTCTGGTGACCACGGCGGTGGTGCAGCTGTTTCACATCCCGGTGGAGACGATTGGAAGCCGCTTTGGCAGTGTGCCGCACCGTCTGCCCGCGCCGCACATTCCGCGCGTCGATTTTGCCACCGTCCGGCTCCTGTTTTCGCCCGCGTTGTCGATTGCGTTGCTCGCGGGCATCGAATCGCTGCTCTCCGCGGTGGTGGCGGACGGTATGACCGGCCGGCGCCATCGCTCCAACACCGAGCTGGTGGCGCAGGGAGTGGCGAATATCGTCTCGCCCATCTTCGGCGGCATTCCCGCGACGGGCGCGATCGCTCGCACCGCAACCAACGTGAACAGCGGGGGACGGACGCCGATCGCCGGCATGGTGCACGCGCTGGTGCTGCTGCTCATTCTGCTCTTCTTCGGCAAATGGGCCGCGCTCGTCCCCATGGCCACGCTGGCCGGCATTCTGGTGGTGGTGGCGTACCGTATGAGCGAATGGCGCCTGGCGCTGCGCGTGTTCCGCAGCACCAAGAGCGACACCGTGGTCATGCTCACCACGTTTCTGCTGACGGTGCTGGTCGATCTCACGGTTGCGATTCAGGTGGGTGTGGTGCTGGCGGCGCTGCTGTTCATCAAGCGTATGTCGGATGTCACGCAGACGCGGGTGCTGGCCGACATGCTGGACGAAGAGGACGAGGAAGACAGCATCCGCGGCCGGCGCATTCCCGAAGGCGTGGTGGTGTTCGAAGTCAACGGACCGTTCTTCTTCGGTGCGGCCGACAAGTTCAAGAGCACGCTCAACACCGTGCGCAAGAAGCCGCGCGTCCTCATCCTGCGCATGCGCCACGTGATGACGCTCGACGCCACCGGTCTGCGCGCGCTGGAAGACGTGTACGAACGGTCGCGCCGCGATGGAACCGCGTTGATCCTGACCGGGGTGCACATGCAGCCGCTGGTGGTCATGAAACAATCCGGGTTCGCCGACCGCGTGGGCGTGGAGAACATGGCGACGTCGCTGGATGTGGCCATCCGGCTGGCCGAGGCCATTATCGCCTCTCCGGCGCGCGTGTGATAGAATGGCCGGCATGCTGGACCAGATACGAAACAAGGTGAACGCGCGCGAACGCATCACGCGCGAGGAGGGACTCTATCTTCTGCGCGAGGCGCCGCTCCTGGAGCTGGCCCCGCTGGCCATGGCGTGGCGCTGGCACCACAACCCCGAGCCCAGAGTCACCTTCGTCGTCGACACCAATCTCAACTACACCAACACCTGCGACGCGTACTGCGCGTTTTGCTCCTTCTATCGCACGCCGGGACAGGCCGGGGAGTATCACTACACCATCGAACAGATGATGGAGCAGTTTGCACAGGCGCGCGAGATGGGAGTCACCACGGTGTTGCTGCAGGGTGGACTCAACCAGGCCATCCCGTTTCAGTACTACCTCGATCTGGTGAGCGAGACGTGCAGGCGCTTCCCGGACATTCACGCACATTTCTATTCGGCGCCCGAGGTCATGAAGATGACGGAAGTATCCGGGCTGTCACTCGACCAGGTGACAGCGCGGCTCTACGACGCCGGTCTGCGTTCGATTCCCGGTGGCGGCGCCGAAGTGTTGAGCGACAGCGTGAAGGAAAAGATTTCGAAGCTGTGGCCCAAGGCGACCACCCGGGACTGGGTCGATGTGCACCGCGCCGCACACCGGGCGGGCATGCGTTCCACGGCCACCATGATGTACGGCCACGTGGAGACCGACGATGACATCATCGAGCACCTGGAGGTGGTGCGCGCGCTGCAGGATGAAACCCACGGTTTCACGGCCTTCGTCCCCTGGAGCTACAAGCGCGACCAGAACCCGCTGGCGCGTCACGTCACCATGGAAGCCGGTCCCAACCGCTATCTGCGCATCGTTGCGCTGGCGCGCATCTATCTGGACAACTTCGTGCACGTGCAGGCGTCGTGGTTCTCGGAAGGGAAGAAGACGGGTGTAGTGGCGCTGCACTTCGGCGGCGACGATTTCGGCGGCACCATCTTCGACGAGAACGTGATGCAGGAAGCCGGCTTCTACAACCGCACCACCATCGATGAGATTGCGGCGCTGATCCGCGATGCCGGCTTCACGCCGGCGCAGCGCACGACGCTGTACGACATCGTGCGCACGCTCCCCGTCACCGAGGCCAGCCCTGCATGCTGAAACGCTTCTTTTCCAGCGATGAGATATCGGTGGATTTCGGCCTGTTGCTGCTGCGCATCGGCATCGGTCTGAGCGTTGTCATTTTCCACGGATACGACAAGCTAACGGGCGGTCCCGAGAGCTGGGCCCGGATCGGCGCCAACATGGCCAATCTGCATATCACGTGGTACCCGGCGTTCTGGGGTTTCATGGCCGGCTTTGCCGAGGGTATCTGCTCATGTTTGCTGATCCTCGGCCTGCTGTTCCGCCCCGCCACGCTGCTGCTCGCGTTCACCATGTTCGTGGCCGCCATGCATCACCTGCATCTACCCGAGGGCGCACCCAATGCCGGATTCAGGGGTGCGGCGCACGCCCTGGAGCTGATGAGCGTCTACAGTTGCCTCTTCTTCACCGGCCCGGGAAAGTTCTCGCTCACTCCGCGACGATAGACCTCCCGCGCCCACACCGGTTTTGCCGGACTCGAACTCTTCTGTACCGCACCGGGGAAGCTGCGCTACGCTCGCGGTGAGGTGATGCCGCATGCCGGTAGCCGCACACATCGATCCCGCCTCGCGCATTGTGATGTTCCGGTGCAGCGGGCGCGTGATGATCAATGAAGCACGCCGCGCTTTCGATGAGATGATGACGGACCCGTCGGCTCTGCCGCACTCCCTGGCCATGTGGGATTTTCGCGGGGCCCAGATCACCGAACGCAGCGTGTCCGTCTCCGAGATTCTCGACATGCTCCAGAACCGCCACCCGGAAAAAGCGGAACGTTCGCGCGTCGCCATCCTGGTGGCCGATGAAGTTGACGCGGCGGCGTCCACAACCGTGGCCAGAAGCGTGGCGCCGCAATTGCGAGTGAAGGTGTTTTCCGACTATGCGAGCGCCACGCGCTGGCTGGGAGGCGACGACGCGTAGGCACGCCGGGGAAAATTTCCGAATTGGCCTCGCGGGGGCGAGGTGCTAGTATTCCGCCCATGAAGTCCGAGCTCAACGTGGTCCCGGGCAAGGCGATGGGAACGACGAAGACGCCCATCAGTTCTTTCATCCGGCACCACTTTCGTCATTTCAATTCCGCCGCACTGATCGACGCCGCCGACGCCTACAGGCACCACCTCGAAGGCGGCGGCAAGATGATGGTGACCCTGGCCGGCGCCATGAGCACGGCCGAACTGGGTCTCTCGCTGGCCGAGATGATCCGGCAGGGCAAGGTACACGCTATCTCGTGCACGGGCGCGAATCTGGAAGAAGACCTCTACAACCTCATCGCGCACGACTTCTACGAACGCATTCCGCACTATCGCGACCTGACGCCGCAGGAAGAGAAGCGGCTGCTCGATCGCCATCTCAACCGCGTCACCGACACCTGCATCCCCGAAGAAGAGGCCATGCGCCGCCTCGAGGCGGCGGTACTCGAGGAATGGAAGCGCGCCGACACCGCGGGAGAGCGCTTCTTCCCGCACGAATACCTGTTCAAGGTGGTGCGCAGCGGGGTTCTGAAGAAGCACTATCAGATCGATCCGAAGGATTCGTGGATCGTCGCCGCGGCGGAGAAGAATCTCCCCATGGTGGTGCCCGGGTGGGAAGACTCCACACTGGGCAACATGTTTGCGGCGTCGTGCATTCGCAACCACGTGAAGTCATCCACGGTACGTTCGGGTGTGGAATACATGGTGGAACTGGCGGCGTGGTATCAGGCCACGGCGGCCACGGCGTCGATCGGTTTCTTCCAGATCGGCGGCGGGATCGCGGGCGATTTTCCCATCTGTGTCGTCCCCATGATTCACCAGGATCTCCGCCGCGAAACGCGCGTGTGGGGGTACTTCTGTCAGATCAGCGACTCGACCACCAGCTACGGGTCGTACTCGGGCGCTGTGCCCAACGAGAAGATCACCTGGGGCAAGCTCGATGTCGATACGCCGCGGTTTGTGATCGAATCCGACGCCACCATCGTTGCCCCCCTGATGTTCGCGATCATTCTCGACTGGTAGTAGAGAACCACGACCAACGTCGCAAGACGGGATTTCATTTCCCATGCGCATTGCACCGTCGCCCGCTGTGCACCTGTGCCGGCGGTACTGGCCGCTGCTCCTCTTCGTCGCGATGGCGGCGGTGTTGGCGGCGTGCTCTTCCGGTGATCGCACCCTCGAGGCGGTCGATCCGAACGCGGTTGCGATCAATCCCACCTACGACCAGGTGCACGCCATCGTGCACAATAATTGTGAGTTCTGCCACAAAGCCGGTTCAACCGGGCGGATCTCGCCGCTCAGCAACTGCGAGGAAATTGTCGGTCTGAGCGGCGATATTCTGGCGCGCATTCAGGACAACACCATGCCGCCCAGCGCCCTGCCGCGCCTGTCCAGCGAAGACAAACTCCTCATTCAGCGCTGGGTGGAGAACGGAGCACCGGCGCCGTGCAACTGAAACGGTGGTTGCTGGTTCTGGCCGGCGTCGCGGTGGCGTGGCTGCACGTTCCCGTCGCCCGGGCGGTTCCCCAGTATTCGGCGCAGGCCGGACGCGCGTGCGACACGTGCCACATTCTTCCCGACTGGGACACTCCGGCACTCGCGCATCGCAAACGGAACATGACGTGCCAGACCTGCCACGTCGATCCCGCGGGCGGCGGTATGCGCACTACGGTGGGACTGTATTATGGACGTTCCACGGTGCCGATGATCGCCACCAGCCCGCGCCCGCAGGACGACTGGGATCGCAACTTCCCGGGCGTCGGACGGCGTGACCGGCACACGCCCTACAACACCTATCTGCCCATCGGCCCGCGCAATCTCGAACAGGCCTATGCGTATCGCGATTCCCTCCACGACAGCTGGGCGTGGGGAATGCCGAAGGGGCTCACACCCGACACGCCGTGGCCGGGACGTTTCTTCGGTCTCAATCCGGATCCCATCTTCCGTCTGGGCGGCGATGCGCGCTTCGCGTATCTGGGCGCGCGCGGCCGGCCGATTTTCTTCCCGATGCAGTTCGACGTGCACGCCGCCCTGCATCCCGTGCACCACGCCACGCTGCTCGCCAATGTGGGCGCGCGCGGACGCCCGAGCGGGTATTCCGACACCATCGACGATTCGCACACACCGTATTTCCGCGAGCTGTTTGCCATGACCAGCGAGTGGCCCTACCAGACCTACGCCAAGGCGGGACGGTTCGTGCCCTCGTTCGGGTTGCGCCTCGACGACCACACCAACCGCACGCGGCGCGAGTTCGAACTGGACGGATCGCTGCCGGATTCGCGCGTGCTGGGTGTGGAAGTGGGAGCGGTGGCGGCCTATCCCTTCATTCAGGCGTCGTACTTCAAGATGAAATCGAAATATGTCGAACCCGATCCGTGGAACATCTTTGATGTCGACGATGGGTGGGGCACCGCCGTGAATTTCGGATGGCGCGACCTGGGATGGTCGATCGGCGCAAGCGCCATGGCGCGACGGCGTCCTCTCGATGAGGGCGGTGACACGGATACTTACGGAGTCTACGGCTCCATCAATCCGTGGTACTTCTGGCAACGTGTTCCGCTCACCCTGCAGGGTGAATTCGATACCGGCACCCAGCAGCGTGCCAGCGGTCTGCGCGCGCACAAGCGGGCGGCCTACGCGGAGCTGGACTGGCCTGCCTGGAACGGTATCAATTTTCTGCTCGCGTACGACTGGGCCGATCCGGATCGCGATGTGATCGACGACGAAAGCAGCCGCTATCAGGTGGGTGGCCAGCTGACCGTTTATCCGGGCGTGACACTGGACGGACGGCTGCGCTATCTCCGTGTAACCACACCAGCTGGGGACGGGTCGGATCTTTTTGTTCAACTCCATCTCTGGTTCTGATCTTGCTAACAGTTGTCAGTTCCCAAACAGGGATGATAGTGTGACGTCAAATTTCCGGTTGGTTCTTTTGACGACCGTGGAGGCATTTGCATGAAGAAGATCACGACCAGCGTACTCGTTCTCGCCCTCGCGACATCCAGCCTGAGC
>OBLQ010000180.1_pt1 | contig 22944 bp, 25 predicted proteins | sample 1519881 | NCBI WGS metagenome assembly OBLQ01 (sample SAMN01911456, study PRJEB22533) | soil metagenome | biome: Soil | place: Malaysia | collected 2012-04-30 | depth DG_metagenome m | reverse complement strand
GCTGACGATCATGAAGAGGACGACGAGGTCGACGTCGCCGAACAGTTTGGGCACTGTCGGGACACTAATGAGCGTGCCCGTCTGGCCGAACCGCGCCCGGAAGAGGTTGTCTGTAAGGCCGAGCGCAAAGAGGTTGACCGCCGTACCGACTACGATCTGGTCGGCGGATAGCCAGAGCGTGAAGAACGTCTGGGCTAACCCGAGCACGAGCGCAGCGGTGACGCCCGCCCCCATTCCAATCCAGGGCGAACCGGTAAGGTGCGAGGCGAGCATTGCGAAGAACGCCGCGACGAGCATCATTCCCTCCAGGCCGATGTTGATGACGCCCGAGCGCTGGCCGACCGCCTCGCCGATCGCCGCGAGACCGACCGGCGCAGCAAAGTGCAGCACGCTGAGGAGGGAAAAGACGAACCCCATCTATGCGCCCTCCTGTCGCGGCCTGCGGGCACTGAGCCAACTTGCAAGACCGACGAACGCGAGCACCGCGACGGCCTGGATCACGTAGACCACGGTGCCGCCGACTGTGTTGAACATTGCCAGGTTCTCGCTTCCCGCGAAGAGCCCACCGAAGAACAGGCCGCTCAGCGCGACGCCATACGGGTTGAGACCGCCGAGGAGAGCGACCGGAATCGAAAGGAACCCCCAGTTCTGGTTGAAGTGCGAACCGACCCTGCCGATGAATCCGGCGTAATCGACGCCCGCCGCAAGGCCGCATAGCGCACCAGAAAGCAACATCGCGCGCAACTGAACTGTTCCGACGTTGACCCCGGAGACGCGCGCCGCCTCCTCGTTCGCACCGACCAGCCGCAGTCGAAAGCCGCCCTTTGTGCGAAAGAGATAGATCCCAACGAGGACCGCCACAAAATACGCGATGAAAACTCCGACGTTAAGGTCGGACTGTGAGTCGAACCGCGCAAACATCGCCGCTTGAGGAAGCGGGTCGGTCATCGGGTTCTGCCTCGCGCTCTCCTGGAGCGGGCCATTGACGGCAAAACTGAGGATCTGAAGAGCGATAAAGTTCAGCAGGATCGTGCTGATGACGACCTGCACCCCTCGCTTGACTTGCAGCCACCCTGCGACCCAAGCGTAGGCCGCACCTCCCACAGTCGCCCCAATGATGGCGAGCAGGTTGAGGAGCGCGGGCGGTGCCGCCCCAAACACGTGCGCGGCCCAAGCACCGCAGACGCCGCCGACCACGTACTGCCCTTCCCCGCCGATGTTGTACATCTTCGCACGCCAAGCGACAACGATTCCGAGCGCGCAGAGAATGAGCGGGCTCGACCGGACGAGCGACCGCGCGCGGCCGAACCTGTCTCCCGCCGCCCCGACCCACAGGTCGTGCAGAGACTGTCCGACTGGAAGACCGAACACCCACAGCACGAGCACGACGACGACAAAGAGCCCTCCCGCGATCAACGCGACCTGCAGCGCTCTCTTCACTGTACGCCTCCTGCCAGCGCCGTCGCTCCGCCTTCGGCGAGTGCGCCGCGGCTCATGAACAGCGTGCGTGTCGAGAGCGCGGCGAGTTCGTCGAGGTCCGCCGAGAAGAGAAGCACCGCCGCGCCGTCCTTTGCAGCCCGCAGTATCTGACTTTGGACATAGGCCGTCGCCTTGAAGTCGAGACCCCGCGTCGGGTTGCATGCGACGATGAGCGATGGCGAGCCGTCCAAAACGCGACCAACGACGATCTTCTGCTGGTTGCCGCCGCTGAGCGTTCCGACCTCGTCGTCCACGTCGCCGATCTTGACGTCGTAGCCCTCCACGACCTCTTTGGTGTAATCAGCAACTGCGGACGGACGCAAGAACGGGCCGAGCCAGAGAACACCACGCCGTTGACCCTCGATGAGCAGGTTGTCTCGCACGGACATCGAAAGAGCGAGGCCGTCCCCCTGACGATCCTGCGGGATGTAGCCGACCTTGCACTTTGCGTCGGAAAACTGCACGCTGCCTTGGCTCGGCTTGCGCAACCCGACGACGGCCTCGGCGAGGTCGTTCTGGCCGTTGCCGTCAACGCCACCGATTCCGAGCACTTCTCCTGGTCGCAGGTCGAAAGAGACGCCCTTGACCGCGTCCTCTCCACGTTCGCCCTTCACCCAGAGGTCTCTCACCTGGGCGACGGGTTCCTTTTCGGATGCGGCGAGCGGCGAGCGCGGAGCAGGCATTTCGCCGACCATCCATGAGGCGAGCGTATCTTCATCGACTTCACTGCGTTCGGCCGTCGCTACGAGACTGCCATGGCGCAGGACGGTGACGCGGTCCGCGATGGCTAGAACCTCGCTGAGTTTGTGCGCTATCAAGACCACGCACTTTCCGTCGTCGCGCAACTGTCGCAAGACGCGAAAGAGGTCGTCGACTTCTGCTGGCGACAGCACAGCAGTCGGCTCGTCCAGGATCAGGACTTGCGCGTCGCCCATCAGAGCGCGGACGATCTCGATGCGCTGTTGAACCCCGACCGGCAAGTCGCCCGTGCGGCTCTGCATCGGCAGCGACCACCCGAGCCGGTCTGCGATCGCCTTCGACTCCCTCTCGATCTTCTGTGATTCGAGAACTACGCCCGACGACTCGGCCGCCCCTAGCGCGAGGTTCTCTGCGACGGAGAACGCTGGCACGAGCATGAAGTGCTGGTGCACCATCTTGATGCCGAGAGCCTTGATCTCGTGTGGACGCCCGAGGGGCAACCTCTTGCCTTGGAAGAGAACGAGCCCTGAGTCGGGCAGCACAAAGCCGGCGATTGCGCTGACGAGCGTGCTCTTTCCTGCCCCGTTCTCCCCAAGAACCGCATGAACCTCGCCCCCGAAGAAAGAGGCGTCGGCGCTAGAGACGGCACGGACGGGGCCGAAACTCTTCGAGACGCCCTCGACGCGCAGCACAGGATCGGCCATGTCGCTGGTTAGAACTCGTCCTTGGGGACTTTGAGCGCGCCGCTGGCGATGTCCTGCTGTAACTTGACGAGCGACGCGAGCAGCGACATTGGGATCTTTGTGATCATCTTCGGATTGATCTCAAAACCGATCGCTCCGTCGGCCATTCCACGCAGGTCGACACGCCCGGTATACGTGCCCGCCTTCACTTCCTTCGCGAGTTCGACGTAGGCCGGCTTGGCAATGATGTACGCGCTGGCGATCACGATCCCGCTCGGGTTGTCGTTTTGATTGAGGTTCGCGCCGAACGCGTAGGCGCCCTTCTCCTTGCACGCGTCAAAGACGCCCTGAGCCTTGTCGTTGGCCTGGTGGATGACAAAGTCCGCGCCCTGGGCGATCGCGGCAAGCGTCGCCTGCTTCATTGCAGCAACGTCGGCGTTGTCGTCCATGTCGGGCTCGATGACGTTCACATTCGGGTCGGCTGCCTTGGCCCCTGCCTCGAATCCTCGGAACGTCGACTTGATCGATGGAATCTTGTTGTAGCCGATGGCCGCGATTGTGTGGGTCTTGGACATGCTCGCCGCCATGTATCCAGCGAGGTAGAAACCTTGTTCGAGATAGAAGCGAAAGGCGCCGACGTTCTTCGCTGTCTGGCTGCCCGACGAACTGACGAACACAGTATTGGGAAAGTCCTTGGCGACCTCCATGGCTGGCGCGTTGTACTCGAATCCGTGGCCGATGACGAGTTCGAAGTCCTTTTGCGCGTAACTCCGCATCGAGTCCTTGATCTGCGCGTCGGTCGCTTCCTTGTTCTCCACCGTGGCGCCAAGTTCGTCGTGGATCGCCGTGAGGCCCTCGTAAGCCATCGCGTTCCAACCCGCGTCCGAGATCGAGCCTGGTGTCAAGAGCGCGACCTCGAACTTGCCGTCGTCCTGAACCTGGGAGTTGTTGGCGGTCTTTGCGCCCCCCGTACATCCGAACACGAGGAGCGAAGCGACGGCAATCGCGAGCAAGGGTTTCATGCGCCCATTTTACGCCCTCGCCAACAAGCCCTAGTCCGTCATCTGGTTGATGAGATACCAGTAGAACCCGGCGATCCCGGCGGTGAAGAAGCCTTCCAAAGCATACAGATAGAAGCCAAGCATGACCCCGGACATGAACTGCCAACCGCCGGAAAGGAAGTTGAGGATCATCAGGATCTTGCCCACGAACTGGAGCCACTCAACCTGGAACAGCATGCCGAGCGCAACTCCAGCGTTGGCCGCGCCAAGGAACATGAAGAATCCGCCGAAGAACGATGAACCCGTATATGCGAGTACGAAAGTCGTCGTGCCCTGAATAAGCCAGAGCACGGAGAGGATGTAGTAGCAGACCTCCTGCCAAGAGTAGCCGCGTAGTCGCTCGTGCCCCGCGAACCGGCTCGCTCGCTGCGAGGGGTCGCCGATCTGGTGGTTGCAGTTGGGGCAGACAGTCGCCCACTTCATCACGCGGATCGCGCCACAAGGACAAGGCACCTCGTCCGGGTTTACGGTCGGCCTTTGCGCCTGCAGGGCGGGCCGCGGGTTCTGGACAGACTGGAGCTGTTTGGCGTGCGCCAACTTTGGATCGTTGTCCATCCTGTCGGCGAGCGCAACGATCTCCGCATTGTGGCTCGACTCCGCCTTGGCCGTGTTGATGATCTGGAACGCCTTTTTGTGGTTCCCTATCACGATCAACTGCTGAACGTAAGGCAGCACCGTGCGTGGGTTCGTTCTGTCAAGCCTGTAGGCGCGCTCCAGCGCGGCCTCCCCGTCGTAAGTCTTGTCCTCGCTCAGGAGCAACTTCGCTTGCATGATCAGGGCGTTGATGAGCGCGTTCCTCGCCGCCATCATGTTCGGCTTGATGCTCAGCGCTTCGTCGAGCGCAGAGACGGCGCGAGCGTAGTCCGCCGTTCCGGCATATGCGGTGCCGATGCCCAGGAACCCTTCTGCGTTCTGCGGGTCGAGCCCGATCGCAGACTTGAACGCGGTGACCGCCTCGAGGTGCTCACCCGCCGCAGTCAATGAAAAGCCGAGCAGGCGCCACATTTCAGCCGACGTCGGCGTCAGGTCTGTGGCCCTCCGAAAGTGCTTCGCCGCGCCGACGTAGTCCTGCGCCTGGTAAAGGCGTTGGCCGTTCTCCTTCAGTTCCCCAAAAGATAGAGTCTCCATTTCACAAGTCCTCTGACTGTATCTAATGCATAGTGTCTCCTAAACAACTGCGTTCTCGCAAGGTTTTCGCTCGACTATCGAAGTCACTACATGGGTTAGAATTGCATCGATGCAGGCGCAGCGGTGGTGGACAGGGCTCACTAAGTACCAGTGGATCGTGCTCCTCGTGGCTTGGATGGGCTGGGTCTTCGACATCGCAGACACCGCGCTCTTCAACTTCGCCAAAGGGCCGATGCTTGCCGAACTCCTCCCGCGCGCGCAGACCGGCTATGTCCAGGCCGTTGACGGGCGGCTGCTTACCGTGTTCTTGATCGGATGGGCCCTGGGCGGGCTGGTGTTCGGGATTCTCGCGGACAAGTGGGGCCGAACTCGCACGATGGTGTTCACCATCTTGCTCTACGCGGTCTTCACGGGTCTGACCGCCCTTTGCCACAGTTGGCAACAAGTGGCAGTCGTGCGCTTTGTGACCGCGCTCGGGATCGGTGGAGAGTGGGCCGCTGGAGCAGCGCTCATCGCCGAGGTATTCCCAGACAAGGCGCGCGCGCCTGCGGCGGGGTTCTTGCAGAGCGCGGCGGCTTTCGGGCCGGTCTTCGCCGCGCTGGCGAACTACGGAATCGCGCCGGAGCACTGGCGGTGGCTGTTCCTGGTCGGGATCGTTCCGGCGTTCGTCTGTGTCGCCATCAGGATGTGGATCAAGGAGCCTGAACACCGCACGACGGCAGAAAAAACGACGCGCGGCGATATGCGCGAACTATTCAGCGATCCCTTGTTGCGGCGAAACGCGATCGTGGCCCTCGTGCTCGGCGTGGTCGTGATCGCTGGCGCTGCTAACGTCTCCTATTGGCTGCCCAACCTCGTTGAGCAGTCGAGCAAGGGGCTCTCTGCTGCGATCATCCAAGACCGCAAGTCGGAGGTGACGATCGTCATGCACATCGGCACTCTGATTGGTGTTCTGTTGATGCCTTGGGTCTGCGAGAAGATCGGTCGACGCCCTGCCCTCGCGACGTTCATGGTCTTGTCTCCCGTGTCGGTCTGGCTTGCGACGATGGCGAGCGGGTCTTATGAAGGGCTGCGCCTTGCCGCGCCTCTTATGTCGCTGTTCTCGATCGGTATCTCGGCAGGGCTCGTGCTTTACTTCCCCGAACTGTTCCCCTCTCGGTTACGCGCGACTGGATCCGGGATCGCGTACAACGTCTCACGTGTGATCGCCGCTCTTTTCCCGATCATGACCGCTGCGATGATGGGCGTCGAGCACAGCGTTGCAAAGGGTGTCGCGGCGACTGCGATCGTCCTCGGGCTGGGAGTTGTCGTGCTGTTCTTCGCGATAGAGACACGCGGAAAGCCGCTTGCCGCCTAGCCTTCGCGGACCGGCTCGAGAAGCATCTCTTTCGTATAGACGAAGTCGTCACGGTCGTAGTTGGCCAGTTCGAAGTCCTTGCGCAGCACAATCGCTCCGGTCGGACAGGCGTCCTGGCAATAGCCGCAGAAGATGCACCTGAGCATGTTGATCTCGTATCTCGCGGCGTAGCGCTCGCCGGGCGAGCGGCGGTCCTGGTCGGTGTTCTCGGCGGCCTCGACGTAGATGCAACGTGCCGGGCAGGCACCCGCGCACAGCGAACAGCCGATGCACTTTTCCAGTCCAGAGTCGTAGCGCGTCAGGACGTGGCGCCAGCGCGACCGCACGAACTGCTCTCGCCGCTCTTCTGGGTACTGGATTGTGACCTTCTTCTTGAAAGCGCGCTTGCCGGTCACCATGAAGCCCTTCAGCAGCGGCTTCGCGACGTCGCGCCAGGGATTGAAGGTCGCGCTCACTTGCCCGCCTTCGCGCTGATGCGCTTGTCGATGATGTCGTCGTGCTGGAGGTCGCGCCCTAGACCTTCCGCAAGTTGCAGTTCTCTAAACGAGCCCTTGGGGCGCTTGATCTTCTGCTGCAGTTTCATGATGCCGTAGATCAGCGCGTCGGGCGAAGGTGGACAGCCCGGGACGTAGACGTCGACCGGCACCACCTGGTCCGCGCCCTGCACGATCGCGTAGTTGTTGTAGACGCCGCCAGAAGACGCGCACGCGCCCATACTGATCACCCACTTGGGCTCGGGCATCTGGTCATAGATCTGCCGCAGAACAGGCGCCATCTTCTTGCTGACGCGCCCTGCGATGATCATGACGTCGGCCTGCCTCGGCGTCGCGCGGAACGCCTCCGAGCCGAAGCGCGCGAGGTCGAAGCGGCTCGCCACCGTGCACATCATCTCGATGGCACAGCACGCAAGGCCGAAGGTAAGCGGCCAAAGCGCATTGGCGCGCGCCTGACTGACGAGCGTGTCGAGAGGCGCGAGAACCACTCCGCCGCCCTTCTGTACGTCCCCGATGACCGGGGTCGCACTGTCGTGCATGACGATGGTCTCGACTCGCTTGGGCATGTGCCCCGAGTATACACGCGGTAGAAGAGGCTAATGGAACAACTCTGGGGCGTCCGGGTCTAAGGTCAAGAGGCCGAAAATGCACGCGCTCCTGACGCTCACACTGGCGCTGAATGCCCCCTCGCCGACCTCCACGGACGTGCAAAGACGCGCCACCGGCGACACGCAGACTGTTCAGATCAAGGCGAGGTCGTTCTACACGGCGCGCATCGCCAAGACGCCGGACATCAACCAGCACATGACGTTCGAGCAGTTCCTGAAGCAGATTCCTACATCGCTGCAGAAGAAGTACACGCCGCCGCCGGAGATCGGGCTCAAGACCAAGGTGTTCTTTGAGAACTTCTGCGGACCGTGCGCCGTCGCCGACAATCTGATGTACCTGCGGAACTTCTTCCCTCAGATGACCGCCGAGGCGGACCCCGTTGCTGGCGGAACGTTCCACGCTCGGATTCAACTATTTCAGCACTGTGACGAAACCCGGCACCGAGGACTTCGACGTCGCAACAGGCACGGGCACCTCCTACGTCAATATGGTCAAAGGCACGCTGACGTACTTGGAAGAAAAAAAGATCAAAGCCAAGAAGGTGACGGTCATCGGGTTCGTTGCATTTGCGAGCGAGCGCTCAAAGTACGGCCACGACAATACTAAGATCGAATTTTATAGACGTGCTCCGACGATCGCCGAGGTGAAGACCGCTCTCCAACTTCGCGCGATCGTCGTGCAGCACTACGGGCACTACGACTTCAAGGCGAACCCTGCGCGCGCCGGATCGGGCGGCAAGGCTCGGCCGTTTCTCCGCCGGACAGGTGGACATTACATAACGCCGATCGGCTTTGGGTTGGACAAGAACGGAAAGCAGAGCGCGGACACGTTGATCAGTTACGATCCCGCTGGCTCCTACCAGGACGCACAGCACGAGGTCTACACGGACTGGATGCGCCAGCCAAAGAGCGCCTACCAGAACATCCCACTGCTGAATCCGATCGGTAGCGACCCTGCAAGGGACAAGGCGTTCGTCGACCCGAACTGGCCGAGGTACGAGAGGTACGGCACCCTCAACCAGACCTACCTGATGGACACGACCCTGCAGACCCCGAAGGAGAACGCGAAGTATGACGTGATGGAGGGGCTGATCGTGATCGAGGTATAACGCTCTACTCGGCATTGGGCCGCAGTCGACGAGGTGGCGATACTTTGGACGTTCAAAAAGCACTCCAGAACCAACTTGGCAACATCGAAAAGCGCACTGGTAAGAGCCTGAAAGACCTGGTCGCGGTGGTCAAGAAGAGCGGACTGGCCAAACATGGCGAGATCGTCGCTATGCTCAAGAGCGACCTCGGCATGGGCCACGGTGATGCAAACACGTTGACCAAGTACGCGCTCGGATCGCTCAATGCGCACGGAGGCGATGCAAAGTCCGCCGTCGATACGATCTACACCGGCGCGAAAGCCGAACTCAAGCCAATCCACGACGCGATCATGGCGAAGATCTCAAAGTTTGGCGAGTTTGAAACGTCGCCGAAGAAGACATATCTCAGTCTGCGGCGCAAGAAGCAGTTCGCTATGGTCGGCCCGGCGACCAACACCCGGATCGAGGTCGGACTCAACATGAAAGGTGTCAAGCCCACCGCGCGCCTCGTCGCCGAAAAGCCGGGCGGAATGTGCCAGTACAAGGTGAAGGTCACCGACAAGAAAGAAGTGGACGCCGAACTCGTCGGCTGGATCAAAGAGGCGTTCAAACAGTCCGGCGAATGACGACCCTCGACGATATCCGGCGCATCTGTTCTCGCCTCCCAGGTGCGGAGGAGGGCTCTGACGACAGGTTCGGTTTCGGCATCGAGGTCAAGGGCAAGATCAAAGGCTTCATCTGGTCTTGGAACGAACGGGTCCACCCCAAAAAGGCGCGTGTGGCGAACGACCGCGTGCTTGCCATACTCACCCCCAACCTCGCCATCAAGGAGGCGATCCTGGAATCGGACTCGGACAGGTTCTTTACTGAGCAACACTACAACGGCTTTCCAGCAGTACTCGTTAGACTTGACAACATTGACCCGAACGAGATCGAGGATCTCATTATCGAGGCCTGGAAGTGCAAGGCGCCGAAAGAACTGCTTACGCAGTACTCCTTGGCTGCCCCGCCAATTCTGCGGACAAGTAAGAAGTCGACGCCGAGATGATAGGCAGGATCAAAGAGGCGTTTCAGCGGTCTGGACAGTAACCGTTACGGCTTGAGTTCGTACTGTCGGTAGAGTTCAAGCATGGACTCCTCAGACGGGGTGTCGAGAACGAACCGCTGGACGAAACCCTCAACTCCGGGGTACCCGGTCTTGCGCATTCTGCTCGCCGCGGCGTCCAGGTCATAAGGCGTCTGCACTAGGAGGACGTCGGGGCCCAGCAGGGCCCAGCAAGCGGTCTGCGGCCCGAACGGCATTCCCACACTTCCGGCGTTGACGATTCTCTTCTCACCGACCCGAATATCGAACTGCATGTGCGTGTGCCCACAGACGAACGTGTCTTCGCTCTGCACAAAGACCTTCTCCAGCACTTCTGCCGCGGTCTGTTTCGTGAAGATCTCATCGTCGTCGCGCGGCGTCGCGTGAGCGAAAAGGACTTGTCCAAGACCATCGACCGCGAGCGACACCGTCAAGGGCCATGACTCGATAAACTGGATGTCCGCGGGAAGCGTTCTTTCTGCGGTCCAACGCACCTGAGCGCGCCAGTCCTCCCCAGCACTTGCAAACCATTCTGTCTCTACTCCGCGGTAGTGCGCGGTCAGTTCTCGGTCGGTGTTGCCGCGCACGAAGTAGGTGGGCACGTCAAGCGACCGCAAAGCCGACAGGCACTCGACCGACATGGGTCCGGGCGCTACGTCGCCGACGACTACGACCTGCCCGACCTCAGCGCGGCGCATAGCGTCGAGCACCGCCTCGAGCGCGGGGAGGTTGCCGTGGATGTCGCAGATCGCCGCAGTACGCATCGCGAATTATTATGTCTGGCGGTCGATTCCGGCATCCTTGAAGAACGCGTCCAATGCCTCTTTCTCTCCGGGCAGATCTTCGTGCGTAATCCTGTTGATCCTGGCCTGCCCGTCGAACTCCAGGTGCTGGCGGCACCTGTGGGTATGCCTCGCTCCCCTGTGCGTCAGGCAGTCGGTGAAGTCGATCGTCGCGCCTCTCTCGGTCATCGAGACTTCGCTCTCATACTCGATCTCGTCGATGTTCTGCTTGGCCCAGGCACCGTTGGTTCGGTACGACGCGATGATCGCTTGCGGGCCGGCGTGTGTCTCGCCTCCGATCGTGTACTCGCAGTCGTTACTTAGGCACGAGGCAACGTCGTCGTATCGCTCATGGTCGAGGCCGTTTGCGAAGCGCTTGGCAGTTTCTCTTTTGTCCATGTGATGATGGAGGGCCCTACTCACCACGGCCGTCACAGTCCGTGCGGTTCGAGCCAGGACTCTACGTCTGTCGTGCATTCCTTCGCCCGCTCGACGAACGCACGTCGCGACTTTCAAAGGGTTGCCGACATCGAGCCGCCACCGGCTCAAAACGCCTCAGATCATCGCGTCTGGCCGTTACCCCGACGGCATGACGAACTGCTTGGCGATGACCATGTTGCCATTGCTGCAGACGCGCATCCTAAGCGCCTTTGCTTCGGCGTAGTCAGGATCGTTGTACCAAGCCATCGCCGCTTCTTCAGACGGAAACTTGACGACGACGTACTCGGTCCGCTTTTCGCCCTCGAGCGGCCTTACGTCAGTGTCGACAACGACGAGTTCCCCGCCGTGCTTCATCAGCACCGGTACGGTCGCTGGCGGATACGCCTCATACGCCTTGGGGTCGTCGATGTCGAAACTTGCGAGTAGGTAGACACTCATTGTTTGATGAGCATACCCACGGACGATCCTTTGTTCACCCCTTCGGTTTCCTGATGCGGTAAAGCACATGCCGCCGCAATCTGTGCCCCGGCTCGATCCGCGGGTGATCAAAGTCGTCCGCCGGATCGTGCGTCATTCCTAGTCGTTGCATGACCCGGATCGAGCGCGCGTTCTCGACCGCGGTCATCGAGACGATCTCGTCTAGCGCTGCATGATGAAAACCTAAATCGATCGAAGCGCGCCCGCCCTCTGTCGCATAGCCCCTGCCCCAATGGTCGGCGGCGAGGCGCCACCCGACTTCGACGCAAGGAGTGAAGGGCGCTTCGAACGACTGCGTCCACAGGCCAACGTATCCGATGAATGGGGCACCACCCTTCACCTCGACAGCCCACAGCCCATAGCCGTGCTCCTCGAAGTGCCGCGCGATCTTCTCGACGAAAACGTCGCTCTGTTCGGCGGTCAAGGGCGCCGGAAAGTGCTCCATGACGACCGGATCGGCGTTCATCCTTCGAAACGGATCGAGATCCTCCTCGCGCCATCGACGCAAGAGGAGCCGCTCGGTCTCGATCGAGTCAGGAATCCCAGGGGTCATTCCTCGACGCGCCACAGGCCCCAGACGTTCTGCTCCTCCCACTCCTCGCTCGGCTCGTTGCCCGCGAGACGCAGGGCCAGCATGATCAGCGCGAAGTGGTAGCCCTCGTGCCAAACCATGTGCTGAAGAAAGTAGATCGGGTGGTCGTAGCCGCCGAACTGGATCTTGCCAGCGTCGATCGCCTTCTTCGTGGCGTTGCGAACGGCCTTGGCGCTGTGTCGCAGCAAGTCACGGAGTTGCGAAAGGTCCTGCACAGGCTGCCAGTCGTCATCGGAGACCTGGACGTAACTCTTACCGTAGCCCTCAAGGAACGAGGGGTCGGTCTGCGAGAGCCAGAACCGGCGCGTGTTGTGGATGTGCGCGAACTGCTCGACGATAGGCATCCCGTCGTCGCTCGGTTTCTGCGACTTGTTCTCTTCGTTGACGAGGTCGAAGAGGTTGTCGATGATCTGGCACTGCCGGTCCCAAGAGTCGAGGAGAACGTCGAGCATAGCCCGAGCAGAATACCGTGCCGCCGCTCTTCTGCCTTGCGCGTTCCGCGGGCATTGCGTCGAGAGACTCTGCGGCACGCGCCGGCCGCTGGTATAACGAAACGGGCAACACAATGATCACTTTGATGGCAATGGCTCTGGCTGCACCGCTCTTCGCACAGCAGGAGGTTCAAGCCGACCAAAGCGCGCCAGAGGCTGTCAACCAGATCGAAGACCCGAAGGCGAAGGCTGTCGTCGATGACATGTACAACGCCTACCTCAACTGCAAGACCTACACGGACTCAGGCATCGTCACCTCGGGCGATTCCATCGTTGAGTTCTCCACGTCGTTCAGGAGGCCCGGCGGGCTCCTCATCAAGTTCGCTGGAAAGAACTTCGTGCGCACTGGCCAGTTCGTGCTGTGGATCTCTGGCGAACAGAAGAAGATCGAGTACACGGACTTCAATGGCCAGCAGGCGGAGGAAAGCGCTTGGCCGACCGACACGTGGTCCGAGGACGTCAAACTGCACCGGAAGGACCTGACGCTCAGTTTTGCGACCTCCGCCTTCACAGGAATCTCTCTCGGAGCAACGACGAACGTGCCGCAGATGCTCTTTCCAGGCGAAGTCACCGGACGTGAGTACGGCCAGATCAAGGACCTCGTCTACCAGGGCACGGAGGACGATCGTGGCGTCGAGTGCGACGTCTTGTCTTCAGAGAAAGAGGGCGAAAAGATCTGGATCGACAAGAGTACGCATCTGCTCCGACATACTTACAAGGAGTCCCTGTTCCTGGGCGAGAGGTTCGTGTTCGACACCCTCTACTCTCCGCACTTCGACACAACGGTCACCGACGACTCGCTGTCGTTCGATCCGCCGAAGTAACCGCTGTCGGCCCGCAAATCGTTTGCGGGCGGTCTGGAGACGAGTACAGGGACAGTCGCACAATAACTGAGAGCAGTGAAGCCGCGGGCAGCCACGCAGCGGTCTTCAGCGGCGAATCTCGCAAATGAAACGTCCATTACACGAAAATGGAAAAGTCTCCGTTGCGCATGATCGCTGCGGTCGGCCTCGTGGCGGGATCTGTTCTCGGACTGGTCGGAAGTTTCGTACCTACCGACTCGATGAGAGGGCTCGCGTGGGGGCTGGACGGCACGTTTCTCGTCGTCGCTGTCGCAGCGTTGACCGTTCTCGCCCTCCGGGCTGGCGAAGACCTGTCGGCTTGCGGGTTCTTAGTCTTCACCGTCGGACAGGGCCTTGTGCTCGCCTCTGTGCCGATGTCCCTCGCCGACGGATCGGCGCTCATGGTGACCGGGGCGGTCCTCTGGGCAGGAGGCCTCGCCATCGTCAGTCTGGGCAGAGGCATGCCGATGTTCGTACGCGCTACCGGGCTCATCGCGTGCGCAATGTTCCTCGTCTTTGCAGTTCAGGGCCTGACTGGTTCACAGGTGGACGCGCTGTCTAAGCCGCTACCGTTCTTCGCTTACCCGTTCCTGGCACTGACGCTCTTTGGCTGGGCTTGGCGGACATTGAAGTTGGCCCAGAACTAGGAAATACGCCAAGTAACGCTCAGCGAACTTGCGAACGGCGCTTTTCTAGGCGCTTAGAGACGCGATTCGCCTCCGATTCATTGGTGGATGTGATGGCAGACTGAACCTGCGCCTGCTCCTGATCGGAAACGCGGCATCAGACGAACGTAACTGGCTGCTCGTCTACGGATTGTACTGCGCCTGCGTATCCGCGCCCGTGCTGTTGCTCACGTTCGTCTGGCCCGAACCGTCGGCCGCCATCTTGTAGACCTCCGAGTTTCCGTCGCGGTCTGTCGTGAAGAGGATCGTGGTGCCGTCGGGACTCCAGTTCGGCTGGAAGTCGTTGCTCGCGTCGTTGGTGATACGCAGGGGGCCCGTTCCGTCCGCGTTCATTGTATAAATCTGCTTGGGCCCGCCGTCGCGCGTAGAGGCAAAGACGATCTTCGTTCCATCGGGGCTCCACGCGGCGTCGGTGTCAACATCCGCTGTTGTCGACAGTTGGACCTGACCGGTCCCGTCCGCCAAGACTGTGAAGAGAAAGACGCCGCTTCCCTGGTCGGCCTGGAAGAGGATCTTAGTACCGTCGGGGCTCCATTCCGGATGCTTGGCACCTGTTCCAGTGGTGGTCGTCGTGAGTCTGGTGACGTTGAGCCCGTTCGAGTCCATCACGTAGAGATCGCGGATTCCGGTGGTGCTGTCGCGGTCCGACTCGAAGACGATTTTCGTGCCGTCGGGGCTCCAAGAAGGCTCCGCGTCAAGGGCGAGGTTGCTCGTCAGTCTGACGACGCTCGAACCGTCCGCGTTCATGACATAGATCTCGAAGTTGCCGTCGCGGTCGGAGTCGAAGACGACCTTCGTACCCGCGGGGTTCCATTCTGCGTCCCCGTCGTTGGCGAGGTTGTTGGTCAGGTTCGCCGGGTTCAAGCCGTTGGCCCCCATCAGGTAGACCTCGAAGTTGCCGTCCCGGCCCGCGTTGAAGAGGATCACTGATCCAGGTGCCCCACCCGTACCTCCGCCTGTACCGCCGCCCGTACCACCGCCCGTACCACCGCCTCCACCACCGCAGCCAAGGACTGCACCGATCAGCAGGAACGGAAGGAAGGTGCGCGCGTAGTTCATCGTAACGTTATATGATACTCCGCCTTACCGAGCATTGACTCCAGATTCTTTCGGTGACGTGGGCCCATCCTGCCTCTGCCCACTGCCCCGACGACGTTGTTCTGGCGATGACCTGCACCAACACTGTGCCGCTAGAGGCCACCCGCTGGGGGTTTGGATCCCTGACAGTTCGTGGTCTGAGTAGGGGCCCCCTCTGTTTTGCCGCCTAGTCCCCGATGTGTACGACGTGTCCCTGTTTGTCGAAGTAGAACAGTAGTTCATGCGAGGACTTGCCGAAGTCTAGTTCCAAAGCGATGGCGGACGTCAGTGGGACTCCGAGCGCAGTAGCACCGCGACCAGACAGGTCGTATCGGCCAGCGAACCTGTACTCTTTGACCGCTCCTAGCCTTGCTGCCGCAACCTCGACACTCATACTGTGGTCTTGGATCAGGTCGGGATACCGCCGCTCCTTTGCGAGCGACTTGAGTGCCGCTATCAACTTGCCCGTTTCTGCCTTGTCCTTGTCTACATCCGGCTTCGGTGCATGGAAGCCGGGCACATACATCTGTGCAAGCACGTCGACGAGATCATCTAAAGGCGCACCACTGAGATTTGTCAACACTGTAACTGAGACGTCCGAAGCAGGAAAGTACACCACGTCACTGGAGAAGCCTGTTCGATACCCGCCTGTGTGCTGAAACGCGCGGAGCCCTCGGTAGGGAGAAATGAACCAGCCATAGCCGTAGTCGAGGGGCACACCGCTCCGTGATCGGAACGGTTCGAAGATCCGATCGGGGTTCTTGACGATTCTCCCCGCGCGCAGTGCAACGACCCACCGCGCAAAGTCTCGCGCCGTTGAGAGAATTCCGGCGTCCGCCCGTGCGTGCATGTAGGGCGTCACGTAGTAGCCGCGCTTGACATGGACTCCGTCGTTCTGCAGTTGATATCCGTCGGCCCGCCCAGGGACGACCGCCACCGGGTCGACATACGAACTCTCCGTCATCCCGGCTGGACGGAAGATGTGATCACGGACGAACACTTTCAGCGGTTGCTTCGAGATCTTTTCAACGATCATCCCGATCATCGCGTAGCCAGGACTGCTGTAATGGAACTCTTCGCCGACGCCGGAGAGCATCTTGAGCGACTTGAACTCCTCCATCATCGAGTTCTCGTCGTAGTTCGTCAAGACGTCGGCCCAAGGAATTACGTTCCAGTCCTCGGGCAGTCCGGTGCTCATGCCGAGCAGGTTGCGCACCGTCATCCCGTCCCACGTCGCAGGAAGTCCCGTGAAGAACTTGGATACCGGATCGTCTAGCGAGAGCAGACCTTCGTCGATCAGGATCAGCGCCGCCGCCCCAGCGAACATCTTGCTCATCGAGGCGATCTCGAAGCGCGTCGCGTCGCTGCATGGCGCTCTAAGTTCGAGGCTCGCTACGCCATAGTGCCCCGTTTTGATGATCTTTCCGTTCTCAGTCACGGCGAAAGTCAAGCCCGGCACGTGACCTTCCTTCATGACCTTCTTCATCGCCGTATCCAGACCCGTTGCCACGGCAAGACCCGGAAACACCAACGATAGGAGAACGAAGAGAGTGCGACTTCGCGACATCCTGCGATGTTACTCGGTATGTTGCCTTGCTGAAGACGGCACGCGCACTTGCACTACACGCCTCAGATAGACTCACGCGGTTATGGCGAAGCGGGTCGCACTGGTTTGGCACGGAAACAGGGAGGCGCGCGACAGCGCAGACCTTGGCGACCACAGGCTCGGCCCGACTGCACAAGCCCTCAAAGACGCAGATCTTGCACCGGAGCCATGCGTCTACAACGACGACTTCGCGGACGAAGCGCTCGGACAACTCAAACAGTGCGACGCCGCGCTCGTGTGGGTCAACCCGATTGAGGACGGCCGCGACCGCACGCGGTTGGATTCAGTTCTGAGCGAGGCCGCGATCCACGGCACGCTCGTCAGCGCGCACCCAGACGCGATCCGCAAAATGGGGACGAAGGACGTGCTCTTCCAAACGCGAAGTATGGGTTGGGGCTCCGACGTGCGGCTCTACCCGACGTTCGAAAGTTTCTGCCGAGAGTTTCCCAAGGCGCTTGCAGAGGGACGAGCGCGCGTCGTCAAACAGTGGCGAGGACAGAGCGGGAACGGAGTCTGGAAGGTCACGCCGATAGCCGATGGAAGCGTCCTCGCACGGCACGCCAAGCGCGGCGAAGTCGAAGAAGAAGTTCCACTCGAGGCGTTCCTCAATTCGTGCCGGCCGTACTTCGCTGGAGAAGGTCACGTGATCGACCAGGAGTACAACTTGCGGATCGACGAAGGCACGGTCAGGTGCTACTTTGTGCAGGACCGCGTGCAGGGCTTCGGGCACCAAGAAGTGAACGCGCTGGTCGACAGCGAGCCCGCGCCCGGTCAGCGGATCTACTTTCCGCCCGACGACCCTCGGTGGCAGCCGTTGCGTGCGCGGTTAGAGGAGGAGTGGCTCGGCGAGATGCGCACTTTGCTCGGCGTCAGTCCTGACGAACTGCCGATGTTGTGGGACGCGGACTTCATGTTCGGTCCCCCACCGCGCGAATGGACACTGTGCGAGATCAACGTGAGTTCGGTATATCCGTATCCCGAGTCGGCGATGGCCCCACTCGCCCACGCCCTCGCGGCTCGTCTGGGTTAGGTGTTGCGCCTCGGCACCGAGATCCAAGACGCTGGATCGAGGGTCGGACGTCGACTACAATACGTGCATGAGAAAGGTTGGTGCGTTTCTGGCCATCAGCGGCCTAGTGCTCTCCGCGTACTACCTGTGGTTTTACAGCACGCGCGGTATTCAGTTGTCGACTGATATCTATCTGGTCGACCAAGGCAAGGTCGAGACGCGCCACAACGGTTTCATCTTCGGGCTAGGCGTCGGTGTGGTAGGGGCGCTTCTGTTCGGGTTCTCGAAGCGCACGGAGTAGGAACCAACCGCGCGGATATGTCCGTGACTACGTGAACCTCGTCGAATCGACCGCGTGCTCGGCTGTGGCGATGGCAGCCTTCGACCTCTTGTGACCCGGAGGGAGAAAGTCCGAAAGAGTGAAAACCAACAGAACGAGGCGCGACCCCTGGAGTTCATAGGTATTGGCGCTCGCGCGAAAAACCACGTCTCGCTGTTTGGGATAGAACTGCACGCTCGCATCGTCCTTCGCTGGAATCATCTTCCAGTCGACTGGCACTTCGAACTCTGCTATCCCACTTTGCTCTGTTACCGTCTTAGTCTTCATTGCCGCGCTCGATTTATCCGAGCCATGTCTATCTCCTAGATGCTCGTTACTCCGCCGAGTGAATGAGGGCCAGGAAGTAAGAGGCGTTGCGCGTGACTTTCTGATAGTCCGACGTCTTGGGACTACCGGTCCTGTTGTAGAGGTCCAAAAACCGCTCCGCCGCAAGTCGTCCGTCGCTACGGCCGAGCCCGCTCGACTGGGGAATGAAGAACGGGCAGTCCATATACACGCCGACCTTGAACTTCTTGCCCCGGATCGTCGTGAGCACGCTCCCCTCCTTGTTCTTCGCCAACCTTAGAAGTTCGTCGTAGGTCACGCCCGCAATCTACCTCCCAAACGGCGCCATGCATCGTTCCCCCGCCGGAGAAGGGTGAGGGGGACAAGCCGCCCTATCTTCCTGGGGGTGGGCCGATGACTTCCACTTCGTGCCTCGCCGCAATCTTCATGATCGCGTCGACGTCCGGCGGGCCTCCCTTGGCGAAAATGTCGGCGGCGTCCTGGAAGAAGTCCTCGAACCCGCTCGGCGTCGCGATCACCCAGTGCCGACTCGTCGTGGTGCCGGCGTTGCGGAACTGGTGAGGGATGTCGCGAGGCAGGAAAACGACGCTCCCCACGGGCGCCTTCTTCCATTCGCCATTGACGTTGACTTCGATGTCGCCGGACTCGATGATGTAAATCTCTTCTTCGCGGTGATGGACGTGCAATGGCGGCCCTCCCCCCGGCAGAACCTTTACCAGGCCGACCGTGACAGTGTTCTTAGAGTGCTCGCCCCACAGTTTGAACTGGATCGTGTCGCCGAAGGCGGTCAGTTCTTTGCCCTCGTCAGGCTGGACGATTGATATTTCCATGGCCCAGTATAGGCGGATCGCCGTCGTTCCACAATCTCAGGAACCATGGGAGACAAGCAAGGTGCGAAGTCCGATTGGCTCGGGTTTTGGGTGGGGGGGTTTTCCTTGTGCTCGGCACGTCGGAAGGTGCCGGCTACCTACTTTCCTTTTTGCCTTGGCACGTGATCATTTTGGCCGCACCACTAACCGCGATGGCTCTTGCGTTTCTGCTCGCATGGCTCAATTGCGCGACTCGACCAATTGTCAATATTGGGTGGTTTCCGCCCGCCTTTGCGGCCGCGACAATCATGAATGACTATCTTCGGCCCCTCATCACAGGCTCTAATCGAGACAATGCATGGCACATCATGGCTCTCGTCTTGATGTCATCTTCGGCCGCAGGGACTGTTGTGTACTGCTTCTGCGTCAAAGACTGGCAGTACATGAAGGCTTTCTTTTCCCAGCCGTCTATCGAGAATTCGGAGCCTGAACTATCCGCCCAAGAGGAATAAAGGCTGCAGAGAAACGCCCCGGCCTATTTCTTCACTCGCACAAACTCGACAGACCGTGCCAACACCCACCCCTGCAGCCCAAAAGGCGATTCAAGGCCGTAGGCGCGAGCCTGGCTCTCCCTCAGGAATTGCAGGACGCTCTCCGGCCCTTGGCTCCAATCTCCAGGCCATCCACGCTTTTGAGCCCCTGCAAATCGCGCCGCCTCTCGTTCGACGAAGTTTGCCAAGTCATCCTCGCGCACTTCGCCGATGATGTTCTCGAAGTCGTCCTGTTCAAGGTGATAGGCGATGACGTATTCGAAGACGACGTCGACCAACACCTCGCGCAACATTATCGTTTCCGCCGTATGCAGAACGACCCGCCTCTGGCGGGCGTCGACTTCGTATCCTATGATCTGTGCGTCATGCAGTGGGTCTACCGGCATCTTTCTTGCTCTCGTCGCGCCAGTCTACGCCAGATGTTCGAGCGGCGCGTTCCGCCGTCGTGCCACAATCTCAAGAACCATGGGAGACAAGCAAGGCGCGAAGTTTGGTTGGCGAGAGTTCGGCAGAACTGCCTTGATCATCCTGCCCGTCACTCTCGCGGTCGGCTACATAGTCCTCAGGCTGGGCGCTGGCAGTATGTGGGCACAAGACCCGTTGCCTGGCATTTGCGGAATTGTCGCCGCGTCCTTCGTCAGAGCCATTGTCGATCTTCGCCAGGAAAGGCGCACAATGGCAAGCCAGTCCAGCCAACAAGAGTAGATGGTGCGCCGCGGAGTCGTATGCAGAAGGGGCTAGTCGGGATTGATTCCGCCTCCTCTGCAATGCTTCTCAGACCAGGTCACCCGCGCTTGCCTGTTCAGTCGCTGACACCGGCCTGCAGCACAAGTTTGACGGCGTCTTCCAACGACAATTTTCTCCCTTCGTCAAAGAGCGAATCGAAATCTGAATTGCCTATCGTGTTGCGCACAAACGCAACGTGCTTTGCGAAGAGGCGTGCGCCGAGCACTTCGCGGACGGAACCGGCGCGCTCCCGGGACGCGGTGGATGCACCTGCGATCTTCGCTCCATCTCGCGGCCGCCCTTCGTGAGCCAGGACTTCGACGAAAGATTCGAGCGCAAACGTCGCGCTCTCGGCTTCCCCGGTCTCCATGCAGACCGCGAGGCTGGAGGAGAGGCGATCTCGAGCCTTTTCATACTCCCCCAGTTCGCAAAGGACGTTCCCTAGCCCGGTACCCGATACGGCTACGACGAGCGTGTTACCGGTCGTCTGCGAAAGATCGATCGCCCGGCTGTAGGCTTCCCGCGCGCCTTCTAGGTCGCCATGTCCGAAGAGCGCTTCGCCAAGGTTCGACAGCACCCTCGCCTCACCGTTCGCGTCCGACTGCCTTCTGAACTGCTCCAAGACCTCTCTGAGCATTTCCGCCGCCTTGCCAAAGTTCCCTCTCGTAATCTCTGTGGCCGCGAGGTTTGCAATGACGATCCTCACTGCTTTTTCGTCGCCTCGCTTCCTTGCGAGCACCAGCGAAGACTCAAAGCAACTCGCGGCACGGTCCAAGTCTCCTTGTGACCAGGCGGTGCTCGCGAGCCCGTTGAACGCCCGCACCTGACCTCCGTCGTCGCCTATGGACTCTGAGAGGGCCCGCGACCGCTCATAGAGCATGACGGCCCCTTCGTAGTCGGTCATCCTGTACGAAGCCCAGCCGGCGGCATAGGTCGCTCTTGAGACTGCCTTGGTCGCCTCCGGCGATTCTCCGATTAGATCCAGGGCCCTGTTCCGCGCCTCGGCAAAAAGCGCACGGACGTCCCAATACAAGAGGAGCGCACCCACTGTTCGAACGCCGTCCTCTCTGGAAAGCCCGTCGACCAGGGCCCAATCGAGCGCTGTGCGCACGTTTTCGAGGTCGGTATCGAAGCGATCGAGAAACTCTTGTTGCCGATCACCGCCCATGAAGTGCGACTCCGCTTCGTCCGCCAAATCCGCGAAATACCGAGCGTGCCGCCTGCGCCAAAGTTCGAGATCGCTTTCGCGCTCTAGTTTTTCTGCGGCATATTCGCGTACTGTTTCGAGCATCCGATATCGAGCGCGACCGCTGGACTCCTCGCTCACCACGAGCGACTTGCTGACCAGCGAGGAGAGCACGTCGAGCACGTCGGACTCGTCTACGAGTTCGTCGCTACAGACCTTTTCGGCTGAATCGGCGTACCAGCCGCCGCGAAAGACGCTCAACCTCTGCAGGACGGCCTTCTCCTTTTCGTCCAACAGATCGTACGACCAGTCGATCAGCCCTTGCAGCGTCTGCTGTCTTTTCAGCGCCGTCTTCGCCCCGCTCGTCAGCAGGCGGAACCGGTGGTCGAGCCTTTCGTTCACGTCCTGTGGCGTCATCGAGCGGACCCGCGCGGCCGCTAGTTCGATGGCGAGCGGGATCCCCTCGAGGCGCGCACAGACCGACGCGACCGCGACCGCGTTGCCCTCGCCGATCTCGAACCCAGGCTTTGCGAACTGCGCCCTCTCGGCAAAGAGCCTGACCGATTCGTACTGGCCGATGTCGCCCGCGGTCTTCTTGGGGTCGGGGACCGAGAGAGATTGCACGTGGAATATGAGTTCGCCCGCAACGCCAAGGGACTCTCGGCTCGTCGCAATGATCTTGAGTCCCCTGCAGTTGTGGATCAAGGTCTCGGCAAAGGCAGTGCAAGCGTCGAGCAGGTGCTCGCAGTTGTCGAGCACGACCAGCGCCTTCTTTTCCCTCAGCCTGTCGATCAGCGTTTCCGCCATCGTCTTGCCCTGGTCCTGTCTGTAACCTATCGCTTCGGCAAGGGCGCCCGGGACGAAGTCCGGGTCGGAGACCGGGGCGAGGTCGACGAACCAGACCCCGTCCTTGAAACTGTCGAGTTGGTCGGCGGCGAACTGGGTCGCGAGGCGCGTCTTCCCCGTGCCACCGACGCCCGTGAGCGTGAGGAGGGCGGTCTTTGCGAACAGCGCTTCCAGGTCATCCATCTCCTTTTCGCGACCGATGAAACTCGTGCGCTGACGGGGAAGGTTGTTCGGCCGGTTGTCGAGCGTCTTCAGCGCGGGAAACTCGCTCTCCAAGCCAGGGTGGTCGAGTTGGAAGACCTCCTCCAGCCGCGAGAGGTCCTTGAGCCGGTGGGTGCCCATCTCGCGAAACGCGGAATCCTTTGGCAGCGCGTCTTGGGCAAGTTCCTTCGTCGACTTGCTGACGAGGGTCTGGCCTCCGTGACCGGCAGAGAGGAGCCTGCCAACGCGGCTCAGTTCGACGCCGAAGTAGTCGCCGTTCCTGTGTTCGGCTGGGCCAGTGTGCAGTGCCGCACGG
>OBLQ010000179.1_pt1 | contig 22971 bp, 20 predicted proteins | sample 1519881 | NCBI WGS metagenome assembly OBLQ01 (sample SAMN01911456, study PRJEB22533) | soil metagenome | biome: Soil | place: Malaysia | collected 2012-04-30 | depth DG_metagenome m | reverse complement strand
TACCACCGTGTTGCCCACCTTGTCCACGCGCGTCGCAAACCCTTTCTCCTTCGCCCACGCCAGCAGGTGCTCGCGGATCTTTTCTTCGTGACGCGACGGACGCGGAATCGTGCGAATGCGGTCGAAATGATTCCACAGATGCTTTGGCTCAAGATTCTGAATAGGCATGTCTCACCTTTCTATGACGGCCCCAAAACGAGCGCGCCCGACGCGCGGTGAAGCGGCCGGGCGCGCCATGAATACACGGACTTTTGCTAGAACGGGTCGATAACCGAGGCGGTTGTGCTGACGATCACCTGGATCGCCAACCACGCGCGCCAGTCGAAAATCATCGGGTCGCCAACCGATGGGGCCGGCGTCGTCGATCCATTATTGATCGTCAACGTTAACACTGGATCGCTCCCGTCGAGGAAGTCCTGCAGCGCCGCATTGATCAGGTCGACGCCACCGGACTCGAGCGACGCGGAAGTTTTCTTCCCCAGCGCCGCCGACACCGACTGCGACGTGTAGTTCAATATGGCCTGCGTGTTCCCGTTGTACGTCACCGTGATCGCGCCGGATATCTCCCAGTCGTGCGCCTGGCTGAAACTGGTCACGCCGTAGCTGGCGGATGTGACATGGGCGCCGGTCAGATCACCCTCATCGTACCCGTTGCGGCTGAGAATGTCCCGGATTTCCTGCGCAATGTTGATGATGACCGGGTTTGTCCACTGCTCGCTGGTCTCGTTCTGCGAGAATTCCGCGGAGGTCTCCCCCGTGATAACGATATCCAGCACCTTGTCTTCATAGCAGCCTGACAGCGCGAGCGGAACCATGCACACCGCCAGAATCGCAAGTGTTCTCTTCATCATGGTGTTCACGCCCCCTAACGGCCCACGTTGCCCAGGGCCAGGCCGAATGAAAAGGTGTCGGTGTTCGCAAGGCTGTAGTCGGCCCACAACTGGCCGGCCACGAAATTGAGCCCCGCGCCGAAGGTGAATCGCATGTCGTTCTGGCCGTCGATTTTCAGGTGCACCGGGTCGCCGTTGGTGTCGTCGTAGTCCAGGTCGGTCGACAGCTTCTCCCATGAAAGGCCGGCGTATGGCTCGAAGGTCATGAATCCAAGCGGCGCGCGCTTGCTGGCCTGTACCTGCAGGAGCAGCGCGTCCGTCTTGCTGAAGTCGCCGCCGCGGTCGTTCTTCCCCACCTTGAACGACTGCCAGAGCGCGCCCACGGCCAGGTCGAGCAACGGCTGCTCGCCCATGTACTGCGAGATACTGTGGCGAGCGCCGATACCGAACAGATCCAACTTCCAGAAATCGGAGCCCTTGTCGTCGTACGCGGCCCATCGCACCAGCGCCTCCGTGCCGGCGATCGATGAAATGCGAAGCTGCGGGACCAGCAGGCCGAAGGAGTGCAGGTCAAGCCCGCCGGGAAACGAGTAGGCCGCGCCTCCGTTTCCGGGCACGGTAACCGAATTTCCGTCTCCCACCACGGTGGGTACCGTCGCACTCGTGGACGGCTGGAAGCCCGATTCCGTGGTCGCGTTGAAGGTGCGATCCTTGTCACCGAAGATAACACCCATCACCGGGACTTCGAGCGACACGTGAAAGCTCGACGTCGGAATGTACGCGGAGTAACTGAATGAACTGTTGAGAGTGGCGCCGAACGCATTCACGAGCGGCTGCAGATATCCCACTGCATTCGAACCCGTGTATAGCGAGACTTGATCCTTGACTGCACTGTCGGCGCCGCCGGCGCCCGCGGCGCCGGCAAGGCACACCGACAACGCGCAACCCACCATCAGTGCCCGGAAGGTTCGGAAGGGCGCCAGCATGGGTTCCTCCTCAGAAATGACCACTGCCAGGGAGATTCAGACTGGGAGGCTACCACCCCCCGGCCCGGAGGCGCAAGGCAATGTGTTGACTGATCGGCTTACAGTCGCGTCCGGCTGCGCATCTGCATGGGCTGGCCGGTGGCCGCTACCACGCTGCGCCACAGGTAGCTTTCGGGATGGATGTGCCGGCGTCCGCGCACCGTGAGTGGAATGGGCACGTGGGTGTAGATGCCGTGCCACAGCCCGATGACGGCATCCGTCTTCCCCGCCATCCCGGCGTGCACCGCGTTGCGGGCGAGATTATCGCAGAAAATGGCGTCGCTGGCGTTGGCCCCGACACTGCGGATCATGTAGCTGGGATCGATATACTTCATCGCGAATGTCAGCTGGCGCGCCTTGAGATAACGGGTGATCTCTTCGCGCAGGTAGACGCCGATATCGTGCGGCACCAGATTGCCGGACGCGTCGTATTCGCGCGCGCGATCGGGAAAGAACTGCTGGCCGGCGCCTTCGGCCACCACGATCACGGCGTGCCCGTGACGCTCCAGCCGTTTTCCCAGAATGTCGAGGAACCCGCCCTCGCCGTGCAGATCGAACGGGACTTCGGGCACGAGACAAAAGTTCACCTGCCCGCTGGCCAGGCAGCCGTAGGCCGCGATGAAACCCGAATCGCGTCCCATCACGCGCACCAGGCCGATCCCGTTCATGGTGCTGGTGGCTTCGACGTGGGCGCCGTCAATGGCCTGGCTCACCACTTCCACCGCGGTATCGAAGCCGAAGCTCTTGTAGACGAACGGGACATCGTTGTCGATCGTCTTCGGGATGCAGATGATGGACGTCATGCGCTTCCGTTTGTGCAATTCCTGCACGATGGCATGCGCGCCGCGCAGCGTACCGTCGCCGCCGATGCAGAACAGAATGTCGATGTCCATGTCGATGAGACGATCGACCAGCACGCTGGCGTCCTCGGCCCCGCGGGATACGCCCAGCAACGAACCCCCTTCGTTCTGGATGGAGCGCACCGTCTCGAAATCCAGCCGCACCGGCGCCAGGCCGTGGGCCGGATTGATGCCGCGGAATCCGTAGCGGAATCCCACCACATCGCGAACGCCGTACTGGAAGTACAGCTCGAGCACCAGCGAGCGCATCACGTTGTTGACGCCCGGGGAAAGACCGCCGCAGGTCACCACCGCCGCGCGCGTGACGGCGGGATCGAAGAAGATGTGTTCGCGCGGGCCGGCGCGCTCCATGAACAGGTCCAGGTTGAAATCCTCCGGGCCCTCACCCGCGATCTTGTAGAGAATGCGGGTGCCGTCGGGAACAAAGTGCGCGAGCCCGTCGCCCACATGGGTGGACAGCCCGAGCGGCGATGGAACCGTGCACGGTCCCAGCGTGGTTACCTGAAATTGTTCGGGGCTCAGTCGGTTGGCCATGATCGATGCTCGCCGTTATCTATTAATACGAGCCGGGCACGAGCCGCGTCCACGAATTATTTGCGCCTATTTTCGTGGCGCCCGTACCAGCAGCACGGGTACCTGCGCGCGGTGGCGGACGGGATCGATGGTGGTGCCGAGCACGATGTCCTTGAACAGGCGGTGGCCGTGGCTGGCCATGGCGATGAGGTCGCACTGCTCGGCCTCGGCGACGCGGAGAATTTCGGCCGGAGGATCGCCCGCCGCCAGTTGCGCGGAAACCTGCAGCCCCTCGGCCGCCAACCGCCGGGTAAGTTGCGCAAGGTAGTCGCGGTCGGCCAGCATTTCCTCGGATTCGGCGAGCTTCAGCTGATCGAAATGCCGCGCCGCCCACCCGTCGGCGACGTGCAACAGCAACAACTCGGCCCCGCACATGCGCGCCAGCCCGGCCACGTGCGGGACGAGCGCCTCATCGGCAGGTCCGTTCTCCAGTGCAACCAGGATCTTTCGGTACACCTGTCACCCCGTGTGCCAGAAACGACCAATCACGCTGCTCAGGCCGAAGGTATCGGCCAGGAGTTTCACATTGAGCCCGATGATCACAATCGATGTGACCCACGCCAGCACGTTAACCCACATGGGATTGACGAAACGACCCATCTTATGCCGGTCGGCCGTGAACATCACCAGGGGTACCACCGCGAACGACAGCTGCATGCTGAGAATCACCTGGCTGAAGATGAGCAACTGTGCCGATCCGGTGTCGCCGTAAAGCGCGGTGACGATGACGGCCGGAATGATCGCGAGGGCGCGTGTGATCAGCCGGCGCAGCCACGGACGCAGGCGGATGTTGAGAAACCCCTCCATGACAATCTGCCCGGCCAGGGTTCCGGTCAACGTCGAATTCTGCCCGGAAGCGAGCAGTGCCAGCGCGAACAGGACACTGGCGATGGGAACTCCCAGCATGGGGCTCAGCAGCTTGTACGCGTCCTGGATCTCAGCCACGTTGTGCTCTCCGCGCGTATGGAACGTGGCGGCCGACACCACCAGAATGGCGCCGTTGATGAACAACGCCAGCATCAGCGCCGTGCTCGAATCGATGGTGGCGAACTTGATGGCCTCCGCCTTGCCCTCGTCGGTCTGCTCGTACTTGCGCGTCTGCACAATCGATGAATGCAGGTAGAGGTTGTGCGGCATCACGGTCGCGCCCAGGATTCCGATGGCCACGTACAGCATCTTCGTGTTCTTGACGATTTCCGGGTGCGGAAGGAAACCCGACATCACGCCGCCGAACTCCGGGCGTGAGAAGATGATTTCGGCCAGGAAGCACACTCCAATGGAGGCGATGAGTGAAATCACCAGCGCTTCGATGTATCGGAACCCGCGGTTCTGGAGATACATCACCGCCAGCACGTCCAGCGCCGTGATGCACACGCCCCACACCAGTGGGATGTGGAACAGCAGATTGAGCGCGATGGCCGATCCGATCACCTCGGCGAGGTCGCATGCGCAGATGGCCACCTCGCACAACAGCCAGTGCATGATGGCAACCGGGCGCGAGTAATGGTCGCGGCAGGCCTGCGCCAGGTCGCGGCCGGTCACGATGCCCAGTTTCGCGGAAAGCGACTGCAGAAGAATCGCCATCAGGTTGGAGATCAGGATCACCGAGAGCAGCGTGTAGCCGAAGGCCGAGCCGCCGGCCAGCGACGTGGCCCAGTTGCCGGGATCCATGTACCCCACCGCCACCAGATAGCCCGGTCCGGAGAAGGCGAGCAGCTTGCGCCAGAATCCGAAGTGCTTCGGCACCGCGATGCTGCGATGAACCTCCGAGAGACTCGGTGTCCCCGCGGGCAGTCGCCACCCGCGCGCGCGCCGGACGTGTTCGGGATCGCTGTTCATGTCGTGACCCTCACATCCGCGGCCGCGTCCCGGCCGACGGTGAATTCCTGTGTGTCTACGCGCACCACCAGCGATCCCCCGAACGGCTCGACACGGATCACGACGAAGCCCGTACCGGGGAACAGGCGCCTCTCGCCGAGATACCGGAGCAGTTCGGGATCTCTATCGTCCACCTCAACCACCACAACCGATTCTCCCTCGTTTACCGACAGGAGCGGTCGTGCGGTCGCGCGCTTGACGGTGCCATCGCGCGCGGGAATGGGCGCGCCGTGCGGGTCCACGGTGGGATACCCCAGCGCGTCATCGATGCGGTCTTCGAGGTCCTCGGAAATGACGTGCTCGAGTTTCTCCGCTTCTTCGTGCACGCGATCCCAGGGCACACCCAGGGCTTCAGCCAGATACTTTTCAATCAGGCGATGGTGCCGGACGATTTCGGCCGCCGCCATTTCTCCGCTGCGCGTCAGCTTCGCACCCTGGTACGGCTCGTATGTGACCAGGCGCAGTTCCGCCAGCCGCTTGACCATGGCGGTCACCGAGGGCGCCGCCAGCGACATGCGCTCGGCAATGGCGGAGGTCGTGGCCCACTCCGCCCGTTCCTCGATTTCGAAGATGGCCTTGAGGTAGTTCTCCATGGACTGGGTCAGCGGTCCCCCCTTCCACGTATGCCGGAAAGAATTAGCCATAGCTAAATATTAGTCTATTGCATGACTCATTCCTGATCAAGCCCTCTCCCGGAGATTTTTTGGAACCGGCGGGGTGTCTTCCCCGTCCTACTCCACAACACGGAGCCTCCCCACGGCGACGATATGATCGGCCGGCCCGCCGGGGTCGCCGGAATCCCGAGGAGAACCATGCTCAGGCCCAGGATTCTCATCATCATCGCTGCGGCGGCGTTGCTCTACCTGCTCCCCTCGCCGGCCGACGCCGACAACAGCGCGGCCGTTGATCCCAACGCCAACCCCTTCCACCCGAACAGCGTCCTGTCCTTTGACATTCCCCGTCTGGCGGAGAAGATCAAGGTCGACGGGCGGCTGGACGAAGCCGCGTGGAAGTCGGCAAAGAAGCTCACCAACTTCTGCGAGGTGGATCCCGGCGACAACACTCGGCCGGCGGTGAAGACGGAAGCGTTCGTCGCCTACGACGCCGACTACCTGTACGTGGGGTTTCACTGCTACGACGACAATCTCAATGCCATTCGCGCCACCCTCACGGACCGTGACCGTATGTATGCGGACGACTGGGTCGGAGTCTTCATCGACACGTTCCGTGACCAGCAGAACGGCTACGAGTTCTGCGTGAATCCGCGCGGCATCCAGGGCGACTTGCGCCGCAGCGGGAACAACGAGGACGACAGCTTCGACATGGTGTGGTACTCGGGGGGACAGATCACCAGCGACGGCTGGACGGCGGAGTTTGCACTTCCCTTCCGGAGCCTCCGCTTCCCCAATGCCAATGCGCAGTCGTGGGGCATTCACCTGTTCCGCAACCGCCCCCGCGCCACGCGCGCACAGATGTCGTGGGCGCCGATCTCGCGCGACGAGAGCTGCTTCTTCTGCCAGGCGGCCACCATGGACGGCATCCAGGGAGTAAATCAGGGCAGGCATTTCGAACTGCTTCCCTACGTGCTCGCGAGCCAGCAGAGCGATTTGAGCGTGGATGGCGGCGACCCGTATGCATGGCAGAATCACAGCGCCAGTGGCGAGGCCGGGGTGGGCTTGAAGTACGGCATCACGCCCAATCACACGCTCGACCTGACCTACAACCCGGATTTCAGCCAGATTGAGTCCGACGCCACCCAGATCGACGCCAACCAGACGTTTGCGCTCTTCTATCCCGAGAAGCGCCCCTTCTTTCTGGAAGGCTCCGACATGTTCTCCTCCCTGATCGACGTCGTCTACACGCGATCGATCAACGATCCCGTTCTGGCCGGCAAGTTCACGGGCAAACAGGGTGCGAATACGGTGGCGATCATGGCGGCCCGGGACGAGAACTCCCCGTACATCGTTCCCTTTGAGGAACAGAGCATGGGCGTCAACGGCGGGAAGACGTTCTCGACGATCGCGCGCTACAAGCACGACATCATGAAGGCGTCGTTCATCGGCCTCATGGCAACCGACCGCCACTCGCTCGAAGGCGCCGGCGGCTCGAACACGACCTTCGGCGCCGACACCCAGCTCCGCTTCAATGAGGTGCTCCAGCTGCGCGCGCAGGTCATGGGCAGCTACACCGAGGAGCCCAACGATACGACTCTGTCGTCGGATTTCGATGAGATCCACTTCGGCAAAGACCACCAGTACGATTCGTACTTCAACGGCGAGAAGTTCGCCGGCATGGCCACTCTGGCCCGTCTGGACCGCAGCGCGCGGCACTGGAACGCCAACCTGTGGTACGAGGACCATTCCCCCACGTTCCGCGCCGAGAGCGGATTCATCACGCAGAACGACTATCGCATGGCGGGCGGCTGGACCGACTGGATGTTCTACTTCGACAACAGCAAGTGGCTCGAGCGCATCGAGCCGCAGGTCGACGTGGGAAGAAAATACAACTATGACGGCGTGTTCAAGGACACGTGGCTCGAGCCGCAGATATGGCTCCGCTTCAAGAAGCAGACCTATTTCTGGACGGGCTACATCTGGAGCAAGGAGCGCTTTGCGGACGAGCTGGTGCCGGGAATCGCGCGCTGGAGCACGAGCTTCGACACGGCGTTCAACAAGCGGATTTCGTTCGGCGGATACACGCACCTCGGGCACTCGGTGGTGCGTGATCGCGACGATCCGCGTCTGGGCGACGAGTTCAGCTGGGGCAGCTACGTCACCCTGCGGCCGACATCGCAACTGCGCTTCGACGGCAACTACGACCAGTTCACGCTGCACGAACTGCACGGCGGCGACGAGATCTTCAACACCTACGTCGCGCGTGGCAAGCTGTCCTACCAGTTCACCAAGAGTCTGTTCCTGCGCGTGGTGGGCCAGTATGTCGAGAACGCAAGGGACATGCAGGTCGATCCGCTGTTGAGCTACAAGATCAACCCGTTCACGGTGTTTTTCCTGGGCTCATCGCACTCCTTCAGCAACGAAGATGCGGATACCGGCATCCAGTTTGACAACTACCGCCAGACAGAGCGCCTGTTCTTCGTGAAGTTCCAGTATCTGATCCGGGCGTAGCTCGCATTCGGCTTGCGGGAAGCTTCCGCTCCCGACACATCGCTTTGATCGCACCCCACCTACTCCGGGCGCAGTCGGTTCGGCCGCGGGCGCGACAGGAGCAACCGATCAGTCTCTGAGACGCCGGTATCTCCGGATCAGGGTGTTGGTAGAGTCATCGTGCGACAATTCGGGCTCGGTCTTGCTTTCGAGTTCGGGAATGATGCGTTGCGCCAGCACCTTCCCCAGCTCGACCCCCCACTGGTCGAAGGAATCAATGTTCCAGATGGTGCCCTGGGTGAAGACGCTGTGCTCATACAACGCCACGAGCTTTCCCAGCGCCGATGGTGTCAGCTGCTCCATCAGTATCGTGTTGGACGGGTGATTGCCGGCGAAGGTGCGGTGTGGCACCAGCCAACCCGGCGTGCCTTCGGCCTCGACCTCCCCGGATGTCTTGCCGAAGGCCAGTGCCTCCGTCTGCGCGATGACGTTGGCGATGAGCACGTCGTGGTGACGATGCAGCGGATTGAGCGCACGGGCAAACGCGATGAAGTCGCACGGGATCAACTTCGTTCCCTGGTGAGTCAGCTGGTAGAAAGAATGCTGCCCGTTGGTTCCCGGCTCTCCCCAGTAGACGGGCCCGGTCTGATAATCAACCTCGTTTCCATCCAGCGTGATGCGTTTGCCGTTGCTCTCCATGGTCAGTTGCTGCAGGTAGGCCGGAAAGCGCTTCAGATACTGCTCATAGGGCAGAACCGCGACGGTCTGGGCGTCGAAAAACGCGTTGTACCACACCGTGAGAAGTCCCATGAGCACGGGAAGGTTCCGTTCGAACGGTGCGGTGCGGAAGTGCTCGTCCATCTGATGAAAGCCGTCGAGCATTTCGCGGAAATGCTCGGGGCCGATGGCGATCATGGTCGAGAGTCCGATCGCCGAGTCCATCGAGTAACGCCCGCCGACCCAGTCCCAGAACTCGAACATGTTGGCCGTGTCGATGCCGAACTTCGCAACCTCCGGTGCGTTGGTCGAAACCGCGACAAAATGTCTGGCGATGGCCGCGGTGTCGTGCAGCGCATCGAGAACCCAGCCACGCGCGCTATGGGCGTTGGTCATGGTCTCCAGCGTGGTGAAGGTCTTCGACGAAATGATGAACAGCGTCTCCGCGGCATCCAGGCCATGCGTTGCTTCCGCGAAGTCGGTGCCGTCGACGTTGGAGACAAAGCCGAAGTTCAGGTTGCGCTGGCTGAAATGTCGCAGCGCTTCGTGCGCCATCACCGGGCCCAGGTCGGACCCTCCGATGCCGATATTGATCACATTGCGGATCGGCTTGCCGGTGTGGCCCCGCCATTGACCGCTCCGCACGCGGCGGGAGAATTCGGCCATCCGGTCGAGCACGGCATGCACCCCGGGCACCACATCGTGCCCGTCGACGACCATGGATTGTCCGGCGGGCGCGCGCAGGGCCACGTGCAGGACCGCCCGCTCCTCGGTCACGTTGATTTTTTCGCCCCGGAACATGGCCTCGATGCGCGGCCGCAGACCGGATTCGTCCGCCAGTTGCACGAGTAGCTTCACCGTCTCGTCGGTGATGCGGTTCTTCGAGTAGTCGAAATAGATGCCGACGTCGTCAACCGCCATGCGCTGCGCGCGCTTCGGGTTCGATGCGAACAGTGACCGCAGATGCAGGTCCCGGATCTTCGCGTGATGCGCGCCGAGGGCCTTCCAGGCCGGACGCTGCGTAAGCGGCGGGATGGGTGTCGTCATGATGGTTCCCCTTCAACCGGTGATCGGGCGCCCGACACCGAATTCCCCGGGATCGCATTTCAGCAGATCGCCAATGCGTTCAATGGTCATGTCCGCCTCCGGGTAGGCGGCGAGGATCTGGGGATCCCGCGCGTAGTGCCCCTGCCGCACGAAGACCGTCGTCACCCGCGGTCCCCAGATTTTCTTGATGGCCGCAAGAATGTGCAATTTGTCGTCGACCATCACGTAATGGTACGCCGGATAGCGCGCCGCCACGTCGGCCAGTTCGGTCTCTTTGTGCACGTAGATCAGCACGCGCCCGTCGACTGCATCACGCAGTCCCGAGCGATCCACCTTGAGAGGCTGAAAGACGATGTCACCGTCAGTCAGAAGAATCGCTTCTCCCCATTGGTGGGTGCGTTCAATCACCTGCAGCGCATCGGGAAACAGCCGGGTGGCGAACGGATAGTTGATGAGAAACCGTGACGCGACCAGCACTCCCGGGTCATGGGGATACTCGCTCCGGTACCGCTGCAGGGCACCCAGGTAGTCGGCGTAACCGAGTTCGGTTCGCAGCTTCTCGAAAATGGTCCAGTAGGATCGCTCGCGCTCGGAGCCGATCTCGCGCTCGAGATGCTCGCTGAGGTCGATGATCACCTCGTCGTTGTCGAGCAGCGTATTGTCGACGTCGAACATGAACACGACCCTGGCGCTGACCGGCGTATCAGGAGTTCCCTTGCTCATCGGGTTCCGCTACGGCCCACGCCTCACGCGATTCGCCTGAAGTCGATGAAGCCGCGCTCCACGTTGGTATGAACCAGTTGCACGCGCACGCGGTGGCCCACCTCCAGACCGTGCGCGCCGCTTTCCAATCGCCCCTCAACCACCGGGTGCAGAAGACGGACCCACGTGCCTTTGGCGGACGCCCCGGTCACGATGCCATCGAACTGTTCCCCGATCCGTGATTCCAGCAGGATGGCGGCTGCGGATTTTGCGACGTGCCGCTCGACCTTCTGCGCGGCGTCTTCCGCCAGCGTGCAATGGCGGGCGAGCGTCTCCAGTTCGTCGTCCGTGTACGGATGAGAATCTCTTCCCATCGCTGCTTTCAGCAATCGCTGGGTGATCAGGTCCGGGTAGCGGCGGTTGGGCGCGGTGGAATGCGCGTAATCCCTGACCGCCAGACCGAAGTGCCCGGCGACTCCGCCTCCCGGGCGTTCGACAACGTATTCGCCCGGGCCCAGGAGCTTGATCACGCTCAGGGAGAGCTCCGGAAATCGGAGCGGGTCGGCGGCCCGGGCGGCGACCAGGAATTGCTCCAGCGCCCTTGCGTCCGGCTCCCCGGGAAGCGTCGTGCCTCGCGCCGCGGCCAGATCGACGATCCGGCCCCAGTTCCTGGGAACGCGGACGACGCGCCGGATCGACGAGCACGCCCGGGACTCGAGGTATCGCGCCGTGACCCCGTTGGCGCCGACCATGAAGTCTTCAATAATGTCTTTGGCCCGGTTGCTCGCATTCACCACGAGATCTCTCAGGGCATCGCCGTCGAATACCGGATGAGTCTCGATGGTTTCAAGGGTGAGAGCGCCGTGCTGATGCCGGAGCGCTTTCATCCGCTGGGCGGTGCGATCCTGCAGTCGCAGGTTCTCCTCGAGTCCGTCGACGGCACCGATCGCCGCCGGCATCGGTCCTGCTCCGTCGAGCCACGCAGCGACACTGTCGTAGGCGAGCTTCGCCCGATTACGCACGGTCGCCCGGTACACATCCGAACTCGTGAGCGACCCGTCCCCGGCCAGCACCATTTCCATCACGATGGCCAGACGGTCCACATCGTGGTTGAGCGACGTCAGATTGGTGGAGAGTTTCTCGGGAAGCATCGGAAAGATCTCGGCTGCCGTGTACACCGAGGTGGTGTTCTGCCGCGCATGATCATCCAGCGGGGACTGCGCCCTGACGAGTGAGTCAACGTCCGCGATGGCGACCAGGACTTTGACGGCTCCGCCGGGCAGCGACTCGGCCACGGTAATCTGATCCAGATCGCGGGAGGTGTCGTTGTCGATCGAACACCAGAGAAGACTTCTGAGATCGCGCGTCGCTTCGTCGTTCCGCGTAGCCGCCTGGTGGATGGCGGCGAGCTGCGCAAGCGCCTCGGCGGAGAAATCCGGAACCAGACCCCGTTCGATCATCGCCTGGTGCGCGATGCGTTGCAGGATCAAACGATGTTGCCTGCCGTCGACATGCGTCATATTCACCTTCCGTGAGGCTTGGGTGCGTGTACGTCACGCATGTTGGCACAGGCCGCCCGGGACCCGGGCGATGTTGCGGAGACCTACCGGGTGTTGATCCAGACCGACTTCTTTTCGAGGTACATGTCGATCGCGTCCTTGCCCAGCTCGCGGCCGAAGCCGCTCTCGCGGAAGCCACCGAAAGGCGACGCCGGATGGTACACGTTGTACGTGTTCACCCACACCGTTCCCGCACGCAGCGCGGCCGCCACCCGGTGCGCGCGCCCCACGTCCTGCGTCCACACGCCCGACGCCAGGCCGTAGCAACTGTCGTTGGCAAGCCTGACCGCTTCTTCTTCGTTCTCGAACGGAATCACGCACAGCACGGGCCCGAAGATCTCTTCGCGCGCCACATCCATGTCATTGCGCACGCCGGTGAGAATGGTGGGCTCGAGATAGAAGCCTTTGCCGTTCACCGCGGTGGGGCGGCCGATGATGGCGACGCTCGCGCCTTCCTTGACTCCGGCGGCCACTCTCGCCAGCACACTGTCGCGGTGGGTCTTTGTCACCTGGGGACCAAAGCGCGTCTTCTCGTCCATCGGATCACCGGGCGTGTAGCGCGCCATCTTGCCGCGCACCATCTCCACGAACTCGTCGTGCACTTTCTTTTCGACGAACAGGCGCGAACCGGCCGCGCACACCTCGCCCTTGTTGTAGAAAATGCCGCTGCATGCACCGTTGGCGGCCGCATCCAGCCGGGCATCGGCGAACACGATGTTCGGTGACTTCCCGCCCAGTTCCAGCGACACGCGCTTGATGGTGCCCGCAGCGCTCTTCATCACCGTGCGGCCCACTTCCGTCGAGCCGGTGAAGGCGATCTTGTCCACGCCCCGCGCATCCAGCAGCGCCTGTCCCGCCACCGAGCCGCGCCCCGGCACCACGTTCACCACGCCGGCGGGAATGCCGGCCTCGAGGCACAGCGCACCCAGCTTGAGTGCGGTGAGCGGCGTCGATTCCGACGGCTTGATGACCGCGGTGCAGCCCGCGGCCAGCGCCGGCGCCAGTTTCCACACCGTGAGCAGCAGCGGAAAGTTCCACGGGATGATCATGCCCACCACGCCGACGGGTTCGCGCAGCGTGTAGTTGAGGAACCCGGGAATACCGGGGATGGTTTCCCCGCCCAGCTTGTCGGCCCACCCCGCGTAGTACCGGAACAGGCTGGCCACAAACGGCACCTCGATCTTCGATGACTCGAAGATGGGCTTGCCCTGGTTCATGGTCTCCAGGCGCGCAATCTCCGCGAGATCGCGTTCGCACAGTTCGGCGATTCTCCACAGCAGGCGCGCGCGCGTGCCCCCGTCCATCTTGGCCCACGGGCCCGATTCGAGCGCAGCGCGTGACGACGCCACCGCGGCCTCGATTTCCGCTTTACCCGCCGACGCCACCTCGCACAGGGGTTCTTCGGTCGCGGGATTGACGAGCGTGACGACCGCGCCGTCGCTTGCGTTGACCCATTCGCCGTTGATCAGGATTCTGGTGTGTTTGATCTCCACGGTGGTCTCCAGTCTGGAAAGCAAAAAGCCGGCGCGGAGACTCCACGCCGGCTTCAGTTCAATCGGACTTACAGACGAACGTACTCGAAATCGAGCGGACGTCCATGGATGCCGTGCTGCGGGGGCGCGATCCAGTTGGCAAATTTGCCGCGCTCGGTCACCAGGAACTGCGTGCTCTTCACGTAGTCCCGGTCGGCGCGCGTCGGCAGAAATTCGCCCCGGCGCGATTCGAACTCATCCTTGGAAATCATGGTGCCCAGCGGATCGAAGTGCCCGTTCGAGTACGTGCCCACCAGACGATGGAAACGCACCGACGGAAGCACAATGCGCTGCTTGCACTGCTCCTGGTCGAGGATCTTGTTCCAGCGATCCACGGCGCGCCCGCAGTCCTCGATATAGGCGTCGCGCAGCACCGCGTTCATCGCACGCCGCACGGGAATCTCGGAGTCCTGAAGTTTGCCCCTCTCCTGATCCATGATGGAGTAGCGGTACGCGCCTTCGTTTCCGGTCGGATCGGGGTAAAGCTTGCGATTGGCCTCGTTGAAACGGCCCTTGAGCCCGTGCGCAAAGTACGCCGCGGCGTTGCTCGAGTCTTCGTTGCCGAACAGGTCGAGCGACACCGAGAACCAGTAGTTGATGTAGCGTTGCACGATGTCGATGGGAATGCCTCCGAAGGGACGCACATCCTCGCTCTCATTCTCGCGCATGAGCTGGGCTGAGCGGCGCAGCGTGCGCGCGATCCCGGTTTCGCCCACGAACAGATGGTGCGCCTCCTCCGTGAGCATGAAGCGCGTGGTGCGCGAGAGCGGCGTGAATGCACTCTCCGCCAGCGAGCCCAGCTGATACTTGCCGTCGCGGTCGGTATAGGTCGCAAAACAGAAGAAATCGAGCCAGTCGTCGATGGGATCGTTGAATGTCGACAGCAGGCGCGGCGAATCGGCATCTCCGGAACGGCGCTCGAGCATGTCTTCGGCTTCGTCACGGCCGTCCTTGCCGAAGTACGAATGCAGCAGATACACCATCGCCCACAGGTGGCGCGCTTCCTCGACGTTCACCTGGAAGAGATTGCGCATGTCGTAGAGTGAGGGTGCGCTGAGCGCGAGGCGCCGCTGCTGTTCCACCGAACCGGGCTCGGTATCGCCCTGCGTTACGATCAGGCGGCGCAGCTCGTTGCGGTGTTCCCCGGGGACTTCTTCCCAGCACTGCGCACCGATATAGTCCCCGAAATGGATGTTGCGCTCGCCCTTCACGGGCGCGAGAAAGATGCCCCAGCGGTATTCGGGCATGCGCACGTAGTCGTACACCGCCCAGCCGGTGGAATCCACGCTCACGGCGGTGCGCAGATAGATCTCGTTATCCTTGTACGCAACCGGCCCCTGATCGCGCCACCATTCCATGAACTGCGGGTGCCAGCGCTCCAGCGCGCGCTGGAGTTTGGGGTTCTCCTTGAGACCAACGTTGTTGGGAATTAGATCTCTGTAGTCCATGCTAGACCCTGCTCCAGTCGAATTCAGGTGAATGCGGCTTGCCGTACGACGTCAGCGCACCGTGTTCGCCGACGGCGTTCGGACGGGTGAAAATCCAGTTTTGCCACGCCGAGAGGCGCGCGTAAATCCGGCTCTCCATGGTCTCGGGACCGACGAAACGCAGATTCGCCTCCATGCCGGTGAGGGCGTCGGGCGAGAGCGAACGCCGCTCCTGCAGCGCCAGGCGCAGTTCGTCGTCCCAGTCGATGTCATCGATGGCCTGGGTCACGAGGCCCAGCTCCTGCGCGGTGGCTGCGTCGAGCATCTCGCCCGCGCGCGACAGCGCGCGTGCAACCGCGTCCGGTGATCCATAGAAGCGATTCTGGAGCCGCGAAAGACCATGCGCCATGGGAAACGTCCCCCCGTTGAGGGCCGACAACGCTATCGCGTTGTCTTTCTCGTCGAGCATGAAAGAACGGTCGCCCGCGAGCGCCACCTCGAACAGGCTTCCCGCAAAACACGATCCGGGAAGAATCACGGCGAAGAAGGTGCGCGCCGTGACGTCGATCATCTTGAGCGTACGCGCCTGCTGCAAGAGCACCTCGCGCACGAACCAGTGGTCCCGGCGCGCCTCCAGGGCGGCGTCGAGTGCCAGCACGGCACGGCTGTCGCCTTCCGTCTCCAGCGAAACCAGTCCAATCTGCGGGTAGTTGAAACGAAGTTCGAGAATTGCGCGACGCAGTTCGCGCCACATGCGCAGTGCATACCACGACGCGCCCAGCGACGCGGGATCGTCGGGAATGTTTGCATCTTCGGCGCGCGGTCCCTTGATTACCAGGCGAGCCGTTCGTTCGGCGGGATGCGTCTCCAGTGTCACGTATGTAAAACGCAGCGTATCGCCGTCGATCTGCGGCTCGACATCATCAAGCTTGACGCCTTTCGCCGCGTTCCCGTTTCCGGCCAGTTCCTTCACGCGCGCACGAATCGCATCCGCATAGGCCGAGCGCGGATGCACGAAATCCACCAGTCCCCACTCCAGCGCCTTCCTGGCCTTGGCGCCCTCGGCAATGGTGCAGAACGCGTCGGCCAGGTCGCGCCGCACCTTCCGCTTGTCGACCAGCCGCGTCAGGCCGCCCGTCCCCGGCAGCACGCCGAGCAGCGGAACCTCGGGCAGGCTCACCGTGGAGTTGCGGTCGTCGATGAGGTGGATCTCGTCGCACGCCAGCGCCAGTTCATAGCCGCCGCCGGCGGCGGCGCCGTTTAGCGACGCCACGTACTTCTGGCCGCTCTTCGCCGTCGCTTCTTCGATGTTGATGCGGGTCTCGTTGGTGAATTTGCAGAAGTTGACTTTGTGCGAATGCGTCGATGTCGAGAGCATGAAAATATTGGCGCCGGCGCAGAACACTTTCTCGTGCAGGCTCTCGATGCACACCACCGACACCTCGGGGTGCTCGAAGCGCAGGCGCGTCACGGCGTCGTCGAGTTCGATGTCGACGGCGAGGTCGTACGAGTTCATCTTGAGCTTGTAGCCGGGTCGCAGCCCGTCGTCCTCGCTGACATTCATGCGCAGCCACGCCACCGGCCCTTCGATGTCGAGCTTCCAGTGATGATACTGCTCGGGCCGGGTTGTAAACCTGACGCGTTGCGTACTGGTGTTGGTTTCCATTCGCATCCTTCTTGCTCGCTGGCGCGGATCCTGCCACCCACGCTCACTGACTTACCCTGATCACAATCTTGCCAAGCACTTTTCGCGCTTCCATCAGACGATGTGCGTCGGCCAGGTTGGCAAGGTCGTAGACCGCGCTCACCACCGGACGCATCCGCCCCTCGAAGATCAACTTCAACGGCGCCAACAGCTCGTTGCGCGATCCCATGGTGGAACCGATCACCTCGAGCTGGCGGTAGAAGATGTGGCGCAGATCTTCCTCGGGATTATACCCGGTCGTTGCGCCGCACGTCACCACTCGCCCGCCCCGGGACGCGCACTGCAGGCTCCGCTGCCAGGTGGCCTTGCCCACGTAGTCCACCACCACATCCACACCCCGGCGCCCCGTGGCCTCGCGAACGCGCTTCACGACGTCCTCTTTCTCGCTGTGGATCAGCACATCCGCGCCCAGGCTGCGGCACAGATCCAGCTTCTCCTCGCTGCTGGCGACGGCGAACACGCGCGCCCCCGCCACCTTCGCGATCTGGATGCAGGCGACGCCAACCCCGGCCGCCGCACCATGGATCAGCACGTCTTCTCCGGCCCGCAGCCGGGCACGCGTAATCAACATGCGCCACGCGGTCACGAACACGAGCGGCAATGCCGCCGCCGTCTCGAACGACATCGTCTCCGGGAATGGAATCGCGTTCTCGGCGGGAAGCGCGATTTCATCACAGCACGTACCGTCGGTGTGCTCGCCCACCAGCTTGTAGCTGACGCACATGGTGACGTCGCCGCGCTGGCAGAACTCACACTTGCCGCAGGAGAGCGAAGGGTTCATGAGAACCCGGTCGCCGGGTTTCAGGCCCGACACGCCCTCCCCGATTTCCAGAATCTCCCCGGCTGCGTCGCACCCGGGAATGTGCGGAAGCGGCAACCGGATCCCCGGCAAGCCGCGGCGCAGGAACACGTCGATATGATTGAGCGACGCCGCGCGCACGCGCATGCGCACCTGGCCGGGGCCGAGTGCGGGCGCGGGGCGTTCTCCCAGAATCAGTACCTCGGGTCCCCCGTGCTGCTCGAAGTAGACGGCTCTCATGGCGCGATTCAGGCGCTCCGGAACTTCTCGAAGCGCTCCCGCCACGCATCCGGAATGGACACGGAGGAGAAGGTGGCGTTCTTGATCGCGACCGTCTTGATGGTGGCGCGCGCACTCAGCACTTCGTCGGGCAGGCGCACCAGCTCGTAGCGCAACGTCAGCGACGCGCGCCCCACATCCATCACTTCGATGTGCACGCGCGCGCGATCGCCGTAACGCAGCGGCCTTAGAAACTCGCTCTCGATACGCACGGTCGGAAAGCCGATTCCCTCGTTGAGCACCAGGTCGGGGTACGAAACGCCCAGCGCCTGGCGGAACCACTCTTCGAACGCCTGGTGGAAATAGTGGAAGAAGCGCGGGTAATAGACCACGCCGGCCTGGTCGATCTCGCCGAACCGAACCGGCAGCTCGGTGGTGAACTTCATACGTTGAAGGCCGCGTCCGCCTTCGCGGCCAGAATGAAGTCACTCTCCGTGAGCCCGTCGATCTTGTGCGTCCAGATGGTGAGCGTCACCTTGCCCCACGCGAGATGGATGTCCGGATGGTGTCCTTCGCTCTCGGCGATCTCACCCACACGGTTGGTGAACGCCCATGCCGTCTTGAAATCCGGAAACGCATACGACTTCTCCAGGTGGTGTTCGTCCACCACCTGCCAGGCGCCCCCCAGCTGCTTCGCCATGTCGCGCAGCGCCTGCGCCTTGAGCGGCGGTACGCCGCCCATGCACGGTACGCAGTGCTTGCCTGCCAGCTCCGACACGGCGCCGGCTACCCCGCCGCTTTCATGCGGCGCGCCACTTCATCCCAGTTGACGACATTCCAGAACGCCGCCACATAGTCGGGCCGCTTGTTCTGGTACTTGAGGTAGTACGCGTGCTCCCAGACGTCGAGGCCGAGGATCGGCGTCATTCCTTCGGACAGCGGTGAGTCCTGGTTGGCCGTCGAAGACACGACCAGCGAGCCGTCCTTCTTCACCGACAGCCAGGCCCAGCCGCTCCCAAAGCGCGTCTTGGCCGCGTTCTCGAACTGGGTCTTGAAGGCGTCAAAGCTACCGAACGCCTTGTCGATGGCCGTACCCATGTCCCCCGGCTTGCTGCCGCCGGCCTTCATGACCGTCCAGAACAGCGTGTGGTTGGCGTGACCGCCCGCATTGTTGCGGATGGCGGTGCGGATGTCTTCGGGAACGGCGTTGAGATTGCGAAGCAGGTCCTCCACGGACTTCTTCCCGAATTCGGGATGCTTCTCGAGAGCGGCGTTGGCGTTGTTGACATATCCCTGGTGGTGCTTGGTGTAATGGATTTCCATCGTGCGGGCATCAATATGCGGCTCCAGTGCGTCGTATGCATAGGGGAGCGCGGGCAGTTCGAATGGCATGGCGACTCCTTAATAATGGGGTTCAGGTTGAACCGGGGAACTTGAAGCAAGCCAATCATAAGCGCGTGCCGGACCCGCGTCAAAGGCAAACGAAAAAGGCGCCGGCCGGAGCCGGCGCCTCGCCAAAACAGGAATCAAATGTCCGAAGCTACACCGTGAAGGATTCGCCGCAGCCACACGTCGCTTTTGCATTTGGGTTCGAGAACACGAACCCCTTGCCGTTGAGGCCGGTGGTGTAATCGAGCGTGAGTCCCATCAGGAACAATTTGCTCTTCTTGTCCACCGCGATCCGCACATCCTGATTTTGAATGATGGTATCGGTGTCAGCCGCGTTGTCATCGATGGTCAGGTCATACATGAGTCCCGAACATCCGCCGCCCTTGACGGCCACGCGCAGATAGGCGTTGTCGGTCGACTTGTTCTCCGCTGCGATACAATCGCGAATCGCCTGAACGGCGCGATCCGTAATGGTGATCATGTTTTTCTCTTGCTCCTTGGCCCCGGGCTGACAATTGTCCTAGCCGGTGGTTGTTTTCGCCGCCATCGCCGGAGGTTGCATAGCATGGGCCGGAATGGCGCTTCAATTATAGGCGGTGGGAGAGCTCCGGTCAAACCAGTGACTCGTCGTATCTACAAGCACTTGTGCGGCCTCGCCCTGCTGGCGGGGGCAGCCACACTGGCGGCCGCCACCGCCCGGGCCGGACCATGGGTGCAGGCCCGGGGCGGCTATTTTGCAAAGTTCAACGCCTCGTACCTGTACACCCGCACCGAGTTCGACGCCCATGGCAACGAGGTGCCGCTGCTCCACTCCAATCCTCTGGTTCGGGACGCCGCCTATCGCGAAGTGGTGCTGGCGTCATACATCGAGTATGGCGTGCGTGAACGTGTCACGGTGCTGGGCTCGCTTCCCTTCAAGATTGCGACGTCGGCACGCACCGAGATTTCCCAGGACGCCAATGTCGAGCGCAAGGTCGACGTGACCAATGGAGGATGGAGCGATCTGTTCCTCGGCGTGCGCTACGCGCTCGTGCGCGGAAGCCGTCCGGTGGCAATCGAGGCGGGCGCCAAGCTTCCCCTGGGATATGCTTCCATGCCCGACAACGGCGGGCCGGCGCTGGGAACCGGCAAGCCCGACGCCGAGGCGGCGTTGCTGGCCGGGTTCGGTGCCGCCCACGTATACGGATCGGTTCGCGCGGCGTACCGGGTGATGGGCGGAAGCCTGGATGATCTGGCGGGTTTCAGCGCCGAGCTGGGCGGCTCGCACCGCCGGTTGTTTGCACAGGCGGTGCTGGAAGGCTGGTACACCACGGGCGACATCGTGCCCCTCGACGTGAGTTCCACCATGATGGTGGCGAACCAGGACCTGCTCAAACTGATCGCCACCGCGGGCATGAAGACCGGGACGCACACCGCCGTCGCGCTGGAGGTCTACCACGTGCTCGACGGGCGGAACGCGCCCACGGGCACCACCGTGGCGGCAGCCATCGCGTTCAAGACACCCTGAAATCGGAGGGCACACGGAGCGCGGGGCGCGGTATAATGGACGAACCCGTCACCATCCGGAAATCACCCCCTCGGAGGATATTTTCAATGTTCCGTGCAGTTTGTGGCGCATTGCTGGCGCTGTTTCTGAGCTCTCAGGCCCAGGCGGGCCGGTTGTTTGTGGTCTCCAAAGGCCCCCGTGCCGTCGAGGCCTACGACCCGGATACGGGCAAATTGGAATTCAGCGTCAAGGGAGCCGGCGATCCGCACGAGGTCGTGGTCTCGAATGACGGCCGTTTCGCCTACGTCGGCGACGCCAAGGGCACGCAGAATACGTTAACGGTGATCGACGTCGAGAAGCAGGCCATCGCCGAGCAGCTCAAGCTGCCCCCGTTCATCCAGCCGCACGGGCTGGTGCTGAACCACGACAACACCATGCTCTACGCCACGTGCGCCCCCAACCGCGCCGTCATCGAGGTTCAGCTCTCCCCGCTCAAGGTGACGCGCTCGTTCAAGTTCCTCGCCGACCAGGTGGAGAACCTCGCGCTCACACCCGACGAAAAGCTGATCTACGCCAGCAGTTCGTTCGACGGAAACCTGGCGGTCATTGATCTGGCCAAGGGAGAGTTGCAGCGCATGATCATCAGCGGGAACGGCCCCGAAGGTCTCGCGGTGTCTCCCGACGGAAAGGAACTGTGGGTGGCCAATCGCGTGTCGCAGACCATCGCGGTCATCGACATTCCCACACACAAGCGCGTCGCCGAGATTCAGTGCGTGGGCAATCCCATGCACGTATACTTTCCGCCCGAGAGCAACGAGGTTGTCGTGACGTGCGCCGTGGCCGATCGCCTGGCGATCTTTGACCGCGCCAAACGCACCGAGATCACGCGCTTCGAAGTGGGCAACGTTCCCGTCGAATTGGCCTTCGGAGAGAAGGGCGGTCCCGTGTTCGTGACCAACTCCGAGGGAAGCGATGTCGCCGTGGTGGATCTGGCGGCCCGCAAAGTGCTGCGGCGCTTCCCGGTTGGCGCCGACCCCGAGGGCATCGCCTACTCCTCGCACTAGCGGCGCGCTCAGCGCGCCATGCCGCGCGAATACCAGGATGAGATCACCGCTTCGGCGGGGGTTCCGCTGAGAATGAACCCGTCGCGGTGGTCGCGTTCATCCATATCGCTGGGCCACTTCCAGCAGTACACACCCACCACGCACGGGCATCCGCGTACCGCCCGCAGGTACGCGTCGAAGCAGCGCGCCTGCGCCTCGCGTCCCGCTCCCGTCGCACCGGAGTCGTCGTGCGGCGAACGCCACGGGGCGGGCGTGCTCGGGAATCCGACTTCTGTCACCAGCACCGGGCGATGGTAGCGGCGTGACACGGCGTCGATTCGTTTCATTATCGACATGGCCCCCGCACGCAACGCCGCGTCGTCGGCGTTCGGGTGGGTATCCAGCGGGTAATAGCAATTGATGCCGATGTAGTCGAACGCCTTCCAGAACGTGACGTGTTCGAACTCGCCTCCCCAGTTGGCGGCATAGGTGAGACGTCCGCCGTACACGGTGCGCAGGCGTTGCGCGATGCCGATCCAGTCCGCCTCGTGCCCCACCGTCGCTTTCGCGAGTTCCACTCCCACACACAGAAAGTCGATGTCTTCCATTTCCGCCAGCAGCGCGTAGTGACGAATCCATCGTTCGTAGCCGGCAAAAAAGCGTTTCCAGTCGGCGGCGGAATCGAACGAGATCTCCCCCGGCCAGCTGCGGCCCACCCACACGTGCGGCTTGAGCATGACGCTCATTCCCATCCGCTGTGCGGCCAGGGCGGCATGCACCACGCTCTCGTCGTTCTCGGCGCGCGCGCCGCTGGAAAACGGGAACGGCCCCGTGGATTGTGCCGTCGGCATGAATGTAAAGGGAGTGAGCGAGACCGCGTTGGCGCCGAGCGCGCGCAATTGCTGCAACGCGCTGTCCGACGCCGCCGAAATGTACCCGTCGCGGATGGCATACCCTTCGTGCGCGTGGCAGAAGCCGCGCAGGAACTCTGCCGGTTCGCGGCGCGGCGGCAACGGCCGGCGCTCGCGGGCCAGCTCCCGCACGTGGGCACTCCACGCGCGCGCAATTGCCTCGCG
>OBLQ010000178.1_pt1 | contig 23090 bp, 20 predicted proteins | sample 1519881 | NCBI WGS metagenome assembly OBLQ01 (sample SAMN01911456, study PRJEB22533) | soil metagenome | biome: Soil | place: Malaysia | collected 2012-04-30 | depth DG_metagenome m | reverse complement strand
TTGGTAGCGGTACCGGGAATCGAACCCGGGTTTCCAGATTGAGAATCTGGCGTCCTAACCCCTAGACGATACCGCCAAATCGTGCGGGACCTTCGCGACGAAGCTGTGTAATTTTCGCACGCCTAAATCGCCCTTGCAAGCACGCCCTCGTCGCGCTCATCGACCTGGCGATTCGCGTTACAATGCCGTCATCACGGAATTCGGCAACGCCAAACCCAGGGAGCAATTTCGGCAGCGAATCCCTGAGACGCGACATTCGACGTGGCACCAAGGACTGTCTTTGATATTCAGATCTTAACGATCACTCGACTCTTCGCCGAATTCATGCCTCATCCGACGCGAACCAGACTGCGCCTCGCAAAGGGACCGGAAATCGGATGAGTTGCATCGTAGGGCCGTTTCGGGAAAGCTCGGTAATCGATCTCCGTTGTAGGAGGATCGCCATAAAATCACAATGCCTCGTTGTGATCGGTTTGCTCGCGGCTGCGTGCACGACAACGATGCCCGCTCTCGCACAGGACGTAACCACGGAAACCGTTGAGGGCATCACGCATTTCAATCGCGTCGGAACCACCGTCGCCTGCTCGGGCGCCATCAAAGCCGAGGCCGTGCCCGAAATCAAGAAGATGGGCTTCGCGTCGATCATCAACCTGCGGCAGGCGGACGAACCCGGCGCGAATGTCGAAGCCGAAGCCGCTGCGGCGAAAGCGGCCGGAATTCGTTACTTCCACGTCCCCTTCAACGCCGCCGCGCCCGATCCCGCCTCGGCCGACAAATTTCTTGACGCGATCACCGAGAAAGGCAGCGAGCCGGCGTTCATTCACTGCGGCGGCGGTGGCCGCGCGGCCACCATGTGGTTTATTAAGCGCCTCGTAGTCGATCGCTGGGCCGTTGAACGCGCCGCCAAGGAAGCAACAGACCTGGGCATGACCAGCCCGACCCTCCAGCAATTCGCCATCGACTATGCCCGGTCGCACAAGCGCTAGAAGCGGGCCGCCCGTCCCGCTCGGTGCATCGATCCGCTCCGCGTATGCCCGTTTCGACAAAGTCACCCAATCGACCTCAAGTTTTCGTTTTGGTCAAACCTGCTCGCGATTTCCCCCTAGCTTAATGAAATGCGAGACGATATGATGCTCGTCAGATAGGGCCAATGTCGCGACCGAAGCAGATTTGGTTTCGTAGGCTCCGCTTGCTGCTCGCCATCATCCTTGTGATGGCCGTACTCTACGTGTCTATAGCGCCGGCGTTGGATCTGGCGCCTTCTGCTTTACGCGCATTGATGGCGGCGCTCGTCGTTTTGTCTTGCCTCCGTCTTTCGCTTGATCGAGTCGCCGGCAGTTCGTCAATCGCCCTCCTGAGATATGGCATTGCTGACTGGCGCCACGGCCAATGTGCCCTTGACGCTCGGACAAGCGAGCTGATCGATCTGCACTGCACCCGCCTCTGCTAGCGCTTTAACCGATTCGACGATTCTTCAACCGTAGCTTCATCGCTCAGTTCTGCGTTTTCCAAGCGACACAGAGAGGAATTGATGCTGGCATTGAACCCCCACAAACGGGTGGCGGATTTTTTCGATCGCCTGGCGCGGTCCCCAGAACGGATCTTGTTCCTTGACTACGATGGAACGATTGCGCCTTTCCATCCCGATCCGGGCAAGGCCCTTGTGTATCCGCAAATCAGCGAGCTGCTCCAAAGACTTGTCACGGCTACGAACACGCGGCTGATCTTCGTGACGGGCCGTCGAGCCCGGAACCTGCGGCGCGTCGTTTCGCTCCGGCCTGCTCCAGAAATCTGGGGCACTCACGGCACCGAGCGGTTGCGACCCGACGGCGACTACGAACAGTTGCCCATCAACCTCTCCCAACTGCGATCCCTGGCATTTGTGAAGGCCCGGCTCAGGACGATACATATCCAGTGCCTGCTGGAACAGAAGCCCGGCTCCGTGGCATTGCACTGGCGCGGATTGTCGCCCAGCGTGGCCCGAAGAGATTCGCAGGCGGTTCTCGGGGCCTTGGCCGGTGAACTGGAACACAGCGGATTGCGGCTCGTGCAGTTTGACGGAGGGATCGAGCTTCGAGTGGCAACATATACGAAAGCCACGGCGGTCCTTCGCACATTCGAAGAGGCAACCCAGAAAAACAGTGTGGCCGCCTATTTAGGCGACGACGAGCCTGACGAAGATGCGTTTGGTGCTCTGCGCACTCAGGATTTGGGAGTATTGGTGCGCCAAGAGTTCCGCAAAACGGCGGCAGACCTATGGGTTAGACCTCCGGAAGAAGTGCATACGTTCCTTGATACGTGGCTCTCGACGTGCTCTGGCAGCCGATGACCGCGCGAATGATTTGCTGTAGGAGCGCAGCCTCACCATGCATGTTGGCTGGCGACAGGGTTGAATGGGGCGCCTCGCATCAAGCGGCGGCCGGTCGGATCTACTTTGCGCGCGGAGTGATCCGCCTGGCGCCCAGCTCCGTTTGAGACGCGCCGTACAAGAGCAATACCGGTACGAAAGGAGTGCATGTGATGTCTCCCATCGGCGCAACCAAGCGGCGTGTCCTCAACCTCCTTTTCTTACCCACCACCGTGGCTTCGCTCGCTGCAGCCGTTCCCGTTGCCGCTTCCGCCAAGCCAGATGTGAGCACGACCGGCCAACCAGCCGCCGAGACCCTTCCTGTCTCAGCCGAAAAGTTTTCACCGTCGTTTCTGGGCATGTACCGAAAATCAATGGTGATCGAAAGTCAGATCATAAAGTACTCCCGCAAGTACCACGTGGACCCCGCATTGGCTCGCGCCGTGTGCATGTACGAGTCCGGCGGTAACGCCCACCTCACATCGCCCGCTGGCGCGCGAGGTTATTTTCAACTCATGCCCGCCACCTTCCGCGCGTTGCGCGTGCGCACAAACATCGAGGCCGGTGTGAAATATCTCGGCCAGCTGGTCCGGCGCTTCGATCGTGAAGATTACGTGCTGGCTGCCTACAACGGCGGGCCCACGCGGGTTGCTCGTGGTCGCGTGATGCCGCTCGAAACGCGGCAATACGTCATGGGTGTTCGGATCTACAGATCAATTCTGAAGGAGTACGGGCGATCGGTCAGGAAAAACGCCCACGGGCTGCGGATTGAAACTGTCCGCCGCGGAGAAGACTGGTGGCGGCTCTCACGACGAATGAAACTGCCGCTGGTGCAATTGCGGACCTACAACCCCTTCTTGGCCACACGCACTCTCAAACCTGGCTATCGAGTCGTTTATCCCGTCGAGCCTAGGAAACATTTCCTGAAAGGCGACGGTGAGAGCACACTGCGCTACCGGGTGCGTCTCGGTGACAATCCCATGAATCTGGCGGCCGTTCTGGGGGTAGATCTGGACGCTCTCCGCGAGGCAAATGGGCTGGAGCCACTTCAGCCGGTGTCGCCGGGCACGGTCCTGGAAATTCCGCTCGACGCGTCCGCCGAATATAGAACGTACCGTGTAACCGTTCGCGACAACCTTCGGGCAATCGCCCAACGAATGCGCGTGGACCCTTGGTCGATCGTCCGAGACAACCTCTTATGGAATCAGCAGGTGCGGCCCGGCATGGTACTGCGCATTCGCGTGGCTCCGCCTCGTCCCAGGTACGTAATCTACCGGGTCCGACGCGGTGACAACCTCATCTCGATCGCGCGGCGCTATCACACAACTGTCCGCGCCATTCAACGCGCTAACTCGATGGGCCGGCGGACTCGCATTCGTATCGGCCACCGAATCCGCGTCCCCGCGAGATAGTATGCCGTGATTTTGATTTCACTCACGGCATCCAATCGCGGTATGTAGGCACGCACCCGCCGAATCGCCGGCTTCCGTCGGAGAGATTATTCGCGGCTGCGCAGTTTCGACATCAGCCGCAGGATTTCTAAATAGAGCCAGATCAGCGTCACCATCAGGCCGAAAGCGCCGTACCACTCCATATATTTGGGGGCTCCGGCGCGGACGCCGCTCTCGATGAAATCGAAATCGAGCACCAGGTTCAGCGCTGCGATGATCACCACGAAAACGCTGAAGCCGATCCCGATGGCTCCGCTGCCGTTGACGGCGGTGAAATGCACGCCGAAGAAGCCAAGTATCATCTCCACAATGTAGAAAAGCAGGATCCCGCCCGTCGCCGCCACGACGCCCAAGCGAAACTTCTCGGTGACGCGAATCAGACCGGAGTGATACGCGAGCAGCAATACCACGAGTGTGCCAAACGTGAGGCTCACGGATTGAATAGCGATCCCGGGAAACCGCACTTCCAGGATTGCCGACACGCTGCCCAGCACGAGTCCCTCCAGCAAGGCATAGATCGGCGCGGTGACCGGCGCCCACGTTTTCTTGAACACGGTGATGATTGCGAAGATCAATCCGCCGATCAGCCCGATCAGCGCCAGCGGACCGACGGCCGCGGCGGAGTGCGAATCAAGAAAGAGGTTCCATGTCCAGGCCGCTGTAGCCACCGTGCAGATCAGCAGCACGCCCGTCTTATTGACGGTTCCTTTCAGGGTCATGGCCTCGCCGAAGGCAGCGTGTTCGCCTTGGAATACCCGGTCGTTCAAAGCTGGATTCGAGGTTCTCATCAATTGAGCCACGCGATTTCTCCTTCAATCGTTCGCCAGTTGCAGCAATTTTCAGTATAGCGTTTTTGCTAGCCCGGATTGAGCGCATTCGGCTGCACACTGTGTGTTTTCGACACTCGCACCGTGTCCTTCGCGATGGACGCGTGCCACCCATCGCGCTTTACCTATCCATGGCATCGCCGTATCCTGTTGCAGCTCAAAACGGAGAAAATCTTGGCGAACGATCGCACTCGAGCGAAACGCTGGTACACGACTCTGTGGATGCAAGTTCTTCTCGCCATGGTTCTGGGGATCGTGCTGGGCCGCTTCGATCCCCGGCTAGGTACGCGCATGGAGCCGCTCGGAGACGCCTTCATCAAAGCGATCCGCATGCTGATCGCGCCCATTATCTTTTGCACCGTCGTTCACGGAATCGCGCGCATGGTCAACGTAGCGCGGGTCGGCCGCGTCGCTCTCAAAGCGATCGTCTATTTCGAGGTTTTGACCACGATCGCGCTGGTAATCGGACTCACCGCTGTCAATCTCTGGCGGCCCGGGCGCGGCATGAATGTCGATCTGGCGCAGGTCGACGCGTCCGCCGTGCAGCCCTATCTGGTGCACGCGCACAACGGCGGAATCACGCAGTTTCTTACCAACATCATCCCCTCAACGTTCGTCGGAGCCTTCACCGACGGAAACGTTCTCCAGATCTTGCTCATTTCCGTGCTCTGTGCATTTGCGCTCACCCACGTGGGAGAACGCGGCAAACCGGTCGTCGATTTCATCGAAGCCGCGTCGCGAATGCTGTTTTCGGTTGTCGGGATCGTGATGTGGGCGGCGCCTCTCGGCGCGTTTGGCGCCATCGCCTTCACGGTCGGCAAATTCGGCACCGGCTCGCTGGTCTCGCTGGGCAAGCTGCTCGGAGGCTTCTATATCACCTGCCTCATCTTCGTGTTCGGAGTCTTGTGGCCCATCGCGCATTGGTGCGGCTTCAGCATTTTCAAGCTGATCCGCTACATTCGCGAGGAACTCCTGATCGTCCTGGCGACGACCTCCTCCGAAACGGTTCTGCCCCAATTGATGGAGAAGCTGGAGGGTCTTGGTTGCGAGGAAACCATCGTTGGCCTGGTGATCCCGACCGGCTATTCCTTCAATCTGGACGGCACATGCCTCTACCTTGCCACCACGGCTGTCTTCCTGGCGCAGGCCACCAACACACACTTGGGCCTTTGGCAGCAGCTCGGGCTTCTCGCAGTCTTGCTATTGTCGTCGAAAGGGGCGGCGGGAGTGGCCGGGGCGGCCTTCGTTGTTCTGGCGGCGACCATTGCTTCGACGGGGACGATTCCGCTGGCAAGCGTCGCGCTGGTTCTCGGAATTCACCGGCTCATGTCGGAGGGCTTGACCCCAACCAACGTAATCGGCAACGCAGTCGCCACCATTGTGGTTGCAAAATGGGAGCGCGCGTTGGATGAAGGGCGGCTCCGTGCTGTTCTCGAAGGCAGGCCCGAAGCCGCGCCTCAGGGCTAGATTTTCGCCGTCGCCTTCGCCGCCGAGTTGAGGATTGTTTCCAGACGGTCCAGAACCTGCATCGCGGTGAAACACTGGCCGACGCTGGCGTTCGGCTCGCGCTTTTCCCTGATCGCCGCAAAGAATTCGCGATCCTGAAGCTCGATGCCGTTCATGGAGACATCCACCTTGGACACGTCGATCGGCTTCTGCTCTCCATCAATCAGATCGTCGTAGCGCGCAATGTACGTGCCGTTGTCGCAAATGTATCGGAAGAACGTGCCCAGCGGCCCCTTATTGTTGAACGAGAGCGACAGCGTGCAGATCGCTCCGGACGGCACCTTCATCACGATCCCCATGTCCATGGCAATCTTCAAATCAGGATGCATCGGACCTTGCACCGCATAACAGTCGGAGACCAGTTCGCCGGTCTGATATTGGAACAAATCCACCGTGTGGCAGGCGTGGTGCCACAGCAGATGATCGGTCCAGCTTCTGGGCTTGCCGGCCGCGTTCATGTTCGTGCGCCGAAAGAAATAGGTCTGCACGTTCATCTGCTGGACCTTGAGCTCACCGGCTTCGATCTTCTTGTGGACGTACTGATGACTCGGGTTGAAACGCCGCGTGTGTCCGCCCATGCAGACCAGGCCCGTTTCTTTCTGCACCTTGACGAGCCGCTCCGAATCCGCCAGAGAATCCGCGATCGGAATCTCGATGTGCACGTGTTTGCCCGCGCGCATGCACTGCTCGCCTTGTTTCGCGTGCATCGGCGTAGGCGTCGCGAGGATCATCGCTTCGAGGCCGGGTTGCTTCAAGCTCTCGGCCAGGTCGCAGGTCCAATGAGGTATCTTGAACCGCTTCGCCACTTCTTCCGTGGGTCCGGCGTGCCCACCCGCCAGCGTGATTACCTCTACGTCCGGAATGTTGGCCAGGGCCTCCAGATGCTTCACGCCGAATGCGCCTTGTCCCGCAACGCCGACTTTCATGTTGTCTCCCTCGCTTCAAATTTTCAGTTGAGTTTCTCAGAACCCGGCTTGGGGCCGAAAACGCCGCGACGCTCGCCCCCCGGTGCGAGTTACTGAGTCACGCCTGCTCGTTAACCTTTTGATTTGGCTTCGGCGGCGCGCAGCTTGCGCAATTCGGCGTGCATCCGGATCACAGCCATCCACATGCCCAGCGGATGCGCACCTGCCTCCACGAGCGGGTGGACCTGCCCGTCCCTGAACTTCTCGATATCGTCGTCCTGGAGGGTCTCGAGCACCTTCGCTTCAGCGGGCGTCATGCCGTATTCCTTCGCCACCGACGGATAATCTTTCAGCAGCCGCAGCCGCAGGTCACGATCGAACCGGCTGTCGTAGAGCACCTTGTTCAGCTTATACGCCGCCGGAGAGGGATGCTTGTAGAACTCATGCGCGCCCGTAAACTCGTACTTGGCCGGCGCCTGGGCCGCTTCCTTGGAGGTCTTTCCGGTCCTCTTGTCCGGCAGGAAACGCATCACGGCGTGGCCGTGATGCCACGTCGGTTGATACGTGATCAGTTCGCCCGGCTGATTTCCGATCGCGCCGAACAGAATCATCCACGACAGCATTTCCGTGTTGCCGACCTCATCCAGCTGCTCGTTGGTCAGGCTGAGGAGCGCTTCGTGATTTCCCTTCTCCATTTGCGCGATGGCCCAGTAATCGAAATCGTAAGCCGGCTTCGGATACTTCCAAGTGCCGGGATAGTGCGACATCCCTCCGCTCGCAATGATCGCGACTCGCTCTGGGCGGTTCGCGATCACCTTCGCGATCGCCTTTCCTAGCGCCTCGCAGCGCCGCGCCGTCGGCAGGGGCGGCAAGTAAGCATTGACGAAAATTGGAACGACGGGAATGGATCTCTTTTCGATCACCCATTCGTATACGGCCGCGAACGCATGTCCCAGCACCGCATCCTGCGAGTAGCCCAGGTCGAAGCCCGCGGCCATCAGCCTTTCCAACAAGTCTTCGGCCAGGCCCTGGTGGATCGGCATTTCATATTTTCGGCCGGCAAATTCAGAGTGCGAATACTCTCCCGACAGGATGGCGAACGTAGGCACGGAGCTGAGAAAAAACGTCTCGAGATGGTCGCTGCCGATCACGATGGCGGCATCGGGCTTGACGTCGTCCAAGTCCTTACCGATCAGCCGCATCGCGGCAATGTCCGCATCAAGCTGCGCGGGGTCCTCGGTCGGAGGTCGATCAAAAAGCTGTGGGGCATGGACGGTTGCCATCGCTGCCACGATCTTTCCCATGTATGGTTCCTCGTTTCCCTAAGAAGACGCCTGTAGCAACGGCGTTCGTCCCCCATCCAAGAATTTCACGTCAAATGATTGGAGAGCGAAGCTGTTGTTTTTGATTGTGCGAAAATCGCCAGACTTCGTCAAGCGAAACCATTTCTTCCGTGGTGCGCCGCTTCACGTCGTCAGTGGATCCGGTTTTCCTGTATCAATCCCGAGTTCTTTGATCGCCTTTTGAACTAGCGAAGCCTGGATCTTCCCCTCTTGCAGTAACTCATGGAGAGTCGCCAGAGTGATGAACCGCGCGTCTACCTCGAAAAAGTCGCGCAGCGAAGCACGGCTCTCGCTCCGGCCGAATCCGTCCGTGCCCAGAGAGGCGAGCCGCCTCGGCATCCATTTGCTGACGAGATTTGGCAGCGCCTTCAAATAGTCCGTGGCCGCCACGAAAACACCTGGCGCGTCGGCGAGGCATTGCGAAAGATAAGGCACGCGCGGTTTTTCGCCGGGATGCAGCAGATTCCAGCGCTCCGCCTCCAATCCGTCGAAGTAAAGTGCCTTGTAGCTGGTGACGCTCCAGACGTCGGCAGCCACTCCGTACTTCTCTTCCAGAATTTCCTGCGCGCGCAGCACCTCTCGAAGGATCGCCCCGCTCCCGAAAAGCTGCGCGCGAAGCTTCGACTTTCCGTTGCTGGCGGCCTTGAACCGGTACATCCCCTTCAAAATGCCTTCTCGCGCCCCGGATGGCATCGGCGGCATCGCGTACGGCTCATTCATCACCGTGATGTAGTAGAAGACGCTCTCGCCCTTGTTGTACATCCGATCGATGCCTTCTTCGATGATCACGGCGACTTCATACGCGAACGCGGGATCGTAGGCTTGCAGCGTCGGGATGGGAAGCGCCAGCACGTGGCTGTTGCCGTCCTGGTGCTGCAGACCTTCCCCGGCCAGCGTCGTGCGCCCGGCCGTTCCCCCCAGAAGGAACCCGCGGCACCGCGTGTCGGCTGCGGCCCAGATCAAATCGAATACACGCTGCAACCCGAACATCGAATAGAAGATGAAAAACGGAATCGTGTTGATTCCATGAGTGGCGTAAGCCGAGCCTGCGGCAATGAAAGAGGAAATCGAGCCGGCCTCTGTAATCCCCTCTTCCAATATCTGCCCGTCCTTCGCCTCCTTGTAGTAGAGCAACGTGTTGATATCGACTGGTTCGTAAAGCTGTCCCTGGCTGCTGTAGATTCCCACCAGCCGGAACAAAGACTCCATGCCGAACGTGCGCGCCTCATCCGGAACGATGGGGACGATCAGCTTGCCGATTTCGGCGTCGCGCAGCATTTTGCGCAGCATCGCGACGAAGGCCATCGTCGTCGACACTTCCCGTCCCTCGCTTCCCGCCAAGAACTCTTCAAACAGCTCCCGGCGTTGGCCTACGAGCGGTGTCGACCGGACGCGCCGCCGCGGCAAGTAGCCGCCGAGTTTTTCGCGGCAAGCGCGGAGGTATTGAATCTCGGCGCTATCTTCCGGCGGCCGATAGAATGGCACCTCGTGAATTTGATCCTCGCGGATGGAAAGACCGAAACGCTCGCCGAACTTCCGCAGTGTGTCTTCATCCACCTTCTTCTGCTGGTGCGTGACGTTCCGCCCTTCGCCGGCTTCGCCCAGCCCGTAACCCTTGATCGTCCGCGCTAGGATGACCGTCGGCGATCCCTTGTGTTCCACCGCCGCCTTGTACGCCGCATAGACCTTCTTCGGATCGTGCCCGCCCTGGCGCAGCGTGCGCAGCTTTTCGTCGGGAATGTCCTCGACCATCTTCAGCACCCGCGGATCAGGCCCGAAAACGTGCTCCCGGACGTAGGCGCCCGATTCGGTAACGGCCTTCTGATACTCGCCGTCCACGTGTTCGCCCAGGCGCTTCACGAGCAGCCCATTTACATCCCGCTCGAACAGCGGATCCCAGTCCGACCCGAAAATCACCTTGATGACGTTCCAGCCCGCCCCGCGAAACGCCGCTTCCAGCTCCTGAATGATATTTCCGTTGCCGCGCACCGGTCCGTCGAGCCGCTGCAGGTTGCAGTTGACGACAAAGATCAGGTTGTCCAGCTTTTCCCGAGAGGCCAGCGTGATGGCCCCCAGAGCTTCCGGCTCGTCCGTCTCGCCGTCGCCCAGAAACGCCCATACTTTTGCGTCCGTGACCGGCTTGAGTCCTCTGTCTTCGAGATAGCGGTTAAATCGGGCCTGATAGATCGCCATGATGGGGCTCAGGCCCATCGACACCGACGGGAATTCCCAGAAATCCGGCATCAGCCACGGATGCGGATAGGACGAGAGCCCTCCTCCCGGCTTCATTTCGCGCCGGAAATTCTCGAGTTTCTCCGCCGAAAGTCGGCCCTCCAAAAATGCGCGTGCGTAGACACCCGGCGCCGCGTGGCCCTGAAAGTAGACGGTATCGCCTTCGAAATTCTCGCTGCGTGCTCGCAGAAAATGATTGAATGCGACCTCAAATAGCGTCGCGATCGAGCCGTACGTCGAAATATGGCCCCCGATATTGTGCTCCACCCGGTTGGCTCGGACCACCATCGCCAGAGCGTTCCACCGGGCCAAGCTCTTAATCCGTCGTTCGAGTTCCTGGTCGCCCGGGAAAGGGGCTTGCTGGCTTACGTGGATGGTATTCAGGTACGGCGTGTTCGCCGTAAACGGCACACGGACTCCCGACGCGAGCGCCCGGCTGCGGAGTTCTTCCAGAATCCGGCTCGCCTGCTGTCGCTTGCCGCTTTCGACGACCGAATCGAACGACTCAAGCCACTCCCAGATCTCCTCGAGCTCATCGACTTCCAATGGACGGACGGCTGACCCCGTTGCCATATTCTCTTGCTTTCTCCTATCGGACCCTCAGGCGATCCATTCGCAATAGTGCTGACACTTCCAATATACCTCATTCTTGCCATGTTAACTGGGAATGAGCGGACCTGCCCTCGAATCCGCAAATCATCCGCCTCGCCGTTCGCCGTATCACCATTGCGATCCGCTCGGACCGCGCGCGGGAGAAATTTGCGAGAGATGTTTGTGGGCGTCAGTTCTTGTCGGCGGAGCGAAGCGGAAACGAGTCGAGGTCTTGGATTGCCTCGTAATCGGTGATCAGTGTAAGCGAAACCTGGTTGTCGTCGGCCTCAACGTCCAAGGTCTTGACCGGGTTAAATCGGTTCGGATTCTGACGCTGCCAGATAAGCTGTTGGATGAGCTTCAGCCCCTGGAAAAGGCGAACCAGTTGGCTAGCCGCCTCGGGCGTCGTGCAATCCAGCTTGACGTCGAGTCGTACTTTCTCGTCCGCCTTCACGCTGTAGCTTAGCGCCTCGACCGCCCTAAACGTGTTCGACCAGTCCAATTTCACGTTCTCCTGGCCTGGCAGCCAGCCTTCGAACCATTGAGCCACTGCCGGGCCGATGGCGACTCCCCAGATGGATGCTTCGACCGGCGCGTTTTGCAGCAACCCCAGCAGACGATCCGAGGAGGCGAGGCTCGGCCCTCGTCCGTTTCGGGAGTCCAGTATCTCCGCTAGAGACTTGCGACTCCCGAAAATAGCCAGCGATTCGTTGGGAAAGACTACGCAGGTGGCCGGCGCGCCCGAAAGACAATAAGCCTTCGTCCCTTCTTCCAGCGCGACGGAAGGAACACGGCGAGCCGCCGCATCGTGGGCGATGGCATCCAAGTCGAACCGTCCCGCCATGATGCCATCCATCCGCGTCGGCCACGTGTTCCCGCTCATTTCTCGCTGGCCGGCGGAGTCCGAATCGGCCGAACGCACGGCCTCCTCTTCCGCCCTTGTCTCCTTCTTCAAGGGTTGCCAACCGAGGACGACCTGATCTATGTCGCCTTCTCGAATTCCCAGTTGTGAAACGGAAGCTTCCAAAGCCAACAACCGCTGCCCGAGATACCGCTCTCGGAGACTGGCGTATCCGGGCAGTTCGCGGAGCCTGGCCGGCCGTGACAATTCCACTTGTATCGTCTCGGGCGGAAAGCTCACTACGATCTCATTCGCCAAGTCCTGCGCATGCATCCCCGCAGGCGCAAGCAGCACGGCGAACGCGAGCACGAAAAGCAATCTTGTACGTCCGATCATAAGGGGCGTTGAACGGTACCCTTCACGAAAGCTCGGCTCTTGAATGGAATCCGCCTTCTTGGCTAATGCTTCTGAACTCTGAAATTGATTGTCCCGCTGAAGTTCGTAAGCGTCACCTGAATCGTCCATGCCCCTGTCGTCCCGGCGTTTGTCACGAACGTGCCGTTGGCGCTCATGTTCGCCGTGTACACCTGAGTGCCGGCCGCGTCACGGATCGTAAGCGTGGCCGTGCCGCCCGTCACCGTAGTCGCCTGGTTGACGTTCGCCATCGTCCCGCTGTTTTGCCACGTGTATTGCAGCGTTTGCGTCACGCTCGTCACGCCTGTGGATTGAAACTGGAAATTGTCTGGTTGATTCGTAACCTGCGGCTGGAACTTCGGATTCAGTGCACTTCCGCCGCCGCAGCCGGCAACAGTCGCGATGAGAAGGGCAATGGCGACGCGAGCTAAGTTCATGTGGTCCTCCCGAGGATCGTGATGCTCCACCCATGGGCGCGCACGAACAAACGGACGATAGCACGCGCCATTTCGATCGTGTCCTGTGGTGTGGTAACAATCGCACCAATCTATACAATGATATCGATTCAATGCAACCCGAATCGTATGCACGACCCGAAATAGTTATCTGGCCGCTCGGACAGGTAGAGGGCCCTGTCGAATGCACGCCTTCTGGCACACCCGGTCGGCTCTGAAGAACCACGCCGTTGGAAATGGCGCCGCTGCGCGATTCGCGACACATTCTCTTGTATGATCTTCCGCGCCAGTGGGCCAATCTCAGGTTCCCAGGCTGGCTCAGCTCAGAGGAGGCATTCATGTCTGTCTATGTCTTGGTTCACGGAGCGTGGCACGGCAGTTGGGCCTGGAAGCGCGTCCGCAAGGCCCTGCAAGCGCAAGGGCACGAAGTGTTCACGCCAACTCTGACGGGCGTCGGGGAGCGATCCCATCTGCTCTCGCCGCAGGTCAATCTCGAAACGCACATCTACGACGTCGTGAACCTCATCCGCTGGGAGGAACTTTCAAACATCGTGCTGTGCGGTCACTCGTACGGTGGGATTGTCATCAGCGGCGCCGCGGACCGCGTCCCGGACCGGATCGGCGCGCTAGTCTATCTCGATGCGTTCGTTCTTGACGACGGCCGATGCTTGCACGACGACTTGCCGCCCGAACAGAGAAAAGCACAACTGGAGGGTGTGAGACTTCAGGGCGAGGGTTGGAAGGTGCCGCCGATCCCTGCCGCCGTGTTCAACGTGAACGCCAAAGACGCCGCGTGGGTAGATCGCCAGTGCACCGTGCAGTCCCTGGCGACTTTCCAGCAACCGCTGCGGCTGAGCGGCAAAATTGACGCCGCGAAGAACGTCACATTCATCCGGGCGACCGGCTACGACGCATCGCCGTTCGTGCCGTCTTACGAGCGTGCGAAAGCCAAAGGCTGGAAGACACTCACGATGCCGTGCGGGCACGACGTCATGCTGGACCTTCCCCAAGATCTCACTCGGGAGCTGCTGGCGATCTCTCCGCGAAACACAACCTCCGTGCATTGAAACGCCTCTCCATGCAATCGAAAGGGGAGGTGCCGCAGGTAGAATGAATGAGGGCGGATCTGTCGACTGACCTTGAACCACCAGCGTCTGGCGCGTCCCAGCTTGGCGTTATCCCGGTTCGAGGCGAAAGTTTACTGCTTCTTTGTTGCCTGGATCGACTCGATGTAGGCGGTAAGGTCGCGCACGCGCTTCTCCAGAAGCTGTGGACGGTCCTTCAGCACGTAGAATACATCCCCCCACGCCGGCATCTTCGGAGTGCCATGGGCGGGAATCGAGTCTTTGCTGGAGATCGCATTCCGCACGCGCTCCGCCGGAAACTTTCCTCCGTTCCGTTCACTGAGTTCCGTCAGATCGGCCGGTCGCACCCGTCTTTCAGGTTCGATTGATTGCGGATCGTAGATTCCGCCAACCCTGGGTGGAGTACCCTTTCCATCCACGCCGTGGCACACCGAGCAATGTTGGTGATACAACTCCTTGCCCGCGGCTATATCGGCCCGCGGGCCGGTTTTAGCGGGCGTCTGGGCGGAGGCGACGAAACCGACCGCGAAACTGATTGCGAGAATTGCCAATTGCACGTAGCGCATAAGTCACCCCCTGATCTATTCGGGGCTTTACAATCGCTCATGTTACAAACACTTTCTTCGGCGGTATGTGACCCGGGTCACGGGCGAACGTGACCGCCCACACGCGGCGGTTTGCTTCCGAACAGGCCCGCGATCCGCGAGCAGGTCCCAAAAGATTTGCCTTCCCGGTTTAATTCGACTTGGAATCAAGTGCCCGGTGAATCCCATGGACACAAGCTCGTCAGAGGGCGCGCTCATGCGTCACTCACTGGGGTAGACTTTCAAAAGGAGCTCCCGGCGTGGCTCACATGCAGAATGCGTCAAATGGCGGCATCGAACTCGGCCTCAGTACACGCTCAGACCAGGGTGGGCCTGCGTTCCCTGCCACGTTGGACGCGAAGCAGTTGCTGTACTTCCTTCTATTGATCCCGGCGGGTGTTATCAGCCTGATGCCGCTTGGCGTCTATCCTCCCCTGGACACCCGCCTCCCGATGGGGCTGATCATTTGCTGCTTCCTTCTGTCCGCGGTGCCCCGGCTGTGGAGCATTGCGCGACGCCGTCCCGGCAACGATTCGAACCTGTGGCAAGCCGTATCTACCTGCGCGGGTCTTGCTCTTCCTTTCCTCGGACTCCTGCTCTTTCTGAACGGAAGGCTCGACAGGTCCCCTCGAAGCGAGATGAGAGCGACCGTCATCCGGAAAACGGCCCCAATCGGATACCGCGAAGCGCAATACCACCTTAAAGTGACCTCCTGGCGGCCCGGCAGAAGCTTCGAGGACCTCAACGTCAACTCGCGCGAATTTGCAGGTGCAGTGGTCGGAAGACCGGTCGTCGTGGAGATGCACGAGGGCTATTTCGGCTTGCCCTGGTACAGCAATATTTCGCCCGAATGAACGTCCCGCTCTGCAATCTGTGATCGGTTAAACCAAGGGCTCGAGCCTGCCCACCCCAAATGCGTCTTCTGTGAACTTCTCTGTGTTCATCGTGTCGGTTCTTGAGCCATCGAGGTTGGGTCGCAAAGGTTCAGCGGAAGGCTGGCTCATGCACGGACAGCCGCTCTTCGCGTCCGGCAGGTTCTGGAATTCAGCGGAAGGATTGTGAGGACTTGCGTACTGCGGTCGTATTCAGATGTGTGTGCTCTACCGCCATCTTGGTTCTCGGCGCTCCCCATCGACAAAAGCGCCGGAGCCGCAGGGCTCTACCCTCCGAGCGCGGCGAGCCTTGCCTTTGCAAACGGAAGGGCATACGCGGTCGGAGGATTGTGGAACGTGGCTGTCGCCGCCTTGCGGTACAACGCGATGGCTTTTTCCTTGTCGCCCAGTCTCTCGTAGGTGCGTCCGATCAAGCACTGGATGAACGGATCGTTTTGGTTCGCCTTCAGCAGTTCGCCGAGTGCCGTCTTGTAATCACCTCCGTAAAACGCGACGTATCCCGCCAGGTAGGGAAAGAATTGCGCCTGCTGTGGGTTCGTTCCTTTATCGAGAATCGCTTTGGCCGCAGCGACGTGTTTCTGCGCTTCCTCTCGGTTTCCTCGCCGCGCAGCGATGCGAGCCTGCGCGTGCTCCCAGCGGAACTCCCACAGATCGACGCGCGCCGGTTGGATGTCCGGTTCTTTCAGTCCGGTGTCGTGTCCGGTCTTGTACCACTGGTAGGCGGCGTCCAGATCGCCGGACTCGATGCAGACTCGCGCTGCCTCGTCGGCGACTTCCCCCTGCTGGTAGAAGTTCTTCACGGTGTCGTAATGATCGAAGACCTGCTGCTCGTACTGGACCGTTTTCTTGCAATTCCCCTCGAAAGCATACGAAATCGCCATCGCCCGCTGCGCCATCGCCTTCAGCTCGGGCGTATCCGCAGCGTCGATCGCCTTCTGGAAATATTTGCGGGCTTCCTCGCCCTTTCCCATCAAGTCGAGGACGCTCCCTGCGGCGATGTTCGCTGGGAGGGATTCCGGCGAGGCATTTAAGGTTCGGCGGTATAGCGCCAAGGCATCTTCGAGCTTTCCTTCCCTCATTAGCTCCTGGCCCTGACGGATGAATTCGGGCTGTTCCCTCTGCGGGCCGGGGGCTTGCGCGCAAGCCGTCCCAACGGCAAACAAAAGGAACCACCAGGCCAGCGGGATCTTTCGGAAGGTCGCCTTCATGGCGCGGATTATCTCACGAAGCTGCCGGTTTGGTTCTTCTGTCTTGGGCGGGAGCTCCTATTGCCCCCGGGCACCCAATCTGCAGCCACACCCATGCGGTCCGTCGCAGGTCGGCGAGGAGTCCGGAAGGCTACCGGTAATTTGCAAACTCGTGCCAGCGTGCCTCTGAGTTAGAAGTGAAGTAGCGAACCAGGCGGCCACTGCTGTGCTAAAATCACGCACCCTATGGATCGCGCGGGAGATTTCCTAGGCAAAGTTGTCCGACGGCTCGACCGTCCCGAAGCCGCCGTCGCCTGGCTTCAAACCGCCTGGCCGAATGTCGTGGGTCCTACACTCGCAGCGCACACGAGGCCGATTCGATGCGACGCCCGCCGCCTCGAATTGACCGCCGATTCCCCCGCCTGGCAGAAGCAACTCGAACACATGAAGAGCGAACTCTGTGCCCGGATCAATCAGGCCTGGGGCGAGACTCTGGTCCGCGACGTGAAGTTCGCCGCCAAACCCGGCCCGCGCCGAATCCCCCGCGAAGTCGACAACGACCACATCCCATTCATCCGCCGCCGCCGCGCCTAGCTCCCGTCATCGCAGCTGCACCCTTGCTACTAGCCATTCGTCACCGCTGTGTGCATTCCCCATGCACCAGTTACATCACTAATGGCTAGGTTTCTCAGGGTGCCCCATCCTTCGCGCCTTTCGCGAAGGGTGGGGGTTTTCGCAGTCCTCTCAAAACGAATCTGTTCCAAATGTGTCGCGATTCCGGCATCATGACGTTCAATTATGCGCTACGCCTACTGCATCAACGCAGCCGACGACTTCAACGCAGTCATCGATCTGGCCTGTGAGGCGGAGCAAGCCGGATGGGACGGCTTTTTCGTTCCGGATGGAATCGCCATCGACGTTCCTAACCGGGGCCCGTTTCCGCTCTTTGATCCATGGGTTCTTCTCGGTGCGATCGCGGCGCGGACGTCCCGTATTCGTATCGGCACAATGGTCACTCCAGTCCCGCGCCGGCGTCCGTGGAAACTCGCGCGCGAGTGCGTCACCGTAGATCACCTGTCCAAAGGCCGGCTGATTCTTTCGGTGGGCTTAGGCGCGGCGCAAGATGACGCCGGATTTTACAAAGTGGGTGAGGCGATGGATTTGAAAGTGCGCGCCGAACGGCTCGACGACGGTCTCGCCGTCATCGACGGCCTATGGAAAGGCACATCACTCACGTTCGCCGGCAAGCACTTTCGGCTCGACGGCATGACGATGATTCCGCCGCCGGTACAGAAGCCGAGAATTCCCATATGGGTCGTGGCCGTTTGGCAGAAGCCAAAGTCCATGCGGCGGATGCTCTCATGGGACGGTGTCATTCCCCAGAAATACAATAGCTATGATCCGTTGTCCCCTGACGAAATACGCCAGCTTCGCGCCTATGTTGCCGAGCATCGCATCGGGCAAGGTGACTTCGACATCATTGCAGGCGGGTCGTCTGCCGCAAAGAGCACCCAACGTCCTGCAGATATCGTCCGGCCATACCTGGATGCGGGCGCGACATGGTGGATTGAGGGAGACATGGCCGCGGATACGGTTCAGAAATGTTTCGACCGTGTCCGGAAAGGTCCCCCAATCTAAACTTCAGCCGCATCCAGGCTCTGCGTGGCCGTCGTGATTTCTGTCTCCGATCTGCCACCCTCGACCGCGACGCTTGTCCCTGCCTCAGAACCTCGTAATTAGGCCGCGATGTTCAAAACTGCGGGGAAAACTCATGAAGGACCAGCTACGATACGCACATCCCGTTCGGCAGCACCCTGCAAGAGCTTCACGGCAGCTTGATAGGCGGAGCTCTCGTATGTCTTGATTGCGTCTTCCACGCTATCAAATTCGATCACGACGGTCCGCTGGTTCAAGCCTTGCTCGAAAGTCTTCGCAGGCGTGCCTCGCACCAAAAAGCGTCCTCCACCAGCTTGAATCGCGACGCCGGCCACTTTCGCATATTCGGCGAGCGCAGCGGGATTTGAAACCGAGCGGTAAAAGGCGATCCAGTATCCTTTGGCCATTGTTGCCTTCCTTATGAAGATCGTTCCTCGGTGCGGACCCTACTCTGCTCCTGCGTGGATGTCAAAGGCGAATGCCTGGGCAACCGGACAGTAAACTGGGTTACCGGACATTTGCTCCCCGCCCAGACCGGATGCCCAGCTAGCCGACTTTGCAGCGGCGGCGAGCAAAAGTTTGCGAATAACTACTGCAGCTTCGCGTATTCTGCTTTGGCCTGTTCGAAAGCAAGGATGTCCGCGTCGGTGTCTTCGCGTCCGAATGCCGTTTCCCTGTCTCCACTACGGTGTCGGTGAGTTTACCGGCCCAAGATACTTGTCGAGCCAATCTAGAACCTGCTTCATCAGTTCCGGCCGGTTAACAAGGATGATGTGGCCACCATCGAATAGAACGTGCTGCTTATCCTTTGCTGGCGTACCCAGCGCTTGAAACAGAGGAATCTGGCTCGTTTCCAGTGGGAATCGAAAATCATCGCGTCCGTTCAGCATGAGAACAGGAATCTTAACGTGGGGGGCGAAGTTCCAGGCATCCACTTCTGGGGGAACCTTTTCAAAAGTGCCACCTGACAGCAGCACCGCAGCTTTGAATCGAGGTTCGATCGCGATCAGGCGCGGGGCCATTGCCGCGCCCAGACTGAACCCGCAGTAGGCGATTTTCGCCATGTTGATATCCGGCCGCGTCTCGAGGTAGTCGAGTGACCGTCCGAGGTCTTTGGACCACTGCAGGTTCATTTCTATCCAACGGTTGGTCTGCCCGAGCTGGTGGTAGTACGCACTTGGCCCGCGCTCCAGCATGCCTTTGTAGGCGGGGAACATCAGAGCTCTACCAGAACGAACTACGAATTCGAATGGATCGTCATGGAGCGCTTCGGCGTCACGCGCAGAAAGAGCGTCCGCGCCGGGAAAGTACACGACCGTTTGATAGGGGGGCGCAAAGCCTTTCGGCAAGTACAGTCGAGCGATCACGCGCTCGTCTCCATAGGCCGCCTGAAACGTAACCTTTTCCATTCGCCAGTACGGTGAAGTTTCGTCCACTGAATCCACCGAGGACTTTAGATCTGTTCGATCGTATGAGTGCAAGCGCCGATAGATGTTGTATGCCTGGTCGTCCGCAGGTCTGTCCTTCGTGCGATCCCGCGAAGCAAACGGAACCGGCCCAGCCAACGCCGGTGGTAGGGGCAGAACGTACTTGGCGCAACGAAATCCAAAGCTTGCGGAACGTTCGAAGGCGTTCCTGGCATCGGGCAACGAGTAGAGGTAGGGAGGCTCGTTCCAGGCGCCGCCGAGGATATACCGCCGGTTGCCTGCGGGGTTGGGATTTAGGACCCACTCCTTGACGTTGCCAGCCATGTCGTAGGTCCCGAACGGGCCTAAACCCAAATACCTTCCGACTCGGGCGGCCCCGTGACCGGAGAAGTTACTCAGCGTTAGAATTTCGGAATATGCCCCCAGTCCAGCCGCTCGATACCAGTGGTAGACGGTAGGCAAGCTCTTCCCGGCATACTCTGCGTATGCAGCTGCTTCGTACCAACTGACGCCGGCGACAGGAAAGTCTGCCGCTCCGTCCGCGTATGTTCCGAGCTGCCAGGTGGACGGCCCGGGGCGCCCAGTAGCATCCCGGAAGTCGGCCAGCGCCTGTTCCCAAGAGAGACTCCGACCGTCCCGGATGAAAGGCTCTTTCCAGTAGTCGCGCTTTTGATATCCGCCGCTGTCCACAAACCTCTTGAACTCGCGGTTCGTCACCTCGTACCTGTCCAGCCAATACCCTGGCAGATCCACTGCAGGCGCGGGAAAACTCGCGTTATAGCTGCGCTTCGCCTCGGTCACCCAGACCATGCCTTCCGGCGTCGTGTCCAGCGCGTGTAGTTGCGTGCTCACCGATGTGCTGGGTCCGCTAACTACGAACTCTTCTGGCGCAAAACCTTCCTTCACTGCGCGGATCAGACAAAAGCCTCGGATCGGGATCTGTTCCGTCTGCATGGGTGAAGTGCCCAACAACGTCCAGCGGGTTGTGTCATCGCCGTCTTCCACATCGGTATAGTCCCTGATATAGATCCTGGCCCCAGCTGGCGCCGTTTCAATCACTTTGACAGTCGCGCTCAAAGACTCCTGCAGGCGAACTGTCTCCGGAGAAGACTGCAAATACGGCTCTGCTTCGTGGAACAAACGCGCCGCTGCGAACAGCCGGTCTGAATCAAGCAACTCTGCAACCTCGGGCAGCGCGACCTTTTCGGCCCAGCGTGCTCGCGACGCCCGCACGTAGCCGCGCACGCCTAGCACTCCTGCGGCGATCAAAACAACTACCATCGCAGCCACGACTGCCGGTTGCCGTAGGTTGAACCTCCACGGCTTCGCTGCAGGCGCCTGAAGCGCTTCCAACGCCGTTCGCACTTCGGCGGCGTGCTGGTAACGTTGCTCGCGCTCTTTGGCGAGGCACCGCTCGACGATGGCTCGCAAACCTTGCGGCACTTGCGGCGGCAGCGGCTGCGGCGTTTTCTCGGTTATTGCGCGGAGAATGCTCAGCGAGCTTACTCCCTGAAACGGCGCGTTCCCCGCCAGCGACTCATACAAGACCACGCCGAGACTCCACAAATCCGTTCGCGGGTCGACTTCCTTGCCTTCGGCCTGCTCGGGCGACATATACAGCGGGGTGCCGACCGGCCCTCGCGTATCGAGGAAGGACACCGTCACGTCCGCCGCACGCCCTGGCGCCAGCAGTTTCGCCAGACCGAAATCCAGAACCTTCACGTGCCCTTTCGGCGTCACCATGATGTTTGCCGGCTTCAGGTCCCGATGCACTACGCCCTGCTCGTGGGCCTCCTCGAGCGCGGCGGCTACCTGCGCCCCCAGCGAAACAACCTCTTGCGCCGGAAGCGGTCCGGACTTCAGCTTCTCGGCCAGCGACTGTCCAGCGACGCGTTCCATCACCAGATAGTCCGAGCCGTCCTGTTCGCCCACGTCGTGGACCGCGGCGATGTTCGGATGGCTCAATTTCGCCAGCGCGAGAGCTTCATTGCGGAAGCGCCTGCGGGCTGCGTCGTCGGTCAGTACGCCTGGAGGCAACACCTTGATCGCGACATCGCGCTCAAGGCGTTCATCGCGGGCGCGATACACCTCTCCCATCCCGCCCGCACCAATGGCCGACGTAATTTCATAGGGGCCCAGCCGCGAACCCATTGGCAGGGACATACAGTGGCGAGGATTTTACATCAGAAACGTTGGGTGTCCATCAAGATCGGTTGCACTTTACAAACATGGACCTAAGTCAACGAAATCAAGGTGTTCGGACGCCGGCTCTGGCATCCGGCGCGTCAAAAGCGGCCCCTCCGGCACAGAATCAGAGTTTGTTGAAAGCACATACGGAAGTTACTTACAATGTGACCGGCCAAGCAGTATCTACCCACCTCAGAATCGAAGTGACGCTGGGAGTACGCACATGAATCGAGGAAAGGCGCTCAAGGTTGTGTTGGGACTGATAGGATTGCTCTTTCTGGCTTCGGCGTACCCACTGGTTACGTTCATACGGACGGAGCCTGCACTGTCGATGATGTTCAGTCTGTACGTAACACTGGGCGTTTTCCTGCTGCTGGCGATTCGCAATCCATCGCAGAGCCGCAGCCTGATCGCCTTCACAGCGTGGTCGAGCTTCGCTCACGCCGCTGTTATGGGGCTCCAAGCGTATCGAAACATGATTGCACGCGGAGAACTAGCAGGTGTGGCTCTCCTCGTGCTCATCGGTATTGCTCTGATCGCGCTTGCGCCGCCGAAAGAGCCTTCAACGGAATAAACGGCTTCGGGCCAGGACATTTGCCCCCGGCTCTGTTAGCCGACTTACCGCTCGGTCGGTGTTAGATTGACAACACAATGGCAGAAGTGCGGCCTCGCGATCACATTACCTCGGTTTCTGCTACAGCCTTCTCATTAGCGCCGGAATTCGATTTCTCGAGTGTTGTAATCGAAAACGACGGAGCAAAACTGCCGAAGAACGTCCTGGCCAATCAGGACTTGGACTCCCGCCGGCATCTTTGACGGCACGAACGCTTGCGCCTTTAGCTCTGGCCCGTCAGCAATGGTGAGAGACACCTCTCGTTTAGGAACGCGCACAACTCCGTTCGTGGTGTCCATGTAGGCCATGATCCCCTGTGGCTTTACCACCTGGTCCGAAACAGCCGTGTTCGTGGCACCGCTGTCGATCACACACAGGTAGAGGTGCGGGGAACCCTTGATCCGGCAGCGGACACCAATCAGGTTGTGCGCCGGGTCCGCTTCCATCTTCGCTGTGATGATCGTGGAGGTCTTCTGTGTACAGCCGAGCGCAGATGGGTTCAAAGCGATAGCTACAAAAACGGCCAGGCCCAGTGTTCTCGCGTTC
>OBLQ010000177.1_pt1 | contig 23093 bp, 15 predicted proteins | sample 1519881 | NCBI WGS metagenome assembly OBLQ01 (sample SAMN01911456, study PRJEB22533) | soil metagenome | biome: Soil | place: Malaysia | collected 2012-04-30 | depth DG_metagenome m | reverse complement strand
CGTGGCCTGCGCCAGGATTTCGCCCTGCGGGCCGGCCACGAAGCTGCCACCCCAGAAATCGAGGCCACCCTCGCCCTGCGGGTTCGGCTCGAAGCCGGTACGGTTGGCGCACAACACCGGCAGGCCGTTGGCTACCGCGTGTCCGCGCATCGAGAGCTCCCAGGCCTGGCGCTGACGGGCCTGATCGTCGGTCGGCTCCGTGCGGTCCCAGCCGATGGCGGTGGGATAGATCAGCATCTCGGCACCGGCCATCGCCATCAGGCGTGCCGCCTCCGGATACCACTGGTCCCAGCATACCAGCACGCCGAGGCGGCCGACCGAGGTGTCGATCGGCTCGAAACCGATATCGCCGGGGGGGAAATAGAAATTCTCGTAGTAAGCCGGATCGTCCGGGATATGCATCTTGCGGTAGATGCCGGCGATGGAACCGTCGCGCTCCAGCACTACGGCGGTGTTGTGATAGAGACCGGCGGCACGCCGCTCGAACAGGGAGGCGACGACAACGATGCCGAGCTCGGCGGCCACCGCCCCGATCGCCTCGGTGGACTCGCCCGGAATCTCCTCGGCGAGATCGAAATAGGAAGGGTCCTCGACCTGGCAGAAGTAGCGCGAGGCGTGCAGCTCCTGCAGCACCACCAGGTTGGCGCCCTCAGCCGCAGCCTCACGGATGTGCTTGATGCTCGCCTCGAGGTTGGCCGCCTTGTCGGTGCCACAGCTCTGCTGCACCAGGGCAACACACAGCTTTCTCTGAACCTTCTTCATCGCAACACTCCTTCCGGAAACTGCATGGTCATGCAATGCAGGCTACCACCCTGCTCGATCAGCGGCGAACATTGGATGCCGATCACCTCACGGCCCGGGAAACAGCCGGCGATCACCGCCAGCGCCTCGTCGTCCCGTGCATCTCCGTAGACCGGCACTAGCACGGCACCGTTGATGATCAGGAAATTGGCGTACGACGGTGCCACGAGATCGCCGAAACGATTCTGCTTCGCCTTCGGCCACGGTAGCGCCACCAGCCGGTACGGTTCACCGGAAACGTTCGTGAAGCCTGCCAACTCCTCGTGCATGGCGGCGAAGGCGTCGAAATGCGGGTCGGCCGGATCGTCGCAGTGCATGTGCACGATGGTGTTCTCCGGAGCGAAGCGGGCCAGGATATCGATATGGCTGTCGGTATCGTCGCCGGCCAGATGGCCGGAACCCAGCCACAGTACCTGTTCGGCACCGAACGCCCGCTTCAGCTCCGCCTCGATGGCCGCCTGGGTGAGCTGCGGATTGCGGTTGGGCGACAACAGGCAGTCGCCGGTGGTCAAGAGCGTGCCGGCGCCGTCCGACTCGACGGAACCGCCCTCGAAAATCAGGCCGAAGGTCTGCAACGGCAGCTTGCCGAAAATGCCGGCGGCATGCAGCCGGCGGCTGGCCTGGTTGTCCTGGTCGGAAGCGAACTTCAGCCCCCAGCCGTTGAAGCCGAAATCGAGCAGGTGGAAGTCGCCATCCTCGACGACGGTGAGCGGGCCGTAGTCGCGCGTCCAGGTATCGTTGGTCTCGATCTCGACCAGCTGCACCTGCGCCATGTCGACCCCGGCCGCGGCAAGACTGTCGCGCACCGGAGCGACGGCATCGACAAGCAGCAGCACCCGTTCGAAGCGGGCGATATGCCGCACCATCTCGATCACCACCGGCTGCACATGGCCGAGCATCTCCGCCCAGTCGCTGGCGCCATGCGGCCAGGCGAGCATGACGCCACTCTGCGGCTCCCATTCGGCGGGCAGTCTGCGTTTTTGGTTGCTCATGGTCTCTCCGTGTCGTGAATCGAATTAAAGCAGGAAAATGGTCGCCAGACCCAGGAAGCTGAAGAAGCCGACGACATCGGTCACCGTCGTCAGGATGGTGCCGGAGGCGAGTGCCGGGTCGATATTCAAACGCTGCAGGGTGATCGGGATCAATGCGCCGGAAAGCCCCGCCGCACAGAGGTTGATCAGCATCGCCGCACCGATGATCAGGCCGAGCGACATGCCGAGCTGCGGAAACCACCATGCGGCGAAGGCACCGATGATCAGTGCGAAACTCATGCCGGTGAGCAGGCTGACGCTCACCTCCTTGATCAGCGCCCGGCTGGCATTGGCCAGCGTCACGCGCCCCAATGCGATGCTGCGCACGATCACCGTCAGCGTCTGGGTGCCGGCGATACCGCCCATGCTGGCGACGATCGGCATCAGCACGGCCAGGGCCACGATCTTGGCGATCGTCACCTCGAACTGCGAGATCACCCAGGAAGCCAGCACGGCGGTCAGCAGGTTCACGAACAGCCAGATGCCGCGCCGCCAGGCGGTGATGCCGACCGGCACGGCCAGATCATCCTCGTCGTGCAGCCGGGCCAGGCGGTACATATCCTCGGTCGCCTCTTCCTGCACGACGTCGAGAATATCGTCGGCTGTAATGCGACCGATCAGCCGGTCGTGGTCGTCGACCACGGGGATGGCCAGCACGTCGTACTTCTCGAACATGCGGGCCACCGCCTCCTGATCCTCGCCGACATGCACGCGCGGGAATTCGCGGTCGACCAGCTCGCCGATACCCATGGCCGGATCAGCAAACAACAGCTCGTAGAGCGGCACGACGCCGACGAGAACAGTCTCGTCGTCGACCACATAGACGTTGTATACCTTCTCGATCTGCCGCCCCCAGCGACGCAGCGCGGTGAGCACCCGCTCGATGCTCCAGCCGGCGCGCACCTTGAACAGCTCGGCCTGCATAAGGCCGCCGGCCGACTCCTCGTCGTGGGCGAGCAGCGGCTCCAGCCCGCGCCGATCCTCCGGATCGAGCTCCTGGATGACCTCCTTCACCACCTTGTCGTCGACCGACTGCAAGAGGTCGGCGGCGTCGTCGGAATCGAGATGTTCGAGCACGGTGCCGATACGCTCGGGGTGCAGTTCGGCGAGAAGTTCTTCCTGCAGATTCTCCGGCAGTTCGAGCAGCACCTCACCGGCCAGTTCTTCCGGCACGTGAGAGAGCAGCAGGTGGCGGTCGTCCTCGTCGCGGCAATCGAGAATGAGAGCGGCGATCTCCGAGGCGTGCATGCTCTTCAGCATGGCGCGCAACGCATCGGGCTCCTTGCCGGCCAGATGCAGTGCCTTCAGACGGTCGAGAACTTCCGGCTTATCCTCATCAGGGGGACACACGTGGACGCACCTCCGCAACGATTCGCCGCAGCCTACACGAAACCTTGCCGGAGATAAGCTGCCGGCAACGACCGCATCCGCTTCGCAACCGGGCAGACAATGACTGCCGTTTCCGGCATGATGCGCCGCCCGATGAGCACACCGGAATCCTTCCACGCCACCGAACCCGGCCTTGCCTGGCAGCTGGCCAAACTTGCCGAGGCCGACGGACCCGATCAGGGACTGGTTGTCTGGGTCTGCCCGGACCTGCGCAGCTACCGGCAGCTGGCCGAGGAGCTGGCTTTCTTCCTGCAGCATGCACCCGAACGCATGTGGCGTTTCCCGGCCTGGGAGGTGCTCCCCTACGACCGCGTGTCGCCGCACCACGGCATCGTCGGCGAGCGCTTTGCCACCCTCGGCCGGCTCATCAACACACCCAACCCCAAGGGCATCCTGCTCACCGCTCTCCCCGCCTTCCTGCAGCGCATCGCACCGCCCGAAACGGTCGCCGCCCATGTCTGGCAGCTGAAAATCGGCGAGAAGCTCGATATCGCCACGCTGCGTGACCGGCTGGCCGAAGCGGGCATGAACGCCGCCGAGCGGGTGCTCGTGCCGGGCGAATTTGCAGTAAGGGGCGGCCTGCTCGACATCTGGCCGGCCACCGAAGCGACACCACTGCGCATCGACCTGTTCGGGGACGAGATCGAGTCGATCCGCCGCTTCGACCCGGAATCGCAGCGCTCCGGCGAGGAGCTCGACCACTTCACCAGCGTGCCGGTGCGCGAGATCATCCTCGACGAGGCGGGCCGAAACCGCTTCGCCGCCGCCTTCCGCGAACGCTTCCCGCAACACCGCAAGCATCCGATGCTCGATGCCGTGCAGGCCGGCCGGCCGCATCCGGGTATCGAGTCGCTGCTGCCGCTCGCCTTCGCCGGCATGGCCCGGCTCGCCGACTACCTGCCGGAGGGTGCGAAAATCCTCGCCCCGGCCGACATCGAGTCGAAGCGCGAGGCGTTCGCCGCCCAGGTGCGCGCCCAGTTCGAGATGGTACGCATGAGTGCAGAGCCGATCGTCAGCCCGCAGGAGCTGTATGCGGTCGAGACGCCGCTGCGCGCCGCCAGCCTGCCCGCCCCGGCCATCGAGGCAGCACCGTCACTCGCCGACTTCCAGCAGCAGGGACATCCGGTGCAGGCGCTGCACGACCACCTGAAATCGAGGCTCGATGCCGGCTGGCGGCTGTTGATCGTCGCCCACGGCTTCGGCCAGCAGGAACGCATGGTCGAGGCCTGCGAGGACTGGGCCGGCGATATCGCCCGCTGCCAGGGCTTCACCGACCTGCCGAAAGCGGGTGTAGCCACCGCCATCGGCTCGCTCGACGCCGGTTTCGCGCTGCCGGCAGAAAAGATCCTGATGCTGACCGGCCGCGAACTGCTCGGCCAGCGGCTGCCGCGCAAACGCGGCCGCAGCTCGCATCTCTTGCGCGCCGACGCCTTCGCCAGCCTCGCCGAACTCTCCATCGGCGATCCGGTGGTGCACGAGGATCACGGCATCGGCCGCTACGAAGGGCTGGAGACCATCGACGACGGCGAGACACAGGCCGATTTCCTGAAGATCGTCTACGCGGGCGACGCCAGCATCTACCTGCCGGTGGAAGACCTGAACCGCCTGCACCGCTATACGGGCGAGGACACCCCGGAGCTCAACCGGCTGGGTAGCGACAAATGGAAGAAGACCCGCGAGCGGGTGCAGCAGGATCTGCTCGCCATGGCGCACGAGCTGATCGAGGTGGAGGCGGCACGCAGCCGCTCCGACCGGCCGCCCTACAAGCTCGAAGGGGCCCTGCACGCAGCCTACGAGGAGTTCTCCGCCGGCTTCCCGTTCGAGGAGACCGACGACCAGGCCACCGCCATCGACCAGGTGATCCGCGACCTCGCGCATGTCAAACCGATGGACCGCGTCGTCTGCGGCGACGTCGGCTTCGGCAAGACGGAGGTGGCGATGCGCGCCGCCTTCATCGTCGCCGAGGCGGGCCGGCAGGTGGCGGTGATGGCCCCCACCACCGTGCTCGCCAACCAGCACTTCAACAGTTTCTCCGAACGCTTCGCCGGCACCGGGCTGAAGGTGGCCATGCTCTCACGGCTGCAGGGCAAGGCGGAGGTCGACGAGATCACCCGCGAGCTGGCCAACGGCGACATCCGCATCATCGTCGGCACCCACCGGCTGCTCTCGGAAAGCTTCGAGTTCGGCGATCTGGGGCTGGTCATCGTCGACGAGGAGCAGCGTTTCGGCGTCAAGGACAAGCAGAAGCTGAAGGCACTGCACAGCAGTGTGGACCTGCTCACACTGACCGCCACGCCGATCCCGCGTACACTGCACCAGACGCTCTCCGGTCTGCGCTCGGTATCGATCATCAGCACGCCGCCCGCCGAACGCGAAGCGATCCGAACCATGGTCACCGCCTTCGATCCGAGCATCGCCAACGAGGCGATCCGCCGCGAGCTCTACCGCGGCGGCCAGGCCTATTACCTGCACAACCACGTGGCAAGCATCGACAGGATTGCCAGAAGACTGCGTGATGAAATCCCCGAGGCGGTGGTCGGCATCGCCCACGGCCAGATGACGCCCTCCGAGCTCGACCGCCAGATGCTCGCCTTCTACGAGGGACGCGTGCATATCCTGGTCTGCACCACCATCGTCGAGTCGGGACTGGACGTGCCGAATGCCAATACGCTGATCGTCGAGCGCGCCGACCTCCTGGGGCTGTCGCAGCTGCACCAGATCCGTGGCCGGGTCGGGCGTTCACATCGGCAGGCCTTCGCCTACCTCTTCACGCCCGATCCGCGGGCGATGACAGCGGATGCGCGCGAGCGGCTGCAAGCCATCGCCGAGCATACCGAGCTCGGTGCCGGCTTCCTGCTAGCCCGCCAGGACATGGAGATAAGAGGCGCCGGCAACCTGCTGGGTGCCGAGCAGAGCGGCAAGATCGAGGCGATTGGGCTGGACATGTACATGGAGATGTTGCACGAGGCGATCGCCGAGGCGAAGGGCGAACCGGTACGTCACCGCCAGCCGCTCGATCTCAGGCTGGGAGTGAACGCCATCCTGCCGCCCTCCTACGTGCCGCAGGTCGCCGAGCGCCTCAATCTCTATCGCCGCATCGCCAGAACCGCCGACGACACGCAGGTCTCGATGCTGTTCGAGGAGATGACCGACCGCTTCGGCAAGCTGCCGGACGAGGCGAAGTTCGCGCTCGAAGCCGCGCGTCTGCGCTGGCGCGGCGACGTCATGCGCCTTGCCGCCCTGCACGCCACGACGCAGGGCACTCGCTTCAACTTCACTGCCGACTCGCCGATCGATCCGGGTCGGATGCTCACCCGCGTGCAGAAGGAACCGAACCGCTTCCGCCTCACCCCGGACGGCAACCTGACCCTGCTGCAGCCGGGAGAGACGCCGCGCGATCGCATCAAGGGCTGCATTGCCTTCCTCGATGAGCTCATGAAGGATGCCGGCAAGGAGATTCGATGACCCTCAAGCCCCCCGCCAACGCCCCGACCCTCGCCAAACCCGGCCTGCTGTTCATGGATATGGACTCCACGCTGATCCAGTGCGAGTGCATCGACGAGATCGGCGATTTTCTCGGCATCAAGCCGCAGATCGCCGCCATTACCGAGCGCGCCATGCGCGGGGAGCTCGATTTCGCCGCTTCCCTGACCGAGCGCGTATCGCTCCTGGCCGGTCTCGACGAATCGGTGCTGAATGAGGTCTACGAGCAGCGCGTGAAGCTCACCGACGGCGCCGAAAAGCTGATCGACACGGTGCATGCGCACGGCTGGAAGGTCGGGCTGGTCTCCGGCGGTTTTACCCATTTCACCGATCGGCTGAAACAGCGGCTCGGACTCGACTACACGCTTTCCAACGTGCTGGAGATCCACGCCGGCAAGCTCACCGGCGACGTGCTCGGCGACATCGTCGATGCGCAGGCCAAGAAGCGGGCGCTCCTGAACCAAGCGGCCGCCTGGGAGATTCCGCTGTCGCAGACCGTGGCGCTCGGCGACGGCGCCAACGATCTGCCGATGCTGCACACGGCAGGACTCGGCATCGCCTTCCACGCCAAGCCGAAGGTGGTGGCCGAGGCGCCCTACGCCATCAACGAGGGTGGCCTCGACCGGACGCTACTGCTGCTGCACCGTTAGACGCGGCAGGGTATCCACCCCGATCATGGCCGACTGGCGGGCCACCTCGGGCGACCAGATCACTTCGCCGTTCGGACCGTGCAGTTCTTTCGCCCAGCCGCGCTGGATCATGGCAACCACCTCGTCGGAGAGCGTCACGTAATCGATGTACTCGGCGACATCGTCGCCCTTGCGATAGGCCCAGTCGAAATAGCGCAGGATCTCGCGCGCCAGTTCCGGGTTCTGCTGTTTCTTGTACATCAGGATGAAGGTGGCACCGGCGATCGGCCAGGTATTGGCGCCCGGCTTGTCAGTCAGGATGATCTCATCGCCCTTGCCGGCCCAGTTGGCGCTGTCGGCGGCGGCCTGGAAAGCGGCCTTGTTGGGCTGCACGAAATTGCCGTCCCGGTTCTTCAGGATCGCATAGTTGCCGCCGCTCTCCACGACATAGGCGTATTCGCAGTATCCCAGCCCTCCCGGTGTGCTGTTGACGGTATCGTTGACACCGCCGTTGCCGATAGCCGCCGTGCCGACCGGCCAGTTGACCACCTTGCCGGTGCCGACCTTCTGCTTCCATTCGTCGCTGACCATGCTGAGGTAGTGGGTGAAAATCCAGGTGGTACCGGAACCCTTGGTCCGGTGCACGACGCTGATGGGCATGTCCGGCAGCTTGAGGCCGGGATTCAGCGCCCGGATGGCCGGATCGTTCCAGCGATTCACATGGCCGAGGAAAATGTCGGCCAGAAGAGACCCGGTCAACCTGAGCTGTCCCTTCTCCACGCCCGGCAGATTGATCACCGGCACCACGCCGCCCAGCACGGTCGGGAACTGGATCAGGCCATACTTGTCGAGCTCCTCCTGCGACAGCGGCGCATCCGAGGCACCGAAATCGGCGGTGCGCCCCTCGATGCGCTCGATGCCGCCGCCCGAGCCGATGGCGTCGTACAGGATCTTGGTGCCGCTCGTTTTGCCGTAACGCAGTGCCCACCAGGCGTAAACCGGATACGGAAAGGTCGCCCCCGCTCCCTGGATCACCGCCTCGGCCGAGGCAACGGGAACCCTGCCGGCCACCAGTACACCCACGACTCCCAAAGCAAACAGCATCAATCGCATGAGAACTCCTTTCTTCACACCGGGTATCGGTACGCGGCGGCGCAGCCTAGAAACGGGCGTCTCGAAAACAACCACAAAACTGTGACACGAACATGATGCCGGCAGGGCAGGAAAACGGTGGGCGCGATGCGGCCCCGGCCGGCCGGGAAAGCACCGGGCAGGAAAATCCTTGCCTTTCTTTCCGGTACGGCGGCGCATGACCGGCCCGCATCACATGCGGCCTAGCAATATTGCCTACTTTATTCGCGCCGAATGCCTACCGTGAACGTGCGGATATCCGGGGGCGCAAGAACTAGGCGGACAGCAGGCGGAGTTCGCTGTCCGAAAAACCTGCCGTGCGTCGGGCATCGACGCCGTAAGGCCCGTGCAGGCCGTCGGGAAAATGCCTGGCGATCAGTGCGAAGAAGGTCGATTCCGGCTCCAGGCTGCGTTGGTCGCAGAGATAGCGGAACCAGCGCGTGCCGGTGGCGACATGCCCCACCTCATCGCGGAAGATGATATCGAGCAAGCTGGCGGCATTGAGATCGCCCGCCTGCACGAGCTTCTCGCGAATGCCGGGGGTGACATCGAGCCCGCGCGCCTCCAGCACCCGCGGCACCAGCGCCATGCGCTCCAGTACATCGCCGGACGTCTTCTCGGCCATCTCCCAGAGGCCGTTGTGGGCCGGATAGTCGCCGTAGTCGCCACCGAGATGCCTGAGATGGCCGCGCAGGATCTCGAAATGGTACGCCTCCTCGGCCGCCACGCGCAGCCAGTCGGCATAATAGTTTGCCGGCATGCCGGCAAAACGCTGCACCGCATCGAGCGCCAGGTTGATGGCGTTGAACTCGATATGCACGATGGCATGCAACAGCATGCGACGCCCGACCGGAGTGCCGAAACCGCGGCGCGGTACACGATGCGGTGCGACCAGTTGGGGGCGCATCGGCCGTCCCCGACTTCCGACTTCCAGCGGCTCTCCGAACGCCGCCACGTCGACGGCCAGCTGTACGGCCGCCCGTGTCAGGCGCAGCTTGTCGTCCGGATCGGTGGCCGCCAGCGCCTGCCGGACCGCCCGCAGAAACTCGCTCACTTTCCCTCCTTGAGGCCTCTGCCTGCCGTCGCCACAATGCGGCGATGCCCGATTCCCGCAAGCATGCCATTCAGGGCCGCGCCATCGCACTCGCCGCACTCGTGCAGACCGTGCGGCTGGTCGACGACATCGCCCGCAAGGGTAGCTGCGACGCCGAGGATTTTCACACGCTGATCGACAGCCTGTTCGCCAGCAGGGGCGAGGCACCGGACGCACCCTACGGCGGCGTCGGCAAGCTCCGCGTCGGGCTGAAGCTCTGCACACGCATGCTGTCGGGGGGCGAACTCGACCGGATCAAGATCCTGATGGGCTATATCGCGGGACTGATGGCGCTGGAAAAGCGCCTGTCGCGCCAGCCGCAGATGCTGGCCGCCATCGGCGAAGGCATCGAGCGCATCCGCCGGCAGTCGGACTACTTCGGCAGCCATACCCACGAGAACATCATCGCCAGCATCGCCGGTCTCTACGGCGATACGCTGAGCACGCTCACACCCCGCATCATCGTGCGCGGCAAACAGGAGTACCTTCGCAACAGCGCCAATACCAACCGCGTGCGCGCCCTGCTCTTCGCCGGCATCCGCGCCGCCCACCTGTGGCATGCGCATGGCGGCAGCCGGCTGTCGCTGCTGCTGCAGCGCAAGGCGCTGCTGAAGGAATGCGAGGCGCTGCTTTCCGGCCACGGCCCGCTCTGAACACGGGAAGAATCGTTCGCCCGCAGCCGCCGCGAGGCCTTCCTATCCGCAACCACAACTGCCACAGTTCGGGCTCAATCAAGACGAGGTGGCAGCAATGACCGAGCGACAGGACAGCAGCATGGATGAGGGCCGGCAGGCCTGGGGCATCGAGGATGCCGCCCGCCTCTATCAGGTCGACGGCTGGGGACGCGGCTACTTCAGCGTCAATGCGGCCGGCAACGTCGATGCCATTCCGGACGGCGAGCACAGCATCGATCTGAAACTGCTGTGCGACGACCTGGCATCGCGCGATCTCTATCCGCCGCTGCTGCTGCGCTTTTCCGACATGCTCAGGCGCCGCATGGAACAGATCTTCCAGCGTTTCTCCATCGCCCGTGAGGAGTCGGGCTACGAGGGGCGCTACTACGGCGTCTACCCGATCAAGGTCAACCAGCAACGGCAGGTGATCGAGGAGATCATCGAGTTCGGTGCCGAATTCAACTGGGGCCTGGAAGCGGGCTCCAAGCCCGAGCTACACGCCACACTGGCCATGCTCGAGGATGTCGAGGGTCTGATCATCTGCAACGGCTACAAGGACCGTGAATTCATCGAGCTGGCACTGATGGGCGTGAAGATGGGCAAGCGCGTGTTCATCGTCGTCGAAAAGCCCAACGAACTGCAGCTGATCCTGCAGGCGGCGAAACGGCTGAACGTCACGCCGCTGATCGGACTGCGCTGCCGCCTCGCCTCCTCCGGCAAGGGCAAATGGGAGGACTCCGGCGGTGACAAATCGAAGTTCGGACTGGGTGCCGAGGAACTGCTGGAAGCGGTCAATACGCTGAAGGCGGCCGGCATGCTCGACTCGCTGCGCCTGCTGCATTTCCATATCGGCAGCCAGGTTCCGCAGATCCGCTACATCAAGCAGGCGATGCAGGAAGTGGCACGTTTCTATGCCGAGATCTGCAAGCTGGGTGCCCCGATCGAATTCATGGACGTCGGCGGCGGCCTCGGCGTGAACTACGACGGCTCCGTTTCGGGTGCCGCCACCTCGGTGGACTACACGCTGCAGGAGTACGCCAACGACATCGTCTGGACGATGAAAACCATCTGCGACGAGGAGAAGCTGCCGCATCCCAACATTATTTCCGAATCGGGCCGGGCACTGGTCGCGCACCACGCCGTACTGATCATCGACCTGCTCGGCATCTCGCAGCGCAAGCGCGACATCACGCCGGAACACCCGGCCAAGGATGCGCCGCTGCCGCTTCGGCAACTCTGGTCGACCCTGCGCGACATCGACAGCATGGACCCGCGCGAGGCGCTGCACGATGCGGTGGCGCTGCGCGAGGACATCAACAAGCTCTTCACACTCGGCCACTGTTCGCTGACCGAGCGGGCGCTGGGCGACGCCATCTACTGGACGATCACCTCGCACATGATGAAGGTCATGGACAGCGAGATGCTGGCGCAGGAACTGCCGGACATCGAGACCCAGATGGCCGACCGCTACTTCTGCAACTTCTCGCTGTTCCAGTCGTTGCCCGATGCCTGGGCGATCAAGCAGGTCTTCCCGGTAATGCCGATCCACAGGCTGAACGAGGAACCGACCCGGCAGGGTATCCTGGTCGACATCACCTGCGACTCCGACGGCAAGCTCGCCCATTTCCCGATCGAGTCCGGCATTTCGCAGACCCTGCCGCTGCATCCGGTGGCCAACAACGACTCCTACCTGATCGGTATCTTCCTGGCCGGCGCCTATCAGGAGATCCTCGGCGACCTGCACAACCTGTTCGGCGACACGCACGCCGTCCATATCCGCATGGACGGCGACATCTACGAACTGGAGCAGGTCGTGGAGGGCGAATCGGTCGCCGAGGTACTGGAGTACGTGCAGTTCCACGAAGCCACGTTGATGGATCGCATGCGCCGGCAGGTGCAGGAGGCTCGTACCCGGGGTCTGCTTTCCGCCCGCGAGGCAACCGCCTTCCTCAATTACTACCGTCTCGGCCTGAAGGGATATACCTATCTGGAAGAGAACGTGCCGCCAGGACTGGAATGAACAGTGTAGCGATCGGCACACCGCTGACAGCTTCCGCCGTGCGCGTACTGCTTCTCGGCTGCGGTGAACTGGGCAAGGAGGTGGTGATCGAACTGCAGCGTCTCGGTGTCGAGGTGATCGGCGTCGACCGCTATGCCAATGCCCCGGCCATGCAGGTGGCGCACCGTGCACATGTCGTCGACATGCTGGACGGTTCCGCGCTGCGCACCGTCATCGAAGCCGAGAAACCGCACTACATCGTGCCGGAGGTCGAGGCGATCGCCACCGACACGCTGCTGGGGCTGGAGGCTGAGGGCTTCACGGTAATCCCCACCGCGCGCGCCACGAAACTGACCATGAACCGCGAAGGCATCCGTAGACTTGTCGCCGAAGAGCTGGGGCTGGCCACATCGCCCTACCGTTTTGCTGCCAGCGAAAGCGAATTCCGCGCAGCAGTCAGCGAGCTCGGCCTGCCCTGCGTCGTCAAGCCGATCATGAGCTCTTCCGGCAAGGGCCAGAGCGTCATCCGGGAAACATCGGGGATCGAAGTCGCCTGGCAATATGCCCAGCAGGGCGGCCGTGCAGGCAAGGGCAAGGTGATCGTCGAGGGTTTCATCGATTTCGACTACGAGATCACGCTGCTGACCGTGCGCCATGCCGGCGGCACCACGTTCTGCGCACCGATCGGCCATCTGCAGATCGACGGCGACTACCGCGAATCCTGGCAGCCGCAGCCGATGAGCGAGGCCGCACTCGCCGAATCGCAGCGCATTGCCATGGCGGTTACTGGTGCGCTGGGTGGACGCGGCATCTTCGGGGTCGAGCTGTTCGTCAAAGGCGACAAGGTCTGGTTCAGCGAGGTATCACCGCGTCCGCACGATACCGGCATGGTAACCCTGATCTCGCAGGATTTATCCGAATTCGCCCTGCATGCTCGCGCGATTCTCGGATTGCCTGTTCCAGCCATCCGGCAATTCGGCCCGGCCGCCTCGACGGCAGTGCTGGCTGAGGGAGACTCCGAATGCGTCGGTTTCGGCAACGTCGACCTGGCACTCGCCGAGCCGGACACGCAGCTGCGCCTGTTCGGCAAGCCGCGCGTTGCCGGCAAGCGGCGCATGGCCGTGACCCTGGCACTCGGCGACAGCATCGAAACGGCTCGCGACAAGGCCAACCGCGCCGCAGAGGCACTCGACATCCGCCTGTAGCCCGTTTGCCGGAGGCGGCCGGCTGAAATTTCGTTGATGTCGTGCTAAATTAACCGTGATACATTCTGCAAACTCGGTGCGGACGCCTAGGAAGGGGGGCTGGATGCAACACAATCGCGGGGTCATCGTCTCATTTACCATTATGATCCTGTTCATGGCCCTGCTGGGCGCCTTCGCGGTGCACTCCATCAAGTCGCAAGAGCAGGTCACCGAGAATATCTACCACCACCCCTTCTCGATGAGTATCGCCGTCGGCGACATCAACACGCTGCTCAGCCGCATGCAGCGGGATCTCCTGATCATCGCCACCTCCGGTTCGACGGCGGAAATTCGCCAACTTCGTGATCAACTCGACCGCGACCAACAACAGATGCAATCGCTGTTCGATCTGGTTCTCGAGCGGGCGCTCGGTGATCAGGAGCAGATTCGTCAGGCCCGCCAGACCTATCTGAGCTGGAAACCGCTGCGCGACCGTCTCATCGCCCTCGCCGGCCAGCCGCACAGCGAGACCGATATCGCCGGCGCCATGCAGGAAAACACGCACTACGTCCAGCAGCTCAACGTCCAGATGCAGGCGCTGACCGACTATGCCGCGAACCAGGCCGATACCTTTCATCGCGGCTCGAAGGAGGATTCGGACCAGGCCCTGCTGCTGATCAACCTGCTGCTGGCCGGCATCATCCTGGTATCGATGGCTATCGCCATCTACGTGGTCGCATCGCTAAGCCGCAGCCAGCGCGAGACGCTGAAGCACCTCAAGGCTGTCGCCGAAAGCGAGAACAAATACCGCGAACTGCTGGATGCGGCCCCCGACGGCATCGTCATCGTCGGCCGCGATCGTCGCATCAGGATGGTGAACCGGCAGGCGACCCGCATGTTCGGCTACGAGCCCGGCGAACTGCTGGAGCAGTCGATTGATCGGCTCGTGCCAACCGACTACCGCGAACGGAATGGCGAGCAGCCGCAACAATACCTCGAAATGCCGAATGCCCACGGCATCAGACAGGGACGCCGCCTGGATGGCTGCCGCAAGGACGGCAGCCTCTTTCCCGTCTCCATCGGTCTCAGCCGTGTAACGCTGGGCGGCGACATGCTGGTGACCGTGGTGATCCGCGACCTGACCGACGAGCTGAAGCTGGAGATGAAATTCAGGGAATCCCAGAAAATGCAGGCTATCGGGACGCTGGTCGGCGGCATCGCCCACGATTTCAACAACATCCTGGCCAGCATCATCGGCAACGTCTATCTGGCTGGCACCGATTCGCCCGAGGCCGTGGCAGAGAAGCTGCAGGTGATCGAAAAACAGGCCGAGCGTGCGGCAGGAATCGTACAGCAACTGCTCTCCTTCTCGCGACAGGGATTCCTGCGGCTGCAACAGGTTCCGCTGGCACCTCTGGTTCGTCAAAAGGTCGAAGAAACCAGAAAGCTGCTTCCCAGCAGATACCGCTTCAATGTGGATATCGCGGCCGGGGATGTTGCGACGGAGGGTGACCCTGATCTCCTCGGCCAGATCGTCAGCGGCCTGGTCAGCAATGCCGTCGACGCCGTGGCCAACCATCCCGAACCTGTAATCACCATCTCGCTGAACCGGGCCAACATGGACCGGAAGCTCAAGCTGCGCTATCCGGAAGCGACACAATCGGCCTATGCCTGCCTTACGGTCACCGACAACGGCACCGGCATTGCCGAGAAAGACCTGCCGCACATCTTCGATCCGTTCTACACGACGAAGGAAGTCGGCAAAGGCAGCGGGCTGGGTCTGTCGATGATCCTCGGCGCCATCCAGTCGCATCACGGCATGATCGACGTGGAAAGCCGGGCCGGGACAGGCAGCACGTTCCGCATCTACCTGCCGCTGGCGAATGTCGGTGCAGAAAAGCGCCCCCCCCTCCCGCAAAGTACCGGCCCGGCAACGTCGAAACGGCACCAGACCGTCCTTGTCGCCGACGACGAAACCGCCCTGTGCGACGTGATGCGGCGTTCGCTGGAACTGCAGGAGTTCGAAGTCATCGCCACTGACAACGGCCTCGATGCCGTCGAGACCTTCCTTGCCGACCCGAAACAGGTGGACCTCGTCGTTCTGGACGTGCTGATGCCGCGCCTTGATGGTGTGGCGGCGGCTCAACGCATCCGGGAGATCCGGCCGGATGTGCCGGTCATCTTCATCACGGGTTATGACCGCGAGGTCATCCGCAAACACAGCGCCGACGAACTCGACCGCTCGGCCATCATCACCAAGCCATTCGGCATGGAGGAGTTGCTGCAGGCCGTCGACAGATTGCTGCAAAAGGAATCCGAATCGGAAGCATAAGTCCCGGTATTCTCCGGCATGCGAACCGCCTGCCGGAGCCGGATGCCCCGGTGGCCACGTAAGACCGTTTAGCGGTGAACCGGAGGCGTGGTCTTCGCCGGTTTCTGCAGCAACTCACTCACCACCTTGCTGATCTTGGCGATGCGGAACGGCTTGCTGACCAGTTTGGTGATATCGTCGAGATCGCTCTCTTCCGAGGAGTAGCCGCTGATGATAATGGCCGGCAGCTCGGGGCGGGTCCGGCGCATCTGCTCCAGTGCCCTTTCGCCATCCAGTTTCGGCATCACCCGATCGGTCATGACCAGCGAGATCCGCTCGCCATGCTGGTCGAACAGGTCGCACGCCTCCTGACCGTTGGTCGCCGTGATGACCTTGTAGCCCAGACTCTGCAGGATCTGGGACAGGGTGGAACGGATCATCTCCTCGTCGTCGACGATCATCACCAGCAGGTCGGCGGAGCTGGAAGACACGACCACTTCCGTCGCGGTTTCGGGCATGACAGGGATGAGCTCTTCGTTGACGATCGGTATCCCCACCACGAAACGGGTTCCCTTGCCGACAGTGCTCTGCACGTCGATGACACCGCCGTGGCTTTCGATGGCGCCGTAGGACATGGAGAGCCCCAGCCCCGTCCCCGCTCCCGCCTCCTTGGTGGTGTAAAACGGATCGAAAATGTGCTCGATCTCCGCCTCCGGGATACCAATGCCGGTATCCTCGACCTCCAGGCAGGCGATCTCCGAGGCGCAGATCTTGAACTTGTCCCGCTGCGTGAACGACTCCCAGCTCAGCCGCTTCAGGCTGACCGTGATGCGCGGATTCGGCTGGCCCATGCAGGCATCGCGCGCATTGTTGATCAGGTTGATCAGCACCTGCTCGAGCTGCGCTGCGTCGGCATAGGCGATGAGATCCTCCTTGCAGAAACGGGTCTCGAAGGCGATGTTTTCGGGCACACCGAAGCGCGCCGTCCGGCAGGCCGACTGGAACAGGGTGGTCAGGTTCACATGCTGTTTCTCCTGATGCACCTCGCGCGAAAATAGCAGCAGTTGCCGGACGATATCCGCGGCGCGCTGGCTGATCTGGTCGATCTCCCGCAGGAAACCGAGCACCTTCGGATCGTCGGTACTGCGCTCGGCCAGGTAGGTCTTGCCGGTAATGCCGGCGATCATGTTATTGAAATTGTGCGCCACACCGCCAACCAGCGTGCCCAGCGCATCCATCTTCTGCGCCTGCAGCAGCATCCGCTCCATCTGATCCTGTTCGGTGGTATCGCTGAACGTGCCGAGGTAATGAGTAACCTCGCCATTCGCATCGAAGATCGCCCGGATATTCAGCGCCTCGTGGTAGACCTCGCCGTTCTTGCGCCGGTTCCAGACCTTACCCTGCCACTTGCCGGTAGTCGTCAGCACCCGCCACATTTCGATATAAAACGCCTTGTCCTGCTTGCCCGACTGCAGCATGCGCGGATTGTTGCCAATCGCCTCGCTCTTCGAGTAGCCGGTGATCTGCGAAAAGGCCGGGTTGACATACTCGATGGTCGCTTTGCTATCGGTAATGATGATCGCCTCGGTCGCGTTCTGGATAGCGGCGGCCAGCAGGTGCAACATCTCGTCGGTACGGCGGCGCTCCCGCAGTACCGGCACGATGATCCAGAAATAGATCGGAATCGCGCTCAGCACCGTCAGCAGCACGCCGTCCAGAATCGCCTCTGCAGGCTCGGGCAGGGTATTGAGGCCGAACAGCTGGAAGGCGAGCATGATCAGCACTTCGTTGAACAGCACGATGAACAGCAACCTGCCCGTCAGGGAAAACAGCAGTTCCGGACGGAAGCTCTCGGGGCGGGTCAGCATCGGTGCTCTCCGACCGCAATTTTGCCCAGGCCGACGCCATGCTGCGGGAAGGCGGAACCGCTGCCGATACTGGTGATACCGTCGGGCAACCGGATCGCCTCATGTTCGTCCTGAGTCAGTGTCGCGAGCAGTTGCAGCATCTCGTCGGTCCGGCGCCGCTCGCGAAGTATCGGCACGATGATCCAGAAGTAGATCGGAATCGTGCTCAGCACGGTCAGCAGCACGCCATCCAGAATGGATACCGCAAGCTGGGGCAGGGAATCGAGACCGAACTTCTGGAAAGAGAACATGATCAGCACTTCATTGGTCAGAACGATGAGCAGCAGCCTGCCAAGCAGTACGAACAGCAGTTCCGGACGGAAGCTCTTAAGCCTGATCCGCATCAGGGACGCAATGGCAGGCTTCCGATTTTTTTCATCCGTGCAATCATGTTCAGCCCCGACTCACGATCGTAGTTCACCAGCGTAATGTTTTCCCCCCGATATGCAATAGCCGCACTCCCGGCACGGATACGCGGACAGTTTCATCCTGCTATGTTCAAGTCAGGAGGCGAACATGTGGGACGAACGCTACAGCGGCGAGGAGTATGCCTATGGCACCGCGCCCAACGACTTCCTCCGCGAAGTGATGCCGCGCCTGCCGAAAGGCACGGCTCTCTGCCTCGGCGACGGCGAGGGGCGCAACGGCGTCTGGCTTGCCGAACATGGCTTCAAGGTCACCAGTCTCGATGCCTCGGCCGTCGGCCTGACCAAGGCAGCCAGACTTGCCGGCAACCGCAACGTCAGCATCACCACCCTGCATCGCAATCTGCAGGATTACGCGATCGAAGCCGGCCACTGGGACGTGATCGTTTCAGTCTTCTGCCACCTGCCGCCCGAGCTGCGCCGCCAGGTGCATGCGCAGGTGGTAACAGGACTGAAAACCGGCGGCATGTTCGTTCTCGAAGCCTATACGCCGAAACAGCTCGACTTAGGCACCGGCGGGCCGCAGTCGGCCGAACTGATGATGAATCTTGCCGACCTGACTCGTGAACTTGCCGGCCTCGAACTGCTGCATGCCAGGGAGCTGCAGCGCGATATCTCCGAGGGGCGCTTCCACTGTGGTCCGAGTGCGGTCGTCCAGTTGCTTGCCCGCAGGAACTGCGCTTAACTAGGAATATCTGCTAGTCCGCTGGTGCAGGAAATCCGGACATCATGCCGGTGCACAGAGCGTGGTACCACGACCGCATCGGACAGACGAGATCGTCAACAGCAAGGGCATTGGGGGGAGCGTGCCAGACAAACTGAACGATACTGACTGCACTCATTCGCCTGCCCGGCATGACGGGCCTGAGCCGGTGCGACACCTCCCCGTCGCCCGGACTACGGTTTCCGCCGGCTGCAATTAAACCCGGCCGCCACCCGTTGCATCCGACCGCTGCCATGACAGACCGCTATCTTTCGCTCGACCGCAAGCTCATCCTGATCACCACACTGGTGCTGCTGCTGGCCACGCTGGCCGCCTCGGCCTACTACCTGAAAAACGAACAGCAGGACATGCGCCTATTGTTGCTCAAGGAGGCGCGCGTCCTCTTCAAGCAAATCCAGATCACCCGCCACTGGAATGCCGAGCACGGCGGCGTCTATACGTTTCTCAAACCGGGCGAGAAAACCAATCCCTATCTCTACAAGGTCGGCCCCGGCAATGGTCAGAAATCCGAGGTCGAACCTGAGCTCACCGACAGCCATGGCCGCACCCTGACGCTGAAGAATCCGGCCCTGATGACGCGCGAGCTGGCCGAAGAGAGCAGCAAGCACAGCGACGTCCGGTTTCATCTCACCAGCCTGAAACTGATCAACCCGAACAACGCACCGGACGCTTTCGAGAAGCGTTCGTTGGAACAGTTCCAGGCCGGCCGCAAGGAGGCATTCGCGACGGAGGATATCGACGACAAGCCCTATTACCGCTATATGGCGCCGCTGAAGATCGAAAACGCCTGTCTGAAATGCCACGGCTTCCAGGGCTACAAGGTCGGCGATATCCGCGGCGGCCTCAGCGTCTCGATCCCGATGCAGGACGAACTGCAGTTCGTCGCCGCCAGCCGCAGGCAAACCTTCGTTTTCGCCCTGTTGCTGTTCGCCTCGGTCGTCGTCACGCTCTCCATCAGCGTACGCCGCATCGTCACCCGGCCGCTCTCCGGCCTGCTCGCCTTCTCTCGCCGCATGGGCAGCGAGAACCTGGGTGAGCCGTCGGCAGTATTCAAAGCCGACGAAATCGGCGAACTGGCCCGTGCACTGCTGGCCACGGATCACCGGGTCCGCAAACAGCAGGAGGAGTTGCAGGATTACGCCGACAGCATGGAGGATCTCAGCCGCAAGGATGCGCTCACCGGCCTGCACAACCGCCACCATCTGACGCAGGAGGCCGAGCGCTGGCTCGAGTATGCCCGGCGCTCGGAGAAATCGGTCTGCATGGCGATGGTCGACGTCGACCATTTCAAGCAGGTCAACGACACCTACGGCCATTTCTCCGGCGACATGGCGCTACAGCAGGTGGCCGCCATCATCGCCGAGGAGTGCCGCACCTACGACCAGATCATCCGTTACGGCGGCGACGAGTTCCTGCTGATATTCCTCGACACCGCGACGAACGAAGGCCTCTTCATCTGCGAACGTATCCGCCGTCGCATCGAATCCGCTTCGATCCCGATCGAACAGGGGGAAATCCGCCTGTCGGTCAGCATCGGCCTGTTCTGCTGTGCCGACTGCACCATGGACGAGGGGATCATCCATGCCGACGAAGCGCTCTACCAGGCGAAGGCGAAGGGCCGGAACCGCATCTGCCACTCCGACCCTCCTTCACTTGAACCCTCCCTAGACTCTCTTACGTAGTCCACGTAAGCGGCCCAGCCGGCCGCCCAGTTCGAACAACGCCAGGCCGGAGAGGATCAGGGTTGCACCGCTCAGCACGGCAGCCGTTACCGCTTCGCCATTAAGCATGCTGCCCAGCAGCAGCGCCATCACCGGCGTCACCAGCGTTATCAGCGACACCCGGGTTGCCTCCACGTGCCGCAACACATAGAAATAGAGCGCGAAGCCGATCACCGAGCCGAACAGTGCCAGATATCCAATGGCACCCAGGGTGCGTGCCGGAATGTCATGCGGCAGCCCGCTTCCGGATACCAGCCAGGTGACAAGGAACAACGGTGCGGCAACGGCCAGCCCGCCGCTGGTCATGACGATGGCCGGGACGGCCGCATCGATCCTTTTGACCCAGATGGCGCTGGCCGACTGGATCGTCGCCGCCAGCAGGATACCGACGACGCCGAACACCGCCTTGCCGTTCAGACTCAGGCTGCTGCCGAAGATCACCACGAGGCCGGCAAGCCCCAGTGCCATGCCGGCCAGCCGGGAAAGCGTCAGCCGCTCCCCTTCCAGCCACAGTGAGGCCAACAGGCCGGTGACCACAGGCGACAAGCCGAAGATCACCGCGATCCAGCCCGACGGGATGAACTGCGCCGACCAGTAGGTGGCCAACATGGCGCCGTAGATGCCGAGCCCGGCCGCCGCATAGGCCTGCAGGGCACGGCGGTGCCATTTCATGCCGAGTCCCAGCAGCGCGGTGAGCATCAGCGCCACCACAGCGCCGATCACCATGCGGCTGGTGACTCCGAACACGAAGCCCACACCCTGGCTGCTCCACAGGATGGCCAGCGGCGTGGTGCTCCAGACAACAATGACTCCCAGATATGCCATCGGCACGGACATGGGTCTGCCTCCTTTTTTCGGCGACCGAAACGAAAACGGCCACGGATTCCGTTGAACCCGTGGCCGCTCTGTTCGGTCGTTAAATATCAGCGAATACTGATCAGAACCTCACGGCGCACGGGAGCAACGCTCGGCGGGCCACAAGCCAGCCGAACGTAACAACCTTGATCTGTGCGCAGTGCGAATTCATGGCACCGCAGCATCGGCATCGCCTCCGGAGTGTCAACGCCACCCATTGGCCATGATGCATATTGCCACATGCCGACGGCGCATTGAGCCACACTCACACCACCGCTACGATGACGGCTTTCGGATCTGGGGACGGGGAGGAGCCATGGGCGTCATTCGCAGATTTTCCGGATTTTCGCTGTTTCTGCTGATCGTGTTCCTGAATGCGTTCACCGATCTCGGCCACAAGATCCTGATGCAGAACACGGTCTTCAAATGTTACGACGGCCCCGAACAGATCGCACTGATCGCGATCGTCAACGCCCTGATCATTCTGCCGTTCGTGCTGCTGTTCACCCCCGCCGGCTTCCTGGCCGACAAGTTCCCGAAAAACGGCATCGTCCGCTACGGCGCCTTGGCCGCCATCGCCATCACCTCGCTGATGGCCATCGCCTACTTCGAGGGCTGGTTCTTCACCGCCTTCGCGATGACGCTGCTGCTCAGCATCCAGAGTGCCATCTACTCGCCGGCCAAGTACGGCTACATCAAGGAACTGGTCGGCAACGAGGAACTGGGCCGCGCCAACGGTCTCGTACAGGCCGTCACCATCACGGCGATCCTCGCCGGCATGCTGCTCTTCTCGCTCATGTTCGAGGCGATGCTGGCCCGGGCCGGCATCACCGTGGCGACACCCGAGCAAGCCGGTGCACTGCTGCAAAAAGTGGCGCCACTGTCGCTGCTCTTGATCGCCGCGTCGGCGATCGAGTTCCTGCTGGCGCTGCGCCTGCCGAAACTGACCGAAACAACCGGCCAGCGCTTCGACTACGGCAGCTACCTGCGACTGAAGAGCCTGTCCAGTAACCTGCAGGTCATCGGCAGCAACCGCACCATCCTGCTCAGCATCGTCGGCCTGACGATCTTCTGGGGCCTGTCGCAGGCCGTTGCCGCAGCCTTCCCCGCCTATGCCAAGGATGCGGCCGGCATCAGCAACACCGGCAGCATCAGCGCCATCCTGGCAGCCTCCGGCATCGGCATCTTCATCGGCTCGATCCTCTCCGGCCGCATCTCGCGGCATTACATCGAAACCGGCATCGTGCCGGTCGGCGCGCTCGGTATCGCCGTCTGCGTCTGGTTCCTCGCCCATGCCACCGATGTCGCCACGCTGACGGCACTGTCGCTCGGCTTCGGCATCTTCGGCGGCCTGTTCATCGTACCGCTGAATGCGCTGATCCAGTTCCACAGCGAGCAGAAGCAGCTGGGTACGATACTGGCCGGCAACAACTGGGCGCAGAGCCTCGGCATGCTCGTGGCATTGGCCATCACCACCCTCGCCGCCCTGAACGACATCGACGGCCACGGCGTCATTCTGCTGTTTGCCGGCCTGGCACTGATCGGCGCCGTCTATACCGTCGGCCGGCTGCCGCAATCGCTGGTGCGTTTCCTGATCTCCGCGCTGGTGCAGCAGCGCTACCGGCTGCAGGTATTCGGCCTGAAACACCTGCCGGCGCAGGGCGGCGTACTGCTGCTCGGCAACCATGTCAGCTGGCTGGACTGGGCGGTGCTGCAGATGGCCAGCCCCCGCCGCA